>DGYFR06203__coassemble_2615_pt1 | contig 8191 bp, 11 predicted proteins | sample DGYFR06203__metabat2_low_PE_001 | metagenome-assembled genome bin DGYFR06203 | reverse complement strand
ACCCTTTTGGATCCTTATTTTTTCGTTAAAAAGAAGGAGAATGATATAATATGGAAGCTTGTACTTTAGAATTAAAAGAAATTATTAAAACAAAGGGAGACTATCAGCTGGGAAAATCTTATGACGCTAAAGGGAGAGTGTTTTATACTATAAAAAACATAAGAGGCAATGAAAAACATCATGCCCATCTAAAAAAATATAGTATAGCCTGCAGTGTACTTAGCTGGGTTTATAATAAAAAAATTCCGAAGAACGAGTACTATATTAAATCCTGTTTGAGATTGACGATAGACAAGACTTATGCAGAACGTTTATTAAATCATGAAAAAAAAGAAAAATATGTGAATATCAATAAAGGAGTTTTTCGTTAAAAATAAAGAAAGGAAACTATATGACAGATAAATTTCATAATAAAAGATCCGAGTTAGAAGTGGATATGAAGACTCGAAAGGCGTACGAATTTGAAAGATACTTAATAGAATTAGCGGACTCTATTGAAACAGAGCTTGCGGAATTAATGCTACAGATTATGGAATTCGAAGCTTTCCAAAAATGTCAGCAAAGTAATTTTCAAGATCTGTCAGAAGATATTATCCAAGGTTATACCACTGAATACGCAGATAAAAAGGAGTCTTTTCGGATTCTTACAGAACAATACAAAGTATATCGCCATATTATAAATAATTTTGATGATTATCGAGAAATGAATGATGACGATATTTTGAACACTATGTTTTTAATAGAAACAAAAAGAAATATTTAGAAAAGAAACACAGATGTCTGTATCTGTGTTTCTTTTCTTAGCAGTTGATAGATATTTGCAATAATAGATATAGAATAAAATGAGGTATTATGGAACAATTTGGAATTATGATGGGGAAACACAAAAAATCTGCTTTCGAAGGCTGGTTCTTAAAAATTGACTATATACAAAATGATCTGATGCTTTCAATAATTTGGGGTTATACTACTCATGAAAAAACAGGGCATGCTTTTTTGCAATTTACCACGAATATAGATCATCAAACACACTATATCTCTTATCCCTTGGAAGAGCTGGAGTGGAAAAGCAGCACCTTCCATTTAAAGATAGGAAATAACTTTTTATCCGAAAAAAAAGCGGTGCTGGATTTTACAATAGAAGGAAGAAGAGTTCAGGGGGTTTTTGAGTTTGGAAAATTTTCTGAGATCAAAAAAGGATTTCTTAAACCCAATATAATGGGATGGCTTACCTATTTTCCAAACGAATGCAATCATTCGATCACCAGTATGCATCATAACGTAAATGGAAAGCTGCGTATGGGGGAAAAGAAGTGGGAAATAGTAGATGCCGACGGATATATCGAGAAAGACTGGGGAACGAGCTTTCCTGAGAAATACGTGTGGCTTCAGGCGAATAATTGGGAAAATAGCAGAATTGTGTTCAGTTATGCTACTGTTCCTATGCTTGGGAAATACCGCAAGGGATTTTTTCTTTTACTGCAGCATGAAGGAATAGAATATCGATTCAGTACAATAGAAGGAAGCCGGCTTATCGATTTTAATGCTGATTCTATTTCGTTCTGGGCAAAGATACGAAAAGGAAATACTGAAGTATCGATAAAAGGAAAACAGAGAAATCCCGTACCATTAGCTTCTCCATCGATGGGTGAAATGAATGCAAAAATTAAAGAGTCTCTTGATGGAGATGTAGAAATTATACTTTTAAACAAAGGCAAAAAGAAAATAGAGTTGAAAAGCAATAGAGCGTCTATTGACGTGCACTTTCTTTAAGAAGAATTTGGATTAAAAAACGCAGAACAAATCTGCGTTTTTTGTTTTCAGTTTGCTGTTATAATGATATAGAGAGGAAAACAAAAAGGAGTATGTATATGAACCTTTTGAAAGCCTTTATAATAGCCTTAAAAGCACATAGAGGCCAAAAAGACAAAGGGGGAAGACCTTATATTTTTCATCCCTTATATGTATGTGTTAAAGTGAAGGGCAGGGAAGAAAAGATTGTGGCTCTTCTTCATGATGTAGTAGAAGACAGCGGATATAGAATAGAAGATCTTGATTTTCTATCTCAAAATCAAAAAGAAGCGCTGGCCCTTTTAACAAAGGATGGTTCTCTTTATTTTGATTATATAGAAAAACTGAAGAAAAATAGTATTGCAGTAAATGTAAAATTAAAAGACTTGGAACATAATATGAATGTATCCCGAATAGATGAAATAACAGAAGCGGATTTAACAAGGGCTGCAAAATATAAAAAAGCCTATACTATGCTAAACTCGCTCAGGGATTAGAAAGGACGATATATGGAAAAGAACAACTTATTATTGAATTTTATAGATAACAGTCCATCACCATATCATGCTGTAGAAAATATCATAAAGATTTTAGAAGAGGAGGGTTATCAACCTCTAGATTTATCTTCTTCTTGGATATTGGAAAAGGATCAAAAGTATTATATCTCTATAAATGGTACTGCACTAGCTGCATTTCGTGTAGGAAATCTTGACCATCCTTATTTTAGAATTATAACAAGCCATAGCGATTCCCCGGGTTTTAAAATAAAACCTCATGGAAGAATAAAAGAGGATAAGTTTTTAAAACTCAATACTGAGGTCTATGGAGGACCGATTCTATCAACATGGTTTGACCGTACTTTATCGATAGCAGGAAGAGTATTCTATGAAGGAGACAATCCATATACACCGCATATGGAACTTCTAAATATTGAAGAAGACTTGTTGACGATTCCAAATATTGCCATTCATATGAACCCTAAAGTAAATAAAGGGATGGATTTCAATCCCCAAAAAGACACCTTGCCTTTTTTAGGATATATAAAAAAAGAATTAGAGGAAGAGTCTCTTGAGGAAATGCTAAAAAGCAGATACAGTTCAGATAGAAAGATTATTGGATTTGATTTAAATCTGTATGACCGGCAAAAAGGTACTAGAATAGGAATGGATAAGGAATTCTATCATGTCGGAAAACTAGATAATCTAGCTATGGCATTTAGTTCTGTTCAAGCTTTGTGGAAGAGTGGGAATAGTGAAAATACATCTATGGTTTGCATCTTCGATCACGAGGAAATAGGTTCAGGAAGCAGGCAGGGGGCGCTAAGTCCGATTTTATCCGATATTATAAAACGAATATGTTTTTATAAGAACAATAAGTACGAAAATTATTCAAAAGCCATGGCGAATTCCTTTGTGATTTCTGCAGATCAAGCTCATGGAGTTCATCCGAATTATCCTGAAAAAGCGGATCCTACTCATAAACCTCTATTGAATCAAGGGCCTGTTCTTAAAGTGTCTTCCTCTATGAGCTATAGTTCAGACGGTTATTCTATCTCTGTTATTAAAAGTCTTTGCGATAGAGAAAAGATACCCTATCAAGTTTATACCAATCGTTCAGATGTAAAGGGAGGTTCTACCTTAGGTCCGTTATTGTCCAGACAGCTGCCAATAGCAAGTGTTGATTTGGGCAATGCGATTTTTGCTATGCATTCTATTCGAGAGATGGGGGGAGTCAAAGACCAAGAATGGATGGAACAGCTTTTCGAAGCTTTCTTTGATTAGAATTCGACCCATTCTTTTTTACAGCGGGAAACAGACTCTTTCATCAATACATCCATAGCATCTACAGTGCGTTCTTTTAATCCTGTTGGTATCTCAAGGGATGAAAGTTCGGTACAGGCAAGTATTACTTTAATATTTTTATAAATAAACCAATCGATCAATTGATTGAATTCTTGAGAAAAAATTACCTTATTGTTTTTCATATTATAGATCGTATCCATTACAATCTTTTGCTGTTTGCTATCCAAGGGGACTGAATACAGTCCTCTTTTTTTTGCGTATTTATCATAAACACCGCTTTTTACAGTACCATCCGTTCCCATTACAACGATTTTTGCAGCAGGTGTTTCATCAGCGATTTTTTTGATCGTTTCATCAATCATATTGATAATAGGGATATCTGTCATACTTTGAATATCATCATAATAGTAGTGAGAAGTGTTGCAGGGAATCGCTATATGATCCACTTTAGCAAACTCTAATATCGACAGGGCTTCTTTAAAATGGCTTAGAAGAAGAGTGCTGTCTCCACTTTCGATAGTTTGTGTACGGTCCGGCATTTTGCAGTGGTTTAACACAACCATATCTAGATGATCTTGATCTTTGTCCGCTTTTGTATGCAAAGTAATATTTTCCATAAATTTAGCGGTAGCATAAGGACCCATACCGCCGATAACGCCTAATTTAAATTCTGACATAGTATACCTTCTTTCGTTATTTTTACAAAGGATTTTCTTTATTATAACATGATTAAAATCTTTTTTAATAAACCTAAAATTATTAGAAATAAAGAGATATTTGAAGAAATATAGAGAATTTATGATATAAAATTCAATTTATAACAAAAAACAGCGGTTGATAACTTAAAAAAATTAACGTATACTTAAGAAGTCGTCGAGAGACGGGGTGTAGCGCAGTCCGGTAGCGCACGTGGTTTGGGACCATGGGGCCGGGGGTTCGAATCCTCTCACCCCGACCAAAAATTACAATTTTATTGTAAGACGACAGAAGATCAGCTTATGGCTGATCTTTTTTTATTTACTTTTATTAAACATCTCTTCTTTAAAATAAAAGTTAAACTCAAGAAAATTTTATACTTCTTTATAGTTAAACCGAAGTCTTGGGTATATATCCTAATAGGAAGTTAAATGATAAAAAATATGAGGAGGAAGAAGATGTTTGATTTTTTAAAAAAGAAAAAAGAAGAAAAAGCCCCTGTGGATAATGGGGTATTGTATCCAGCGGCAGAAGGACGATTATTGAATATAGAGGATGTACCTGATGAGGTTTTTTCTAAAAAGATGATGGGGGATGGTTATGCAGTAGAGCCTTCCGCAAATACTTTTTATAGTCCATGCGATGGAAAAGTATCTCTTATTCCAGAAACACTCCATGCTGTAGGTATTACTGCTGACACAGGTGCAGAAGTTTTGATCCATATCGGAATGGATACAGTTAATCTGAAAGGAGAAGGGTTTACCGCGAAAGTGAAAGAAGGAGATGTTGTAAAAGCAGGAGATCCATTAGTTGAAGCGGACCTAGATGCTATACGAGACAAAGTGCCTTCTACAATCACTCCTGTAATTATTACAAATATTGATGAATATGATATTGTTTCATTAGATTTAGAGGGAGATCGTTCAACTCCATGTCTTCAATACAAGAAGAAATAAGTGTTGTTATATCAGACTTAAGATGATATAATTGAAAAGCTTCAGGGCGAGGTTTGTTTCCTCACCGGTGGTATAGTCCACGAACCTTTTTATAAGGCTGATTTGGTGAAATTCCAAAACCGACAGTAAAGTCTGGATAGAAGAAGTTTAACTGGTTTATTTGCCCCGAAGAATAATCGGGGCTTTTTTATGCCCTCAAAGGAGGACTTTATGTCAAAAATTGGTAATATTTCAACAAAGGATATGGTTAAAATAGCAATACTAGGTGCGATCGCTTCTATACTGATGCTTTTTAGATTTCCCCTTCCTTTTGCACCGCCCTTCATGGATATTGACATTTCTGAAGTGCCAGTTTTAATCGGTGGATTTGTCATGGGACCGGTAGCCGGAGTATTTATTGTATTTATAAAACTTATTATTAAATTCTTAACCCAAGGCAGTTCAACCGGGGGAGTAGGAGAGCTTTCAAATTTTATTATTTCATCGGCTTTTGTGGTAACGACTGTACTTGTTTATAATCGAAACCGTACTATGAAAAATGCAGTTATTGCCCTAATGGCAGGTGTATTGAGCATGACAGTATTAGCTACATTAAGCAATTATTTCTTTATATTTCCTTTATATGGTATTGATCTGGCAGAATTTGGGCGCAGTTTTACAGAAACAAATCCATATGTATCAGGAGCTGGAACCTTTATACTTTTCTCTATGGTGCCTTTTAACTTGATAAAAGGAACACTCACAAGTATAGTTGTTATGCTGTTATATAAGCATATTGCACCGTTGTTGAAAAAGTATTAAAAGACATCTCTCTTTAACAGAGAGGTGTTTTTTGATTCTGAAATCCCTGTGCTATAATGGAAGAGGTGTTGAATATGTATAAAAAAATTATAAATAATAAAAATGAAATGAAAGACTTCGGCTATCGATTAGCCGAAATATTGAAAAATGGTGATGTGCTTTCTCTTGTTGGCGGCATGGGTGCAGGCAAGACAACCTTGACGCAGTTTATAGGAGAAGGGTTGGACATAAAAGAATACATTACAAGTCCGACTTTTTCCATTGTACAAAGTTACCAAGGGAAGAAAGAAATAAATCATATCGATCTTTATCGAATAGAAGATGCGAGAGAACTGGAGTCTATCGATATGGACCAGTATTTATATCCAGAGGGCATTACCATTATTGAATGGGCATCAAGAGCTCCAGAATATATGCCTCGAAATAAAATGGATATTTTTATTGATTCTATAGACGAGGAGAAACGAGAGATCCGAATTGAAGGCAAAAACAATTGGGAACAGAAGCTGATAAAGGAGCTTGAAATATGATTGTATTAAGTGTAGATACCTCTACAATGATTTCATCTTGTGCATTATTGGAAGATGGAGTTATTATAGGCGAGATGAATATTAATCAGCAGAAAACCCATAGCGAGACTTTAGTGCCTATGATAAAAGATATGCTTGAGAGACTTGAAGTGAAACCGGAGAAGATTGATTTATATGCTGTAGGAAAAGGGCCAGGATCATTTACAGGTCTTCGTATAGGAATGACCACTGTCAAAACGATGGCTCAAGTTTTTAAAAAGGATATTATAGGAATTTCTACATTAGAAGCTCTGGCTTATTCTGTAGCTTCTTCGAAAAAAATAGTTCCTCTTTTAGATGCCCGGGGAGGCAGAGTATATTATGGAATATACCGATGGGAAAACCAGATATTAGAGGAAATAGAAAAAGACGAGTTGATTTATTTAGATGAATTATTGGAACGGCTCCCTGATGAAGATTATATTTTTGTAGGAGAAGGCGCAAGGATTTACAAAGACACTTTGATAGACCGAGGTTTTAACGTTGCGGCGGAGTCTTTAAACAGCTGTGTTGGCAAAGCCTTCTGCCTGCTCGCTCTTGAAAAACGCGAAAAAGGAATTTTAGATAATCCTTATACATTGGCTCCTGAATATATACGCAAATCTCAAGCTCAACGAGACCTTGAGTTAAAGGAGGGGAAAAGCAGTGATCATTCGAGAAATGAGTCTAAAGGATCTAGATACAGTTGTTGATTTAGAAAAAGAGCTTTTTTCCGATCCTTGGAGTTATAAAAGTTTTCTTCACGAATTAACCAATAATCAGATATCCCATTATTTTGTTCTTGAAAATGAAAACATCATAATAGGGTATTTCGGGTTTATTATAGTGCTGGATGAATGCCAAATTTATAATATTGCCGTAGCAAAAGAATTTCAAAGCAGAGGATACGGGAAAAAGATGATTGAATTTATCATCGATTTCTGTAAAAAGAAAGATGTGAAATGGATCATTTTAGAAGTGCGGGAATATAATTTTCCAGCTTTGGAACTTTATATGAAGTATGGTTTTAAGAAAGCTGCCAGGATTCAAGGCTACTATCGCCATCCTTTAGAAGATGGTATTTTAATGAAGTTGGAGTTGAGAGAATGAAAGATTTAATTTCTATGGCTATTGAGACTTCCTGCGATGAAACATCGGTAGCTGTATTAAAAAATGGACGGGATGTATTAGTGAATCTGATATCCTCGCAAATAGATGTGCATAAGCGTTTTGGAGGAGTTGTACCGGAAGTTGCCAGCAGGATGCACTTAGAAAGTATTAACAATATAATTGAGGAAGCTTTAGAAGAAGGAGATATAGGTTTTGAAGATTTGGATTTTATTTCCTGTACAAAGGGCCCTGGCCTTATCGGTGCATTGCTGGTAGGGGTATCTGCCAGCAAAGCTTTGTCTTACTCCCTGGGGATACCCCTTGTCGGCGTAAATCATATGCAAGGTCATATTTGCGCAAACTATATCAGCCACAAAGAACTGGAACCTCCCTTTATCAGTCTTGTCGTTTCTGGGGGACATACTTATTTGATAGAAGTATTAAGTTATGCTGATTATAATATTATCGGCAGAACAAAAGATGATGC
>DGYFR06203__coassemble_2613_pt1 | contig 8214 bp, 7 predicted proteins | sample DGYFR06203__metabat2_low_PE_001 | metagenome-assembled genome bin DGYFR06203 | reverse complement strand
CAGGAATAGTCCATAGAGTCGATTTTCTCATCTTGGTACTTGCCTTTTCTCTCAGAATCCTTAATCAAATGTTTTACAGCATAAGGAAAATCATCATTACAGAGGACAAAATCACTGGATATATCCCTGTCTTTTAAAGCAATCCCCCTGCAGGATTCCCCTTCAAAAAGAATCTCTTCTGCTTCTTCTTCATAATGAATCTTGCCGCCCAGCTCTAAAAACAATTTCTCCATAGCCTTTGCCATAGAGTACATCCCCCCTTTGATAAACCAGATCCCGTATAAAAGTTCGATCATTGGAATGATATTGTACAAAGAAGGCCCCTTCTTCGGAGAAACGCCGATATATAACGTCTGAAAACTAAACATAGACTGAATATCTTTATTTTTCACATATTTCGAAAGCATATTCGAAGCACTGTCAAAGGTTTTAAGTTTTAAACCTTGTACAAGAGTTTTTGGATTAAAAAAATCAGAAGGTTTTCGAAAAGACTTTCGGATAAAGTGTTTTTCTGCAATACGAAAGCGTGTATAAATGTCGGATAAAAAACGAAAGAACCCTTCCGTATCATCAGTACTGATATTTTCCAGCATAGAAGTAAGTTTTACTATATCGTTAGAAACCTCGTATTTCCTTTCTAAATTTTCACCAAAAAACACATTATACATCGGATCAAGCTTCACCATCTCTATATAATCCTTCGGGTTTCTTCCGCAGCTTTTAAAAATATCCATATACTCCTCGGGCATCATCACAATCGTCGGACCCAAGTCAAAAGTAAAACCATCCTTTTTATCTGAGTCATCTTGCCCCTGGGGCCGGATTCTTTTTCGAATATTTCCATTTCAAAACCGGCATTTTGCAGACGAATAGCAGAAGCCAGCCCTGCAGTACCTGCTCCGATAACAATTCCCTTTTTTTTACTTCTCATTACGCATTCCTCTTTCTTTTCTTAAAAACTGCTCTCATTCTATTTTGAGCACTTTAATTTTCAATTTATATGTTTCATTCTATAAAAAATTATACTACATTACTTATCGATTGATAAGTATGTCCATAAATTTCCCTCTTTATATAATTGATCATCATTGCCAAGTAGAGAATTCCACAAAAAAACAGAATAGAATATTAAAATTCTATCCTGTCATATATAAATAATGCCCACCTATCCACATATAAATCATTATATTCATATAGGTATCAACGATGGTGTTCAGAGATTGATAAAGTGTTTTTAATCCTATCTGCAATAAAAAATACTTCCAGCAGCAACTGCTGAAAGCATCCTCTTGATCTTTTCTATTTAATCTCTATCTTACAATATCCTTCAATGGAAGTATTTCGATCTTTTCTTCTTCTAAAGCTTTTCTTATTTTTTCTACAAACAATAGAGCTTTCTCTCCGTCTCCATGAACACAGATAGAATCCACTTTAACTGGAATCTCTTTGCCTGAATAGGCGGCAACTGTTCCTTGTGTTACTGCTTGAATGATTCTCTTTACAGAAACCTCTTCATCCGTTACCATGGATCCTTCAAGCTTTCTATTTCGAAGACTGCCGTCTTCTTCATAAGCACGGTCTGCGAAAAACTCCGAAGCAGAGGCAAGTCCCTTCTTTTCCGCCGCCTTTAAAAGCTCGCTTCCTGCTAGTCCTAACAGAATAATATTCTCGTCAAATCTTGCAATCCCTTCGCAGATTGCCTCCGCTAAAACAGGATCTTTTCCAGCCATATTATAAAGAGCCCCATGCGGCTTCACATGAGAAAGCTCAATTCCATAACTTTTACAAAAACCATATAAAGCGCCGATCTGATAGCTGACGTAGTTTCTAGCTTCCTCAGGAGTTAAAACCATATTTCTCCTTCCGAAACCTAAAAGGTCCGGAAAACCGGGATGAGCTCCAACACCTGCGCCGTATTTCTTCGCTAAAGAAACTGTTTTATCCATCACCATTGGATCAGATGCATGAAAACCGCAAGCAATATTTGCCGAAGAAATCAATGAAATAATCTTTTCGTCATTACCCAACGTATATCGTCCAAAACTTTCACCTAAATCACTATTTAAATCTACTTTATACATATTCCCTCCTTCAAAAACGGCGTTAGCGTTCCTTATATTCGTTTCTCTAAAAATTTATCAGTATACTATATCTAATCTTAAAACTTCGATATATTGACTGATGTTAAAACAGAAAATTAATCCTCCAGATTTCTTATTCCAATATTTTTACGGTATAAGAAAAGTCTTAGTTTCCATCTCTGGGGGAGGATGAAGAGCGCCCAAAATTCTCCTGAAGCCCTAGCTCAAATCAGGTCTTTTGATTTGACAAGCAGGCCTCATGCCACTCGTTTCCCAAGAGCGGTATTTTGCGATTGGCTAGAAACGATCGGCCATATCCTCCCCCATACCCCCTCCTTTTACACCCCCAACGCTTAGAAGCAGGAGAGCATCTAGCGACGCCTTTTTCATACGTAGAAAATAAGCGTACTTCTTATTTTCCTCTACAACTCCCCTCTCCCCTCTTTCACACTTCACTCTTTTCTTACTAAAGGCGTGCCGCCTAGAGCCTAGGTGCCGAAGGCATCCTGCCTGGGCCCATCAGCAATCCCGCCTTTTTTCTACTCCTCTTCCATCCTTTTTTTCTTCAAAAACTTCCCTATAAAACTTGTATCCGCAAGTCCTTTTGCAAACACAGGATCATGAAGGATTTGATACTGGAAGTCGAGATTTGTTTCAATTCCTAAAATCACCGTCTCGTCCAGCGCTGCTGCCATCTTTCGAAGAGTTTCTTCTCTGTTTTCGCTGTGGACAATAATTTTCATTATCATGGAATCATAGTCGGTAGGGATTTCGTAGCCTGTATAGATAAAAGTATCCACCCTCACTCCGTTTCCTCCCGGCAGATGGGTATGGCCAACCTTTCCTGGGCTGGGTCTGAAGTTTTCCATAGGAGCTTCTGCATTGATACGGCATTCGATAGCGTGGCCTTTCAGTTCTACATCCTCCTGCTTCACTGTTAAGGTTTCTCCGTTTGCTATACGGATCTGCCAGTCTACAAGATCGATACCTGTTACCATCTCCGTTACGGGATGCTCTACCTGAATTCTCGTATTCATCTCCATAAAATGGAAATTTCGATCTTCATCCATAATAAACTCGATGGTTCCTGCTCCCACATACCCTACAGCTTTCGCCGCACGGACAGCTACATCATTCATTTCTTCCCTTGTCTTCTCATCGATAAAAGGGGAAGGAGATTCTTCGATCATCTTCTGATGATTTCGCTGTACGGAGCAGTCTCTCTCTCCTAAGGCGATAATATTGCCCCTTTGATCTCCCAGTACTTGTATCTCAATATGTCTTGGATTTTCGATAAGCTTTTCAACATACATGTGGTCGTCATCGAAAGCAAGCTTCGTTTCCCTTTGGGCAAGTTCGAACTGTCTTGGAAAAGATTCCTTTGAAGAAGCGGCTCTCATTCCTTTTCCGCCGCCTCCTGCAGTGGCTTTTATCATCACAGGAAATCCGATTTCTTCAGCGATCTTAAGAGCATCTTTCATCTTTGTCAAAGATTCTAAACTTCCTGGAACTACCGGCACATCCGCCTCATCCATAGTCTTTCTCGCCATAGACTTATTTCCCATAAGCTCCATAACATCAGCTCGAGGTCCTATAAACTCGATCCCCATCTCTTCGCATCTTCTGACGAAATCAGGATTTTCCGCTAAAAAACCGTATCCAGGATGGATTGCATCTGCACCGGTTATTTCCGCTGCTGAAAGCACTCGCTCCTGATTCAGATAGGACTTGAATGCAGGTCCTTCTCCGATACAAACACTTTCATCAGCAAGCTTCACGTGAAGAGAATTCTGATCCGACTCCGAATAGACTGCTACACTTTTAATTCCTCGAATCCTTGCAGCTCTTATGATTCGAACAGCAATTTCGCCTCGATTTGCTATAAGAATTTTTTTTATCATCGCTACCCTCGTTTCAATCTAAAAAGAGGCTGTCCAAACTCTACCTTTTCGCCGTTGGCAACAAGCATTTCCTCGATTACTCCAGGCATCTCCGCTTTGATTTCTGTCATCATTTTCATCGCTTCGATAATACAGACTACCTGCTCCTTGCCGATCACGTCACCCACATTCACAAAAGGATCTGCATCAGGTGCCGGAGCAGCATAGAAGGTGCCGATCATCGGAGATTTTAAATAATCTCCTGATGGAGTTTCCGGCTCTTTCGCTGCCGGATTCTCTGTAGACTGTGTTTGAGGTGCAGAGGGTACTGCTGCCTGCTCTTTATCTTTAGAAAGAATAATTTCATCTTCCCCCTCTTTCAGCTGAAAGGACATGATGGAAGAATTCTCCATTCTGTCGATTATTCTAATGATCTTTTCTATATCCATAAGAACCTCCTTCGTACAAAGATGCTATCCTTTGTGCTGCAGCTCTTTTAAAGCCCTTTCTTTGTACTCTTTGTTCAATTTTTTCTTTCGTTTTGTTCCACTTCTCTATCTCCGACTTATAAATTCGTTGAGCTTCTTCCGGGGACACTTCACTAAAGGTAACAGAATCTCCCTCCCGAAGCTGAACTAGTCTATAAATATCTACAGAGATAATATTTGCAATTTTTGTATAGCCGCCGGTTGTCTGGCGGTCTGCAAGCATGATTATGGGATTGCCGTGGGCAGGAACCTGAACAGCTCCAAAGGCGATCCCGTTTGTAATTATATCTGCTGAAGACTTATGCTCGATCTCTTCTCCCTCCAGACGATAACCCATCCGGTCTATCTGAGAAGTCAAAGTGTATTCATTTGAAAGGAAGGTCTCTATTCCCTTCTTTGTAAAGAAATCCTCCTCCGGACCCAATACTACACGAAGCTCCACCTTCGTTTCTTCAAAAACTTCCGGCTTCATCCTTCGGACTAGTGCATTTTCATCTTGCTTTCTGCTTCTGGCAAAGGGAATGCTGTCTCCATTTTCCAAAGGACGCCCCTTGAATCCTCCGATATGAACCCTGGTATTTGTTGAAAAGCTGCCCATTATCTTTTCGATTTCCAAACCATTTGCTATAGCCAGATAACCGTAGCTTCCTGTCTTTGCAAAAGGAAGGCTTAAGCGGTCGCCTTTTCGGATTTCGATAGCGCAATAGTTTTCTACTGGATTTCCGTTGACTCTAGGATGAAAATCTCCTCCTGTCAAGGCAATAATCGTATCCTTTGTAAAGGAAATCTCCGGTCCCGTCAGTACGAATTCTATAACAGGCTCTCCCGGCTCGTTTCCTACCAAGAAATTTGCAAGAGTCGCAGAACGGCGGTCCATCACGCCGGACACAGAAAACCCGGAACTTTGATAACCATAGCGGCCTCTATCCTGTATAGTGGTCTTCATTCCGCTGTTTAAAACTATAATCCCCATTCTACTCCTCCCTTCTTCTTATTTTATAAATACCTTCTTCAACTTCCCTTTCGATGCGGTCGTAATCTTCTTTTGAAACAGGAACAAAACGGATATAGTCTCCCGCTTCATAAAGAATTACCGGCACTCTCGAAGGATCGTAAGGTTTTAAGGGTGTCTTCCCGATAAGCTGCCAGCCTCCCGGCGACTCCATAGGATAAATACCGGTCTGAGCCGAAGCGATTCCTACACTTCCTGCTGGAATACTTAGTCTAGGTTTATCCAGCCTAGGAGTAATCAGTCTTTCGTCCATTCCCCCTAAATAAGCGAACCCCGGCATAAAACCCAGCATATATATCAGATAATCCGTCCCGCTGTGGATTCGGATAATCTCTTGCTCTGTTAAACCAGTATGGGCAACAACAGTTTCCATATCTTGCCCAAACTCTTCTCCGTAGCACACAGGAATCTCGTAAATTCTTTTTCGTTTTTTTTCGTTGTCCTTCTTGTTGTCCAAAAGGGATTCTACTTCTTTTTTAATCTCTGGATATTCCCACACAAAAGGCTCATAGGATATTAAAACCGAACTGTAGGCAGGAATAATATCAATAATTCCTTCAAAGTTTTTCTTTCTAAAATCAGCGACAAAATTAGTAACGCTGCCATTGATCTCATCGCTTATTTCATTGCCGAAGGAGATCATAATTCCTTGATCTCCCACAGGCTTTACTCTATTTTCCATGCTGTCCTCCATAATAAGTTCTTTAACCTCAGGAGTCTTTTAACCTGCTATCAATAAATAAATGGAACGAAGAACCATGATAGAAGTAAGAATCACCACTACCCATCCTAGCCAGTAAAGAACAGAAGAATGCTTATACTCTCCTACAATCGACTTTTTCCTGCTTGCTAGAAGCATCGCTGCAAGCATGATCGGCAAGATAAATCCATTTACTGTTCCTGCAAACACAAGAATCGCTGCAGGCTGTCCTACAAATATCAATACCAATGTCGAAAAAGCAATAAAGATAATCGTCCATAAACGTTCGTTTTTACGAACAGGTTCTACTAATGTTTTTAAAAATGAAATGGAAGTATAAGCCGCGCCTACAATAGAAGACAGTGCTGCTGCTAAAAAGACAATCCCGAATATTTTATATCCTGTAGTTCCTAAAGCCTGTTGAAAAGCACTCCCGGCTGGATCTGCTGCGTCTAATGCCACCCCTTTTGATACAACTCCCAGTACTGCAAGGAATAATAAAACCCGGACAATGGCTGCAACGCCCATGCCCATAACGGCAGAACGGTTCACTTGAGACAGATTCTCTTCTCCTACAATCCCCGCATCTACAAGTCTATGACCTCCAGAGAACGTGATATATCCTCCTACCGTTCCCCCGATCAACGTAATAATAGCAACAAGAGGAAGACTTTCCGGCAAGAATGTTCTTTGAATCGCTTGCCCTACAGGCGGCTGTGTCATTACAGCTACAACAAGAATCAGAACAATCATAAGGGCTCCTAAAACTTGAGTTAAACGGTCCATAACAGAACCGGCTTTTTTGGAAATAAAAATTAAGATTCCTAAAATTCCGCCAATAGCTGCCCCAAACTTAATGTCCATTCCGAAAATCGCCTGAAGCCCGATTGCCGCTCCTCCAACATTGCCAATATTAAAAACAAGTCCTCCGATTGCAACTAGTATCGCAATAAAATAACCTAGCCCCGGTGCAACCTTGTTTGCAATATCTTGTCCTCTTAGTTTCGAAACACAGATCACTCTCCAGATATTAAGCTGAGCAATCGCTGAAAAAAGCAGTGAAATCAAGATAACGAATCCGAATGTTGCCCCAAGGCTTCCTGTATAAGAAGCTGTTTGAGTCAAAAACCCGGGCCCAATGGCAGAAGTCGCCATCAAAAACGCCGCTCCCAATAGTATCGACAAGTTTTTTGAATTTTCTTTCATTTTTCTCTCCTTTTGCACCGCGTATGAATTCATTATTTTTATAACAAATCAAGGTGCATAATTTTATTTCAAAAATACCATCTGCTCTACCAAAAGAAAGTCCAAGAAAACCCAGACTAAAGAAAATATTCTGTAGATCAGAATCGGTATAAATGATTATTTGATGGCAATATTATACCATAAAGGAAGGATTTGATTTATAACTTTAGTGAGGAAAACTCTCAGAAGCATAACAGGATATCTTCATAAAAAAAGCTCCTGTAATCAGATCACCGAACACAGGGGCTTTTTTAGACTAGTATATAATCTGCTTTTTAAGAAAAAAACAGGAAGCTACATTCCTTTTAATGCCTAGATTATTTCTTTTTCTCCTCTTTCTGGAAAGGATCTGTAATCATTCTGTGAATGCCTTCTATGACCGTGGTCTCCGGCTCCATTTTAAATTCCCTTTTAATCAGCGGGTGACGCTTGCCAAGATCCTTGTTTGTTTTCTTGTTCCACAGATCACGTTGTCGTTTTTTGCCATACATTCCCATTGCTTTCGGGATTACCGTTCGGTATTCATTACTTTTTCCAGTCATCACATCTATCGTTCCCTCTACTACAGGATCGATATTTAAAAACTGCTCATAAGGAAAAGCCATGTTCTCATAATCAAAGAGTCTTTCTGGAACATCCTCCTGCCATTTTGACATAGATGCATACTCCCGGTCATTCAGCCCTGTCATATAAGGACCAGGATTGATAACCGCTACTTCGATGTCATACTCTTGAAGCTCCTTGCTTAAGGACTCTGCCGCCGCCTCCAGTGCAAACTTTGAACTGCAGTAAGGTCCGGATATAGGAT
>DGYFR06203__coassemble_2603_pt1 | contig 8237 bp, 6 predicted proteins | sample DGYFR06203__metabat2_low_PE_001 | metagenome-assembled genome bin DGYFR06203 | reverse complement strand
AGAACGTCGTTCATCGCCGAATTTCTCTCTGATCTCGCTCATCTCGTCTTTGATCAGTTGGAATAATACTTCTCGGTCTTCTAAAATCTCTTTCAATCTTTTGATTTCAGAAATAAGCTCTTCAAATTCGTCTTGAAGTTTCTCTCTTTCAAGTCCTTGAAGTCTTTTTAATCTCATGTCCAAAATAGACTGGGCTTGTACTTCTGAAAAGTCGAATGTTTCCATCAGTTTTTCAAGAGCATCGGAATAGGCGTTTCGGATAATACGGATAATTTCATCGATATGATCGATTGCTTTTAATAAACCTTCCACAATATGCTTGCGGTCTTCTGCTTTTTTTAAGTCGAATTTTGTTCTTCGAACAACAACTTCTTCCTGATGATTTACATAAAGAGAGATTAATTCTTTAAGACCCAGCACCTTCGGCTCCCCGTCAACTAAAGCAAGGTTGATAATTCCGAAAGTTGTCTGAAGCTGTGTATATTTGTATAAATTGTTTAAAACAATATTTGCATTGGCATCTCTTTTTAATTCGATAACAATACGCATTCCTTTTCTTTGATCCGACTCGTCTCGAAGATCGGATATTCCTTCGATCTTTTTATCTTTAACATATTCTGCGATCTTCTGAATCAGTCTTGATTTGTTGACTTGATACGGAATTTCCGTAATGATAATACGTTCTCGTTTTTTATGTTCTTCTATACGGGCAACGGCTCGTAATGTAATCTTTCCCCGGCCTGTTTTATAGGCTCTTCGGATTCCTTCCATGCCCATAATATTGGCTCCTGTAGGAAAATCCGGTCCTTTGATAATTTCATTTAGTTCTTCTACTGTTATGTCATGATTGTCGATATAAGCGATAACGCCGTCTATGGTTTCCCTTAAATTATGGGGAGCCATGTTTGTCGCCATACCAACAGCGATCCCTGAAGATCCGTTTACAATCAAGTTTGGAAAACGGGATGGAAGAACCGTCGGTTCCATTTCCCTGCCGTCGTAGTTTTCTACAAAGTCTACCGTATCTTTGTTAATATCCCGAAGCATCTCAAGGGCAAGCTTGTCCATGCGAAGCTCTGTATAACGAGGAGCCGCAGCACCGTCGCCGTCGATATTACCAAAGTTTCCCTGACCGTCTACCAAAGGATACCGCATATTGAAATCCTGAGCTAAACGCACTGTAGCTTCATAGATTGCCAAGTCGCCGTGAGGGTGATACTTACCCATAACTTCCCCGATAAGACGGGCAGATTTGCTGTATGCACGGTCCGGCATAAGGCCCTGACCCTGCATAGCGTATATAATTCTTCTGTGTACCGGCTTCATCCCGTCCCTTACATCTGGAAGGGCACGAGAGACGATAACACTCATAGAATAGTCCAGATAGGACTCTTTCATTTTATTTTCGATATCTATATTAAAAACATTTACATGTCCTGATTCTTCAGCCATAAAGCCTCCTTACTATGCGTCGATATTTTTAACATAACGCGCATTTTCTTCGATGAATTCACGTCTTGGTTCTACTTTTTCGCCCATAAGAACAGAGAACGTCTCATCGATACTAATTTTGTTTTCTTCGTCGATATTTACACGAAGAAGGACTCTGTTGTCCGGGTCCATTGTGGTAGACCATAGATCTTCTGCATTCATCTCTCCAAGACCTTTGTATCTTTGGATTTTTAAATGACCACGTTCATTTTCACGGAAATACTGATCGAGTTCATCATCGGAATAACAATATCTTATTACTTTTGTTCCTCGGATAATACCATATAAAGGCGGCTGTGCAATATACACATGCCCATTTTCAATAAGAGGTCTCATAAAACGATAGAAGAAGGTTAATAGAAGGGTCATAATATGCGCCCCGTCCACGTCCGCATCGGTCATGATGATAATTTTTCCATAACGAAGATTATCTAAACTGAATTCCTGCCCGATTCCTGTACCGAAAGCCGTAATCATCGCTTTGATCTCGTCAGAATTTAAAATTCGGTCGAGTCTTGCCTTCTCGATATTTAAAATCTTTCCTCTCAAAGGAAGGATGGCTTGGAAGGTACTGTCCCTGCCGCTTTTTGCGGAACCGCCGGCAGAATCACCCTCTACAAGATAAATTTCATTTACCTCAATATCTGTTTCGGAACAATCCGCCAGTTTCCCAGGAAGAGGAGTGTTGTCTAAGATAGATCTTTTTCTCGTTAAATCTCTCGCCTTTCTAGCAGCCATACGGGCTCTTTGGGAGCTTAAAGCTTTTTCGATAATGGTTTTTCCTGTTTGAGGATGCTCTTCGAGATAGGTTGCAATCCCTTCATAAAGAATAGAATCTACAATTCCCCGGCTCTCGCCGTTTCCAAGCTTTGCTTTCGTCTGTCCTTCAAACTGGGGACTGAAAAGCTTAATAGATACAATCGCTGTAATCCCTTCTCGTACATCTTCTCCTGAAAGATTTTCTTCTTTTTCTTTAATAATATTCTTGCTGCGGCCGTAGTCGTTGATGCAGCGTGTCAAGGCAGAACGGAAACCGCTTAGATGGGTTCCCCCTTCTGTCGTATGAATATTGTTGGCAAAAGAAATAACATTTTCGCTGTAGCTGTCTGTATACTGAATCGCCACTTCTACTTCAGATTCTTCTCTTTTGCCTTCTACATAGATGACATCCTCATGAATCGGTGTCTTTTTTCGGTTGATATATTCTACAAAAGACTTGATTCCGCCTTCATAATAGAATGTTTCATCCGTATCATCACGATCATCTCTTAATGTGATAGTGATTCCTTTGTTTAAGAAAGCCATCTCTCTAAAACGGCGGACCAGTACGTCTTTTTCAAAAATAACTGTATCGAAAATCTGAGGATCCGGTTTGAAATGAATCTTCGTTCCTGTTCCCTTGATCTTCTTGCCTTTATCGATATCGCAGACCTTAATACCCCGTTCGAATTTCTGAGAATACTCGTACCCGTCTCTGTGAACTGTCGCTACAAGCCACTCGGATAAAGCATTTACTACAGAAACCCCTACACCGTGAAGACCTCCGGATACTTTATAGGCGCTGTTGTCGAATTTACCTCCTGCATGGAGTTTTGTAAGTACTGTTTCTAATGCGGAGATTCCTGTTTTTGGATGCTTGTCTACAGGAATACCGGAACCATTATCGATAACAGAGAGGGATCCATCCTTGTGGATTTCAACATTGATCGTATCGCAGACTCCTGCTAAAGCCTCATCGATACTGTTGTCTACAACTTCGTAAACAAGATGATGAAGACCGGTCGCTGAAGTCGATCCGATATACATCCCTGGACGCAAACGTACGGGTTCCAATCCTTCTAGAACCTGTATATCCTTCGCTGTATAATTTCTATTTTGTTCTGTCATACTCAATCCTTTCTAAATAACAAATCTTTTTATCAAAGTTTGCGTTGTGAAAGAGGAAATATATAATTCTTCTTTTTCTTTTCGTTGTACTACTATATATGAATGTATCTTGTGAACTGTATTTGGATTGGCTATTTTCCCCTCTTTAATTAAGGAGGAAATCCTATGATCTTTCATAGCCGTTTCCTTTGTGAGAATGATAAGAATATCTTCCCAATTTAATATTATATCATTTCCGATGTCTAAATACATAATTCGTCCTTTAATTTTCCTTTTTCGATCTGAAAAATCTTGCCCTCTTTGATCTTTATATTTTTTAAAAAATCAGTATTTACTGCTGTAATCATAGACTGATAAGGACTTAAAACTTTTAACAAGAATTTGATTCTCTTTTCGTCTAGTTCGGAAAATACATCGTCTAATAAAATAACAGGACTTGTTTCCTTCGTCTGTTCAAATAATTTCAGCTGGGCAAGCTTTAAAGAAAGAATTGCTGTTCTCTGCTGCCCTTGGGAAGCGTATGCCTTTGTATTATGTCCGTTGATATCGATTAAAAGATCGTCCCGATGAGGTCCAACAGAAGTAAAACCTGTATATAAATCTTTCTCTTGATTGGCCATCAGTTTATTATAAAAATCTTTCTGAATTTCCATAATCGTTCCTCTATAAAGAACAGAAGAATCGTACTCTAATGTTAAAGTTTCCTCTTCTTCGGATAAAATACCATGGAATTTTCTCGCATAATACTCCAACCGCTTTACATACTCTCCTCTTAAATGAAGAATAATCGCCCCGGCTTTTACAAAATCTATGGTGATAGCACGCAGCTGTTCTCTAAAATAACGGCTGCTTTTGCCTTTTTTCATAAGATGATTGCGATGTTCTAACAATCTTTTATAATTTATTAAAGTATTTCGATATCCTGAAATCATCGAAATCACTTCATCTAAAAAATCTCGTCGATAGCTCTTGCCGTTTTTTATAATACTAAATTCATCCGGCGTAAACACGATAATATCGAAAAAACTCCGCAGTTCCTTTAATGTATCGATAGGTTCTTCGTTGATACGGATGATTTTTTTCTTGTCTTTCGAAAGTTTTACTTCTATTTTTTCCCGAATTCCTTCTGTATTCGCTGCTGTTTTTAGATAAGCATTTTCATGATCGAAATGAATCAGCTCCCGATCCTTATTCTGCTTAAAAGTCTTTCCTTTTGCGCTAAAATACAGCCCCTCGAGAATATTCGTCTTTCCCTGGGCGTTATCGCCGATAATAAAATTATATTTATGTGAAAAATCCAGTTCTATTTTTTCAAAATTTCTGAAATATAATAGATATATATTTTCTATGAACACTCATAGTCTCCTATTTTATTCGATAAGACTCCCCGGCAAACTCGACCTCATCACCAGAGCGAAGTTTTTTGCCTCTTCTCGTTTCCTCTTCTCCGTTGACCTTCACTTTCCCTTCTGCAATAAGCTCTTTCGCTTCCCCGCCGCTCATCACAATCTCAGCATATTTCAAAAACTGATCCAACTTAATAAATTCCGTCTTAATCTCAAATTCCTTCATAAAAAACTCCTTCTCCTTATAATAAGGATTTATTTAATAATTATTTAATATATTATCTAGTTGTATTTATAATGCTTTAACTTTCTTAAGGATAATTGATTTTCATTAGAATATACTCACTTCTTTCATTTTTCCACTCTAATTCCCCTCTTTCACACTTCACACTTTCTTTAACCTAGTCTCTCGCCAATCGAACCGGCAGTACTAAATAAGTGTAGTCTTCATCTTCTGATACTGGATGGAAGATACATGGATTCAAAGAACCGGTCATTAAAAGTTCGCATTCTTCGCTTTCCATCGCTTTCAAACCTTCCAATAAATACTTTGCATTGAAGGCGATTTCTAGATCATCCCCCTCCTGCTTGCACTGGATGCTTTCATTTACAGATCCGATATCGGAATTCGAACTGATGTAAAGAGTTTGATCTTCGATATTAAGCTTTACAAGATTTGCTTTTTCTTCCCTAGCTAATAAAGAAGCTCTTTCCAAAGAGTTTTGGAAATCAACTCGGTTGATCACAAGTTTTGTTGTAGGATCTGTTTCCATAATATCCTTATAATTTATAAATTTTCCTTCCAATAAACGTGAATATACGATCGTTGAATCCAGATAGAAAATCACATTACCCGGTACAAACTGGATACGGATATTGTCTTCTATAATGATCTTTTGAAGTTCCTGTAACGCCCTTGCTGGAATAATCTCATTTACAGTTGCCGACGTTTCATTTTTTATCTTCCTTAAAGAGATACGAAAACCGTCCAAAGCGACAAAATCTAATAAAGAATCTTCTAAACGAAATAAAACTCCTGTTAAGGCTGGTCTTGTTTCATCTAAGGATGCAGCAAATACCGTCTGGCGAATCGCTTGTTTCATGGTTTCTGCATCAAGGGTAATTTCTGCTTCACCATTTTTTTCCGGTAATTGTGGATAATCCAAAGCATCTTGTCCCATAAGATTGAATTCAGAATTTTCGCATTTAATATTGATTTTTTCGTTTTTTATTTTAATATCCACCATAGAATTAGGAAGTTTTCGGACAATATTGCCGATAATATTCGAATGAATAACAATTTCCCCTTCTTCTTCTACTACACAGTCGGCTATAGTTTCGATACTTAATTCCAAGTCTGTAGAAATGAGTTTTAATTGATTATCTTTAGCGACAAATAATATACCTTCCAAAATTTGGACAGTGGTTCTGGAGGAAATTGCTTTTTGGGCTATATTTATATGTTTTAAAAGTTCTTTTTGTGATATTTGTATGTGCATAATTTGAACTCCTTTGTGTAGGTTTATAAAAATAATATATAAAGAGATAGTAGTAGTAATAGTAGGGGCTGTGTATATTGTGGATAACTCGATTTATGTTGATATTTACGTGATTTTGCTATGGGAGAAGCTGGTGGATAGATTATCCACAAATCCCAGAGTTATCAACAGTATCAACAATTTGTCCCGGAGTTTTCTGGGTTTTGACTTATCCACAACTTATCCACAATGGATAAGTCTACTTATCCCAAATCTTTTGTGGACTATTGATTCTTGATTTCTTGAATCAAATCCTGGATTTCTTTTCGTAAAGACTCGTCTTTTGTCGTATCCGCCGTAATTTTATCGATTCCATGCATGATCGTGCTGTGGTCGCGGTTAAAGGAGTTGGCAATCTTCATTAAAGAAAGATCTGTTAGCTGCCTGCAAAGATACATGGCGATTTGTCTCGGGTAGGCGATCTGCTTTGCTCTTGATTTTGAACTGAAGTCATCGGTTTCTAGATGATAGTTTGCAGCGACGATTTCTTGAATCAGCTCTAAAGTGACAGGCTTCCGTTCTTTTTCCGCAATCACCTTTTTCAAAGCATCCTTCGCCAAGGCAATATCGATATTTTTATTCTTCATTAAAGAAGAGTAGGCAAGAACCGTCAACAATGCTCCTTCCAGTTCTCGGATATTGGATTTGATATTCATGGCGATATACTCCAAGACTTCCATCGGCATGTCTTTTCTTTCGTGATTTAGTTTAGCCTGAAGGATTGCTACACGTGTTTCATAATCCGGCATTTGAATATCGGTCATTAAACCCCATTCGAACCTTGAAATTAGACGTTCCTCTAAAGTTTTGATTTCTTTCGGCGGTCTATCGGAAGAAATAATGATCTGTTTGTTTTGAGTATAAAGATCATTGAAGGTATGGAAGAATTCTTCCTGAGTTCCTGTTTTACCTGCGATAAACTGGATATCGTCGATTAAAAGCACATCGATTCTCCTGTATTTGTCTCGAAACTCGATGTTTTTTGTCGTCGATTTGTTTCCGATGGATGCGATTAGTTCATTGGTAAATTTTTCGCTGCTGATATAGGAAACTTTCATATCAGGATCTTTTCGAAGAATCTCATGGGCGATAGCCTGCATTAAATGGGTTTTTCCAAGACCTGCCCCTCCCCATATAAAAAGAGGATTGTATTGAGTCGCAGGATTTTCTGCAACAGCTCTTGACGCTGCCAAAGCAAGCTCGTTGGATTTTCCTTTTACAAAGGTATCAAAGGTATACTTTGGATTTAGAAGCTGGCGATTGGAATCATATTTTTTCTTCGGCTTTCCTTTGTTTTCTTCTTGAGCTTCTTCTTCGGAAATATCGAAATACTGCTGGCCTAAAGCATTCACTTTCTTTTCCGGGTTCAAGTCCACAAGGGGTTGATCGCTGGGATCAATAATGGTGATGGTCGGTTCTTTATTTAAAAGGAAACCTAAAGCGCGGCTGATATAATCCATATACTTTGAAAGGATCATTTTTTTGATATAAGCATTGGGAGCAAATAAAATCAGCTCATCTTCTGTTAGTTTTTTTGGCACCAAAGGCAGAATCCAGGTTCCAAACTGGGTTGGATTTAAATCAATCTCGACCATTGTCAGCACCTCGGACCAAATTTCATTTATATCTGACATAGTTCCTCCGTTCTAGTTATTCACAAACTTATACACAATTTATTCCACTTACCCACAATTCCCAAAGGGGATTTTCTTGGAAATGAGAGGAAAAAAAGATACTTTATCCACAAATTCAAGAGTTATCCACAACGATTGGGAAAAAAAATATTGTGGATGGAATTTGAATTGGAATTCAGCCCTTCTGTAAATATTTTCGCTGATTTTCAAAATATATCCACAAATTATCCACAACGGTAAAAGAATAATTTTCATATTGCATTTATTATATCAAATAGGCTCTGCCGTTACAAATTTTATAGGGTCTAAATAGTTGAAATTATCTGCTTTATTGCCTTTTT
>DGYFR06203__coassemble_2599_pt1 | contig 8260 bp, 9 predicted proteins | sample DGYFR06203__metabat2_low_PE_001 | metagenome-assembled genome bin DGYFR06203 | reverse complement strand
TAAAAGGCGAAGCAAAAGCTTCTGAAATTCCTTTCGAAGCCATCGAATCTCCGCTAACCTATGTCAATGCAGCAGCTGGAGCAAACTTAGGAATCGAAATCCCTCAAACTGTACTCGACCAGGCTACTGAAAGTTTTGATACTATCGAGTCGAAATAAAAGGGGACTGCTATGACAATATTATTAGGAATTCTAGAACAGGGACTCGTCTACGGGATCCTCGCTCTAGGTCTCTATATCACTTATACCATTCTTAATTTTCCGGATTTGACTGTAGACGGAAGCTTCCCTCTGGGAGCTTCCGTTGCTGTCGCTTTGATTACAAAAGGAATGAACCCTCTTCTCGCTCTGGCTGCCGCTTTTTTAGCAGGAGTAATCGCCGGAACGATTACCGGTGTCATCCATGTAAAACTAGGAGTTCGAAACCTCTTGTCCGGAATTATCGTAATGACAGGACTTTATACCATAAATTTATGGATTGCAGGACAGGCAAATGTACCGATTTTTGCCAATGATACGATTTTCAACAACAACTTTACTAGAACCTTCCTTCCTGAAAGCTTCGCTCCCTTTACGAAGATTATCGTCATTATATTCTTTGCCTTTCTAATGAAATTTTTATTAGACGGCTATCTTATGACAAAATCAGGCTATCTTTTAAAAGCCAGCGGAGACAATGAAATCCTTGTAAAAACTATGGCCAAAAACCCTGGAGCTTTAAAAATCATAGGTCTTGCTATCGCAAACGGCCTTGTCGCCTTAGCCGGCGGAATCCTTATGCAGCATCAAAGATTCTTCGAAATCTCCATGGGAACAGGAAGTATGGTTGTCGGCCTTGCCAGTGTTATTATCGGCATGAAACTATTCCAAAAATTCGGTTTCCTAAAACCTACCACAAAAGTTTTATTCGGATCCGTCATCTACAACGCTATCGTGGCTGCTGCCATCGCCATCGGTTTGTCGGCACAATCCATGAAGCTGATCACAGCTGTATTATTCTTAGCCGTATTAGTCTTCAGCCAAGAAAGCCCATTTGGAAAGAAGGTGCGAAATGCTTGAGTTAAAAAACATTCGCAAAGTCTATAATGAAAACACCATAAATGAAAAAATCCTCTTTCAGGATTTTAATTTCCAAGTAGAAAAAGGAGAATTTGTCTCCATCGTAGGATCAAACGGCTCTGGAAAAACTTCCCTTTTGAATATTATCTGCGGAAGCATTCCCATCGAAGGGGGAACGATTCTCTTAGACGGAAATCCCATCGAGAAGCTTGCCGAATACAAACGCTACGAAAATATCGGAAGAGTCTTCCAAGATCCTTCTGTTGGAACCAGCCCTTCCATGACCCTTTTAGAAAACCTGTCTATGGCAGAAAACAAAGGAAAATCTTGGAATCTGACAAGAGCTGTCAATAAAGACAGGATAGATTATTATAAATCCCTGCTGATCCCCCTAGGACTTCATCTAGAAGATCAGCTGGAGACTCCTGTCGGAAGACTTTCCGGAGGACAAAGACAAGCCATCTCCCTTCTTATGAGCACCATGACGGATGTAGACTATCTGATCCTCGACGAACATACAGCAGCTCTCGATCCGAAAACAGCTGCTGTTATTATGGATCTGACGGAAAAAATCGTAAAAGAAAAAGGCTTAACCGCCATTATGGTCACCCACAATCTCCGCCATGCCATACGCTACGGAAACCGTCTCGTAATGATGCATGAAGGCGAGGCGATTATGGATATTAAAAATGAAGAAAAAGAACAAATCGAAGTAGACCATCTGTTAAACAAATTCTACGAGATCTCTATAGAATACGGGAACTAGGCAGGATTGCTTCGCAACCTAGGCGGCACTCCTAGCGGAGGCCAGGCGACCACCTTCGGTTGTCAGGCTGGATCGCTCCGCGACCTAGAAACAAAAAGAAATAAGACTTAGCTACATTGTGAAAATCAAAAAAGCTGCAGCGAAATGCTGCAGTTTTTTTATGCTTGATATCTATTAAGATAGCTCTAAGAAAAACTGCTTAGGATAGGAATCATAAACAGTCCATTGCTAAAAGTTGTTAGAAAATGAGTTAAAAACGTAAGTTTTGTTTCTGTTAAGTAAATGCTAAACAGAAGGCTGGCATACAATAAAGCGCCAAGGGCAACAAGATAACCCCTTTTCTTAGACTTATATTCGTGAATATTCGAAACTGCTGCCGATACAATAACTCCCACTATCGCCGTCCTAGAAAAAACCTCCGTATAGAGCATCTGCAAAAACAAATTATACACAAAACAAAGTATCTCGGTACAAAGCAGCATTATAAAAACATTCATAAACCAAAATTTTAATTTAAAATCCAGATCTCTCCACATCCTCTTCTCCCTTCCCTTACTAAGCTGCATCGATTTCTTTCATTATATCTTTTATGTCTATATAGCTCCCCACAAAAAAAAGGGAAGCACCCTTCCCCTTTTTGTAAGATATATTCAATATAAACAGTTTCATCTGCGGCAGGATCAAGAGGGATAATAGTTTTACTTAAAACGACTTAATGGATAGTATCGCTATAGTTTCCTATTCTATGGAAAGATTTTTCCATACTTGATATTAATACATTTCATCAGTGTTTTATTAAAATATCGTAAAGATAATTCTGTCCCTATCCTATGAAGAAAAATGAATGCCGTTTTCGTTTTTCAACGATAACTCCACTCTCCCCTCTATCACACTACACACTTTTTTTTATGGTTCTACAGCCCTCTTAAATCCTTCATAACATCGCTCATCAAAACTTCCTTATGAAAATCTTTTACATTAACGATATTATCGAATAAAAGTTTTAACTCTTCTCGGTAAAGTCCGCCGTCCAGTACAAGCATCTGGTTTTTGATGGATTCTTTGTCCAGTCCTGCCAGCTTTTCAAGATTCCCGGAGATTAGATATTCTCCTTCAGGAAGCAGCAGAAAATCATAATCTCCTACTTTTGATATATAGCATTTGTCTAGATTATAGGTGTCCGGGCGGTTTTTTAAAGAAGCGATTACCGCTACCAGCACATCGACCTTTGCCTGATCGTAATAATCAGACAGCACGTTGCCTTTTTCTTTTTCCGGCATAATTGTTTCTTCTAGATTGTACCAGTCCATTAATCCTCGAATGGTCTGATCTGACACCAAGGACAGAAACTGGCGGTCTGGAGAAATATATTTCCCTTCGATTAAATCTTCTACCGTAACTCCTAAAGCTTTTGCCAAAGCTTCCAAGGTATCTCTATCTGGATATTCTAAAGAATATTCTTCGCTTTCATAAAATTCTATAACAGTCTGGGTCTTACCGATGGCTTTGGCAAGTTCCGTAGTACTTATATTTCTTTCTTCTCTTATAGTTCTTAAATTTTCAGAAAAACTCATGCTATCACTCCCTCCCTACTATTATAAGGCAAAACCTCTTCTAAAAAGATACATTTTCTTTACAATTTTTTGTCTTCAGGAGGATCCTGTTTTTCTTTCTCAGTATCTAAAGAATCCTTTTTCTTCCATTTTCCAAAGGAGGTTCCCTTATGTTCCGTATAGGTCTTTGGATGTTTTTTGCGATATCTTCGATATAGGTACGCAATGACAAGTCCTACTAAAATATAAGGAAGCAGATAAATCAATGCTATCACCAAGAACTGCAGCACATTTATAAACCAGACTCCTGTGCTTTGAAGGGCAAGGATTACTTTGCTGAAAAATCCGCCTTCTACTTCAGGGGCTTCCCTTATATGTTCTCGAAGGTTTAAGGTATAGCTTACATAATCGATTTGGCTGTTTAAATCATCCAGCCGAGCCTGCAGTTCTTCCTGCTGGGTTATGTTTTCGCTGATCTTGCTTTCTAAGGCGATAATGTCTTCCATAGATTCTGCCTGATCTAAAAGTTCCAAAAGCCTTTCATGCTGAGCTTTTAGACTATTCATTCGGATTTCCGTATTTTGATGAGGAACTGTAACGTCGTCGCTGCCCTTCGTTTCGGATGTGATCTTTCCAAAAGGTTTTAATGCGTTATAAAAAGAATCATTTTGATCCCGAGGTATCTTTATCCTGTAGTTCCCATTTTCATAAGAATTCCCCTGCTGAAGTTTTTGGCTGGATTCAAGGATTCCATTATGCTCCTCAGTCAGCTTTAAAAGTTTCTCCTCTGTATCCTCTACACTTTCTACAGTCATAGATAGTTGTATTGTATCTATCGTTTTACGATCCGGATCTCTTTGGATTTCTGTATTTTCTGGTGTTTCCTCACTGATCTTTGTATTTTCTTGAGGTGCAGGGCTCTTTACTCCATCTGTCTGCTGTGCTCCTTGACAGGCGGCTAGCAGCAGCATAGCTAGGATCAATACTCCAAATTTAAGCTTTTTCATAACTGTCTCCTTAGACACTCTGTTAAAAACTGTCTTTGCTCTATCCTTGTACTTTCGCCATCTGTACTTCTAGATATCCTACTACGATTTCATAATAGCCTGTAAGTAGTTCGTTCACCCTTTGATCCCCTGTATCTAATAACAGCCCTTGGAAGAACAGTTCCATCATTTTCTGTTTTGTTGCGATAATAATAATATTCTTTTTTCCGACCTTTTCTAGAACCTTCGCACTTAACTGCTGGTTTCCTCGTCCGAAAACATAGCCTTGTCCGCCGATAATTGTGACAACGATTTTAGCGTTTTCATATTTGTCTAAGGCTTCCAGTATTTCTTTCTCTGTCACATCTTTTGCGATGACTTCTTTGTTATAAACAAGATCCACCCCTAAAAGAGTTCCTTCCATCTCCATATTCGCCATCACTTTAAACACAGTAGAGCCTGTTCCGAAAATATAGAGGGTGTCCTCTTCATAGTCTTCGATCAGCTGATCGGCGATATTAATAAAATCTTCTTCATCGTCGAGAATTTTTCCGCTTTTTAAAGTCTGAACCATATTGCCTGCATTTAGTACATTTAAATAGCCGTAGAGCTTCGCATCGACTCTGTTTTCTCTAAAAAGTTCTTCGTTGATATCCATAACTTCGCTGATTTTTTCTGTATAAGACTCCCCTTTAATGTAATTAAGCAAAAGCTGTCCCGCTGTAGAAGGATTTAAGGCGAATACGGCAGAGTGGATCTTAACCCCTGCTGGAATTCCGATAACAAGCTGATCTTCCTTTACAGCATCCATAATATTGCGGGCCGTTCCGTCTCCCCCTGCGAAAACTAAAAGATCAACCCCTTCTTCATGTATAAGCTTTGCTCCTGCGATGGTATCTTCCGGCTTGGTCTCTTCTTTTTCTTCACCTAATACTTCATAGTCGAAACCCATCTTTTCCATTAAGTTTCCGCCCATTTTCCCTGGGAGGGTGTAGACTTTAAACTGATCTTTCACGTCTAGAAGTTTCTCAAAAGCAATTCCTACTTTATTCTCCGACTCTGGAACTGCACCTAGTTCTAAAGCTTTCTTTAAAGTTTCTTCTCCATCGCTTCCCTTTAGCCCAACTTTCCCGCCAATCCCTGCTATAGGATTGATAATTAAACCGATTTTTTTCATATGCCTCCCCTATCTCCTAAAAAATTTTATATATAATTACCATATCTTGCAATCGATATCTTTTCTGTAACTTTAGTTACGTTTATCTCTTTATTCCTCTATTTTTAAAGTTTTATTTATGAACTGCCTATTGATTCTCTTTAAATTCCAAGAGATCAAACCAGACATAGCGCATTCGTTCTCTCATTCTAGAGATGATGCTTTCATCATCTAAAATCTTCCAGTCTATCGGAACCCATTTTGCATCGCAGGTTTCTCCTTTTTGAAAAATAATCTCCTCTAATGCAATTTCTTTTTTCAAAAAATAAAGATCCATCAGCTGATGGCGTACTTCTTCCACTACCCGTCTTTGGAAAAGAAGCTCTTCTCTTTCTACCTTTATTCCGATTTCCTCGGAGATTTCTCTACTCATCGCTTCCAGACTCTCTTCTCCGGCAATAGCCGATCCTGCCGTAGTCTCCCAATACCCGGGGAAGGTGCTTTTTTCTGGAGATCTTTTCGTAAAGAGCATTTCTCCTTTCGAATTTACAATGAAGACTTCTACAGAAAGATGATACTCTCCCGCCTTCAGTCCTTTCTGTTTCATAGCGGCATCTCTTGGAATAGTCCTTCCTGATTTTTCGCCCTTTTTATCTAATATATCCCATATTTCCATTTTTTTCCCTTTATCCTGTTATATCTTTAAAATTTATTCGACCCGTTTTTATTCATTAAAGCTGCAAATATCACTACTAATATAAATACAAGAAGTATTCCTACAATAATGGCTGTAATATTCATAATATCCCTCTTTTCTCTTTTGTCTTATTTATTATAGATACCCAGTATATCTTCCTATTAAAAAAGGATATGCCTTTAAGACATACCCTTTTAAAACAGGAGCTTGTATTGTATCCTTTGTTTTTTGTTTCCAGCCTATTCAGAGACCTCAGAAAGAGCTGCTGAAAATCAGAATTTCCAGCTCTTTTTTCTACTGCAACTATTTCAAGAATTTATAGGCACAAAGTCCAAAGCTTCCCTGCTTCCTATTCCAAAAGAAACACGCTCCTCGTTTCTTCCTCCCCTATTTCCTACAACCTACTACCTATAACCTATCCTCACTCTATCCTTCTTCTCTAAATGCAGATGGTGCTGGAGGTACTCCTCGTCCCCTTTCGATTTTTGTTACCAGCATAAAGGTAACAGCAGACCAGAAACTGCCGAAGACAATCGCAAGTATTCCGAAAGGCTCTCCCATCAGCTGCCATACTACAACAGCGATAGAGCCTACTACGATAGAAGAAATCCCTGCATTTTTCGTTGCATCTTCTACTACCATTCCCAAACCGTATGCTCCGATCGGTCCTGCAGAACGAAGGGCAAAGGCAAATAGGTTTAGAGTTACAATACTGATATTAAGCATCGCAATCAAGGAACTTACGATTAAGATAATTACATTCATTCCTCTTGCATAGTAAATGATCTTCTTATCGTCCAAATCAGGATTAATATAACGAAGATAGATATCATTCATTACAATAGAAGAAGCACTTAAAAGGTTTGAATCCGCACTGGACATTGTGGCTGCTACGATAGAAGCGGCTAATACTCCAGACACCCATGTAGGCGCATAGTTTTGAACTGTATACATAAGAGCAGATGTTCCGGCTCCTCCGTCAAGTCCCGGGTTCTCTGCTAAAGCAACAAGACCCATAATTGTTGGCAAGAAAGCGATCATTGCCATAAAGATAGCAGAAAGAATCGCTGCTTTTTGAGCTGTCTTCTCATCTTCTGCAGAAGAGAAACGGCTGACCATTTCCGGTCCGGAAAGGAAGGTACAGAAATAGTTGAAAATAAGTCCTATAATCGTAACCCATCCGACTTTAAAGAAATCAAGCTCTACCGGCGGAAGCATTTCTACGATAGTTCCCCATCCGCCGACACCTCGTAATATAAAGAACATACTTACTGCAAGTCCGGCAAAAATAATAAAGAACTGAATCAAGTCTGAGATCTGGTCTGCCAGCATTCCTCCCATAACTGTATAGACTCCCGTTACAATCGCTGCTATCACAATCGCAAGATTAAGAGGAATCCCTACAAGAACGGATAGTACCGACCCTGAGGCCAAAATCTGAGAAGAAGTCAATAAGAATAAAGATAATACGTTTAGAACGGCCGTAAATGTTCCTGCCGCATTTCCAAATCTTCTGTGAACGACTTCCGGAATCGTAATCGCCATCGTTTTACGAATTCTAGGAGCAAAATAAGCCAACGGTATCATGGCAACCGCAGCGGCCAATACATACCAGGATGCACTCATTCCCCATCCGGAGAATGCCCGTGCTGCAAGACCTGTTGTAGAGCCTCCCCCTACGTTGTTCGCTGAAAGAGAAGCTGCTATCATAACCACTCCAACGGATCTTCCTGCCAGCATATAATCTGTACTGGATTTTATCGCGTATTTATTTGTAAAAAATCCAATAGCCAGCATACCGATAAGATAAATAATAACAATAATAATAGGTAATAAACTAACATTGCTGTCCATAAATAATCCTCCTTTTTTATTTTGCAGAGTCTCCTCTACAGTCTTAGAATAGCATATAATTTTTCCATTTCAAATGAATTTCACACTTTTTTGAAAAGGTTTGCTCTTTTTGCCCCAGTGAATATTCTTTTGTTAAGACTTTGTAAGAATAAATATTTTCCTAAAATAGAATAGGATTTCCTATTCACAG
>DGYFR06203__coassemble_2581_pt1 | contig 8375 bp, 8 predicted proteins | sample DGYFR06203__metabat2_low_PE_001 | metagenome-assembled genome bin DGYFR06203 | reverse complement strand
GTTTTGTCCTGCTTTAAACTTCCCTCGAATCTCGGTAGAGGATATCTCCAAAAATCTAAAAGGAATTTCTCTTACATCGAAACCTCTAGATATCAGTTCTTGTATCTTTTTATTTAAAGCATCTTCCCAAGAAGGCGATCTTCTCGCTGCAAGAAATACACATTTGGAAAGGAGTTCTTCATAACGGTACCAGGTTTCAATTTCCAAGAGAGAATCCTCCCCCAGAATATAATAAAACTTCACTTCCGAATAAATATTCTGAAGATATTCTATGGTCTCCAATGTATAACTCGGCGTTTTTTTTCTGCTTTCATAATCCGAATATTCAAATAAAGGGTTGTCTTTTACAGCTGTTTTTACCCACTCCAACCGTTTTTCAGGCGACGTCATCTTGCGATCTTTATGAGGAGATTTTCCTGTAGGGATAAAGAGTATTTTGTCCAATCCAAAATATTCGCAGGCTTCTTGAGCCATAGCTAAATGTCCGATATGAATAGGATCAAAACTTCCTCCCATTATACCGATATTACGGCAATTTGATATGTCCATCTTTAGATGCTCTGTATATTGTAAATTTTGAACCGATAAACTGTACAAACTCTGCTTTTAACACTTCTAATATCCTTTCCTGCACATGTTTCGGATCTTCCATATTATTGTTGAGAATCTTGATTTTTATCAGCTCGTGTTTCTCTAGAGCATCGTTTAATTGTTTTATCGTATTATCCGTCACTCCCCCTTTTCCTATTATAAGAATCGGGTCTAGGTTGTGAGCTAAAGATTTTAGATAGGATCTTTGTTTTCCTGTTAGCATAATTTCTCCTGTTTATTCAAAATATTCAAATTCCATGTCGTCTATGTGAACAATGTCGCCTTCTTCGATACCAGCCTCTTTTAAAGCATCATAGACTCCTTTATCTCTTAATACTCTTTCAAAATAGCGGACTTGTTCATTATCTTGAAAATTCGTTCTATAATACATATTTTCTATAAGAGGTCCTTCTACTACATAATCTTCGTTCTCTCTTCGTATCGTAAAATCTGGCACCTCTTCTTCTATATACTCTACATATTCTTCATCATAAGTAGAATAGTCCGTTTCTAATGTCGACAATAATTCCCAGATACGATACTTTAACTCCTGCATTCCTTCTGTGGTCGCCGCAGATACGGCAATGACATCTTCCACCTCTGAGATTTCTTTTTTTAGCAATTCCAAATTATCCATAGAATTCGGAAGATCCATCTTGTTTGCAACAAGTATCACTTTTTTGTCTTTTAACTTTTCATTGTATTTTTCCAGTTCTTCATGAATCAACTTATAGTCTTCTATCGGATCTCTTCCTTCGCTGCCGGAGACATCTACTACATGGACTAAAACACGAGTTCTTTCAACATGCTTTAAAAAGTCATGTCCCAGGCCCACTCCTTCGCTTGCTCCCTCGATAAGCCCTGGAATATCTGCTAAAACAAAGGATTCTTCCGGACCTACTTTCACCACACCTAAGTTCGGTTCCAGTGTCGTGAAATGATAATTTGCAATCTTAGGTTTCGCATCGCTTAATATTGACAGAATGGAAGATTTTCCCACATTTGGAAGGCCCACAAGACCTGCATCTGCTAAAAGCTTCAGCTCCAGTGAAACAACTCGCTCTTCCCCTTTTGTACCTGGCTGTGCAAAACGAGGCGCCTGACGAATAGAGGATGCATACTTTGCATTTCCATTGCCGCCTTTTCCGCCCTTGCAGATTACAAATTCTTCTCCAGGTTCCTTCATATCGTGTATCACGCCGCCTGTTTCAAAATCTTTGATCAATGTGCCTACAGGTACTTTAACGCGAAGGTCTTCCCCTTTTTTTCCATACTGTTTTTTCTTTCTGCCGTCTTGCCCGTTTTCAGCTTTATAATGTCTCAAATAGCGGAAATCTGTTAATGTTCGTATGCCGTAATCGGCAACAAATATAATACTTCCGCCGTCTCCGCCATCTCCGCCTGAAGGACCGCCTGAGGGTTCGAATTTTTCTCTGCGAAAAGCAACAGCTCCATCTCCGCCTTTTCCAGCTTTTAATTCTATTTTCGCAATATCTATAAACATATTTTTACTTCCTTTTCTTTGATAATTCCATGATAACATATTCTACTTCTTCCATAAAGAAAGTATAAAAAAATGGCGACACTAGGTGTCGCCATTGATATTATGCAAGATCTTCGCTTGGATAAACTGAAACTTGGCTTTTTCTCTTGCCAACTCTTTCAAATTTTACATTTCCGTCTACTTTAGCAAAAAGAGTATCGTCTCCACCTTTTCCAACATTTTTTCCAGGATGGATTTTAGTACCTCTTTGACGAACTAGGATATTTCCAGCTAATACAAACTGTCCATCGCCTTTTTTCGTACCTAATCTCTTTGATTCAGAATCACGGCCGTTACGAGAACTACCTACCCCTTTTTTACTGGCAAATAATTGTAAGTCTAATTTTAACATCATTACACCTCCTTATAACAAATCTTTAAGTATTTATTATATTCGTTTTCTAAGCTCTTAAACGCTAACTCCATACTTCGCAATAATAATTCAGCTTGTTCTTTCTGAGGATCCGTCATCAATTCATAGCGGATTTTAAGATAAAGATCTCCTTTATCCGCTTTAATATCTAAAGCGTCCTCTACACCTACGATTTCCGTTAAAGAATTTATCGTATTAATACTGTAGATCGACACCGCAGCGCAAAGAATATCTTTCCCTTCCTCTGCCAAATCTGCATGCCCCTTTATACTGAAATCTACTATAGATCCATCAAAAAGTGTGAATTCTACACGAATCATTCTTAGCCTTCGATCGCTTCAATTTTTACTTTAGTGAAAGGTTGTCTATGACCTTTTTTCTTACGGTAATTTTTCTTTGCTTTGAATTTGAAGATAATAACTTTTTTGCCTTTTCCTTGAGCTTCTACTGTAGCTTTTACTTTAGCATCTTTAACGATTGGATCTCCAACCTTAAGATCGTCATCACCTTTGATTAATAAAACTCTGTCAAATTCAACGGAATCGCCTACTTCGCCTTCTAATTTTTCTACAAAAATTGTTTGGCCTACTTCAACATTATATTGTTTTCCACCTGTTTCGATTACTGCGTACATTTAACGTGCACCTCCTTTATTTTTAAGACTCGCCAGGGGTAGGTGACTATGCTTTAAAAACCATTCCTGAGCGGTTACACAATTACATATTATATCTTAATTTATTCTAGCTGTCAATTAGTTTTACTCCTGTGCGAATAAACTGCGCAAGATTTAAAGATGTAATTCCATGGAAGCTGAGCTTAGGAAATTCTTTTATAATTTCGTTGGTCTTTCTTATAAATTGTTTTTTCATCTCTTGATTCATATTAATACAATCAACTACTGCAATACCTGTAAGAGATCTTAGCTCCATTTGGATTGCCATTTCATAAACCGCTTTGATATTTGTCTCGAGAATTTTATCTCCCAACTTTTCTGTACTCGAGCGGTAATTTACATCGACTGCTACGAGAGCTTCTGTTTTTTCAAAAACAATTTCGCTTTTTTCGTCTATTTTAATTCTCTTGTTTTCGATATTATACAAATCTCTTTGCAATGCACTGTCATAATACGGATCGTAGTGCTCGTCAATAATAAGATCTTTGCCAGATTTTTCTTCTATAATGTTTTTAAATATTTTGTCATTTGTTTTTATATAGTCGATCTGCGTTGAATATTGATTGATAAACTGGACTATCTGTTTATTCTGTTTAAGAATCAATCTCGGTATCGGCAGAAAATGTTTCTCTTTTTCGATTCGTTTCTCGATATTGGAAAGATCATTATACTCTCGTTCTATTTCTTCTAAGGACTTCGTTATTCCTTCCCTTCGAAGTATCATGCCATACTCTTTCTCTTCGAAATCAAAGATTTTTTTATGTTTTGCTTTACGGCTTACTCTTATTTCTTTCGTCCAAGGAGTCAGGTGAATATTATCTCCCAGTATCATATATTTCTGCGTGAATCGGGGGAATTTATTGTCTTTTCCCTTTTTTATATACTGCACGAGAATTTCATCCCCCGGCTTTATAGAAGAATAGGTTTGATTATAAGGCAGGAACCCCTTTTCATGTTTTTCGTATTCAATAATATAGGCCCTTTGACCTTTCAATTCCTGTACAACCCGTGCTATATAGAGATTGTCTTCTTTGGATTCCAGACTAGCCGTCTCTTTTCGTATCCATCTGCCTTTCTTTACGAGACCCAGCAGATAGCTTTCCTTTTCTTTACTGATAAATATAAAGTTCAATCTTATCTCCCAAATAGCCGTTTAAAAAATGACTGCTTTGCTTTTTCTTTATTTTTAAATCTTTCAACTAAAAGCGCTAACTCTTCTTCTTTCTCTAAAGAAAGCTTCTTAATGTTCTTAAAGATTTTATCTTTGCCTTTCATCTCTCCTAAATAGAGACCTTTCCCCCTGTCTTTTTTCCCGATTTCAAACAGTTCACCGCTGTAAACTGAAGTTTCTTCTTCTGAATCTATAAGAATCCATTGATCTAAAGAATCTTTGATTCTGATTCCAGATTCTTCTATGAAAATTATAGTTTCGTATTCTTCTTCTAATTCTTCTTTAAAGGCTTGGATATCCTCTTTCGAAACTTCATATTTATCTGCTAAAAAAGAAGAAGGGATCAAGTCGATCCCCTCATCAATTTCTAAAGTTGATTGATATAAACTGCAATCTCCCTTTAAATAATCTAGAACATCGTACACAACTTCATTTTCAACTTCAAATGCGATTTCTAAATGACGGTTTTTATGATTAAAATCCACCAGACAAAGGGGTCTGTTTAGTGACTGAGCCAATGCTTTCGCAAAAATAATTCTTCCTTTTTCTTCTCCTGTTATTCCGATTAACACTTTTTTTCTCCTATTCTTGCGGTTCTTGAGATACCGGCTGAGCTTCTTGATCTATATTGTTTTTCGGATAGAGCTGCAATGCCTGGGCGATAATATCACGAGTCATAGGACCTGCATTTGAGCTGGTCCCTCCTTGAGTGATCATAGTAGCGACTGCAATTTGAGGATCATCATAAGGTGCGAAGGCTACCATCCACGCATATTCATCATAATCTTCTCCAGTGGAAGGATTCTTCCCTTCCCGCTGGGCTGTTCCTGTTTTGATCCCAATATCTACAGGAAGATCTTCGAAAACCAGACGGTCTACACCATCTTTAGCTGCCATTCTCATCCCTTCCCGTATAACTTTCAGATTATCGTAATTATCTAGAGGGACTCTCTCTCCTTGAGGCTGATTTTCGAAAAGCAGATTACCATTTCCAGAATCTTTTATTTCATTAATCAATGTAGTCTTGTATTTGTATCCGCCATTTGCAAAGATGCTGACATAAGACGCCATCTGAATCGGAGTATATGCCTGCTGTCCTTGTCCGATTACAACATTCATCATATCCGCCATAGTCCAGCCTACCTGATTGAGATAATCAAATTTGATAATATCCGCAAGTCCTTGGCGTTTTCCCTCTAAAGGCTCTTCCGGTTTAAATCCAAGCTCATCCAGTCTTGTAATAACTTCTGTACGGGATAATGGTGCATCTTCATCCATCCAGCTTACAATCGTATCAATATGCTTTTCTACATCTTCTTTTGTCATAGCACTGTCTTCTTTTAAATATTTAGTAAGATCCTTTTCTAAATATCTTTTGAAGAGCACTTTGGTGTTTTGCTCTTTGATTACAGGATCCGGCAGTATTCCGCTGCTTTCTCTCGGTATTTGTATTTCCACGCCTGTTGGTGAACCCAGTCCTAATTTTGAGGACACTTGATTTAGTTCTTCTATATTAAGCTGAGTGTCCAGCTTTTCGCCGTTACCCTGATTTTCTCCTAAAGCAAGAGAATAGTAATAATAGTTGCAGGAGTCTCTTAATGCTTCTCTTACCCCTTCATAGCCGTGTTTTCCTCTTACTCTATTCCAAATCCAGCATCCGAAATCCCGATTGCCCACTGTTACATAGCCGTCGCATTTTATCTTCTTGTCCGGATCCATTCCATTTTCTAAAGCTGTTAAAGAACTGGCCAATTTAAATATCGAGCCGGGCTGAATTGCAGACTGAATCGCCGTATTGTATAAAGGTCTTGGAGCTAGGGTGTCTTCTTCATTTTCCGGCATAAGGGACTGCCAGTCGCTTTGCGAAATCCCGGTGGAAAACAAATTCGGATCATAGTTCGGCGCATTGGCCATGGCGAGTACTTCTCCGCTTTTTACATCGAGAACTACAGCACTGGCAGATGTTGCGTCTTTATAGTTGCGTCCTTCCGAGTCTTTCGACATATATTTGCTTCCCCATATCGATTCATAAGGATTTCCAGTTTGGAGAGCATTTAACGTTTTTTGAAGAGATTCTTCCGCAGTTTTCTGCAGCTCCATGTCTATTGTCAGATAAATATTGTTTCCAGGAGTAGGTTCAGATTCTCCTAAGACTTCTGTTGTATTTCCTTTGTTGTCTACATAGACGCGTCTTACTCCGTCCTTTCCGCGTAGAATCCCTTCTTGGCTTTCTTCTATCCCTGTTTTTCCGATTAAGGCTGTTGGATCGTAACTGCTTTTATTTACATATTTTTCTATTTCCGCTGCTGTAGATATTTTACCCATATACCCTAAAGCATGGGCTGCAAGATTGCCGTTGGGATAATATCTAACAGGTTTTGCTTTTACCGAGATCCCTTCCTCTTCAGAAAAATGTTCTTTAATCTGCGCTACTAAAGACTCGCCTAAGTCGTAAGCGATATGTAACGGTTCATATCCTCCTGAGGTATGATTGGAAATTCTATAATAAACCATTAAGGTATTAAAGGCATCATATTTATATTCATTTTCTATCTCGTAATAGTTTAACATCGCTTGATATAAATCTTCCGCACCAGCACCTTCCTGTGCTTTGAATCGTTCAAAGTTTTCTCGGATTGCTTTCTGACTCATATATTCCCATTCTACAATTGAAATTCTAGGGTTAATATTGTTTTGTGTATTAATTTCCTGAGCAATGTTTTTAATTGAATCATGGGTTGCCAGATCCTTTACCAAACCATTTTCTCTTAATAGCAAAAGGAGATATTCTATCGCAGATGATGTTTCTTTTTTCTCTCCTTCTTCAAAATCAAGCTCTACCTTGGGATTATTTTCATCTTCTTCATTTATATTAATTTTAAGACCCGGATTAATTCCCTTTTCTTTCAGCAGATCGATCGCCTTTTGAGCCGGAACAATAATTCTGTTTTCCCGATCGAAAGATACATTTAAAAGCAGCTTGTCCAAAGTACTTTCATCTACAATTGCGGCAAAATCTGATTTCGCATCGGATTCTAGAGTTATTTGTGGGAAAGAACGATGAAGCCTTGCTTTATTTGTATAAAAATTTTCTTTTTCTTCGATTCCTACAGGCGTGATTAGTACATTATCCTGAAGATTTCTGCTTTTAAGCTGATCATAGACCAACGCTCTTCCAACAGGATGGCTCAGTATTTTCCGCAATATTCCCTCATCCTGCTTTACTAATTCATAAATGATCTTTGTTGGACTTGTCTCGCCGACTACATTATGATCTCTTAAAAAACTTTCTGCTGCTTCTCCTTCCTGCAAACGAAGTTCTCCCTGATCTGCTGCAATCGGAAGTTTTACTCCTTTCACTCTAAGAGAGGCGATAATTTGATTTAATACATTGTATTCATAGACTCCGTGACTTGTTTCTTCCTTGAAACTTTGAGCCATTAGTTCATCCATCAAATCATTTTTTAAAAAGATGTCGATAATTTTTTCTGTAGGACTCATATCTTCTTCGAAATATGTTTCAGGATTTCGATAATGAAACATATTCAATGAAAGAATATATTCTTCGTAATAATTTGCCCCTTCTTTATCAAACATACGAGCTAGTTGCCTAAAATCTGCGTTTTTCTCCGATGCTGTAATATTCTGCATTGTGTTCGTTGCAATAGCTGCTGTAAATACCGTTCTTGTTCCGGATAAAACATTTCCTTTTCTATCGTAAATCACCCCTCTTGCTGCAGGGATGTTAATCTCTTTGATTCTGTTATTTTGTGCCACATCGTTATAATAAGATCCTCGTATTAACGTCAGATATCCTAATCGTAAAGCCAAGGCGATAAGCATTAGGATTAAAACAACTGCAATGATACGAAACCGATCCATCTGATTGAGTATTTCCAACCGCTTTAAAATCTTGTCTTTTTTCTTTATTTTCATCTACACTCCGTCCTTATAACCGAAAACGAGGATAATCAAAAATCCTATTGAATAATTTAAAACAAATAATATACAACATTAAATTAAT
>DGYFR06203__coassemble_2548_pt1 | contig 8580 bp, 6 predicted proteins | sample DGYFR06203__metabat2_low_PE_001 | metagenome-assembled genome bin DGYFR06203 | reverse complement strand
ATAATTTATGCGTTTTTAAGTTCATCCGCAATACGAATTGCAGCGATAGTTCCTTCGCTCGCTGCAGTAGAAATTTGACGCACATCGTTATCTACAATATCCCCAGCAGCGTAAACACCGTCGATATTTGTTTTCATGTTTTTATCAATTACGATATAGCCTTTATCTGTTAAATCAAGACCTTCATATAAATCCGTATTAGGGACGCCGCCTATGTATGCGAATACATAATGATCGCCTGAAACTTCTGTAATTTCGTCAGTTTTTACATCACGAAGCTTGACAGTAACATTTCCTGATTCTCCAGAAATGGAATCAATTCGTGTATTTAAATGAACTTCGATATTGTTTTTAGAGTTAACTTCATTTTGGAAAGCTTCGATTGCTGTTAACGCTTCTCCTTGATGAGTGATATGAACTTTATTGGCTAAAGAAGCTAGGAAAATACTTTCTTTTACAGCACCGTCAGAACCGCCAACGATAAATACTTCTTTTCCAAAAGCTTTATAAGAATCTGCGAAAGCATCGTAGCTGATAAGAGTATCATTGTCTTCGCTATGACAATCTAATTTTCTTGGAGCAGTGCCATTTGCTATAACAATTTTTTTTGCTTCGTATTTGCCGTTGTTTGTATAAACAACTTTCGGATCAGCGTTTAAATCAACTTTTGTTACTTCTTCATGGATAATTTCTGCGCCTGCATCCCGTGTTTGATCTTCAATTTTAGAAACGAATTCATCACCGCGCTCGTTATAACTTACGCCAGGATAATGTGTCACAAATGAAACGCCGCGGATTATGCCTCCAACGTTTTCTTCTTTTTCAAATACAGCTGTTTTTAAAGATCGGCTTCTTGCATAAATAGCAGCTGTTAATCCAGCCACACCAGATCCTATAATTATTACATCGTACATAATGACCTCCTTTATGATCTTATGATAATAGTATCATAAATTACTAAAAAATTAAATATAGATATATGTTATAGGCGATAGGTTTAAGAAAGGAGAATAGAATGTTTTTGCTATAATAAACAGGGAGGGTTATTATGAAAAGATTATATATTCCAAGAACGCCTTATTCGATTTATGCGGAGGAGGATGGATTTTCCTTTGGTATTGATGCTGTTTTTCTTTCAGAATATGCGAAGATGAAAAGAGGAAAGGTAATGGCAGAAATAGGAGCAGGTACAGGTTTTATTTCTATGAGATGTTCTTATCTCTATGAATTGTCAAAAGTATATGGAGTGGAGATACAAGAAGAGAATATCCGCCTCTTTGAAAAGTCGGTTATGGAAAATGGACTTGAGAAGAAAGTGATTCCCGTGTTTAAAAATATAAAGGATTTTTCATTAGAACAAGATGAACTGGATTATATCGTAACGAATCCGCCCTATTATAAAAAAGGTTCCGGGTTGGAAAATAAATTGAAACAGGATTATGTATCCCGTTATGAAATAGAAATGACTGCAGAGGATATTTTTATCTTTGCAAAGAAGTATATGAAAGAGGGAGGGGTTCTATATATGATTCACCGGCCTCACCGTCTAGTGGATTTGTTTTATTATGGAAGAAAATATAAGATAGAGCCAAAGGAAATGGTCCCCGTTCCTTCCCGCAGCGGAGAAGAAAGCAAAATGGTACTCTTAAAATTTGTAAAGGGTGGAAAAGAGGGGTTCGTTGTAAAAGAGCCTTTTGCAGTTTATGAAGGCCGAGAATACAGAGATGAGGTTAAAGCTTTTTATGAATAAGGGAAAATTATACATCGTTCCAACTCCCATAGGGAATATGGAAGATATAACGCTAAGAGCGATACGAATATTAAAGGAAGCGAATTTTATAGCCTGCGAAGATACGAGACATACAGGAAGGCTTTTAAAATATTTCGAGATAGAAAATAAAATGATTTCTTATCATAAACATAATGAAGAGTTCCGGTCTGATTTTTTTATAGAGGAACTGATGAATGGAAAAAATATTGCACTCGTCAGCGACGCAGGGATGCCCGGGATAAACGATCCGGGGCAGATTATGGTAGAAAAAGCAGTGGAGTCAGGTGTGGACTTGGAAGTTCTTCCAGGGGCAACTGCTTCGATTACTGCACTGATCCTTTCTGGTATGGATACGTCTGTGTTTACTTATCTTGGATTTATCCCCCGCAGTGCCAAGGAACAGAAAGAGTTTATAGAACTATTATCTAAACTAGAACACACAGGGATTCTGTATGAATCTGTCCATAGAATCAAACAGAGTTTGAAGCTCCTTTCTGATTATTTTCCAGATAGGAAAATCGCTCTATGCAGAGAGCTCACGAAACTGCACGAAGAGGTAATTCGGGGAAGTGTAAAAGAGGTCTTGGAAAGGATAGAACATAAAGAGACTTTAAAGGGGGAATTTGTTCTTGTTCTTGAGGGTGCGAAAATAGAGTCGGAAGAGATTGATATCCGAAAAGTTTTAGAAGAATATCAGGAAGAAGGCTTGTCTCGAAAGGAAAGCGTAAAAAAGGCCTGTTCTCTGTATAATTTAAAGAGAAATGAAGTCTATGAAATAAGTTTGGAGATTCCATGGAAAAAAAGATTATAGAAGAGATTCAAAAACTGAATACTGCTTTAGAAGACTATTATAAAGAGTTTATGAAATTATCGAAGTCCGATTGGAGACATCTTCTGGATCAGATCGGTTTCAGGTACAAAGTGGAAGAGATGAAGAAAAGTTCTTTAAAAAGAATATCTGAAAATGGAGGGATTCTCTTCACCGATGCCAGCAGTAATCACTACGGTGGAGCTTATCCTCATTTTGCTACTCTTTTTAGAGGTGTTAGTATTTCTACAGCGGATATGGAATCCTATTATACTCTTTCGGATGTGTTTATTCCACTGCTTGAACAGCCCTTGACGTCGAATACGGAAGAGAGCAGGAAAAAAGAAGAAGCAAAGCTTGCGGCTATCGAAATAGAAGTTACGCTGGAGGCTTTGAAAGAGAAGTCCCCGGCAGTTCTTTTGATGGACGGTTCTTTGATTCGTTTTGCCATTTTGCAGCCGGAGCTATGGGAAGAGTTAAAAGAGATAGTTTTAGAAAGAGGAATTGTTTTGGCTGGTGTTATTGAAGAAATTAAAACCTCTATTGTATATGAGCAACTCCCTGAAAATATAAGAGAGAAGTTTAACGCTTTTTACGATAAAGAAGCCTTGTTCAATCAGCTGGATTACAAGGAAGCTATAGAAATACACGGCATGAAAGAAGGGAAAGAAACCCGAGGGATGTATTCAGCCTTTATGAGAAGCAGCAGAGATCCGTCGGTGATCGGGGTGGATTTGTTAGAAGAGCAGAAAGAGGAAATGGAGAGTGTTTTGTCGTTAATCTTGGCATTAACAGATGAAAACGGACGGGGTATACCTCTTCTTCTGGATTATGTAGATCGGGAATCCCGTATTACAAATAAAATGATTGAAGAAATGCTTCAGATGTATTTGGAACCGAAGTTTTATGAAAAGTTATTCCGTTCTCAAAGAAGCAAACGAATCTATTAGGAGATAAAAATTGGATATAAAAATTGTCGGCATGACCGATCAGCAGGAAGCTTTTATCGGATCAAAAGAATATAAATTTAGAATCAATGAATTTTTGATTATTGAAGACAGAGATCAAGGGGATATTTTAGGGGAGATTGTGGAAGCACATACCTACAACCGTTTTATACCTATGGATGAGAATCATGGTGTACCAGATCAGAGAATGATCGAAAACTTGCGGGAAGTGGGTTTTGATTTAGACAAGGATACTGTGTACATCGGAAAAGTTCGGCTTTTGGAAGAGGGGAATTATCCTATCGAAACGGGATCTGTCTGCCGGATTCCAAACTTTCAAGAAGTAAAATCCTATTTTATATCCTGTACAAAAGATACAGGCCTTACTATAGGTGTTATTCGCAATACAGAAGAGATAGCCGCTACGATGGAAGATCAATGGAAAAATCTCTGCAAGACGTTCCAAAAGGGAAAAACATTAGAACAAAAGGATGTTCCTTATTTACTAAATCTTTATGGAATGAACGAGTATCCCCATATCGGAATCTTCGGGGGATCGGGTTCTGGAAAGTCTTTTGGTCTTCGTGTGCTGTTGGAAGAATTGATGAGAAAAGAAATCCCTACTTTGGTTCTAGATCCCCACTACGAGATGGATTTTAGCGAAAGATTTTTAGAGGGGTATGGGGAAGACTATGAAAACTCTTTTGAAAAGTTTACGATAGGAAAAAACATCGGAATCGAGTTTTCAAAAATAAATACAAAGGACTTGAAAAACCTGCTCAATACCAGTTCGCACTTGACAGAGGCTATGGAAAATGTAGTGGAAAATCTTCATCGCCCGAAAGACTCCCTGTATACCTTCCGCCAGAGAATCGAAGACTTAAGGGCCGGGCAGGAACTGGGGCAGGAGGCTAAAATCCAAGACCGGATTATCGATGCTGCAGAAAAAGAAGAAAGAGAGAATTATGAAAGAGTTTTAGAAGTATACAAAAAATACAACGACAAATGTCCGGCCTCTTCCGTTATGGGGGTTTACTGGAGGTTTAATAAACTAGAAAATCTTGGCATCTTCAATCAGAACACCGAAGACTGCGAAAGAGCACTTCTTTCTAGAAAGCTCGTTGTTCTTCAGGGAAGCATTAAGATTATTCAGGTATTCTCTACCTATTTGATGAATTTGTTTTATGACAAAAGGAGAAACTACAGAGATCAGATGATCAATAATGAGAGCGGAGAGTATTTCCCTCCTTTTATTGTGGTAACAGACGAGGCCCATAATTTTGCTCCTCAGTCGAAAGACGGCATGCGGGAAATCCCCAGCAAATATGTCCTTCGGGAAATCGCACAAGAGGGAAGAAAGTACGGTGTATTCCTGATTTTGGCAACACAAAGGCCATCGCTTCTAGACAGTACTATTACGGCGCAGCTGAATACGAAGTTGATTTTTAGAACGACAAGAGCGACGGATATTGACACCATTCGGGAAGAGACGGATTTGAGTCCGGAAGAATCAAAACGGCTGCCATATTTAAAAACAGGAGATGTGTTTTTATCAGAATCTGCCGTGGGAAGAACCGTCTCTGTAAGGATAAGGGCAGCTCATACCAATACTCCCCACAAAGAGAATCCTTTCTTAGAATTAAACAACAAATCAAAAGCCAACAGCAGCGGTTTTTATGAAATGATACAAAAGTATCTTCCGATCAATTCCTTTGATCTGGACTCTTTGGGCAGGGAAATCCAAGAGCGGGATGATGAAGTATATTCATCAAAAAATTTAAGTATTCTATTGAATGATTTGGCAAAACAAGGTATGATAGAAGTTGAGAAATCATTATTTGGAGACGTTTTCAAGGCTAAATCTCAAGAGGAATAAAGCTTTTCGAAATAATGTTTATAAAAATAAAGACTGGCAGGATTCAGTCTAGCTACTAGAATATTTAAGGAGAGAAGGATAAATGAAAAGAATTGTTAGTTTGATTATGGCCTTTTCATTATTGCTTACTTTAATCCCGGTGAACTCTTTTGCCAAGGATGAAGTATTCACTCAAGAGGTTCAAGAAAAATTTGATGAAAAAGGATACATAGATGTTCTCATCCAAATGGAAGACGAGATCTATAATACGGAGCAGGTTCTTTCGACAGATTCCAAAGATGAAGTTGTTCGAAAAAGAAAAGCAATTATACAGAATCTAAAAAAGAATGCAGAAGAATCCCAAAAAGAAGTCTTGAGCTATCTTAGAGACGGACAGTCTACGAAGCAGGTAGATTTGTTAGAATCTTATTATAGTACAAATACGATTCGCGCTATTGCACGAATAGATGTAATAGAAGATTTAGATCGTTTTAATAATATCGAGCAGATCAGTTTAAACGACACTCAAGAAACAAGGGGATCACAAGCCGCAGGTACAGCAAAAGAGTGGAATTTAAATGCAACGGATGTAAAGAAAACGTGGGAAGCATTCGGTACAAAGGGTGAAGGTGTTACGATAGGATTTATTGACAGCGGCGCTTTTATCGATCATCCGGACCTAAAAGAGAGTTTCAGAGGATATAACAGCGAAACAAAAGAAATTACTACAGAAGGCCATTGGGAAGATTTTGTAGCTAACAGAAAAATGCCTGTAGATGATCTTGGCCACGGTACAGCGATTACAGGAATTGCTGTAGGAGGAGATAAAAACGGGACCTCTGTAGGAGTTGCTCCAGGCAGCAAGTGGATCGCGGCAAGAGCTTTCTCTACGGAGTTTTCTCTGAATACGAACTTAATAAAAGCAGGAGAGTGGATGCTTGCGCCGGACGGAGATGTGAGCAAAGCACCGGACGTTATAAATAATTCATGGGGTGGAAAATCCACGGATGAGAAATGGTTCAATAATCTTTTAGATGCATGGTTGGCGGCAGGGATTTTCCCTGTCTTTGCAGCTGGAAACGAAAAAGGTCTGGCTGGAAAAGCCTCTATAGAAAATCCAGCAAGTCTACTAGATGCCTTTGCAGTAGGAGCAGTAGACTCCAATAAAATTATCGGAAACTTCTCTAAAAGAGGACCTTCTGTGTTTGATCCTACAGCAACAGTGATTAAGCCGGAAGTGGTAGCGCCTGGGAAGTTTGTCTATACTACAAACAAAGCAGGAGGCTATTCCAACTGGACCGGCACTTCTATAGCCGCTCCTCATGTTGCCGGAGTTGTAGCTTTAATGAAGTCTGTAAATAAAAATTTAAGCAATACACAAATTCGAAGAATATTAATAGAAACGGCAACTCCTTTGACAGATGCAGATTTTAATTCTACTCCGAATATGGCCTACGGATACGGCTTGGTAAATGCGTATAAAGCAGTTGAAAAAGCGAAACTTTCTCTTGAAACTTCGATTCCGATTGAACGAATTCAAGGAAAAGACAGAATTGAAACTTCGTTAAAGATTTCAAACCGTTTCTATGAAACAGCGGATGTTGTCTATATTGCAAATGGTTTTCGTTTTTCTGACGGTTTAGCCATGGGTCCTTTAACAAAAACAGAAGGAGAAGGACCTCTGCTTCTAGTAGATGATAGAGCGACACCGGCTGCCATAGCTGAGATTAAAAGATTAAAAGCGAAAAAGATTGTGATTATTGGCGGCGAAGGTGCAGTATCGAAAGAGGTTGAGAAGGGATTGGAATTAGGTACAGCGATAACACCTCTTCGACTAGGCGGCGAAAACCGATTTGATACCAATAGAATTATCGCAGAAAGAATTTTCGATCAAAAAGAATCAGAAGAAATATTCCTTGTAAATGGAATGAATGGTGCTGATGCTTTAAGTATCTCGTCTCAAGCGACAAAATCAGGAATCCCTATTTTGTTAACAGACAAAAGTACGCTTCATAATGCAAGCAGCAGCTTTATTACTGAGAATGGAATCAAAAAAGTTGTTATAATCGGTGGAAATGCTGCAGTTTCCAGCGATATCATTAAAGAGTTGGAAGAAAGCGGTATAACGGTTGAGGTTCACCAAGGCACAGACCGTTTTGAAACGTCAGCTGTTGTCAATAGAGCCTATTATCCAAATGCCCGAACTGTTTATTTAGCGAATGGACTAAGAGGGGCAGATGCTCTTACCATCAGTCCAAAGGCAGGATCTGAATCTTCGGCAATTCAGTTAGTGAAAAAAGGAAGTGTTTCAGAAAGTATCAGCAGCTATTTAAAAACTGCAAGTCCTGACAGGGTGTATATATTAGGCGGGAACGCTTCAATCGATGACAATAATAAATACAATATCGAAAAAATATTCCAGTAAGGAGTCTTTATGGCTGATAATTTATTAGGAAACAAACAATATCATATCGGGCTTGAAAAAGGAGAAGCGGGGAGATATGTGATTCTTCCCGGGGATCCGAAAAGATGCGAAAAAATCGCTGCTTATTTTGATGATCCGGTCCTTTGTGCAGACAACAGAGAATATATCACGTACACAGGCTATCTTGAGGGAGAGAAAGTCTCTGTCACTTCTACGGGTATCGGAGGTCCTTCTGCAGCGATTGCTGTAGAGGAGTTGTACAAAATCGGTGCAGATACCTTCATACGGGTAGGGACATGCGGCGGAATGCAGCCGGAAGTAGAAGCAGGCGATATTGTGATTGCTTCCGGATCAGTTCGAATGGAAGGAACGACTCGCGAGTATGCTCCCATTGAGTTTCCGGCGGTATCCGATTTCAATTTGACTCAGTCCTTAGTGGAGGCCTGCAAAGAAAGCAAACGGAAATATCATTTAGGCGTTGTGCACTGCAAAGATTCTTTCTACGGACAGCACGATCCGTCATCCAAACCAGTGTCCTATCAACTAGAAAATTATTGGGAAGCATGGAAAAGATGCGGTGTGCTGGCATCGGAAATGGAGTCGGCGGCATTGTTTGTAGTTTCTTCCTATCTTGGCGCAAGGGCTGCTGCAGTTTTCCTTTGTGTCAACAATCAGGAGCTCGCTGAAAAAGGTCTTCAAACATCAACAGCAGAAGATACGGATCAAGCAATCCAAACGGCTATCGAAGCGTTGAGAATACAGATTAGGAAAGAC
>DGYFR06203__coassemble_2546_pt1 | contig 8605 bp, 6 predicted proteins | sample DGYFR06203__metabat2_low_PE_001 | metagenome-assembled genome bin DGYFR06203 | reverse complement strand
TTCCTTCAGTTCTCAAAAAGGATACTATTTAAAATCATTTCCGGATGGATATTTTAATGAGTATCCGCTATTCTATTGCTTTTAACGCTTCAACCATATCGATTCTCTTAAGCATTCTGTGAACGATAAGCATTACAATTACAGAAAACAAAAGGGTAATCCCTGCGGAAAGGATGAAGTTTGATGCGTGAAGTGTGGGGTCCATCATTTGGCTGTCGCCCATAAGAAAATCTAGGATTATCTTGTGCATAAGATATCCGATAATATATCCTGCTAAGATTCCGATGATCGTCAGCAGCATAGTTTCCCGATAGACATAGGCTGTTACTTCTTTCGGATAAAACCCTAATACCTTTATCGTAGAAAGCTCCCTTTGTCTTTCCGATACGTTGATATTTGTTAAATTATATAACACCACAAAAGCGAGCATAGATGCTCCTATAATTATGATGTATACCATGACATCGATGGATTCTACTAGATCATTTGTATATCCTTGGAAGGTTTCTGTATTTATTGTTGCTGCAGCAGCATCTAAATTCATAATCTCTAAAAGCAGAGCATCTGTTTCATCTGTATTATGATCCTCCGTAATCGCCATATCTGCATTGAATTCTACATTTTCATCCCATTCTGTATTGAGATACGCCGGTGCTGCAAAGATATAGTGTCCGATATAGTATTCGCAGATATCCGCTACTTTTAGCTTAACCTCTTCTCCCTTGTTATTATAAAGAGTGAAAAGATCGTCTTTTTTCACATTAAAAATTTGGGCTGTTTTTTCTGTAAGGACTATCCCCTGGTTTGTGAGAGGTATTTCCTCATCGGTACGGGGTTTGCGGAGATTGACATATCCTTTGAAAGCTTCTGCATCTTCCGGTGAAATTAATGTAATGTTTTGTGTGATTCCGTCCGTGCTGTTTCTCTGGAATTCTTCCATATAGATATTTGTGCTTTGTTTGATTCGTTTCTCTTTATCGATTTTTTCATTGTATAGCGCAATATTTTCATCAGAAGCATTATTATTATAAACCGATATAAAATCGTATTGTATAATCTGATCAAACTGTTTTGTCATCGTCTCTTTTATAGAATCTCTTATAGCAAATCCCATAAATATCAGCGCCGTACAGCCTGCTACTCCGATTATCGTCATAAACATTCTCTTTTTATAACGGAAGATATTTCTCATAGTTACTTTGTGCAGGAAGCTGAGTCTTGTCCATAGCGGTGTAATTCTCTCTAGGAAAATTCTGGTTCCTCCTTTTGGAGATTTTCCTCTTAATAATGCTGCCGCATTTTCTCTTAAGGACTTTCGAAGGACGAGATATGCTACGCCGGATGTACAAACAAGTCCTACTATTAGAGCTAGAATATTAACATCCCATCTCCATGAACTTTTTACATCCTCAAAGATATAACCTACAGAGTAGGCTCTCGCTATATAGAAACTAATGAGCTTAGTGCCTATAATGATCCCAAGTATCGTTCCGATAAGACTTGCAACTGCTCCATAAATCAAATATTTTCTGCTGATTTGATTGTTGGAATATCCCAAGGCTTTTAATGTACCCACTTGTATTCTTTCTTCATCGATCATACGAGTCATTGTGGTCAAGGACACAAGCATGGCGATAAGAAAGAAAAATACCGGAAAGATATTGCTGATGATATCCAGATTTTCAGCCGCTGTAAAGTATCCATAGAGAGAAGATTCGTCGACTCTGCTGTCTACATTGTAGCTCGGCTCTATGATAAGATTTCTGTTTTCCCGTGCTTCTTGAATATCTTCTTCTGCCTTTTGGAGATCTTCATCTGCTTCCTTTTTTTCTCTATCGTATTCTGCCTTGTTTTCATTAAGTTCTTCTTGAGCTGTGTTTAAGGCATGTTCTCTAGCTGTCAGTTCTCCGGGAATCGGTGCTCCCATGGCGCGGATTTGAGACATTTGATTTTCAATAGCCGCTCTTGCGTTATCTATTTCTTCTTGAGCATCGGTCAGCCTCTGCTGTCCATCCGCTAAATCTCTTCGGCCTTTTCTAATTTCTTCTTGTCCCGTTACTATACTATCGTTTATTTCAGTTATCATAGCATCCTGTTTTTCTTTCGGACGATCTCTTAAAAGCTTTTGGAATTCTGACTGATGATCTTTAATTCGTCTATTATACAGGGGGTCTGAGGTTGCTATTCCTTCTAAATTCTCAAAACGATACCTTGCTACAGAATATTTATCCGCTTTAAAATGTTCTTTGAGTGTAACTGCAAACCCTTTTAAAGATCCATTTCCTTCCGTTGTAGAGCCTTTATTTCCTTCTGTAATATATTCTGGGTTGATGCCGAAACCGGATACTGTATAGTCATATCGATCTAGGAGAGACTCTTCCTCTCCTTTTGCTTCTTCTTGTTCAAAAGAAATGGTATCCCCTATTTTATATTCACTCATTAAATCCCGATCTAAAAGAATTTCTCCCGGTTTTTCCGGAATGTTCCCTGCGACAACTTGAGTTAGGGAGATCTCTTCATTCATGTTCTGAAGGCGTATTACCTCCTCTTTATCTTTTATTAACAGATCCGCATTATATCCGTATTCTAATGCTTCTACACCTGTTTTTTGATTGAGCTGCTGTAGATCTTTATCATTAAGTCCAAATGTAGAACGGACTGTTATATCCTGATAGCGAAGATCTTCTAGGAAGGTATCCCCTTGTCCAGTCATTGCAGGACCGGTCACTTTGAGACCTACAAAAACCGCTACTCCTATCATGATCATAATAATAAGGGAGAGAAGTCGTGGAAATGATGATTTTATTTCGATTAATATATCTTTGTGCAAAGCTTTCATAGGATCACCACTCGATCTCGTCAATGGATTTTGGATTTTCATTCAAAGTAATCGACCGTACTTTTGAATCATTGATTTCAATCACCCGGTCTGCTATAGGAGCGATAGCGCTGTTATGTGTAATCACGATAACTGTTGTATCGGTCTCTATGCAGGTGTCCTGCAGCAGTTTAAGGACTTGTTTTCCTGTATGATAATCTAATGCCCCCGTCGGCTCGTCGCAAAGAAGCAGTTTCGGATTTTTCGCCAAGGCTCTGGCAATCGCCACCCGCTGCTGTTCCCCACCGGAAAGCTGGGCTGGGAAGTTGTTCATTCGATTCTCTAGTCCCACTTCCTTCAACACCGTTTCCGCATCTCTGGCATTCTCTACAATCTGCGAAGCCAGCTCTACATTTTCCTTTGTCGTAAGGTTGGGAACGAGATTGTAGAATTGAAACACGAAACCTACATCCGATCTTCTGTAGCTTGTGAGCTGCTTTTCATTATACAAAGAGATTTCCTTTCCATCGACTAGGATCTTCCCCTCGTCGTTTGTATCCATGCCCCCTAGAATATTCAGGACTGTAGACTTGCCGGCACCGCTTGGCCCTACAATGATGACAAACTCGCCTTTTTCTATCGTAAAATTAATTTTATCATTGGCTATGATGGTGGTTTCTCCCATCTTGTAAAATTTTGAACTGTCGATCATCTCAACATATGACATATTCTCCACCATTCCTTTCAGTTGTATTTACCTTTTGCCTACTCTATAATATTAAGATACCTGTCTTTAGGTACCCTAATCAAATTATTTATTAACTATAATTATACTATAAAGAATTGGAGCATTTATGTTCGAGACTGTTGAATACAAAGAAACGTTAAAAGAAAAAGATAAACTATATGTAGATGTACGGACTCCTAAGGAATTCGAAAAAGAAACGATCCCCGGCGCCATCAACCTGCCTATTCTTTTTGATGACGAAAGGGCTGTCGTCGGAACCTTATACAAACAAAAAAGTCCTGAAGATGCCAAGCTTGCCGGCGTACAATTTATTTCAAAACGGCTGCCGGAAGTTTTTGCTGAATATCAGCGGCTTTTTAAAGAGTACAAAAAGGTTTATGTTTTTTGTTCTAGAGGGGGATACCGAAGCTCTTCTATCGTGTCCTTTATTTATTCCTTGGGGATTCATATTTATAAATTAGACGGGGGCTACAAATTCTACCGCCAGTTTATCCGGGAAGAACTTCAAAAAGAGATCCAAAGAATTACTCCTATCGTTTTATACGGAAACACAGGAACGGGAAAAACTAAAATACTGCAGGAACTGGATGCCTTGGGCTATCCTGTTGTAGACTTAGAAGCAATGGCAAATCATAGAGGCTCTCTTTTAGGTTCTGTCGGTTTGGGTAAACAAACGACTCAGAAGATGTTCGAATCTTATCTCTATGACGGCCTTCTTAAGGGAAATCCCTTTGTGTTTATGGAAGGAGAGTCTAGACGAATCGGAAATGTGGCTCTTCCAAAAGAATTATACGATAAAATGCCGGAAGGAATTTCTTTAAAAATAGAAAGCCCCATGGAATACCGGGTCAAAAATCTTGTAGAAGAATATTTAAAGGCTCCCTCTTCCGACGGTAAAGAGGAATTTTCAAAATCTTTAATGGAAGAAGAGCTGATCAGAGCTCTCGATAAGATTAAAAGATACTTTTCTAAAGAGCGAATTGAAGAATATAAAAAACAGATTCATCAGGGAAATTATGATTTCGTAGCAGAAGAACTCTGCAGATATTATTATGATCCGAGATATTCTACTCGAATCAAAGATTATGATTTCGAATTCGTTAACGACAACGAAGTTCAGTGCGCAAAGGTAATCGCAGATCAGTTAGGCTATTTGTTTGAAAAGCAGGAATAAAGTTCTTGACAAGCGGCAATAGCCGCGTTATAATATATTTTCCTAGGTAATTTCTACAAGATTTTATCTATAGCCTGGAGAGTTGGCCGAGCGGTCGAAGGCGCACGATTGGAAATCGTGTAAGCGTGATAAGCGTTTCGAGGGTTCGAATCCCTTGCTCTCCGCCATGCACTAGATGGGGAACTAGCGATGCCCTGTAACCTGCAATCGCTGTAGCAGGGTCGAATTCCCGGTGGAGGGTCTCTTTTGATGAGGTCTGACTGCGACACGTGGTGTTGAAGAACGGGTCCTGCGCAATAGGAAGCTATGAATCTGGTCAGGTCAGGAATGAAGCAGCCATAAGTAGTCCTTTCCTATGTGCCGCAGGGCAGCCTGTTCGGAGCTAACGATCGCGGTTCCGCTCATTGGATTAGATTCAAATCCGGGTGTGCTACATAGAAAAAAACGAGCTCTTATAAAGAGTTCGTTTTTTATTTGCTTTCTTTTAAATTTCTTGTTCGAAAACTTCTCCTCGTTCCATTCTTCGAAGAATAGCTTTTTCATCTCGAAGCTCTGCAAGTATGCCTTGAATCTGTTTCATCGTGCGTTCTACATTCTTTCGATTCTTGCGGACCTGCATCTGAACGATAACGTCTACTACCGTACTATCTAAAAAATAATCCGCTAAGGCTGCCGGTTTCGACATTTTAATTTTTAGTGTCGTATAATTGCTTACATTCGCCAGTTCTCTCTCAAAAGCATTTATCGCCAAGACTGCTTCGTCGGCAATTTTGCCGGCTTCTTTTATTTTTCTCTGTTTAATAAAAGTAGTCAGCCACTTTCCTTTTATCGTATCCAGTATTCCCCATCTGCTTGCAGAGGATAGTTCATCTCGTACTTTAGCAAGCTTTTTATAAGCAGTCTCTCCGCTCTTTATCGCTCTATCTAAGTAGTTGATTTCTCTTTTGTAATTTGCGCTCATATAATTCCTCCTTCATTTACCCTTATTGGTTCTTAAATACCCTTTATCCCGTCTCTTTAAGCAGGGGGAATGAAAAGAGCGGGTTTAAATTTTCTCATAAAAAAACAAGAACCAGAGTTCTTGTTTGTATCTTTGCATTAAACTGTTTCTGTTACAACAGCATCGCCTAGTTCAGATGTACAGTTTGGACATCTTGAAGCTTCGATATCGATAGATGTTTTACAGAAAGGACAAATTTTTGTTGTTTCTTTTACAGGCTCTTTTTTCTTGAACTTGTTCATCGCTCTAACAATCATAAATAATACAAATGCAATAATGATAAATTTGATAAGTGCTGTGATTACAGCCCCGTATTTAAAATCGACGCCCATTACAGAAACTGCCAATGTCGTAAAGTCCACTCCTGCTGTCAACGCTCCTACTAACGGCATGATCATAAAATCAACGATAGCTGTTACGATCGCTGTAAATGCAGAACCGATAACAATACCGATTGCCATATCAAGCATATTCCCCTGCAGTGCAAATTCCTTAAACTCTTTTAACATTTTTCTACCTCCTAGTATATTTTTGAGTCATCCTCAATGCCATTATACCCATTATCCCTTATTTAATAAAGTATTCTTTTTGATTCCATAGAAAAAAAGCACCCGTTATGGATGCTTTTTTTATTTTATAATAAATATCCTTACTTGTTTTCGTCCCCACTGATATGCTTCTCTCTTGGAGTTCATATAGACATCGATCTTATTTCCTTTGATAGCTCCTCCTGTATCTTCCGCTCTGCCAAATCCATAACCTTCTACATACATTAAGGTTCCCATAGGAATGACCCTGGGATCGACAGCAATTGTTCCTCTTTTTGGATAGGTACCGCTTGCTGTCGGGTACGTTCCCGATTCGTTATAAGCTGTGGCAACAACATTCATTGCTTTTTTATATACGAAATTTTCTCCTGAAGGCGTTGTGTAGGAGTTCTCGATCTTTACTTCTGTCTTTGAAATTCCAGATACCGGCACATATCTCATAGAACCATCAAATTCTATATGAAGATATCCGTTTATAATCTTTCCAGAGACTTTACTCCCTTTGGGAAGTCTTCCTACCGTTCTATAAGATGCATCTGCTCCGGATTTTACTTCTAAATCTTTTGCCGCCCATCCGCTTAAAGACTGGGAAGGTATCTCTTCAGCTTTTGGGGAGGTCTTGCTTACAATTTTCCCTACAGTGTCTGTAATCGCTACTTCTTCTCCTGATAATGTGGATGCTACCTCTTCAAGAGAACTTAATTTAAAGTTTTCCCCTGTACTAAGGGCGTATAAACTATCCACTTTTCTATCGGCTAAAGTTTTCTCTAAATCATTCAGCTGGCTTGGACCGCTGATTAGAAAAACAGGCGCCTTTTTCTGCGCTGACAAAGCCGAACTTAGAAGAGCATCTTTATAATCTCCTCCATCCGCAAGTATTGCAGATTTTGAAGGACCAAAGGCTTCTGCTACTGCTTTGGAGGTTTCGTATCGGTTTTTCCCGAAAAGTATAAAATTATCCAGCTCTTTTTTATCTTTGCCCATTACAGAAAAGATCTCCTCTTTTACAGCATTCGATACTGCAGCCTCTCCTCCTACAAAATATACAAGTTTGTCTTTGTTCGACTGAAGATACTTTCTAGAAGATTCGGAAAGCTCCGCTTTGCGAGTTAGAATAATATTCATATCTTTTTCTATAGCAAGGGCACTGGCTGCCAGTGCATCTGGAAAGTTTTCTCCGCTTGCTACAAGTATATTTCTATTTTGACCTAATGTTCGCGCGACTTCTACGCCGGTTTCATAGCGGGTACTTCCTGAAATTCTGCCTTTGAAGTTTTTTATATTCTTTACAACATTATCCGGTACCGCTTTTTCTCCGCCGACAGCATACACATTCTGTGCCTGGCGGATTCTTTTATAGCCTAAAGAATCTATATTCCCCTCTTTTACATAAAGAATCGATCCATTCTTTTCTCCCGCTAAAACTCCTCCCGTTAAGGCATCCGCATAATCCTCTGCACTTACTAGAAACAAATTTTCTACTTCGTCAAACAAATAGGCGTCGGAAAGATTTGATGTTTCTTTGATTGTAGAACCTTTTATATAAGTGGCATTAAGATTTTGTGCAAAAGACGGTTCGGATACGACTGCTGCCGAGCCGATCATAAGGGATAGTGCAATTTTGTTGATTAATTTCATATATTTCCTTTCTGCTTCTGATTTTCCATATCATTTTATCTGTTCCAAACAAAAAGCACCCTATCGGGTGCCGATGTTATTAGTTTAAAATTCTTCTTGCTGTTACGAATGTGTTTACATAATAGCTTGAATTGATATTGTCCATTTTAACTCCAGTTGATGGTGAAGAAGCGTGGATTAATTTTCCGTCTCCTACATACATTCCAACGTGGCTGATTCTTGATCCTCCGCCTGTTGCAAAGAACATTAAATCTCCTGGCTTAAGATTGTTTCTGCTTACTTGAACTCCGTTAGAAGCCATCGCTGCTGAGTTACGATTTAATTTAATACCTGCATGAGTTTGATATAGGTGATACATAAGACCTGAACAGTCGAATCCAACATTTGGATTCGCTGAGCCCCAAACATATCTTGCTCCTAGGTATCCGTATGCTCCTTTTACTAAAGCATCTTGTGTAGAAGATTTTTCTACTTTAACTTCAGTTTTAGAAAGGTCGCTTACTGCTACATATCTTGTAGATCCGTTGAACTCGATACGTACGTAATTATTAATCACTGCACCGTATACTTTAGTACCTTGGCTTAATGTGCCTACTTGTTTATAAGATGGATCTGCTCCGGATCGTACTGCTGCAGAACTTTTCACCCATCCTGTGAAAGAAGTTTGAGGTGCTGGTGC
>DGYFR06203__coassemble_2536_pt1 | contig 8702 bp, 9 predicted proteins | sample DGYFR06203__metabat2_low_PE_001 | metagenome-assembled genome bin DGYFR06203 | reverse complement strand
ACCGATTGTAGAAGAACCCTATATGGACGAAACCATAGAAAAAGAGTAAAGGAGTTATGATGAGCGAATCTATGTACAAGAATCCTCAAGAACCGAAAAAACAAGAAGAGGAACGTAAAAAACGAAACAAAAAAGGGCTCTTTATATTTTTAGGGATCTTGGCAGCTGTGATTCTTATTGCCCTTTTGGCAAGAGCATTCACACCAAAAGGAGAAACTTCTCTTTACAGAGAAGAGCCTTTTTCATCCGGAACGCAGAATGTAGCCAAGATTTATATAGAAGGGACCATCGAAGAAGACGGCACCACTTATAATCAAGAATGGGTGACTGGACAGATTCGAAATGCAATGTACGATAAAGACAATAAAGGAATTATGCTGGTGATTAATTCTCCAGGCGGCACTGTCTACGAGTCCGACGAAACATGGCAGAGGTTGATGGACTATAAGAAAGAAACAAATCGTCCTGTTTATGCCTATATGGAACAGATGGCAGCCTCCGGAGGGTATTATATTGCTTCTCCGGCAGATAAGATTTTTATTAATCGAAACGGTATTACAGGTTCTATCGGGGTAATCGGCGGAATGAGTCTTGATGCCAGCAAGCTTATGGAAGATATTGGTATAAAAGCCGATTATATTCATACTGGAGACAATAAGGTAATGGGAAATTTATTCCAGCCGATGACAGAAGAGCAGAGAAATATTATGCAGCAGATGTCTGACGAAGCTTACGGACAGTTTATCGATGTGATTGCAGAAGGACGCAAGATGGACAAAGAAAAGATCAAGGCTTTAGCTGACGGGAGAATTTATACTGCGAAACAAGCCAGTGAAAATGGTTTAGTAGACGGAGTCGGCGAGTATGAAGACTTCGAACAGCGAATGATCGAAGATCAAGGTCTTGGAGATAAAGTGCGTTTTGTCGATAAAGAATATAAAAAAGCGGCTTCTTTTTGGCAAAGTATGCTGGGAGCAAAAGGCGAAAGTGTTATGAAAGCTTTAAGCGGCGATAAAATTTCAGCAACCATGGAAACTCTTAATGAACTTAAAATCGATGAGCCGATGTACCTTTATCAAAAATAACGAAAAATCATTTTAAAGAAGAGATCCTTTTAGGATCTCTTCTTATGTTATGATAGAGTTAAGAATTTGAAGAAGAGGAGTCTTTATTTTTGAAAAGGATATCCTGTTTTTTAAAAAGGAAAATTTTGGAGGGAAGCATGAAAGTAATAACTGTAGGCCGGGAGTTTGGAAGCGGCGGAAGGGAATTCGGCAGAAGGCTGGCGCAAACGCTAGGGATTGCTTACTATGACAAAGAAATTATCGAAGAGCTGTCGAAGCGGACTAAAATGTCGGAGGATTTTGTTTCTGAAATCGTTGAAAAAAGACCTGTTCCTTTCTTTCCGATTACAATAGGAAGAAGTTTTTATCCAATGGAGAATCCGATTTTTGAACAAAGCCAAGAGATTTTCCGCCAGCAGACGAAAATTATTCAAGAAATGGCAAAAAATTCAGACTGTGTAATTGTAGGGCGCTGCGGAGACGATATTTTAGAAGAACTGGATCCGATTCGAATCTTCATCTATGCGGGAATGGAAAGCAGAATCAAACGCTGCCGATTAAAAGCAAGTCCGGAAGAAGGACTTTCAGCGAAAGAAATGAAGAAAAAAATAAACGAAATTGATAAAGAACGTTCGAAATATTATGGTTTTTATACAGGAAAGAAATGGGGAGATCCCCTGAATTATGATTATATGATCAACACAAGTTTTAAAGAAATCAAGGAACTCGTACATAAGTTTTCGAAGATGGCTTAAACTGTAAAAAGAAGAGTGTGAGAGTGGGGAGAGTGAAGAGGGGAGTTGTGGTGGAAAATAAGAAGAACGCTTATTTTCTACAGTTGAAAAAAAGGCGTCGTTAGACGCTCACCTATCTTCACTCTTGCACTCTTTTTTTCTTTCCACTTCTTTAGGATTTTTGCAACTCTTACATCAAATAAAAAGGCCTCCGCTTGATGCGAAGGTCTTTTCTTATTTTTTAGAATGTTTTTTGCCGTGTTTATATTTTCTTTTATTTGCAGCGCCTTCATAATGAACGTCTTCGTCGGCTAAAGGAGCTTCTGGGTCGAACTCTTGTTTCGGGGTGAAGGTCTCTTTTATAGAGGAGGCTGTTTCTTCTCTTTTTTGAGCTCTTTCTTCTTTTTCCTTCTGGATCTTCTGATATTCTTCTTGAGAGAGGATGTCGGATATATTAATATTTACTTCAACGACCTTTATTCCTTTTTTGTTTTGAATCTTTTCGATTACTTTTTTCTTCAATTCTTCAAAGACTTTTTGTCCAGATTTTCCGTATTCTAATATAATATCTGCATCGATGGTTGTTTCATTCTTATTCTGATCGATAAAAGCATGAACGCCTTGAGTGTCTTTTTCAGGGGTGCTGTCTTCTTCAAAACTTCCTTGAATAGAATCGGCAAAAGACTCTACAGGATTCTCTTTTGTTCCCAAAACCCCATCTACTGTTAAGATTGCTTCTTTTGCAATCGCTTCCAGATCCTTCCATAGTGAAAGGACATCTGTTGAATCCGGTGAACTTTTTTGTTGATAACTGTTGTCTGCCATAATCAATACTTCCTTTCTTTTATTCTCATCCTATATTCTTTTATACCCGATGGAAGAGCGTATAATTATTTTAGAAGAAAAGAAAGAGTTTTATCTAGGCAGCTCTGGCTTTTTCATTAAAATACTGGAAGATCTGGTTCATGCGGCTTTGAGGATCGGAAAGAAGCATTTCTTCCGGATGCCATTGGATACCCATGCGAAGTCCTTCACGATCTTCAAAAGATTCTACCAGCTGATCTTCGCTGGTACTTGAGATAATAAGATCTTTTCCTAAATCTTTTACACACTGATGATGAAGGCTGTTGGTATGGATCTTTGATGTACGATCGAGAATTTCCCATAATTTTGTATGTTCCTTTAAAAACACTTCGTGATGGGGAAGGCTTTTATCTTCTGTCTGAAGATGAAGGAGGCTTTCGCAGTTTCTCAAAGACAAGTCTTGATAAAGATTTCCACCTAACGCGACGTTCATCATCTGCATTCCTTTGCAGATAGCAAGGATAGGTTTGTTCATTTCGATACCATATCTCATAAGGTCGTATAAAAACAGGTCTAGATCGTAGTCTATCGGTCCAAGGAGGGGCTGAGGTTCTTCACCGTAAAGCCTAGGGTCCACATCTTTGCCCCCTGAGAAAATAAGACCATCGCATTGTTTTATGAGATCATAAGCTCCTTTAAAACCTTTGCAGTAAGGAATCAAAAGGGGGTTGCCTCCGTTTTTACAGACTGCTCTCACATATCTTTCATTTTCATAAGCACGATCTTTTTTTATAAACAAGGGATCAAGCTGATCAGCTCTTGCTCCAAGTATACCGATGACGGGTCTCATTCTCTCACTTCCTCTCGATGTAATAAAGTATGTACTATAACCAAGTGCATATATATGTTTACTATGATTAAGAATAATAATAGCATAGTTTTGCAGAAGGGTCAATCTTTTTATAGTGTATGAGAGAAATCTGTTCTATGGAAGGGAAAATCTATTGACCGCTACTTAGAGATTGCATAAGATCATCTATCTTAAATAACTAAAAGAGGTATAATAAAAGAAAGATTAAAGAGAGGTTATGAAGATAAAATATGAAACTATTTAAACACTACTATAATGTGGTAAAAGTCTTCCTTCGAGGAGGATCCCATTTTATTAAATATCAGATTTTTACAAAAATGTTGGAAGGAGCTCTGCTTTTGCCTTTCTTTTATTGGGCGGTTCAACGTCTTCTAATTTTCGGAGGGTTTAAAGTCATCAGCAACGGAGATATTCTGTCCTTCATACGAACACCTTACGGGGCGGGGATACTCCTCTTGGGGTTTGTGTTTTTATCCCTTGCGATTCTCGTAGAAATAGCCGGTACGATTACTATTAGTTCTTTAGTCATTCATAAAGGGCCGGAGGTAAGTTTTTACGAGATCATCAAGACAAATATAAAAAAGATGCCAAAATTTCTAGACATCGGTACGGTGATTCTTCTTCTATATCTAGCAGTGTTCATACCTTTAACAGGAGCAGGAATTACCTTAAACTTCTTTCAGAATATCAGGATTCCGAAATTTATCAGTTCGGAAATTTTTGCGAATCCGAAATATCTGGCTTTGTATGTGCTGATGCTGCTTTTGATGGTCGGTTTTAGTATATTTCTTTTGTTCACCTTTCATTTTCTTGTGATCGGAGATGAGAGGCCTTTCCAAAGTATTAAATACAGCTTTAGGATGGTGAAAGAGAACTTTTCGGATCTTATGAAGTACTTTATAGGAACGGCTCTGATTAATATTTTTCTCATAAGCGTGATTGTTGTCTGCTGGCTGTTTTTTATTCTTTATATTATTGAAAATGTGCAGATACAAGGTGCAATGGGACGAATCGCTTTGATTGTATTATGGTTTATTCAAATACTGGGTATTCAGTTTGCCTCTATTTTGTTTTTTCCTTTTGAAGTTCATCACTTGACAATGCTCTTTTATCAATTTGCGGAAAGAACACCCGGATTTTATCATCTGGCAGAGAAACGGGCGAAGCTTATAACAAAAACCAGGGAGCATTTTGTAGATCATCTTTTTGATAGAAAGAGGATGATTATTATTGTAGGTGTACTGGGGATTTTTCTAGCGGCGATTCCTATTGGGATATTTTTCCGAGAACTTTTTTATCCTCAAGCAGCGGTCAAGGTGATCGGTCATAGAGGGGGAGTTATCGGAATCCCGGAAAACAGCATTTCTGCAATTACAGAAGCTGTGAAACAGGGAGCGGATGCTGTTGAAATCGATGTGCAGAGGACAAAGGACGGGGAGTATATTCTCAACCATGATAATACTTTTTCCAGAATGGCTGGTGTTCGAAAAACCTCGCAGGAAATGACGGTCAAGGAAATCAAAGAGCTGGACTTAGGGTATCAGTATCCAAAATTCAAAGGAGAGCGGGTAGCTACTTTAGAAGAGGCGATCGACTCGGTAAAAGGAAAGGCTGGACTCTATATCGAATTAAAGGGAAGTACAGCAGACAAACAAATGGTAGACGATGTTGTGAAGATGGTGAAGGAAAAAGGAGTTAAAGACAGTATTGTTCTTATGACCTTGGATTATAATCTGATCAAATATATTGAAGAAAAATATTCCGAGATAGAATCGGGATTTGTTTACTTCTTTGCCGTAGGCGATCCCGGGAATTTTGCAGCGGATCAGCTGCTTTTAGAAGAAGATGCGGCCACGAGGGATGCCCTAGACAAGATCTTGGGTGCAGGGAAGAAGCCTATCGTCTGGACTGTAAATGACGAAGAGTCTATGGATAAATTTTTGGGAGAAGAAGTTCATGGTATTGTTTCAGATAATGTGGAAAGTTTAGAAGGCAGGATTCAGGCGATCAATGAAAAAAGCGATCAGGATATTATTCTAAATCTGTTCTTAAAAGGAGGCTTTACGCTGCCTTTTCTGAATTTAAGGTTGTAGGGAAGAGATAGGCGGGATCCCTGAGGGGACCCAGGCAGGATGCCTTTGGCACCTAGGTTTTAGGCGGCACGCCTACGGTGGCCAGGGAAAAGGATAGGAAAAGATAGGGGATAGGTTATAGGGGATAGGAAGTAGGGAAGAGATAGGCGGTATGCCTGCAGTAAAAGTGTGGAGAGTGAAAGAGTGGAGTTGTTGAGAATTTTTTCGCTATCGCTCAAAAGTTTTCTTGTGTTAATAAAATAAAAGAAACGCGTCTCATGTTTCTTCCACAACTCCCCTCTCCCCTCTATCACATTCCACACTTCTTTTAATCTTTTCCTGCTCCCTGTCTTAACATTTATAAAGGATTTCTTTGATTCTGCTGGCGATACGAAGGGGGTTTTCGCTGTGTTCGACAACGGGGCCTTTCCAAGATCCTTTTGTGTGGTTGATTCCGTTAAGGACTTTGATACCTTTTCCTTCCAAAGACCAGTCGTAGAGGTTTTTTGTATAGTCGTCTAAAAGATAGCATCGTTTATCGACTTTAAAAGGCACGGATTTTCTTTTACTCTCGCCGCAGATGGCGAAGATTCGATTTTCTTTTGGAATATGAGGCAGATGGGTATCAAGCCATTCGTGTTTTTCTTCTACTGTATAGACAGAATCGGAGAAAATACTTGTTAAAATAAAAAGTTCTATCTCCTTTTCATCGCTTAAAAGTTTTACAGCTTCGAGCATATTTTCCATAATGGGTCGTGTATTAAAATATCCTTTTTGATAAAGAATTTCGCTGGAAGCAAGCTCTGTATCCCAAGTAGCGATGGTTCCATCCATATCGACGAATAATTTTACCATAATATTTCCTCCTTGTTTCTATAATTATATATTCCTATTAATATATGAAATTTTACAGCATCTGTCAATCTTTTTTATTCATCTACGCCTTTCCTTTTTTCATCGGATAAATAGTTACAATAAAGTTATGATAATCATTTTAATGGATTTTGTGATATAGTTTATATAAAGTCTAAGTAAAATATTTGAATTTATATTTTCGTTCAAGGAGGAAATATTATGTTTATAGAGCCTTTATCTGAAGGTTTGCCAATGGCGGTATTGATGGTGTTTACCTTAATCGTATGTTCTTTCGCCATTTTGAAACTAGGGAAATTTCTTCCCAGCGACCGGGGCCGGGAGTTTGCATTTCAAGCAGAAAAGTCTGCAGGAAAGAAGACCAGCACGGGGATTATCTTTATCTCTGTTTTTGTAGCCGTTACTTTAATTGCGGTGAAACTCAGCTGGGAAATCCGCTTTTATATTATCGCAGTCTTTATAGAAATGATGACAGGATATCTGGATGATAATTCGAAGAAGCCTTGGGGAGAATTAACAAAGGGTCTTCTGGATTTTGCAGTTGCTTCTTTTATCGCTGTAGTCTACATAATGAATAACGGAACCATGATTCGGTTGGCGCTGTTTTCTACAGATATTCAGATTCCAGTACCGCTGCTTTTCTTTTTGATTATTGTGCTGAACTGGGTTTCTATTAATGTGACAAATATCACAGACGGAGTAGACAGTCTTTCTGCAAGGCTTGGTACAGTAACTCTCTTATCTTCCATGCTTGCTGCTGTGAAATTAGGCACAATAGGGGAGATGAAGCCGGTCTATCTGGTTTTCCTAGCGGTGCTGTTCGTTTATTTATACTTCAATGCGATTCCAAGTTCTCATCTGATGGGAGATGCAGGTTCTAGAGCGATGGGGGTATTTATCAGTATTGCTTTATTAAAAACAGGCAGCCCTTTTCTCTATATTCCATTTGCCTTTGTTTTTATAGCCGACGGAGCTTCCAGTTTAATGAAGCTTTCCTTTATCCGTTATTTGAAAATGAAGAATTTTATGAAGGATATACAAACGCCTCTTCACGATCATTATAGAAAGAAGATCGGCTGGGCAAACGAGCAGGCGGTTACAAGATTTGTACTGCTTCAGCTTATTGTATCGATTGTTATTCTTCTCCTTATATAAAAAAGGTATCTGCAAATTTAGCAGATACCTTTTTTATTTTGGAAGATTGAGATAGTAAGGTGTTTTGCATTTAGGACAGAGATTCTTACCCGGTGTGATGACATACTTCTGTCCGCAGCGCTGGCAGGTATGTTTGTACTGCAGCGGATAGTCTTTATCCTTTTTAAAAAGAGATAAGAATTTTGAAAGCAGTTTCATAAAGCACCCCCTTGAGTTTCTTTGTTATAGGATACCCCGGTTTCAACTTTTTAAAGAAGAAATTCTATACAAATAAGATGAAACTGATATAATACAAAGCAAATAGGAGAAACCAAGGAGGAAAAAATATGGGAAAAATGCCGATGCTTTTCATAGGTCACGGAACACCGATGAACGCTATTGAAGATAATCAATATTCTAATACATGGAAGAGAGTTTTAAAAGGGTATGAAAAACCCAAAGCAATCTTGTCGATTTCCGCCCACTGGTATACAAAAGGAAGCTATATTCAGAAGGTTGAGGAACCGAAACAGATCTATGATATGTACGGATTTCCAAAGGAATTATATGAATTAAAATATCCGGTTTCAGGCTTGGAGGAATTGTCGGATCGTGTTTTAGAATTGGCAGAGGAAGTTTCTGTTAATAATAACTGGGGAATCGATCACGGCAGCTGGTCTGTGCTTTGCCATATCTATCCAGAAGCGGATATTCCGGTTGTCCAGCTGAGTATCGACGGAGATCTGTCTTTAAAAGAACATTTTGAACTAGGGAAAAAGCTTGCTTCTTTGCGAGAAGAAGGGATTCTGATTTTGGGTTCTGGAAATATTCTCCATAATCTTCGGGATGTAGAATGGGATCAAAAAGACATGACAGAAAAGGGGAAAACTTTCGACGATACGATCCATGATTTGATTCAAGGACGGGACTTCAGTTCTATTCTAGAAATCGAAAATAATGAGATTTTTAAATATGCAGCACCAACACCTGAGCATTTTATTCCTCTTGTATATATCCTTGCGAATATCGAAGAGGATGATGAAATAGAGGTCTTTAACCGGGGAGGAGAGATGGGGAGTCTTTCTATGACAAGTTATTTGATTAAAAAAGGTGAAGGTAGGGAGTAGGGAAGAGATAGGCGGGATCCCTG
>DGYFR06203__coassemble_2533_pt1 | contig 8710 bp, 6 predicted proteins | sample DGYFR06203__metabat2_low_PE_001 | metagenome-assembled genome bin DGYFR06203 | reverse complement strand
TTAATTTTTTATCTTTCTCGATATTATCTACTTTAACGGTAAGTTTATCCCCTTGTGCAAGGGAGCCTTTTAGAGTCTCAGTCACCTCTAATACGTAAATGTGATAAGGAAGCTTTGTAGTATATTCCGGACCTAAATCATCTTCTAGGATATATTCTTTAATACCTTGATCTTCTACGACTGTTCCACGGATTACGTCTGTACTGGCTTCTAGAACTTCTGTTAAATTATTATAATAGGGATAATCAACGATAGTATTTGGATTAAAAGCTCCTTTTGCTTTATTATTAGAATTACAACTAGTAATTAATATAACAAGAAAAGAGCAAAGGATAAATCTAAAATAAAATTTAGTACGCATAATTAACTCCTCTCACATCATCGGCGTTAGGTTTAATAATACGATATCGGTCACGATTATAACTCATTATGGAAGTAGATGAAGTAGTATGGTCAAGGCATAGTGCATGTCCCATCTCATGAACAATAACGCTTTGTCGAAAATTGTTATTTGCCCGAATTCTTTCGTCATTTATTCGTATAATAAATCTTCCGGCTCGTCCGTTTGGCTTTAAATCCTAGGCGTTATAAATGCCAAACCAAGTATAAGTATTATTATCAATAGCACGTATTACATTTTGAGATGCGTTTACATTTCCCCATCGTATGCGAGAAGTTGCACCATTCCAGGCAGCCATGGAATTTCGGTAGGGAGTTGTATATTTTGTACTTTGTAAAATCAGGGCATTTACATTTACAATGGAATGGTAGTAGCCATGGCGATAATTAACATAAGCTTTTGATACTGTTGGAATGGTTATGAGTATAAGTAGCATCATCATAGCTATTACGATATTTCGTTTTAAAGATTTCATAATATCTCCTTATGATTACATTACGGGGATGTTAATATAACTGTTTTAGCATATAGAGTACATGAGAGAAGAACAAGGGAATCGCCTTCATTTATATAGTATATAATTATTGACTTTAGTATAACATGACTTCTCGGGGGAGCAAGATATACTATTATTCAATTTGCTTTGCTTTTTAGACAAAAGATGTTTTTTTAGAAGGGGAAGAGTACTTTTTTAATCAGAGTGTTTTAAAGGCAAAGCCTAATCTTTAAGGGGTAGAAGATATTCTTTCTTTGTATCCATGTTTTTTTATTCTTTAAAAGGATTAAAATAGCAGCTGCACTCCATACCACACTACTGGAATGAGCAGTGCTGGAAGATAGTTCACTACTTTTATCTTTTTGATTTCAAGCATGTCTAATGCCATGGCGAAGATCAAGACAGAGCCGACTACGGAGAGCTGGCTGATGACTTGTTCTGTCAATAGAGGTTTAAGCCAGGTGGAGAGGGCGAAGATTCCTCCTTGATAGAGGAAAAGAAGAATCCCTGACAGATAGATGCTTTTTCCATACATGGAGGCAAAGATAATGGAGCTTGTGAAGTCCAAGGTGGCCTTGAAAAACAGAATATCCATATTTCCCTGAAGACCTGCGTTTAAAGGACCGAGGATCGCTAGAGAGCCGGTACACTGGATGAGGAAAATTTCGATAGCCCTTGTGAAAAATTCGTTGTCTGCATCTTTCATTTTGGACTTGATAAAAGCGGTGGTGTTTTCGATGCGTTTATCGATATCGATAGATTCGCCGATCAGTCCTCCAAGGGCGGTACAGATTAATACGAAGGCCATATCTTCTCCTTTGACAGCTCCTTGTATTCCGATAATGGCGATGGTTACGGCGACGATAAGAAACACGGCGTCCATAACTTTTGAGGATATGACTTTTTTAAGGAAAATTCCGAAGAAGCCTCCTAGTAGAACGGCTACTGTATTTAAAATAATTCCAAACATAATATCTCCTTATGATTCTTTTTTTAAATATGAAAAAACAAGGATTTTCTTTACGAAAATCAGCAATATTATCATTATACTATAATTATTTAAATAAAATAAATGGGTTTTCACGAAGCCTTAGAAGGGGTACTATATCTAAGTAAGGTTAGTTTACAATAATAGAAAGATAGATGAGCGAGGTTTTTATGAAAATTATTAAAAGAGATGGAACGACAGCGGAGTTTGACAAGAAAAAAATCCGCCTAGCAATGGCTAAGGCCTTTCGTTCTGTGAACAATCCTATAGATTCTGATGAACTGGATAGAATGGTTTTAGATATCGAAAAGACAATACAAGAACGATATCCAAAAGAGCAGATTCCTTCTGTAGAAGAGATACAGGACTTAGTGGAACTGACTTTAATCGACCATAATTATTATCAAGTTGTAAAAAGTTATATCCTTTATCGTGCAAAACACAGCATGGATAGAAAGGTCATTGAAGAGTTCGGCGATTATATTAAGGATCCGCAGATTATAGATGAAATCCGAAAGGTGCAGGCAGACTTCGACCGCACAAGATATTCCATCGAGCAGCTGTACTATAAATTTACATCCTTTGCAAAAGAGGATATGAAGGAAGAAGAATATTTAAAAGCCTTGACGAAGGCGGCGTCGGAGTTGACAGCGAAAGAGGCGCCGGACTGGGAATATGTGGCGGGACGTTTTTTGAATCTTTCTGTAAGACGGGAAATCGAAGGGTTCTGGGATGGAAAAGGCTGCGACAGTTTTAAAGACAGAATCCGTTATATGGAGAAGGAAGGTCTCTATGGAAGCTTTATTCCAGAAAGCTATAGCGATGAAGAGATCGACGAGCTGGAAGATTATATGAAGCCTCACAGAGATCATCTTTTAAACTACAGCGGGATGGACTTAATTTCGAAACGATATTTGATTTCTACCCATGAAGGAGAGATTATCGAACGTCCTCAAGAGATGTTTATGGGCATTGCGATGCATCTTGCTTTGCCGGAGAAAGATAAGGTTCACTGGGCAAAGAGACTGTACGATATCTACAGCAAGCTTCAGGTCACGGTAGCGACTCCTACGATGAGCAATGCCAGAAAGCCCTTCCATCAGCTAAGTTCCTGCTTTATCGATACAGTACCGGACTCTTTAGACGGGATATACCGTTCTATCGATAATTTCGCCCAAGTCTCGAAACACGGCGGAGGCATGGGTCTTTATTTTGGTAAAGTTCGAGCGACAGGTTCCGATATTCGAGGTTTTAAAGGAGTAGCAGGAGGAGTGATCCGCTGGATCAAGATTGCCAACGATACTGCGGTAGCTGTAGACCAACTGGGGGTCCGCCAAGGCTCTGTAGCAGTCTATCTAGATGCATGGCATAGAGATCTGCCGGAGTTTCTGCAGCTTCGTACAAATAACGGAGACGACCGGATGAAAGCCCATGATGTTTTTCCTGCGATCTGTTATCCGGATCTTTTCTGGAAGATGGCAAAGGAAAATATCAACGGCAGCTGGTATCTTTTTGATCCCCATGAAATCATGGTGAAAAAAGGCTACTGTCTTGAAGACTCCTATGGAAAAGAATGGGAAGAAAGATACTGGGACTGTGTAGAAGATCCTGAAGTTTCAAAACGTGTAATTAAAATGAAGGATCTTGTAAGGATTATCATCAAGTCTTGGGTAGAAACAGGCACACCTTTTACCTTTAACCGGGATATCGTAAACCGTTTAAATCCGAATAAGCACAAGGGTATGATCTACTCTTCGAATCTTTGTACAGAGATCCTTCAAAATATGAAGGAGATCGAGACGATTTCTACAGAAATAAAAGACGATAATGGGGATGCTATTATTGTAAATACGACAAAGGCTGGGGATTTCGTAGTCTGCAATCTTGCCTCTTTAGTTCTTGACCGAATCGACTTAAAAGACGACAAGGAAGTAGAAAGAATTATCGAAACAGCTGTAAGAGGGCTTGATAATGTAATCGACTTGAATCAGTACCCGGTTGCCTACGGGGAAGTGACGAATCAAAAATACCGTTCCATCGGTCTTGGGACCAGCGGCTATCATCATGCTTTAGTCAAAGAAGGCATCCGCTGGAGCGACGAAGAAGCCCATAGAGAGTTTGCAGACAAGGTGTATGAAAAAATCAATTACTATACGATAAAAGCAAGCATGAATATTGCGAAAGAAAAAGGAAGCTATTCTTATTTCGAAGGTTCTGACTGGCAGACGGGAGAATATTTCGACTTAAGAGGATATGATTCGGACAAGTGGCAGGAACTCAAAAAAGAAGTTTCCGAAAAGGGTCTTCGAAATGCCTACCTTATGGCCATCGCACCGACAGGTTCCACATCGATTATTGCAGGAACAACTGCAGCGGTAGATCCAGTAATGAGCCGATATTTCTTGGAAGAAAAGAAAGGATCCATCCTTCCAAGGGTGGCTCCGGGACTCTCTCCAGAAACCTTCTGGCTCTATGAAAACGCCCATGATATCGATCAGGGAGTTGTTGCAGAAATTGCAGGAATTAGGCAGCGACACATGGATCAAAGCCAGTCGATCAATATTTATATCACTACAGAATACACCATGAGAACTCTTCTAAATATTTATATCAGAGCATGGGAAGCCGGCGTTAAAACTGTCTACTATGTAAGAAGCAAATCTTTAGAAGTAGCAGAATGCGATTCGTGTTCGTCTTAGGAGGAAATATGGAAAAATTACAACAGAGAGGTTTGTTTAACGAAAACGGAGATATTGAACTTTCAAAAAGAAGAATGATCAATGGGAACACAACAAATCTCAATGATTTTAATAATATAAAATACAGCTGGACCAGCGATTGGTACAGACAGGCTATGAATAATTTCTGGATCCCGGAAGAGATCAATCTCAGCCAGGATATCAAGGATTACAGGAATTTAAAAGAAGAGGAAAGAAGAGCTTACGACAAGACTCTTTCTTTCCTGATCTTTCTAGACAGCATCCAGACTGCGAACCTTCCCAATGTGGGAGATTTTGTTACAGCAAACGAAGTGAATCTTTGCTTGACCATACAGGCTTATCAAGAGGCGATTCATTCCCAGTCTTATGGATATATACTCGATACGATCGCTTCGCCGGAAGAAAGAACAGATATCCTCTATCAGTGGAAGGACGACGAAAGACTTCTGGCTAGAAACAAGTTTATCGGAGATTTGTATAATGAATTTCTAGAGAAGAAAGATGTCCTTTCTTTAATGAAGACCATGATTGCAAACTATATCTTAGAAGGGATCTATTTCTATTCCGGTTTTATGTTTTTCTACAGTTTAGGACGAGTGGGGAAAATGCCTGGAACGGTTCAGGAAATCCGCTATATCAATCGGGATGAAAACACTCATCTTTGGCTGTTCCGTTCGATTATTCTAGAACTGAAAAAAGAACAGCCGGAGCTTTTTACAGAAGATAAGATCAAGATCTATGAAGAAATGATCGCCCATGGAGTCGAAGAAGAAATCAAATGGGCGGACTATGTCTATGGAGATCGTATCTCCGGACTTTCTATGAATATGATCGAAAACTATATTAAATATCTGGGAAATCTCCGTTCTACAGGACTAGGTTTTTCAGTCCTCTATCCAGGACATGAAAAAGAACCGGATTCTATGGAATGGGTGCGGGAATACAGCGATCCCAACGGAATTAAGACAGACTTTTTCGAAGGAAAGCCTTCCGCTTACTCGAAAAGCTCTGTTATCGAAGACGACTTATAAGGAGACGGATATGACAAATCGTTTGGCAAATGAAACTTCTCCCTATCTGCTTCAGCATAAGGATAATCCGGTAGACTGGTATCCATGGGGAGAGGAAGCCTTTGAAAAGGCGGAAAAAGAAAATAAAATCATCTTTCTATCCATCGGCTATTCTACATGCCACTGGTGTCATGTAATGGAAAGAGAATCTTTCGAAGATGAAAAGACGGCAGAAGTATTAAACAAGGATTTTGTCGCTATAAAAGTAGATCGGGAAGAAAGACCGGATCTGGATACCATTTATATGGCCTTTTGCCAAGCGATGACCGGCTCCGGCGGGTGGCCTTTGAATCTCTTTTTAACACCGAAGAAGGTTCCTTTTTATGCCGGAACCTATTTTCCGAAAAAATCCATGTACGGTCAGCCTGCCTTTGTAGACCTTTTAAATCAAGTGGCAAAGATCTGGACGGAAAACCCGGCAGAACTTTTTATGCACAGCGAAAAGGCAAGGGTAGCTGTTGCTTCAGCCTTTAAACCTCGGGGAGAAGAGGCTCTATCCGGAGAAATCATTCGTGAAACTTATGAGACTTTAAAATCGAATTATGACGAAAAATACGGAGGATTTTCGGAGAAACCGAAGTTCCCTTCCCCGCATCAGATGCTGTTTCTGCTGAGATATTATAAAGCGGCAGGAGAGATGGAAGCCCTAGAAATGGTTAAAGGCCAGCTGGAAGGTATGGCGAAAGGCGGTCTCATGGATCATGCGGGAGGAGGATTTGCCCGCTATAGTGTAGATGAAAGATGGGAGATCCCTCATTTTGAAAAAATGCTCTATGATAATGCTCTTATCGCCGAAAGCTATATCGAAGCCTATGCTATAACGAAAAAAGACCGATTTAAGAACGTTTCAGAAGAACTCTTCCATTATATCGAAATAGAGATGACCTCGCCTCACGGAGCCTTTTACAGCGCACAGGACGCAGACAGCGAAGGGGAGGAGGGGAAGTTTTATGTATTTTCTCCTTCTGAAATTGAAGAAGCCTTGGGAGAAGAGGCAGAGTGGTTTATCGATTTTTACGGTATCACCGAAAGAGGAAACTTTGAAGGGAAAAATCATTTAAATCTGATCCATAAAGATTCTCTGAAACGAGAGGATTTAGAAAAAGCAGAACCTCTTCTCGATCGTCTGTACGAATACAGAAAGGACAGAGTTCCTCCATTTAAGGACGATAAAATCCTGACATCCTGGAACGGTCTTATGATCGGCGCTCTTTCTCTAGGCGGGAAAGTCTTTAAAGAAGAATCCTATCTTCAGTCCGCAAGAAAAGCAGCAGACTTTATCTTGAATTACCACATCCGGGAGGCCGTTCTATATAACAGCAGCAGAGAAGGGAAACTGGGAGATTCGGGAACCTTAGAGGACTATGCTTTCTTAATTCATGGATTGTTGAATCTTTATGACGCTACCTTAGAAGATAAATGGCTTTTCCATAGCAGAATGTTAACGGAAAAAATGATCGAAGATTTTATCGGCGGAGAAGACGGCGGTTTTTATATGACCTCGAAGGATAAAACAGACTTGATTATGAGACCGAGAGAAACCTATGACGGTGCCATGCCTTCCGGTATTTCTATGGCAGTGATGGTGCTTGCTAAGATTTCCCGCTTAACAGGAGTGGTAAGATATCGTGAGATTATGGAAAGACAGTTTAAAGTCTTTTCTTCGAATCTAAAAAGAACACCAGGCGCCCACTGCTATTTTATGGCGGCTTATCTTACAGCCAATATGGGGCATAAGGCCTATCAGCTCTATACAGTTTCAAGAGAAGAAGCCTTGGAGTATACGGAAGTGTTCAGACAGGAATACCGTCCTTTCGACACCTTGATCAGTTTAACGAATGAGGGGATTCTAAGGGAGCTTTTTGATCTGGAAGTTCAAGAAGCGCCGGCTTTGCTCATCTGCCAAGAAGGATCCTGCCAAAAACCCTTAGAAAGGAAAGAGGATATAGAGAAGGAATTAAAAATATGAGTGTTGAAAAAGCAAGGGGATTTTTAAAGCAGCATCATCTGGAAGATCGAATCAGAGTTTTTGAAGAAGGGACAGAAACAGTGGAAAAGGCAGCGGAACAAGTCGGCTGCCTCCCTTCTGAAATAGCAAAATCCATGGCTTTTGAGATCGATGAACGATGTATCCTTATTGTGGCTGCGGGAGATATCCGTATTGACAATAAAAAATATAAAGAAGAATTCGGCAAGAAAGCCAAGATGATCAAAAGAGAAGATCTCATTGAAAAAATCGGCTATCCTATGGGAGGAGTCTGTCCTTTTAACGTAAATGAAGATGTGGAAATCTATATGGATCATTCCCTGAAACGTTTTGAGAAGGTTTATCCTGCCGGCGGCAGCGAGGATAGTGTCATAGAATTAAGCCTTCAAGAGTTGGAAAGAATCATACAGCCTGTAAAGTGGGTAGATTTGGGAAGAGAGGTATAATATGAGCGAAAAAGAGAGAATGATTGCAGGAAAACTTTATAATGCTGAAGATAAAGAGCTGAGAAAACGTTATGAAAAAGCTAGACGATACAGCTATGAATTTAACCGAACAATGCCGGAGGAAATCGAAAAAAGAGAAAAACTTTTAGATGAGTTATTAGGAAGCTATGGGGAAGATGTTACGATTACACCGCCTTTTCGATGCGATTATGGAAAACAGATCCATATCGGGGATCATTTCTTCGCAAACTATGACTGTATTATGCTCGATGTAGCAGAAATCCGTATCGGCGATAATGTGAATTTCGGACCTCGTGTAGGGCTCTATACAGCTGCTCATCCATTGGATCCGATGGTGCGCAGAAGAAAGCTTGAGTATGGAAAAGCGATCACCATAGAAGACGATGTATGGATCGGCGGAGATGTAGTAGTAAATCCCGGAATTACCATCGGCGAAGGTTCTATCATAGGTTCCGGCTCTGTAGTAACTCGAAGTATCCCGAAGAACGTAGTAGCGAAGGGCAACCCCTGCAGAGTGATTCGGGAAATAACAGAAGAAGACAAAAGGTATTGGAAAGCGCTGGAAGAAGAATACGATGAAGA
>DGYFR06203__coassemble_2487_pt1 | contig 9006 bp, 6 predicted proteins | sample DGYFR06203__metabat2_low_PE_001 | metagenome-assembled genome bin DGYFR06203 | reverse complement strand
TAGGAGATATAGATATGATATATCATCGGGTGAAATTATTAATGATATTTTTGATAACAATGACAATAATATTCACGAGTCCAATGAAAACAGCTGTTGCTGAGGATAAAATTGCAGGAAAAGATCGCACTGAAACAGCTATTGAAATATCTAAAAGAAGAGTAAGGGAGGATGTAATCCTTGTAAACGGTTCTAGTTTTTCAGATGCAATATCAGCTATCAGTTTAGCGAAGAAAGAAAATGCTGCGATTCTTTTAAATCAGAGCAAAGAACTAGATCCAAGAAATAAATCTGAAATTTCTCGGATTCAAGCAGAAAAAGTGTTTATAATAGGGGGAAATAAAGTTATCTCTTCTTCTATAGAAGAGGAGCTTCAAGAAGGGCATGATGTGATTCGAATCTTTGGGGAGAATCGATTTGACACGAATAAGAAAGTAAATGAATATGTATTTACTCAAAAACCAGAAACAATAATTATAACGAATGCCTCCGCATTTGCAGATCTTTTATCCATAAGCGCTTATGCTTACCAAAATCAAATTCCTATTATTATTTCAGATAAAGAGGGAGAAAAGCTGGATATAGATGGTATCGATCCCAGAACAACTTATCTTGTAGGGGGAGAAGGGGTTCTCAGCAGATCAATCGAAAAGAAAGTGAAAAAACCGATACGTATAGCAGGATCGAATCGTTATGAAACATCCCTAGCTGTTCAGGAAAGTTTTTACAAAAATCAAAGTGATGTTTTTGTTACAACAGGAGAACACTTTGCGGATGCATTAGCCGGAGTGACACTTTGTAATAATGGCGAAAACATACTTCTTGTAAAAAAAAGTACGAAAGAGATTCCTGAAAATTCAAAATATAATTTCACGCTTATAGGGGGGAGGATACAAAATGGAAAAGGTGTGGCATTATATGTGAATCCCCATCAAGATGATGAAACGTTGGCTATGGGCCTGCAGATGCTGAAAGACAGAAAAGATGGAAAGGAAATATACATTATTCAAATGACAAACGGCGACAAAAGTATTGCAGTTGAAAAAATCAACAAAAGGCTTCGTTTAGAAAATCGTGCAGAAATAGACAAGAAGAGATGCATCTTGCAAGAGACCGGGAAGTGATGGATGTTTTGCGGCGGCTGGGTTATCCTGCCGAAGCCTTTATCGATTACGGATATCCAAATGAAGAGCTGACAAAAGAACAGGTATATAACGCTGTGAAAAGTGTGTGCAGTTATTTTAAGGATACCCCGATTTACATTCGTACATTAGATGAAAATAAAGGATTCGATAACAGTCGAGGAAGAAGGGATCATATAGCATGTTTTTATGGTGTGAAAGAATTTATCGAGAAAAATAATAACGATATTATCGTTAGATATTATCTTGGACATCAAGGAAGCGAAGAGGTACAAGGATATACAAGAATTCATGCAGAAGAGGAAGAAAGAGTTCTTTGGTTAAATCTAATGGATGCTTACTGCCAGTGGGATCCTGACAACGGCAGATATGCTGTTGGCGGAATCTACTCTACAAAATCCGCTTTCAACAGTATAAAGAAATATTATACAAATTATTATAAACGTTCTTAATTCCTGTGAGCCGATGGAGATCATAATCCGTCGGCTTTTTAGGTTTTATACAGATTTCTAATAATACTGTTTCTTTTTAATGGAGAGCTTTGCGATATTTTCCTTCATCTGTTATGTTATAATATTGTTAAAATATTGGAGGTAAGGGATGAAAAAAGCGGAAAAAATAGTTAAAAAAGCAGCTCTCGCAATAGCTATGGTATCTTTAACTTTAGCGTTGCCTACAGCAGCTATGGCAAAGGGAGAGCTTGTTCGTATTGAAGGCAGGAATCGTTATGAAACCAGCAGAAAAATTCGAGATTTATCTCAGGGAGTCGAGACGATTGTCATTGTAAATGGACAAAAGTTTCCCGATGCTATCATGGCAAGTGTAGTTTCTCATAAGGAGAATGCGCCTATTCTTTTAGTATCAGAAGGAGCAACAGCTAGAGAGCTGTTAACCTCTTCAGTAACAAAAGCCTTTATTATAGGGGGGTCAGCTGCAGTTGAAACTTCTTTGGAAGATGAGTTGAAAGATAAAGGAATTCAAACTACTAGAATTTCAGGGAGGGACCGTTATGAGACAAGCGAAGCAGTAAACGACCATTACAATATAAAAAATGTAATTCTTGCTTCCGGAGAAAATTTTCCAGACGCTTTAAGTGCAGTAAATCTTGTGAAAACGAGAAATCTCGGTTTAAAATTAATCCGAAATGACGAAATTCCTGATCCTATCTACCACTATCAGTATACAGTAGGCGGTGTCATTAAAAATCCAAGAGGGGAAGTGCTCTCCGGCAGAAACCGCTATGATACGAATAAAGCGACTATATTCGATAGAGATTATAATAATCCAATCATTGCAACAGGAACCGAGTTTGCAGACGCATTAAGCGCCTCTTATTTAGTAGGAAAAGATTCGCCTATTCTTTTAGCGGGAAACAGTATTGATGAGTCTTATAACGACTTTCTAAGTTCTGCAGCTGGCGGATATATTATAGGGGGAGAAAAAGCTGTATCTGAGAGTGTTAAAACAAGTATTGAGAATAAAATGAGAAATCCAAACGAAATCCCTCATTCCCAAAACCCAACAACTCATACTCTTTCCGATCAAGTTCTGCGCAATTTGAATCAGAAAAGATACCAAAGAGATATCGCACCTATATCATTAGATGATGATTTAACAGCTTTGGCAAATATGCGTGCAGAAGAAATCGCTGCTAAGTTTGCTCACGAAAGACCGGATGGAACGCTAATTACTGAAGAAAACGTATCAAAAGAAAATATTACCATGAGCTACTATCCAAACCCTTATGAAGCGGTGACAAGATGGTTTGGAGATCCTGCAAGTCGTGCAAATATGCTGAATTCCGGCATGACAAAGGTTGGCATAGGTGTTTACGAAAAGAACGGAGAATACTACTGGGTAGCCTTATTTAACTAAAAAATAAAAGGAATGGTTATGGAAATGTTATGCAGTCTATAGATTTCTTAGCCATGGCATTGGGACTGTATAAAATTCTAGCAGTTTGGAACGTCAGTACATGATTATTATTCTGTGATATAATATGAAAAAAGATATTATATAATGAAGGTGTGTGAAAAATGGAAATTAAAATTACAAAAACAGAAGCTCCAAAAGAACAAGTGGATCCAACAAAACTATCCTTTGGTACTGAATTTACGGATCATATGTTTGTGATGGATTATAATCCGGAGGAAGGATGGCATAATGCACAGATTCTGCCTTATGGACCGATAGAATTGTCTCCAGCGGCGATGGTATTTCACTATGCCCAAGAAACCTTTGAAGGCTTAAAAGCTTATCGCTTGGCAGATGGAAGTATTCAGTTTTTCCGTCCCTATGAAAATGCGAGACGGTTAAATCGTTCGAATGAAAGAATGTGTATTCCTGCAATTGACGAAGAAGTTTTTATAGAAGCATTAAGAGCTTTAGTTGAAGTGGATAAGGATTGGGTTCCGGATGCAGAGGGAACATCCCTTTATATCAGACCTTTTGTATTTGCAACAGATCCTTATGTAGGAGTACGTGTCAGCAACAGCTATAAATTTATGATTATATTAAGCCCAGTAGGCGCTTATTATGCTACAGGACTTCAGCCTACTCATATGTATGTAGAAGATCAGTATGCCCGTACAGTACGGGGCGGTACTGGAGAGGCGAAATGCGGAGGCAACTACGCTTCGAGTCTTGCAGCACAAGAAAAGGCGGGGAAACTTGGCTATCAGCAGATTTTATGGCTGGATTCTCTTGAGCATAAGTATATAGAAGAAGTTGGTACTTCGAACGCCTTTTTCAAAATAGACGGAAAATTCATCACTCCAAGTTTGTCTGGTACAATTCTTCCTGGAATTACAAGGAAAAGTGTTTTAGAGCTTTTAAGACATTGGGGAGAAACGGTAGAAGAAAGACAGATAACCATAGATGAAATTGTAGAAGCTTATAAAAATGGATTAGTAGAAGAAGTATTTGCAACAGGAACAGCAGCAGTTATTTCGCCAATCGGCAGCCTTACGTATGAAGGGGAAGATATGGTCTTTAATAACGGAGAAATAGGATCGTACAGTCAAAAAATATATGATACATTATTCGGCATTCAAACAGGAAAAATCGAAGATCCATTTGAATGGACTGTTAAACTTTAAAAAGAGTGAAAGAGTTTCAAAATAAAGAGTGAAGAGTAAGAGAGTGAGAGAGTGGAGATATGGAAGAAACATGGAACGTGTTTCTTTACTATAAAGATAGGGAAGACATGCTGATTTTCTCTTGTTCGAAAACATAATAAAAAAAATTATTAATTACACAAAAAAGGAATCCGATTTGGATTCCTTTTTATATTATTTTCAGACTGAATAAAATAATAATTTTTTAGATATAATTAGTGTAATAAGAGTCTCTATACAACATAGAAAAGCATCGCTTTTCCGCCACATCTTTACTCTATGACTCTCCACTCTTTTTTATCAGTATATAGGACATTTGGATCGGGTTTAAAAATCTAAGAGGGAGCATAGAATAGCCGAGACCGCTGTCGATATAGATAGAGCCTTTTTCAGTTTCATATAAGCCTTTGCTGTATTTTGGTTTGAAGGTCTGGTTCGGAACATATACAGCGCCTATAATGGGAAAACGAACTTGTCCACCGTGTGTATGGCCGCATAAAACCAAATCGCTTTGTTCGATGCTACGCACAAACAAAATAGGGTCATGGACTAAAGAGAGGGTGAACTTTTCCTCTGATTTGTTTAAAGGGGCGAGGTGCTTTTTATGGTCATAACCATTTATTAGAATATCCTTCTCAAATTCAAACGATTCATCCTTTAAAATATGCACAGGATAGTTTTTTAAGAAGGATTGTATCTTTTTTCTGCTTTTATGACGAAGATCATGATTTCCATAGATAAAGAAGAGGGGAAGTTTTATTTTTTCTAAATTCTCGAACAATTCTTTTAAAGATTCCAGCTCTTTCGAGTCTTTTTTTATAATATCGCCGGTGATGCAGATCAGATCCGGTTTTTCATTCTGAATGGAAGAAAATATGTTTTCATAACGAATAAAAGGATTCGCGTGAATATCTGTCAGATGGAGTATTTTATAATCACGACTCAGTTTACTGCTTTTAATATGAACTTTACGTATCCTTAACCAGCTTACTTGAAGATAAAGATATAGAAATAGAAATACAAGAAATATCGGAACGATATAAACAGCTTTCATAGAAATCTCCTTATTAAAAAAGATAAAGAAAAAAAAGCAGGTACGATACCTGCTTTATATGGTGCGGGAAAGAGGACTTGAACCCCCACGTCAATGACACTAGATCCTAAGTCTAGCGCGTCTGCCAATTCCGCCATTCCCGCCTACTGGGGTGGATGATGGGATTCGAACCCACGACCTTCAGAGCCACAATCTGACGCCCTAACCAACTAGGCCACACCCACCAAACCGCCTTAGCGATTACCTTATAATAATAACAAATGTTTTTTTCTTTGTCAAGAGTTTTTTTAGAAAGTTTATTTCTTTAAAATACTTCTTAACGACAAAATTAATTATACAATAAATTTAGATTAAAAGCAAGAAAAAACTATCTATTTTTTTAATAGATAGTTTTTTAATGAAATTCTTAATCGTTATTCCTGTTATCCGAGTTGTTTCTTGTGTTCGAATTATTTCCTCTATTGGAATTATTTCCTTGATTAGAATTGTTATTCGAAGAGTTATTATCATTATTATTGTTTTGGTTGTTCCAGTTTTGATTATTCTGATTATTTTGATTGTTGTTGTTTTGATTGTTCTCGTTATTATTTTCGTTATCGTTCTCATCATCTGTTTCACGTTCCTGACGACGCTGATTGTTTCTTTGTTCATTCCATCTTCCCTGCTGTTGCTGACGTTGATAATAAGCTCTTCCTTCTTTCGTATATCTCCAGTCATCTGGATATATATATCCGTTTTTCGCCGGGTCGTAGGGGACAGGACGCACAATATAAGAATTTCCCCACTGTCCTTCGTGAACATGACAATATTCTGTCGGCTCTGTTCCTGCAGCAAATACTTCAGTTTTTACGACACCTCTTGGATCGTTATAACAGGATTGTTTTGGAAGTTTGCCGGACAGTGTACATACTTGTTTTCGGACAATACCATTTGGTTCTCTAAAATCCATAGCTTCTTTATTTGCAAGAGCTGCATCGTTGATAATGCCCCAGAAGTCTACTGCTTCTCCACCGTTATAGGATAGTTTCAGCTGTTGATTATCGAATCCCATCCAAGTACCGATTGTATAGTAAGGAGAATAGCCTACAAACCATAAGTCCTGATTATCTTGAGTAGTACCTGTTTTCCCAGCTACTTGAATGCTGTGATGTTTTGCTGAAACTGCATAGTTATAATTTACAGAAGTTCTCAGAATATCTGTCATTACGAAAGCTGTCTGTGGAGAAACGACTTGAACTCTCTTTTGCGGATGATCGAGAAGTACATTTCCTTTACTGTCCTCCACCTTTGTAAAGGTAAGAGGTTCAACATAAGTTCCTTCATTTGCTAAGGCTGCGTAAGCAGCTGTTAATTCTAGATTGGTGAGCCCTTCTGTCATAGCGCCGAGAGCCATAGCCAAATTCTCGTCATTGACAGTTGGATTTTCATCTGCAGTAACAAAGTGGTCTGCATTCATATTATTCGGATTTATAATACCGAAATTTGTTAAAAACTCTTTTGATTTAGGAATTGTCACAGCTTCCAATGTCTTTACTGCATTTACATTGATAGATTGTTCTACACTTTCACGCAGGGAGACAATGCCTTTATAACCGTTATACCAGTTGTTTGGCCATCTTTCGCCTTCGTTGTTATAGAAAGGAACATCATCGATTCCAGAAGCAGCTGTATAGCCGTTGGCTAAAGCCGGTGTATAGACGGCTAGAGGCTTCATCGTAGAGCCGGGCTGTCTAGGAATTTTTGTAGCTCGGTTGTAGATATTGTAGCCTTGCTGTTCGTCTTGGGAGGAGCGTCCGCCTATAACAGCTTTAATCGCTCCATTTTTATGGTCGATAATCACTGTTGAAGCTTGAGGCTGAGGAACCCCTTCTGTGTTTACAATATAATAAGCATCATTTAACACCATATTGCCTTCTGTGTTAATTGTATAAAAATCTTCATTATCTTTTATATAATTTCGGTCTAGCTTTAAACCTTCGTCTGTTTGAGTAATTTGTCCGTTTGGTATCGTGATTTTTGAGACTTCGTGGGTTACAAGGTTGTTATTGTTATTAACAGAGTAATAATCTACAATATCAAGCTGGTTGCCGTTTAAGCGAAGTCTGTTTGTTTTAAAAAGAACGCCGCCGTCTTCTGTTATTTCGAACTGAGAACTAGGAATAACCACTCTGCCTTGACTATTAATCATTTGAGAACGTTGGAAGTAGATAACTTCATTATTCGCATTTGTAATATTGCCATTTCCGTCTGCAGAATAGTTTAAAAGCGCTGGACGGCTGCTGCTGCCGCGGCCTCTTAAGATATAAGAAGAAAAGTTATTATATATCTCTTCAATTTCTTTTTGCAGATCCATATCCACACTGCTGTAAATTTTGATTCCGCCGTTAACAAGCATATTTTTAGCTTCTTCTTCTGTATAGCCTCCTTCTTGGACTAACTTTGAAGTCACCTGAGACTGAATCAAGTCAGAGTAATATGCAGATAATATTTTTTCCGACTGTCTGCCAGGATCTATAGAAGATGCGATATCTTCAGCTGAGGCTTGTTCAAATTGAGCATGGTCAATCTTGCCTGTTTCAAGCATTTTCGATAATACATATTTCTGTCGTTCTAAAGTGTTGTTATTTAGTATTGCTGTATAATTATGGCCGTTTAGCCGTACTTCGCCTACGACAGTGTCTTCGTCGCTGACATCTCCAGGGCTTTTTGTACGATATAAAGCAAGATTCGTCGGGCTTTTGACAATACCGGCTAATGTGGCTGCCTCTGCTAATGTAATTTCATCGATATCTTTAGAGAAATAAATTTTACTTGCAGCCTGAACGCCATAGGCATTTTGACCTAAGTACACACGATTCATATAAGCTTCTAAAACTCCATCCTGACCTAATGCTTCGGTCAGCTGCAAAGCTAGATAGGCTTCTTTAATTTTACGGTCGAAATTTTGATCCGTTGATAAGTATAAGTTTCGAGCTAACTGCTGTGCGATTGTAGATGCACCTTGTACAATAGAACCGGCTTTCAAATTATCCACCACTGCTCTCATAACTCCGAGAGGGTCAACACCTGAATGACTGTAAAAACGTTCATCCTCTACAGCAACAAATGCATCTGTCAGCTGTTGGGGTATTTTATCTAGAGAGATCAATTCTCTGTATTCAGATGTTTGGACATTTTCTATAATTTCGCCATCTTGATTTACTATGGTTGAGGTCTGCTTAAGCTGATCGCTGACATTTGCCATATCGATCTCAGGGGCATCTTTGATGATACCCACTACAGCAAGTCCAAGACCTCCTATAACCAAGGTGAAGAAAATTATAAGACCGGTCAAAAAATTTTTAATTCTTCGATGAGACCGATTGATACCTTGGCCTTTTTTGAATTTAAACATGATGACCTCCTAATTGATATATAAAAGATTATATCATATGCGGTTTTCTTTGTTAACGATCCGAATGAAAAAGAGAAGCTCATAAATGTTATACTATATGCAAAGGAGAGACTATGAGAGAAAAAGTAATAACCGTAACAGTAGAACTAAAAAACAGAAATAACTATGACTATGAAAATAGAATAAAAGAGTTAAAAGAACTTGTTGAGTCTTCTGGAGGCGAGGTAGCAGCTTCTGTCACAGCGCCGAGAGATCGTATCGATTCGAGAACCTATGTAGGATCTGGAAAATTGGAAGAAA
>DGYFR06203__coassemble_2483_pt1 | contig 9024 bp, 7 predicted proteins | sample DGYFR06203__metabat2_low_PE_001 | metagenome-assembled genome bin DGYFR06203 | reverse complement strand
TTGTGGTGGAAAATGAAGAATACATTCATTTTCTTCTTAATATAAGAAGTAGTTCTTATTTATTCGGTTAGTAAAATAAGTATCGATTGTTTTTTATTATCAAAAGAAACATGCCTCATGTTTCTTCCATAACTTCACTCTCTACTCTTCACTCTATCACTCTTTTTTTAAAGCTCTTTGCAAAAAAAGCAGTTCTCATAAACGAGAACTGCTTTTTAAAATTATTGTTTTTGTTTACTATCCGTTATATCTTTCTTCGGCTACATCCCAGTTTACTACTTTCCACCAAGCTTTTAAATAATCTGGACGCTTGTTTTGATAGCGAAGATAATACGCATGTTCCCAGACATCGTTTCCGATAATTACATTATAACCGTCGCTGATTGGACTGTCTTGATTCGGATTTCCTACAATTTCTATTTTCCCGTCTTTCTCAACAAGATTAACCCATCCGGAACCGAACTGTCCAGCACCTTTTTCTTCGAACTCTTCTTTAAAAGCATCAAAGCTTCCATACTGTTCTTCAATTGCTTTTTTAAGATTACCTACAGGTTCTTTTGAGCCTCCCGGAGTCATTGTTTCCCAGAATAAGTTGTGGTTATAATGGCCTCCGCCGTTATTTCTAACAGCCGTTCTAATATCGTCAGGAATAGAATCTAAGTTTTTAAGCAGTTCTTCTACTGATTTTTCTGCCCACTCTGTTCCTTCTACCGCCTTGTTTAATTTATCTACATATGCCTGATGATGTTTATCATGATGAATCTTCATCGTTTCCTCATCAATCACTTCTTCTAAAGCATCGTAATTATATTTTAATGGATCTAATTTATAAGTCATAATATCCTCCTATAAGGCAAATTCATTTATTAAATCATCTTTATTGATAATTGTTCTCAATTTATATTTACCCATATCTCTCCAATTAAACAATTTTTCTCTACAGAAAAACAAAAACTCTCAAATTTCCCCTGAAGAAAAAACAATCCTTTGTTCTTCTATGAACTTCCTGCTTTTAAAACCTCATTATACACACATTTACATAACGTACAGCTGAAATATTTATTCTCCTCTTATGTTTTACATTTCCTTCATATTTTCCATTTTTTTATTTATCTCTGTCTTCATCTCAAACTGTTTTTTATTACAACTAACTTACACCCTTTATTGGCTATAGGTTTTATTGTTACAAAAAGATTGTTATGTTATAATCTAATCAATTACAAGGAGGAGGATACATATGAAATTAAAGAAGCTAATTATGATGTTAGCCTTGGCTATTGTTTTAACAGCCTGCGCTAACCAAAACAGCGGAGACGAGACTGAAGCTCCTGCTACAGAGACAACCGAAGCCCCTGCAACAGAAGAAACAACTCAGCCTGAAACGACAGAAAAAGAGCCTGCAGCAACAACTGTAGAAGCCCCAGAATTCGAAGGAACAGCTATCGAATTGCGTCGTGGATATGCAGCCCCTCATGGCGAACAAGCTTTTTCATCTATCGGTGTAGTCTTAGAAGGCGACAAAATACTAGATGCCTCTATCGATGAATATCAGTTTGGAGATCCAAATGAAATGGATGCAGTACCGAATTCCGACAAAGATTTTGGACAAGGTTATGCAGATGGAGTTGTACTTTACTCAAAATTGGACAACGATGACGATTATAGCGCTCGGATGACTGAAGCAGGAAAAGCGACTCGATCTCTATCAGATAATTACGAAGCTATAGAAGATTTTGTAAAAAACAAAACTATCGGCGAAGTAAAAGCTACTGTCGAAGCATCTGAAGCAGGAAAACCTGTAGATGCAGTAAGCGGTGCAACTTTAGTCGATACTGTAGGCTATCTGGAAGCTATTATCGATACTGCCGAAAATGGATTTATCTCCCAAGGAGCTTATGATCCAAACAATTCTGAATCCGTGGAATTAGAACGAGAATTATCAGCGCCTCACGGAACAAGAAGTTTTGCAGATATCTTCGTAGCAGAACAAGGGGATACCATAGTTGCTGCTTCCATCGACGAGTTCCAATTTATGGAAGGCGAACCCGTTCCGAACAGCGACAAAAAATTTGGAGAAGGCTTTGCTGATGCAAAGACCCCTCTTATTTCAAAACTTCAAAACGATGCCGCTTATAGTACGGTTATGAAAAACAGCGGAAATGCTACAAAAACTTTAGGTGAAGGCTATAAAGCAATTGAGCACTTCGTTGTAGGAAAAACAGAGGAAGAAATTATGGAAGTTGTTAATGCAAGCACACCTGGGGAAACAGTAGATGCTGTATCAAGCTCTACCTTAGTTGATACTTCCAACTATCTTAAATCCATCGCAGAAGTAGACTAAATAAATTAAGAATCGGCTGTAACAGCCGATTTTTTTTATCCAAAAATTTGGGTATATATAGAGTGATATTTAAAATAAGGAGGGTAATTATGAAAAGATTTCAAGGCAAAGTAGTTATTGTAACCGGCGCTTCCGCAGGGCTTGGACAGGGAGCCTGTCTAAGACTCGCAGAAGAAGGGGCAAACCTTGTTTTAGTTGCAACCAATGAAGAAAAACTAAAACACACTGAAGATTTGATTAAAGATATTAATCCAAAAGCTCAGACGCTTATCGTAAAAGCAGATGTAGGAAAAGAGGAAGAAGTTAAGAATTACGTAGATAAAACCATGGAAAAATTCGGACGTATCGATGGATTTTTCAACAATGCAGGAATTGAAGGAAAACAAAATCTTACGGAAAACTACACTGCAGAAGAATTCCAAAGAGTTGTAGATATCAACTTGAACGGTGTTTTCTACGGTATGAAATATGTACTAAAAGTCATGCATGAGCAGGGAGAAGGTGCAATTGTAAACAGTGCTTCTGTCGGCGGTATCCGAGGAGTAGGAAATCAGTCCGGCTATTCGGCTACAAAACATGGTGTTGTTGGTCTTACTAGAAACTCAGCTGTGGAATATGGACAATACGGCATCAATATCAACGCCATCGCTCCAGGAGCGATTATGACGGATATGGTTGAGGGGTCTCTTCGACAAATGGGCGGAGACGACTGGGAAGCTGTTGGAAAAGAATTCGTAAAACCAAATCCAATGCAGCGCTTTGGAAAAGTAGAAGAAGTTGCTGGTGTTGTGGCATTTTTATTATCTAAAGATGCAGGCTTCATAAACGGCCAAGTCCTTCCAATAGACGGGGGACAATCCTACAAATACTAAATACTCTTTACGGAACAAACTTCACAAAACCGCTTAAAAAACACCTCCTGAAACTTCAGGAGGTGTTTTCCTTTTTATGCAAAAAAACTATTTATCCGGTTTTAAATGGATAACTACAAGCTCCGGCGGATTAAAAATTCTCGGCACTGGATATTTTTGTCTAATCTTATATGTTTTTCGGTTTAAGCCTCTTCCGATAATCAGCTTAGATCCTTCCAAATCATACTCTCCCCCGGAATACTTTGGAAAGAACCTTTCTTCTCTAGAAAACAAACCGTCCACAAGGAAAGGGATGCGGACCTGCCCTCCATGATTATGCCCTGCAAGAATCAAATCATAATGATATTCTCGAAATAAATCGATATTTTTCGGCTGATGGGTTAAAAGAATGGAAAAGGCCTCTTCTCTTCTTTGTTCCGCTGCATTCTTTAACTGTTCTTTATACCGGGACTCTCCTACTAAATTATCGTCCGTACCGCTAAGATCGATTTTCGTATTTTTTATCTCTAATGCAAGAGTTTCCCCTTCCAAAACATGAATCCCCTTCTCTCGGACCATTTCTTTGATTTCTTTTACTCTTCCCGTATTAAACTCATGATTTCCGGAAACAAAATAAGTTTTATATTTTCCTTTCAGCTGATCCAAAAGTTCTACTGCTTTATGGCTCGGCTCCATATCGTCAAAGATATCTCCCCCCAATAATACGAGATCCGGTTCTTCTCTTTCCAGTATTTCTATTACTTTTCTTTGATTTTCTCCAAAATCTGTACTATGAAGATCTGAAATATATACAATCTTGATATCTTCTTGTATTCTTGAGTTTTCAATATCATAATGTACTGTGTTAATTCTCCTATCAAAAACTTTTAAAAATAAAAAAACTACAAAAAGAATGAGAATTATAAGTATAATGATTCCTTTTCTGCTTTTACCCATTTCCTTCAACTCCTTGCTGCAAGGGATAGTATTTCCGCTAGTGTCCTTATTCTATCCTATAAATATAGTAAAATTGTGTATTCGGCGAAACTTTAAAACCCTTCGATCTAGAAACAGCATTATCACTCAAGAAGCTGTCTTCAATTTTTCCGATACTATTTTGTCTTAATTCCAGATTATAAAGACTTCATTTTGTTTATTTAATCTTTACGAAATACTCCTCATTACTTCAAATTCTTATCCTATACTTCTTTTGTAAGACAAACCAAAACTTTGGAGGAGATAACATGAAAAAGAATGTATTAAAGAAAGTATCTGCAGGACTCTTAGCAGCTGCAATTATTACTGGAAGTTTTCCAGCTAACGTATTCGCTGAAAAGGGCAGCTATGAATTAGACTACATCATCAACAATCCCTACGAAACAGTAGACTGGAAAAACCGGCATCAATATAAAGCTGATTTCCATGCCCATTCCAAAAATTCCGACGGCGGAAACTATACCTATGAAATGGTAGAAGACCATTATAAAAAAGGTTATGATATTTTAGCCATGACCGATCATAACTACACCACTAAAGGTTGGGAAAATGCAGGAGAAGGTTCCGTATCTCCTGAAAGAAAAGCCGAAATCGAATCCGGTGTTGGAAGAAACGGACGAGGCATGCTCGACTTTTCCTATTCCAATGAGCAGTCTAGAACCGATCATATCAACACCTTCCTAACGGATTGGAACAATTCCTCTCCTGCATCTATGGAAAACACTTTAAGAGAAATCGAAGAAAGAGGCGGCATCTCTCATATCAATCATATGGGAAGATATACAGGCTATAAAACCTCTGACCCAGCCAACGATCCTTCTCAAATCTCAAAATATGTTAACCTTCTAGATACGTTCCGTTCTTGTGTAGGCGTTGAAATCATCAACAAAATCGATAACGAATCCCGTTACGATCGTATCCTTTGGGATAATATTCTTCAAAAAACCCTTCCAGAAGGAAGACAAGTATGGGGATTCGCCAATGACGATACCCATAGTTTAAATGCAACAGGATATTCTTTTAATATGATGCTTATGCCTGAATTATCTATCGACGCAACAAGAAACGCTATGGAAAAGGGAACCTTCTATTCTGTTTCAAGAGTTTCCAGAGTAGACGGAATTAATTCAACCCTTCCAAATGGAAACCCGATGCCTGGAAGCGGAAACAGCTCTACAACATATCTTTTAGATCAGGCAACTCCTTCGATCAGCAATATCTCTGTTGACCAAAAAGAAAACAGCCTGTCTGTTGAAGGAAAGGACTATACTACTGTAGAATGGATTGCTGACGGCAAAGTAATCGCTACTGGAAATACAATTGACTTAAACGATTATGAAGACCAAGTCAACTCTTATGTTCGAGCTCAATTAAAAAGCGAAACAGGAATAGCTTTTACACAGCCTTTCTCTTTGACAATCCAAGAACCGGAAGAAATCGATGTGAAACAGATCGAATCGAAAAAGAATCAAGCAAATATAAACTTCGATATCCTCTCTCCAAACGGAAAAGGATACGCAGTATTTCTTTCTGAAACTGGAGAAACAGGCTCTTTTGAAAAATACAATAACGTAAACTACAATCGAAAAGGCGCCCACATCAAGGGACTGGCAAAAGGAAAAACCTACTATGTTTATATCGCTTTTGTAGAAGATAATGTAATCACAGAAAAAACAGATATTGTATCTTTTACTACAGGAAGATAATTCATAAAAAATTTCAGAAGAACTGAATACAATTTTGTTAATCCTGCTCAAGCTTTCTATAACAAAATAGAGAAACTCCCTTTGAATGGGGTTTACTCCTGATAAAATATAAAAAGACAGAGAAAAGATATGATTTTCTCTGTCTTTTTAATCTAAAACCAGATTATCCAGTTTTTTATATAAAATTATCCCCTACGAATCAAATAATCATAAGCACCTAAAGCAGCAGTAGCGCCTGTTCCCATAGAAATGACGATCTGCTTATAGGCAGCTGTTGTACAATCTCCTGCAGCATAGATCCCCTCTTCGCTGGTTTTTCCGCTGCCGTCGATTATAATTTCTCCTCTTTCATTAAGATCAACGATTCCTTGCAGCCATTCCGTGTCGGGAATGAGTCCGATTTGGATAAAGACTCCATTTACATCGAAAGATTTCTCTTCTCCTGTTACTCTGTCTTTATAATGAAGACCTCGTATTACCGTGTCTCCTGCAAGTTCTGTAGTCTCGGCATTTTTGATAACCTCCACATTTTCCAGTTCTTTTAACCGTTCTTGAAGGACATTATCTGCTTTTAAATGCTCTGAAAACTGCATTACCGTTACACGGTTTGCGATACCCGCTAAGTCGATAGCGGCTTCGACCCCAGAGTTCCCTCCGCCGATTACGGCTATATCTTTTCCTTTAAACAGAGGTCCGTCGCAATGAGCACAATAAGCTACCCCTTTTCCTCGATACTTATCTTCCCCAGGAACACCTATTTGTCTCCAGCGGGCTCCTGTGGCAACTACAACTGTTTTAGAATGAAGAACTGCTCCGCTTTCTAAAATAATCTTCCAGTTTTCTCCATCCTTCTCTAAACCTGAAACCATTTGGTTTTCTATAATCTCAATAGGATACTGTTCTACATGGTTGCGAACTTCCGCCATAAGCTTCGGTCCTTCTGTGTAAGGAATTCCTATCATATTTTCAATTCCCAAGGTTTCATTTACCTGTCCGCCGAATTCCTTACAGACAATTCCAGTACGGATTCCTTTTCTTGCAGCATAGATCGCAGAGCTTGCCCCTGCCGGTCCGCCGCCCACAACGAGAAGATCAAAAGGTTCAATCTCATTCAAAGCACTGGAATCTTTCGGCTGAGCTACTAAATCTAAAAGCTGATCTAGATTCTGGCGTCCACTTGTAAACTCTTCCCCATTTAAAAACACAGTAGGAACAGCCATGATTCCTTTTTCTTCTACAAGATCTTGGAACATGCCCCCTTCTACCATGGTGTGAGATATATTTTCGTTTAGTACCGCCATAATATTAAATCCCTGAACTACATCAGGACAGTTTGTACAGCTGAGACTGGCAAAGGTCATAAAATCTAATTTCTTAGAAATCCCTTTGATTCTTTCCGCCTGTTCTTCCGTAATTTTTGGAGCACGACCTCCCACTTGCAAAAGTGCAAGGACAAAGGAAGTAAATTCATGTCCCAAAGGTACCCCTGCGAAAACAATTCCGCTTTCAAAATCATCCCGGTCGATGGCAAAGCTTGGCTTTAACGGAAGATTCTTCTCTTCTAAAGAGATTTTATCCGTCATATCCGCAATTTCAGTCAAGAAAGATGAGAGCTCTTTTGATCTCTCATCTTCTCCTAAGCTCATGCCGAAAACAACCGGTTTTGCCAATAACCCAAGGTATTGTTCTAATTGTTGTTTTGTTTCTTGAGCTAACATATTTTCACCTAAATCTTTCCTACTAAATCAAGACCTGGAGTTAATGTGTCTCCGCCTTCTTTCCATTTTGCAGGACATACTTCTCCTGGATTTTTACGAATATATTGTGCTGCTTTAATTTTATCTGCTAAAATGCTGGCATCTCTTCCTACACCATCTGCACTGATTTCAACAGATTGAACGATACCGTCTGGATCAATAATAAACGTACCTCTTTGAGATAATCCAGCTTCCTCGTCTAAAACGTCAAAATTTCTAGATAGCAGCTGATTTGGATCTGCTAGCATATAGTATTCGATTTTCTTAATAGCGTCTGAAGTATCATGCCATGCTTTGTGAACAAAATGAGTATCTGTTGATACAGAGTACACTTCAGCTCCAAGACCTTTTAGGGTTTCATATTCTGCCTGAAGATCTTCCAATTCTGTTGGACAAACAAAACTAAAATCTGCCGGGTAAAATACTAGTACGCTCCACTTTCCTAATAAATCTTGATCAGTAACTTCTACAAAATCTTCGTTATAAAATGCTTGTACTTTAAATTCTTCAATTTTTTTGCCTACTAATGACATTCTAATTCTCCTTTAAGTTCTATTATTTTTCCGATTTCTCTCCTACAGTGTTTATTATACCCACGCATAACGACTTTAAACTTAATTTCATCTAATATTGATTCTAATTATCATTTCAATATATTTTTTATAAAATCCGATTTTTATTATATTATTTTTTCTTTATCTTCTGCTGCAATTATTCTTCTATTCAAAAAAACACGCACCATGTTTCTTCCACAACTCCCCTCTTGAATCCCTCTTTAAGTCAAGTAGCATTTTGCTTTGGCAACAGTCCAACAGATCGCTCTTAGCCACATGAAAACTCCTTGATTTGGAGAATGACCTGCACCAACCTGCTAAAGTTTAATAAAAACCTAAATTAGCTCTAGCTCATGCCACTCCTTTCCTAATCACGATCCTTTCTCGTGATTCGCTAGAAAGGATCGCCCACACTTCTTTTATCTTTTAATCCTCTTTAGGATCTTATATAATGAATTTAACTATAGAAACGAGGTATATTATGGAATTTATTGAATTTGCAGTGTCCAATGGGGAACGTCTTTCCATTCCTGCTGCTATGCTGACACGCCATGGTATTATTGCCGGCGCCACAGGCACAGGAAAAACCATCACCTTAAAAGTTTTAGCCGAAGAGCTTTCTTCAAAAGGAATACCTGTTTTTCTTTCCGATGTAAAAGGAGATCTTTCTAATTTTGCATCCCCTGGAGAAAATACAGCCCCAGTCCAAAAACAGCTGGCGAAAATCGGCGAAGAAGAGTGGAATTTCGAACATTATCCCGTAGAATTTTTTGATCTCTATGGAGAAGAGGGAACAAAAATCCGAGCAACGATCAGCGA
>DGYFR06203__coassemble_2460_pt1 | contig 9175 bp, 14 predicted proteins | sample DGYFR06203__metabat2_low_PE_001 | metagenome-assembled genome bin DGYFR06203 | reverse complement strand
TTTGAAGTCGTTACAACAGAAATGTCCATTCCTCTGATTTGATCGATTTCATCGTATTCAATTTCAGGGAAAATTAATTGTTCTTTAATTCCGATTGTGTAGTTTCCTCTTCCGTCAAAGGAAGATGAGCTTACACCTCTAAAGTCTCTTACTCGAGGTAAAGAAATGTTCATTAGTTTGTCTAAGAAATCATACATTTTCTTTCCGCGAAGTGTTACTTTTGCACCAATTGTCATACCTTCTCTAAGCTTGAAATTCGCAATGGATTTCTTCGCTTTTGTTACGATAGGTTTTTGTCCAGTGATTTTCTCAATATCACGAACAGCTCCTTCAACAGCTTTTGGATTGTCTTTAGAGGATCCAAGTCCAATATTTAAAACAACCTTGTTTAATTTTGGAGCTTCCATAACATTCTTATATTCAAAACGCTCCATAAGAGCTGGAATTACTTCTTCATTATATTTATCTAATAATCTGGAAGTCACGCTTTTACCTCCCTTCCCTATTTAATCTCTTCTCCGCTTGCTTTTGCAATTCGGACTTTTTTACCGTCTTCTATTTTGTAACCTACTCTTGAGCCTTTTTTAGACTTTTCATCGTAAAACATTACGTTTGAAATGTCGATTGGGCCTTCTTCTTTCACAATACCGCCTGGTGATTGTGGACCACGAGGTTTAACATGTTTTGTAAGAATATTTACACCTTCAACAACAACTTTATTTTTCTTAGGCATAGTGTCTAGAACTTTTCCAGTTTTGCCTTTATATTGTCCTGAAGTGACGATTACCGTATCTCCGGTTTTAATTTTCATTAATTGACACCTCCACTTATAATACTTCCGGTGCTAATGAAATAATCTTCATGAAATTTCCTTCTCGAAGTTCTCTTGTAACTGAGCCGAAAATTCTAGTACCTACCGGATTTTTGTCGTCTTTAATAATAACTGCTGCATTATCGTCAAAACGGATATAACTTCCGTCTACTCTTCTAATACCTTTAGCTGTACGTACAATAACTGCTTTAACAACTTCACCCTTCTTTACAACTCCTCCGGGTGTAGCACTTTTTACTGAACAAACAACTACATCACCAATTCTAGCGTACTTTCTTCTAGTACCTCCTAGAACACGGATGACAAGCAACTCTTTTGCACCTGAATTATCCGCAACTTTTAAACGGGATTCTACTTGAATCATTTAAGATCCTCCTTTCCAAAATAAGAATTATTTTGCTTTCTCAAGGATTTCGACAAGTCTCCATCTCTTATTTTTAGAAAGAGCTCTTGTTTCCATTATCTTTACTCTATCTCCAATATTACACTCGTTATTTTCATCATGAGCTGTAAATTTTGTAGTTTTCTTTAACTGTTTTTTGTATACAGGATGTGATACCTTTGTGTTAACTGCAACGACAATTGATTTGTCCATTTTATCAGATACCACTCTCCCAATGATAGTTTTTCTTTTATTTCTTTCCATATTGGGTTAAGCCTCCTTGCCGATCTTAAGTTCTCTTTCCCTGATGATTGTCTTAATTCGAGCGATATCTTTTTTAACTCCGCCGATTCTCATAGGATTTTCTAATTGTCCAGTTGCCAATTGAAAACGAAGATTAAAAAGTTCAGTTTTTAAATCTTTTAATGTATTCGCTAAGTCTTGATCTGACATTTGTCTAATTTCCTTAGTTTTCATTAGCTTCACCATCCTTATCCTGAAGCTCTTCACGAGCAATGAATTTTGTTTTGATCGGTAATTTCATCGCTGCAAGTCTCATTGCCTCTCTTGCAACATCTTCTGGTACACCAGCCATTTCGAAAAGAACTTTACCAGGTTTAACAACAGCTACCCAGTACTCTGGAGCCCCTTTTCCGGAACCCATTCTTACTTCTGCTGGTTTTTTAGTAACAGGTTTATCTGGGAAAACTTTAATCCAGATATTTCCACCTCTTTTGATATATCTTGTCATGGCACGTCTGGCAGACTCGATTTGGTTCGAAGTCATCCAACAAGGCTCTATTGCTTGAAGGCCATAATCACCATAGGTAATTGTATTTCCCTTTAAGGCTTTACCTTTCATTCTACCGCGATGAACTCTACGGTATTTCACTCTCTTAGGCATTAGCATAGCTTAAGTCCTCCTTCCTAATGTTAGTTGTTGTCTCTACCACTAGATTGTTTATTGTTTCTGCGACGATCTCTTCTTCTATTATCTCTTTTTCTGTCATGTTTAGCTTCTGGCAGTTGTGCTTCTTTCATACCAGGAAGAACTTCACCTTTGTAAAGCCAAACTTTAACGCCTAATTTTCCGTATGTTGTATCTGCTTCTGCAAAACCGTATTCGATATCAGCTCTTAAAGTTTGTAGAGGAATAGTTCCTTCGCTATAACCTTCAGTTCTCGCCATATCTGCTCCGCCAACACGTCCTGAAACAGCAGTTTTGATTCCTTTTGCTCCAGCTCTCATACTTCTTTGGATAGACTGTTTCATCGCTCTTCTGAAAGAAATTCTTCTTTCCAACTGAGATGCAATGTTTTCAGCTACTAATTGTGCGTTTAAATCAGGAGTTCTGATTTCTTCAACATTAATGATAACTTTTTTGTTTGTAAGTTTTTCAACTTTTGTTTTTAAAGCTTCTACTCCGCTTCCTTGACGGCCGATAACCATTCCAGGTTTTGCTGTATAGATAGTAACTTTAATTTTATTTGCTGCTCTTTCAATGTCTATTTTAGAAATACCTGCTAATTCTTGCTCTTTTTTAACAAGTGCTCTTATTTTATGATCTTCTACTAATAAGTCACTGAAATCTTTTTTATCAGCAAACCATTTAGAATTCCAATCTTTAATGACTCCTACACGTAACCCATGAGGGTTTACTTTTTGACCCATTTAATTGACCCCTCCTTATTCTCTTTCTTTCACAACTACGCCGATATGGCTTGATCTTTTAAGAATTGGATATGCCATACCTTTAGCTTTTGGTCTCCAACGCTTCATAACAGGAGCTTCATTAGCATAAGCTTCAGATACAATAAGAAGGTCTCTGTCTAAATCATTATTATGCTCTGCGTTTGCGATTGCAGATTTTAATACTTTTTCTAATTCTCTAGCTCCTCTTTTAGGAGTAAATTTCAAGATTGAAAGTGCTTCTTCAACACTTTTTCCTCTGATCTCTTTGCAGATGAAATTCACTTTAAGAGGAGAAATACGAACGTATTTTGCTATTGCTCTAGTTTCCATATTCTTTCCCTCCTATCGAATCTTACTGCTCTTTTCGCTACCAGCATGACCTCTGAAAGTTCTTGTCGGTACGAATTCACCTAATTTATGTCCTACCATGTCCTCAGTAATATAAATTGGAACATGTTTTCTTCCATCATGAACTGCGATTGTATGACCAATGAAATCCGGGAATATTGTTGAACGGCGAGACCAAGTTTTTATAACTTTTTTGCTGTCGCTTTCGTTTAATGTTTCTACCTTTTTCATTAGATGGTCATCACAAAAAGGTCCTTTTTTTAAGGATCTACTCATCTATAACTCCTCCTTGCTTAATTATTTAGTTCTTCTACGTACGATGTACTGATCTGATTTCTTGTTCTTTTGACGAGTCTTAAGACCAAGTGCTGGTTTACCCCAAGGAGTTGATGGACCTGGACGTCCGATTGGCGCACGGCCTTCTCCACCACCGTGTGGGTGATCTACAGGGTTCATGGCAGATCCTCTTACATGAGGTCTTTTACCCATGTGACGAGATCTTCCAGCTTTACCAACTGTTACAAGCTCGTGGCTGATGTTTCCAACTTGTCCTACAGTTGCTCGGCATTCTAAATGAATTAAGCGGAATTCTCCAGATGGTAATCTTAATTGTGCGAATTTGCCTTCTTTTGCCATTAATTGAGCTTCAGCTCCAGCAGTACGAACTAATTGTCCGCCTTTTCCAGGCTTCATTTCAATATTATGAACAGTAGTACCTACAGGAATGTCTTTTAATTGAAGTGCATTTCCAGGCATGATATCTGCATCTGCACCTGATTCAATAATATGACCTACTTTAATTCCAGCTGGAGCCAAGATATATCTTTTTTCTCCATCTACATAATGGATCAAAGCGATGTTTGCAGTTCTGTTTGGATCGTACTCGATCGCTGCAACTTTTCCTGGAACACCATCTTTGTTTCTTTTGAAGTCGATAATCCTATATTTTCTCTTCGCTCCGCCGCCTCTGTGGCGAATTGTAGTTCTTCCATATGAATTTCTTCCGCCAGATTTGCTTAATGAAACAGTTAAAGATTTTTCAGGAGCTTTGTTAGACAACCCGCTAAAATCTAAAACGCTCATTCCTCTAAGACCGGCAGAGGTTGGTTTATATTTTTTAATAGCCATTTTGTGCCTCCCTATTACATACCTTCAAAGAACTCGATGGCCTTTGAATCTTCAGTCAAAGTCACGATTGCCTTTTTCCAGTCGGAAGTTCTGCCTACGTGCTGACCTACTCTTTTCTTTTTACCTTTCATGTTCATTGTATTTACTTTTACAACCTTTACATCAAAGATCGCTTCAACAGCTTTCTTGATTTCAGATTTGTTCGCATCTACAGCAACTTTGAAAGAATATTTATTATCTTCCATTTTGTCCATGGAATCTTCCGTAATAATCGGTTTGATGATAATGTCATGTGGTGATGTCATTATGCGTACACCTCCTCAATTTTCTTAACTGCATCTTGAGTCACAACGAAAGAATCATATTTTAAGATATCATATACATTCATCTTATCCGCTACAACTGTATCTACATTTGGGATATTTTTGAATGAACGATAAACTTTTTCATCTCTTTCAGAAACTACGAATAATGCATTTCTTCCGATATTGATTTTGCTGATAACTTCTTGAGCTGCTTTTGTGCTGATAGCATCTAGCTCTAATTTATCTAAAACAATAATCTCTTCATCGTTTACCTTAGAAGTTAACACACTCTTAAGAGCAAGTCTTTTAACTTTTTTAGGAACTGAATAGCTGTAATCTCTTGGTTTTGGTGCAAAAACAACTCCACCGCCAGTCCATTGAGGACTTCTTGTACTTCCTTGTCTTGCTCTACCTGTTCCTTTTTGTCTCCAAGGCTTTCTTCCGCCTCCTCGAACTTCAGCTCGAGTCTTTGCAGATTGTGTTCCTTGTCTCTTGTTTGCTAGTTGATTTTTAACAACTTCGTATACCGCATGTTCGTTTACTTCGATACCGAACACCGCTTCATTTAGATCTATTTTTCCAACTTCTTCTCCAAGTTGGTTAATCATAACAACATTAGGCATATTTCATCCTCCTTTCAGATAACTACTTAGATTTAATAGCTTTGCGTACTGTGATGACTCCGCCTTTAGGTCCTGGTACCGCACCTTTGATTAAAAGCAGGTTTCTCTCAGTATCTACACGTACAACTTCTAAGTTTTGAACAGTAACTCTTTCGTTACCCATCTTTCCGCTTCCAGCTCTACCTTTGAAAACTCGGCCTGGGTAAGCCGCAGCACTTCTCGCACCAGCTACACGGTGGGATTTAGATCCATGACCTTCAGGTCCTCTACCGTAGTTATGTCTTTTGATCGCGCCTTGTGTACCTTTACCTTTTGATGTACCGATAACATCAACGATGTCTCCATCTTCAAAAACATCTACTTTGATTTCTTGGCCTAATTCGAAACTTTCTTCTTCAGAAGTAGCGAATTCTCTAAGATATTTTTTGTATCCAGCGCCTGCTTTGTCAAAGTGACCTTTCATTGGTTGGCTCATTTTATGTTCTTTACGATCCACATAGCCAACTTGAACAGCGTTATATCCGTCTGTCTCTTCATTTTTGATTTGTGTAACAATCATAGGACCTGCTTCTATTACCGTTACAGGAACTACAACTCCGTCTTCTTGGAACAATTGAGTCATTCCAATTTTTTTCCCTAATATACTCTTCATCGAGCACCTCCTGATACTTATAGCGGATTGCCAGCGTTTTAAACGCCTTTTACAATCATTCTAAGATTATAACTTGATTTCGATATCTACCCCTGCAGGTAAATTAAGTCTTTTTAATGCATCCAATGTTTTAGCGTTTGGATTCATGATATCTACAAGTCTTTTATGAGTTCTTTGTTCGAACTGCTCTCTACTGTCTTTATACTTGTGGACAGCTCTTAAGATTGTAATGATTTCCTTTTCTGTAGGTAGTGGAATCGGACCGGAAACTTCTGCTCCTGATCTCTTTGCCGCATCTACAATTTTTTGTGCTGATTGATCAATTAGTTCATGATCATAAGCTCTTAATCTGATTCTGATTTTTTGTTTTGCCATAATGGCACCTCCTTGAATTTTCAAAAGGAAGCGTTCGACTCCCGATACACCCGTCCGGGTGTTTGTGCTTTAATTTCAAAAAAATTTCGGAAATCCATTCGCTCGAATTCCATCGAACATACTCCGTGAAAATTCCCTTAATATTATTAAGCAACCTCTCACATCAACGCCCTTTTTACGCACTAGAACAGTATACAGCACTTCCTGTGAGATTGCAAGGTTTTTTCAAAAAAATATTCTATCCTCTTTTCTTTTTATAATAAATCCTTTTTCATAAACATTGCTTAACTCTCCCGTTATTATCCGGCCAAAGCATGAGGTAAAAATCCCTGCTTTATTATTATATATAAGGAAGGTTAATTCTGCATAAAAAAAGACCACCTTTCGGTGATCTAAATTTGTGCTTCCAGTTGTTCTAAAAATAGTCTGGTTTCAGCAATCTGTTTTTCTTCCGCTTCTCTTCCCGGTCCGCCATAAACATTTCTCTGATTTAAGATAAAGTCGATATCGATGTACTGATAGATATCTTCTTCAAACTCAGGGGAAAATTCTTTGTATCGTTCCAACTCAAGACTTTCTAAGGTTTCATCATGATCGACACAGTATCGAACGATTTTTCCTGTGATAGTATAAGCATCTCGAAAAGCCAACCCTTTTTTTACAAGATAGTCTGCACAGTCTGTTGCATTGATAAATCCCTTGCCTGCCTTTTCTCTCATCTTATCCTTATTAACAGCAAGTGTACTGAACATCCCCTCAAAAACCTGCGCAACTATTAAAATTGTATCAACGCTGTCAAATATCCCTTCCTTGTCCTCTTGAAGATCTTTATTATAAGCTAGCGGAAGACCTTTCATCATTGTAAGAGCACCTAAGAGATTTCCATAAACTCTTCCTGTTTTTCCTCTGGCAAGTTCTGCCATATCCGGATTTTTCTTTTGAGGCATAATGGAAGAACCTGTCGAGTAAGCATCATCCAAATCTATAAACTTAAATTCTTGAGATGACCAGAGAATCACTTCTTCACTTAACCTAGAAAAATGCATCATCGCCGTAGAAATACAGAAGTGAAGTTCTAACACAAAATCCCTGTCGGACACAGAGTCTAAGCTGTTTTTTGTCGGACGATCAAATCCTAGAAGCTCTGCAGTGCGTTCTCTATTGATAGGATATGTTGTTGTTGCTAAAGCACCGCTTCCCAAAGGATTTTCATTTAAACGGCTTCGGCAGTCCAAAAGTCTTGTGATATCTCTGGTAAACATTTGAACATAGGCCATAATATGATGGGCAAAGGTTACAGGCTGAGCCACTTGAAGATGGGTATAGCCGGGTATAACAGAATCCATGTTTTCAGCGGCAAGCTGTATAAGTGTCTTGTTGAGCTCTATAAGAGCTTCCATAATCTTTCCGATTTCATTTCTCAAATGAAGCCTTAAGTCTACCGCCACCTGATCGTTTCGGCTTCTTGCAGTATGAAGTTTTTTTCCTGGATTTCCGATACGGTTTGTCAGCTCCTGCTCTACAAACATATGAATATCCTCTGCTTCTAAATCGATTTCGAGTTTCCCGCTTTCAATGTCCTCTAAGATCGCCTCTAGTCCTTCCTTTATTTTTTGAAAATCTTTTTCCGTTATAATCCCAGCTTCACAAAGCATTGTGGCGTGGGCAATAGAGCCTGTAATATCTTCGCGGTACATTCTTCCGTCCACAGCGATTGAAGAATTAAAATCATTTGCAATTTTATCCAGTTCTTTATTAAATCGTCCGCCCCAAAGCTTCATATAAGCACCTCTTCTAGTTGTTTTCTCGTTCTGCGTCCATCATTGCCTGAACTTTAATCGGCAATGCGTATAAGTTTACAAATCCTTGAGAATCTGTTTGATCGTATACTCCATCTTCGCCAAATGTAGCAAACTCTTCATTATACAATGTATAGTCGGATGTCATACCTGCGTTAATGATATTTCCTTTATATAGTTTGATTTTAATCGTACCTGTTACACGCTCTTGTGTCTTTTCAACAAAAGCAGATAATGCTTCTCTAAGAGGTGTAAACCATAATCCATTATATACTAACTGAGCAAATTCTACAGCGATTACTTCTTTATAATGCATTGTATCTCTATCCAATGTAAGACTTTCCAGCCACTCATGGGCTCTGTAAAGAATAGCTCCCCCTGCATTTTCGTAAAGACCGCGGACTTTCATTCCAACAAGTCTGTTTTCGATAATGTCGTCGATTCCGATTCCGTTTTCTCCGCCTACTTTGTTTAAGGCAGCTACGATATCGGCTCCTTTCATTTTTTCGCCGTTTACAGCAACTGGAATTCCCTTTTCGAAGTCTAAAGTAATATAAGTCGGTTCATCTGGAGCATTCTCTGGTGTTACCCCTAATTTCATAACTTTTTCCCAGTTTGGTTCAGTATCCGGTTCTTCCAGCTCTAAGCCTTCGTGAGAAATATGCCAGATATTTCGGTCTTCAGAATAAGATGTTTCTTCTGTCATATTTAGGGGAATATTATGTTTTTTCGCATATTCAATTTCTTCTTCACGGGATTTGATCTCCCAAGTTCTCCACGGTGCAATAATCGGCATATAAGGATCGAATGCTTTTACAGCTGTTTCAAAACGAACTTGATCATTTCCTTTACCTGTACAACCATGGATAATCGCATCTGCGTTTTCTTCATGGGCAATCTCCACAAGTCTTTTTCCGATTAAAGGTCTGGCGAAAGCTGTTCCTAACAAGTATTTGCCTTCGTATTTTGCACCTGCTTGAAGTGTAGGGAAAATAAAGTCTTCTACAAACTCATCTACTAAATCTTCGATATAGCATTT
>DGYFR06203__coassemble_2434_pt1 | contig 9335 bp, 9 predicted proteins | sample DGYFR06203__metabat2_low_PE_001 | metagenome-assembled genome bin DGYFR06203 | reverse complement strand
GTAAAAGGACTGTTACATGGCCTTTTATCTTTTACACAATTATATGGACTTTATCGTAAATAACAAGGTAATTGCAAGTGCCAAAAACAAAATTATTTTTCTCATAAATATTAACTCCCTTAATCAAAATATCCAGTTTTTATTTTAATACTTCCAGCATATCCACTCCGCAATGATAATCACTAATATCAATATTTTCGCTATCAACTATAATTTTTGAATGCATTTACTCTTAATTAACTTCCCCTTTTTAAACAAAATTTTATATTCGTGAATTTAATCACAATGCAAGGTGATCTCACCCTTATCAGAAATACAAATGCTTCTCGCAGCACTTCAAGCAAAGTTATATTAGAATTATCTTATTATCCAGAGTATAACATAGTATTGGATTTCTGTGTCTTTTTGTTCCTAGCTGTAGCGTATTCAATCCTAACTGTAGGGAAAGCGGAAAATGCATAGCATTTTCTTCATAGAAAAACAGGCATGACTGTTTTCTAGCACAGGTGCTAGCCGGGATACTTGCGGGCATCCTGAAAGAGATAAAACATAAATATTTTGGACTAAATAATTGTGGTAAATGGTGAAGTAGTGTATACTATGAATGTGTATAGTTAGTAATAGCTAACATGGTGAAAAATAGAATTAGAGTAGTTGAAAAATGAAAACATTACACAATCAAAACTTTTGAGAATATAAGTATTACAAGACAATAAATAAGTTTAATAGAATTGGGTGTCGAAACACCATCTTTAAAAGTGGCTAATGAAATAGCCTCTACTTTAGGAACTTGTATGTATGCGATTTTTGATTTAGATGGTACTGGTATGTATAGGTGTCCATGTTGTAATAATTAGCTTAAACACTAGCTGAACTAGTGTTTAAAATCTATAAGTAGGTAAAAGTTTATGAATTATAAAAATCCTCATAGGTACAAGAATGGAGATTTATTTAGACTATAAGCTTGAGAATAAGAATTGATGTAGCATTGTGGTTTATGTTTAAAAAATAAATGATAAATAACAAAGAAAATAGATAGTATGATAAAAAACTTGAAAAAGCGAATTAGTGTGTTAATATTAGCCGTTTCAGTAATGTCCGTAAGTTTGATTTCACCTGTATACGCAAGCGACAATTATAGTAGTGATAAAATACAAGAGCAGGAGAATACAATAAGTGAAGTTGGTGACAATACCGTTATTGTAAATTCAAAGGATGGAGTTGAGCGTCTTACTGTTAAGGAAGATACTAAAACAAGAAAGGTTACTATTTATAATACTACTACTGGTGAAGAAGAATATTTAATTCTACATAAAGAGGATGGTTCGATGTATTCATCCATTACGAATAAAACAGTAAGTAGTGATGAACAAGTGCCAATTGTAGCACCTCGTTCAGTTACATCGTACAGTACTGTATATATTTCATGGGCGTAGCTTAAAAATACTATAGGTACAACTGCGACAGTTGGTGGTGTATTAGGGCTTATCTTGACAAAAGTTCCCGGAGCACAGGTTCCGGGAGGCATAATTGAAACAATAAGTACTATAGTTGGTGGAGGAACATTATTGATTCCGAATGACTTTAGACAGGGTCTGAAATTTAAAGTAAAAACAGTTAAATATTATCGTACTAGACTTGGAAAAAGACGAGTATGGAAGAGATCAAAATCAATAACTTCAGTTAGTCGTTATTAGGAGGATATATATGGATATAATATTCGGGATAATATTTCTACTTGCGACTATTTTGATGGGGTTAATATCTAATGAACAGATTAAATTAAATAAACTTTGGATTGTTGTGATATTTCTTGTGCAAATTGCGAGTTGGATGAGCTATATTTATCTGTTAGATATAGAAAAACATTATAAGATAGGGTTGAGTGTCTTATCAATGTGTGCTCTTTGTATTATAGGATTCTTTTATATAGTAAAATGATAGGTGATGTAGATATGCATTTTATTATTAGGAAAAGTTTTTGAAATCGCTCCTAAATTTTCAGAAAAAAAGTTAAAGAGCGAAGCTGTGAAGAATATAATCTGGCGCTCGAGGTATAATCGTATGTATAGAAGCAATGAAATATTAGTGGTTGTTGCAACTCATGATGACTATCTCAATCATGCGATAAGATAATTTAAATGTAGAGATTTTTTTAAATAAATATAAACACATATCTGTGTGAATAACTTTAAAGGCTATTTATCTGAATAAAGTATTTAGCCTTTTTTCAAAAAAACAATATAAAAATAGAGGGATGAAAATGAAAGAATTAGAAAAGACAGAAAGTAGAAGAAAATTACTCACTCAAACGTATAAAATAAGCGTATTTATCCGGTGTCAGAACATAGGTAAGACTTTTCTCTTCCCTACTTCCTAAAACCTATTCCCTATCTTTTCCTATCTTTTCCTATCTTTTCCTATCTTTTCCTATCTCTTCCTGGCCACTGCCGGTGTGCCGCCTAAAGCCTAGGTGCCGAAGGCATCCTGTCTGGGTTGCGAAGCAATCCCGCCTATCCTCTCCTTACTTTCCCCAACTCCAAAGCTTTATCCCTCACTGCTTTCGCCACCGCCTTTGCTGCTCTTGGATCAAAGGCTTCCGGGATAATATAATCCTCTCTTAATTCTTCTTCCGGAATAATTCCTGCGATGGCTTTGGCTGCGGCGATATTCATTTCTTCATTGATCTCTGTTGCTTTTGCATCGAAGGCTCCTCGAAATACGCCCGGGAATGCGAGTACGTTGTTGATTTGATTTGGGTAGTCGCTTCTTCCTGTCGCGATAATTCTCGCACCGGCTGCTTTTGCCTCTTCTGGGTAAATTTCAGGGGTAGGGTTGGCACAGGCGAAGATAATACTATCCTTATTCATCGTTTTTACCATCTCTCCTGTAAGGACTCCTGGAGCCGATACTCCGATAAACACATCTGCCCCGGCGATCACTTCTTGAAGATTTCCTTCTAAGCGATTAGGATTTGTAATAAGAGACAGTTCTTCCTTATAGCCTGAAAGACCGTCTCTTCCTTTATAAATAGCTCCTTTACGGTCGCAGACGATAATATCTTTTGCTCCTGCATTTAACAAAAGCTTTGTAATCGCTGTAGCTGCTGCCCCTGCTCCGCTTACGACGATCTTGATGTCCGAAAGCTCTTTCTTTACAATCTTTAAAGCATTTGCAAGGCCTGCCAAGGTAATAATCGCCGTTCCATGCTGATCATCATGGAATATCGGTATATCGCAGATCTCTTTCAGCCTTTTCTCAATTTCAAAACAGCGTGGCGCTGAGATATCTTCTAAATTCACTCCTCCAAAGCTTTTCGAAATCAAAGCTATCGTATGTACGATCTCTTCAACATCTTGACTATCGATGCATAATGGAAAGGCATCTACATCCGCAAAAGATTTAAAAAGCACGCATTTTCCTTCCATTACAGGCATAGAAGCCTCAGGACCAATATTTCCCAGTCCTAAAACTGCCGATCCGTCTGTTGCGACAAGACAAAGATTCTGACGGCTTGTTAGTTTATAGGAAAGCTCGGAATTCTTTTCTATTTCAAGACAAGGTTCCGCTACCCCAGGGGTATAAGCTAAGGAAAGATCTTCTGTGGTCTTGACAGGAACCTTCGATCGGATTTCTATCTTTCCTTTCCATTCTCTATGTTTTTCTAAAGATTCTTCTCTAAAATTTCTTTTCATTCTTACTCCTTACCATGTTTTTAGGATCCAACATCCTGTCTATTTCTTCTTCTGAAAAAGATTCTGTTTCCATAGCAACTTCTTTTAGACTCTTGTCCTTTTCATACGCTTTTTTTGCAATCTGGGCCGCCTTTTCATAACCTAGTTCTTTGCTTAATGCTGTAACAAGCATTAGAGACTCCTCTACATATTCTTCCATTCTTTCCTTTGCTTTCAGTCCTTCTAGACAATGAACTGTAAAGGACTCCAAGGCTTCAGCCAAAAGATTTACAGAGCGTAGGTAGTTAAAGATAATAAGCGGCATATAAACATTTAGTTCAAAATTCCCTTGGGAAGCAGCAATCCCGATCGCTGTATCGTTTCCCATCACTTCTACACAAACCATTGTAAGGGCTTCTGCCTGAGTCGGGTTGACTTTCCCGGGCATAATAGAACTGCCTGGTTCATTCACAGGAATTTCAAGTTCTCCATATCCGCAGCGAGGTCCGCTTGCCATAAAACGAATATCGTTGGCAATCTTTAAAAGATTCGCCGCCAGTGCCTTTACTGCTCCATGGGAGAAAACAAAAGCATCTTTTGAAGAAAGACTATGAAATTTATTCGAAGAAGAGCTGAGATTCATACCATAACGCTCGGAAAGTTCCTCTGCAACTTTTCCACCAAATCCTTCCGGTGCATTGAGTCCCGTTCCTACAGCCGTTCCTCCTATAGCAAGCTTTTCTAACGAAGTTAAAGACAGCTTGATCTGTTCCTTGCTCTCTTCAAGCATCCTCCTCCACCCGGAAACCTCGTCGCTAAAATATAAAGGGACCGCATCTTGAAGATGAGTTCTTCCGATTTTAATCATCCCTCTATTTGCTTCTTCGATTTTCTTAAACTGAGCTATACTTCTTTCTATGACAGGAAAGAGCTTCTCTCGAACCGCCTTTAATGCTGCCAAATGCATCGCCGTTGGAAAAGTATCGTTGGAACTTTGAGACGCATTTACATCGTCATTCGGATGAACGCTTCCCTCGCACAGATTCGAAATCACTTCATTCACATTCATATTGCTTTGTGTCCCGCTTCCCGTCTGCCATACAGAAAGAGGAAATTCCTCTTCCATCTTCCCCTTAAGAATTCGGTCGCAGGCTGAGAGGATACTCTCCTTTTTTTCTTCTTCTATTTTTTTATACTTAAAGTTCACCTTCGCACAGGCTCTTTTAATTTCCACAAGAGCATATATTACTTCCAAAGGCATTCTATCTTTTCCGATTTTAAAATGATTGAGACTTCTTTGAGTCTGGGGACCCCAATTTGCCTCTTTGAGGACTTGAACTTCCCCTAAAGAATCCCTCTCGATTCGATATATATCTTCTTTCATAAAAACTCCTTCAATTTACTTTAATACACTACTTTAATTATAGTGAAGAGGATGCAAAATAACAATTGTCTATTAAAAAAAGATAGGCGGGATTGCTGACACAACCCAGGCTCTAGGCGACACACCTACGGTGGACAGGGAAAGTAAGGATAGGGAATAGGGATGGTTGAAAATGCAGAGCATTTTCTTCATATAAAAAAGCGTCGTTAGACGCTCCTCTGCTTCTAAGCGTTGGGGGTGTAAAAGGAGGGGGTCTGGGGGAGGATATGAGGGCGAATCGCAACGCCCTTCATCCTCCCCCAGGACTGGAAATTAGTACCCTTCTCAGCCTATGAAAGTATCGAAACTGGATAATCTAAATATTTAAAACATTTTTTAATAAAATTTTTTCTGTAGAATTATAGAAGAAGGGCGGGATTGCTGAGGCCTAGGCAGAATGCCTTCGGCACCTAGGCTTTAGGCGGCACACCTGCGGTGGCCAGGGAGAGATAGATTTTAGGGAATAGGTTATATGGGTGGTGGAAAATGCAGAGCATTTTCTTCATATATTTTTGGTAGTTTCAGGGTCAACTTCCTATCCTAATATAAAAATAACCCTCACTGCAGAATACGAATCCGTGGAAGAATCCAGCACTACCCGGAACGTAGTTAGTGCACCCGGATAGGCTTACGATTCTTCCACGGATCCATGAAAGCAGTAAGAGTTTGTATTATATTTACCCAATTCCTCTAAAATTACCAAGGATTATGTACTAAAATCCCTATATATTACCAGAATGTAATAAACATACATTTTCCAACTGATGCATTTTTACTCCTAACTGTATTTTTTATAAACCTTTTTCTACCTTAAGAAGCTCTAGTATGATTTCTTCTGATAGATTCCCATGGATACTGCCGATCACTTCTCCTCTTTCCATTAAAATCAGATGAGGTAGTTCCATAGCCTGATAATTAAAGGCGAGTATTTTTTCTTCTTCTGCATCGATTTTAAAGATAATAGTATTCGGAAAAGACGCTTCTAGTTTTTTTAATATAGCTTCCACTTCCCCTTCCATATTCTCCTTCGTAAAAAACAAAAGAACTCTCTTTTCTCTCTCCTGCAGTACCTGTTTTTGAAATTCTGTTCTATCTATTTTTCTCATCTTGATCTCCTTTCAAAAAACAAAGAGCGGCAACCCGCTCTCATAGTTTTAGTATAAATCATTATTTCTACTACCTTCATAATTAATTTCAATTAAGATATTTTACCTCTTAGGAAGGACTTAAAAAAGTGTGGAGTGTGAGAGAGTGAAAGAGTGGAGTTTATGAAGAAAATGCTCTGCATTTTCAACCATCCCTATTCCCTAAAACCTATAACCTATCCCCTATCCTTTACTTTCCCTGGTCACCGCTTGTGCCGCCTAAAGCCTGGGTTGCATCAGCAATCCCGCCTATCCCCTACATCCTATTCAAATAATCATCACAGGACAATGCCGCTTTCGCTCCTTCTCCTGCTGCGATGACTACTTGTTTGTAGGCTCCGTTTGTGACATCTCCGCAGGCATATACGCCTTCAACATTTGTTTTGTTGATACTGTCTACTATGATTTCTTTTCGTTCGTTTAGCTCAACAAAACCTTCTGCTATTTCGGAATTCGGAATAAGACCTATTTCCACGAAGATTCCATCTGCTGGGATACCGTATTCTTCGCCAGTATTACGGTCTTTTACTTTTATATTCTCTACCGTACGGTCTCCTTCTACTTCGAGGATGTCGGTATTTGTCTTTGTTTTGATTTTTTCTAAGGAAGCGATACGTTCTAAAAGAATTTTATCCGCTTTTAGTTCTCCTCTTTCTACTAAAACAACTTCAGAAGCTACTTTCTCAAGATCCATCGCTGCTTCTACTCCCGAGTTACCCCCTCCGGCTACGACTACTTTTTTGTCTCTATAGAAAGGCGCATCGCAGATACTGCAGTAAGCAACTCCCCGTCCTTTATATTCTTCTTCGCCGGGTACATTTAAAAGTCTTCTTCTAGCCCCTGTGGCGATAATAAGAGTCTTTCCTTTTAAGACTTCGCTTCCGATATTCACTTCGAAGTCTTCCGCTTTTTGAATGGATTCTACATGAGCATAGGTCATTTCTATTCCAAGAGAGTTTATATGCTGTTCCATTTTTTCTGTTAATTCGAATCCTTGAATAGAACTAAATCCCGGATAGTTTTCAATCTCTGCTGTATCCATCATCTGTCCGCCGGGAGCTTCCCCTAAAAGAACGATTTCTCTTCCTTTTCTTTTTAGATAGATAGCAGCGGCAATACCTGCACTCCCTGCACCGATAATAATTGAATCATATATTTTTTGAGTTTCCATTTTTACCTCCTAATATTCTTTACAGGTATAGATACCCGATTTATACTTTTTCTCTATGCTTTCTGGGTTTCCTTCTTTTTTTCTGCAACAAAAGGCTTTACAACTCGAATACATCCCGTAGGACAAGCATCTACACATCTTCCGCATCGTATGCAGTCGATGGCATTCGGTTTGTCGTATACTGGGATTTCAAAAGGACAAGTTTTTTCGCAGACTCCGCAGTGTATACAGTCCTTCTCTTCTATTCTATATCTGAAAAGGGAAATAGGATTAAAGATCCCGTAAAATCCTCCCAAAGGGCATAAGTATCTGCAGAAAGGCCGATATAATACAATGGAAAGAAGGGTTATTGCTACAAGGATAAACATCTTCCATGCGTATAAAAATCCCAAGGTGTTTCTTAAAAGAGGATTTTTAATTAGAAGAAACGCTCCCGACAAGGTTCCTGATGGACAGATATACTTGCAGAACCATGGACTTCCCTGTCCTACAATATCCAGCACCAGCATGGGAAGAAGTATCACGAAAAGAATCAGCATCACAAATTTTCCCATCCGAAAGATTTTTTCTCCGGGAAGTCTTTTTATCTTTTTTGAAAAGGGGATTTTATCCAGCAGATCCTGAAACAGTCCAAAGGGACAAAGGAATCCGCAGATTACTCTTCCAAAAAGAGCTGCGAATACTGTTAAAAACCCCAATGCATAAAATGGAAATCGGAATCCCTGTTCTGTTAGTTCCGCCTGCAATGCGCCGATGGGACAAGCTGCCAAAGCTCCAGGACAGGAATAGCAGTTCAACCCCGGAAAACAGACTCCTTTTGATTTGCCTGTAAAGATTCTTCCTTCGGCAAATCCTTTTAAGTAACCGTTGCTGACGGCAGAATAAACCATTTGTATCCATAATCGATAGCTGTTTATTTTCATCTTAACCGATCCCTACACATTCCAAGCAGATAGCTGCAGCTTTTCGGAAAACTACCATCATACCTCCTTGAGAATATCCTAATCCAAGAAAAAGTGCCCCTAAGACAAGAACAGCTGCACCTATTTTGTTTTTACTGAATTTCAGCAAGTTTTTCATCGATAATTTTACTCCATCCTGCTTTATCGTTAGATCCTATTACAGGATCGCCTATTTGTTGGCCTGTACTGTCGACAAAGATCGTTTCCGGAATAACCTGAGTATAGATCAGTTTCTTTTCGATAAGATCCTTTGTAGGAAGAATGTGAAGATAATCCGCTCCCGTTTGTTCCACCATGCCTTTTGCCTTTTCTACCTGTGTCGGATCGATATTCATTTCCTGATCGATTCCGTCTGCCACAACACCTACTATTTGAAAGCCTTTATCTTGATATTCCTTGTTTAGCTCTCCTAAATAAGGCATTTCTTCGATACAAGGTCCGCAGAACGTCCCCCAGATATTCACCATCGTAAGCTTTTTATCCTTAAAAACATCCTGGTTTACCGTTTCACCTGAAAGATCCTGAGCTTCGAACTCCATAAAAGCACGCTCTTCTAAACTCACCGGTTCCTTTGTTGTGTTTTGTTCTATATTTTCCTTCGTTTCTGTTGTTTCTGTATTTTCTTTCGGCGTTTCAGCCTGCTGCTCTAAGGCAATATTCGGTGTTTCCTCTTTTTCCTGCTGACAAGCCGTCACCGACAGCGCTGCCGCCATTATCATAAATGTAAATATCCGCTTTTTCATCTAATTCTCCTTTTCTCTTCCTTATATATAGCAATTGTTTGTGAGCTATAGTAGGATTGATATTCTATTATTGTAATGAAAGTAAGGGAATTTAGCAATGATTTTGGAGGGCTAGAAGATAGGGAGCAGATTTTAGAAAATAGGGAGTAGGGAGTGTGAACTTTTTCGCCTTTGGCATCTAGGCGGGATTGCTTCGCAACCCAGGCTCTAGGCAGGA
>DGYFR06203__coassemble_2408_pt1 | contig 9571 bp, 9 predicted proteins | sample DGYFR06203__metabat2_low_PE_001 | metagenome-assembled genome bin DGYFR06203 | reverse complement strand
GATCGCCGAAGGCAATATTTCGGTACTTTACTCTTTGGGAAGAATTAAATGCCACCATCCTCATTAACGGATGTGCCGATATAAATTCTAATGTAAAACATCCTATTTCATTTCCGCTTCTTTCAATTTGAAGAACACTTTCCGGACTGATTCTGCTGTCTCCATGGACAAACCATAGAATATCGCCTTTTGCATACTCTGCCCCTCTATTCATCTGGTTTGAACGATATTTCGTTTCCTGAATTTTAGGATAATATATTTTTTCAAAGGTTTTATCTGTACTAAATCCGTCGCTGAAAATCACCTCGAACTCTCCTTTTAGATGATCCAGATCCTTTTGAATCTGAAGAATATTTTCTTCTTCGTTATACGTCGGAATGATAATTGTGATCATGATCTTCCTTTTTAAGATATATTTTTAGGGCAATAGAGGATGCTGCTATGAGCAGTACAAGCCAAAGAACTGCTTGGAAGAATTCAGGACTTCCTATGTTCAAAGATTTATCCCCTACATTTAAAAAGGCAATGGTTCCCGGTATGATTCCGATAATCGTCGTTGCGATATAGTTTAAAAACTTAATCTCCGTCAATCCGCTGATATAGTTTATGAGATTATAGGAAACAAGAGGAATCAGCCGAAAGACAAAAAATAATCCGCTTAATGTTTTTTGATTCTTCGTCAAAAACTTTTTACGTAAAGAAATACTGACTCTCTTGTTTAGAAACTCCTCAAAGAAGTCTTTTCCTAAATATTTTGTCATATAAAACATAATCGCAGAGTTTATTGCAGCCCCGACAATAGTATATAGGGTTCCTTCTAGGACTCCAAAAAGCACTCCTCCCCCAAAGGCCAAAATCGGCACCGGAAAGAAAAAGATAGGGAGTATGCTGAAGAGTCCGATATAGATCAAGGGAGCATTTTTACCGCTTTCTCCCACCCAGTTTCGAATTGTTTCGATGGAAATAAAACGTACTGCTATTACCGACAGTACGCCTATGATTATTATACTTCCTATTTTAAACCACTTTTTTCTGTTTTCTCTCATTATAAATCCTTTTCGCCACATAAATGATTATACTTAGGGAAAATAATACTAATAAACCAATCATCAGCTTCTGGGCTCCCCCAGACAAGGTTCCTCCTATATAAGAGTATACAATCGTTGCAGGAAGCTGTCCTATTCCTGTTGCGACTACAAAGGACAAGAAACTCATCGATGTCAGTCCTGCTGCATAGCTTACCAAGTCGAAAGACATGAAAGGAAGAAGTCTTGCCACAAGTATGGCAAATTTTCCATATTTTTTAAAGAAATCATCCACTGATTCCAAGCTTCCTTTACTGGTAAACTTTTCTACTACATCTCGTCCTAAGATCCTTGCGATGTAAAAACAAAGCATCGCCCCAACCATAGAAGAGGTCCAAGACAGTATCGCTCCTTTTACCCATCCGAAGACTGCAGAATTCGCCAATGTAATTAAAAATGCAGGTATGGGCGAAAGGAGAGACTGAAGAACCATCAGAAGAAAAGATACAGCAGCAGCATATCCGCCAAACCCTCTTATATATTCTATAACTCCTTCTATCCCCGATGAAGACAAAACCTTAACTGCTTCATTAATAGAATTTCTAACTGCTGGTACTGCTAGATAAATAATTAAACAAAAGAGTATAATACCTATCAGCGCCGCTTTTTTCTTATTTCGTTTTAATATTTCCATAATATTCCTCATAATAATTTCTTTCTATAAAGGATAAAAACTCCGGACTTAAAAAATGATCGATTTTCAAAAGAGTATCTTCATTTATAATACCTTTTGTCTGTGAGCTGTACTCAACCTTTGCCATGCTGCACCAGGTAATACCCCTTAGGCAGTTGAACACAAGGTATTTTCCAAGTTTTTGATGATCTAAAGTATTATATTTTTCATATTCCTTTAAAAATTCATCCCTTTCATGAACCTTTAGTATTTTATCCGTTTTCCAATTTGTTGTGGTGGGAACTAAAAAATGAGCTAGATCCTGCTCCTTTTCTCCAATAATCGGTTTTTCCCAGTCGATGACTACATTTCTATCTCCAATAATAAAATTTCGATTATTTAGTTCCGTATTGATAATAGTTGGCGTTTTGATTTTTTCTGACAGCCCAAGACTTTTCGCTGTGTTGAAAAACCTGTCCACAAAATCGACTACATAATCCTCTCTATCCTGCCAGCTGCGGTATGTTCCGAACATGGCGCTGCATTCGTCAAACATCCCTTGAAAGGGCTCTTCTTCCCGTATCAGCGAGGAGTCCTTTGGCTCTAAACGGTGGATCTGTGATAGAAGAAAGGCCGCTGTTTTTAAATCCTTATCATAATCCAAAGGCCGGCCTTCGATGTATTCCATCGTTAAAAAAGGCAGCGGCAGATATTTCCCCCGGCTTTTATATTCATATATCTCCGGCACTACCCCGGAACTTTGAATTTCACGAAGAGCATTATACTCATAAGGGATCTGCTTTTCTCCTAAATGAAGCTGGCTTCCCACATTGATACGAAGGACATAAGAATTATCGCAGAGAAAATTAATATTATATTCTCCCAGTCCTAAAAGTTTTATCTCATCTGTATTCGTTTCAACAGAGACTAAATCCTCCAAAGTATCAATATCCCGAAGGGTTTCTAAAAGGCTCCATTCTAAACCTAAAGACTCTGCTTTTTGTAATATCTTTTCCAATACATCTTCTCGGCTGTATACTATGTCCGAAAAAACATCCCAGTTTTTCTTCATGCCGATCAAGCCGTATCCTCCGTCTTTTGCAGGAGCAATTATAAGATCTTTTTTATCAAGCTTTGTAAAAGCGTCCTGAAAAAGCTTCCCCGATATCCCCTGAAGATCCGATCCCATCAAAAGAACCTTATCTGCATTCTCAAGTTCTTCTTTTATAGAAGAATACATTTTCTCTCCGAGACCGCTGCCTCTTTGTTCTTTCTTGGAACCGTTTGCAAAGTCTAAGTCCTCTTTTTTCCCATCATAATATATTTCATAGGGGTATCCGGATTTCTTTATAATCGATAGATTTTCTTCTATCAGCTGGACACAAAGATCATATCTTTCTTTTTGCGACAGAAAATTTTTGAGCCTGCTTTTTCCAAAACCCGGTCTGGGCGCTTTTGTAAAGAAAATAATCTTTTCTTTCATAAAACCTCCCTTTTCTTTCTTGATAGAAGAATTCGCAGGATAATATCCTGCGAATCATAGTTTCTTATTTTTCTAATACGAACTCTGTATATTCTTTCGTTCCGTCTAATGAATTGTTTACATTTTCATAGCCGGCTTCTGAAAGTTTATTTGCTACTTCATAAGATTTATTTCCGCTGTAGCAGTAAGTATAGACTGGTTTGTCTTTTGGCACTTCGCTGATTTTTTCATCGATTGTGTCAGGAGTAATATTAACAGCTCCTTTTAAGTGTCCTGCTTCATAGTCTTTTGCATCTCTTGCATCGATAATGGTGGCATTTCCCTCATCTGCTGCTTTTTGAATTTCAGGAGCTAAAACACTCGCTACTTTTGTCATCGTTGTATAATTAAAATCTTTTACACCTTCTGCATTATGCACATTTGTAAAGCCTGCCGCAACAAGTTCGTCAGCAGCTGTTTTGCTTTTTTTGCCAGTGTTGCAAACTGTAACAACATCTTTGTCTTTGTATGCTTCGATACGGCTTAAGTTGTCTTTTAATTCGTCAACATTGATATTAATCGCATGTTTAACATGGCCTGCATCGTATTCTTCTTTTGAACGCACATCGATCACAAGATAATTCTCTTTTGCTTTATTATCTTCTACGATCTTGTCAAGCTCTTCTCCGGTCATTTCCTTTACGGCAGCAGTTTCCGTTGCACTTTGTGTCTGCTCTGTTTGTGCCTGTTCTTGTGTAGCCGTATTTCCGCAGGCTGTTAAGCTCAATCCTGCAAGTACTGCACCCCATAATAACAATTTTTGTAATTTCATTTAAATCTCCTTCTTTCTTATAATCTTTATCCCTATATTATCACAACAGTAATGGTTTGTGTATTTATTATCAAGATGTATTTATTTGCAACTCGTTGCCCTTTGAAATTCATAAACAAAAAACTCTTCCCGATATCTCGAAGAGTTTTTTTAAGCTTTTAGATACTTCATGGGTTAAACATCTCTTAAAGGATTCTATTTCAAGAAATATAAAACACCTATTACAATGACGGTAAAGATAGAAACAGTTTTGTGTGTTGTATCTTCCTGTAGAAGACTATTTACAAATATTACGATTAAAAACAAAAGAAACATAATACCGCTTATTGAGCTTCCTTTGAAAATCAACGCATTTTCCAAGGCTATAACTCCATTACAGGTACAGCCGCTTTTGTATACTTTTCTATTAATCTTCTATCCATCGCAAGCCTTCTTATGTAATTCGGTTGTCTTCTTTAAGTTTTATTCTAACAGCAAAGCATACTCTATACAATATACGTATTTTAACCCCTACTGATCCCTATATCACAAAAAAACATAAAGCATTCCCTTAACGCTTTATGTTTTTTTAAAACTGATATTATTCTTTTTTCGTTCTTGTAATAAAATGGTCGTAGATTGCACTGATGGCTTTTTCATAATCACGATCTTCTACACCGACAATGATACTTAACTCGCTGGATCCCTGAACGATCACTCGTACGTTAATATCAGAGTCTGCTAAGGCAGAGAAAAGCGTCGCCGCTGTACCGGAGGCATAGCGCATTCCATGACCTACTACGGCTATTAAGGATATATTCTTAGTATAGCCGATAGAGTCCGGTTTGCAGACTGCTTTGATTTCAGAAACAATGTCGTTGATTAACGGTTTCGAATCGTCGTCGTTTATTAAAAGCGAAATCGAATCGATAGATGAGGGCATATGCTCTAAGTAAATATCGTTGGATTCTAAAATACTCATAAGCTTTCTATGGAAGCTTTTATCTTGATTCAGCTTCACTTTCTCGATATAGATCACTGTAAAGTCTTTACGTCCTGCGATTCCTGTAATTCTAGGCTGATCCTTCGATGGCGTACCGTCTGCTACGATTTCAGTTCCTTCATCTTCCGGCTTATTCGTATTCTTGATATGAATCGGTATTCCCTTTGATACAACCGGGAAAATTGCTTCATCATGAAGAATGGAAGCGCCCATATAAGAAAGTTCTCTCAGCTCTTTATAGGTGATTCTTGAAATCCCTTGAGGATTTTTGATAATCCTAGGATCTGCTATTAAGAAACCGGATACATCTGTCCAGTTTTCATAGATCTGAGCATCGGCTCCTCGCGCAATAATAGCTCCTGTCAGATCCGATCCTCCCCTTGAGAAAGTCATCGTCTTTCCATTCGGCAAAGATCCGTAAAATCCTGGTATTACCGCATTTTCCAATTTTGCTAATCTTTTGCTGGTTAAAGAATAAGTAAGCTCTTCATCCAACTGTCCTCTTGTGTTGAACACAATAAAATCTGCAGGGTCGACAAATTCGTATCCTAAGTACTGAGAAAGAAGAATTCCGTTTAAATATTCTCCCCGGCTCACCACATATTCTACAGATGCCCCCGCATCGATTTCTTTCATTATCAACTCAATATGTTCTGTTATATCGAAATCTAATCCTACACCTTTTGCAATATCTTCATACTTATTCGCAATGTTTTCTAAAACTTTTGAATAATCTTGATTATGCGTATATAAATCCCATAACAAATAAAGCAGGTCCGTTACCTTTGTATCTTCAGGATTTGACTTTCCAGGTGCAGAAGGTACTACAAAACGTCTGTTTGGATTTTCTTCGATAATCTTTTTTACTTTTTTAAACTGCTCGCTGTTCGCAAGACTTGAGCCGCCGAATTTGGCGACAATAGGTTTTTCCATTAAAAACGACTCCCCTTCGTAGTAATATACTCTAGGGCTATTATAACATAATAGTAATGTTTGTTAAGGTTCAAAACATCAATTTTAACGGTTTATTCTCCTAAAACGATTTCAACACTTCTGGAGGCTCCGATTCTATCGGCTCCAGCTTCAATCATCGCTAAGGCGTCTTCCCTTGACCTGATACCGCCGCTTGCTTTCACGCCCATACGATCTCCTGCCGTATGGCGCATAAGTCTCACATCCGCCAAAGTTGCCCCTTCTTCGCTGAAACCCGTAGAAGTTTTTACAAAATCAGCTCCGGCTTTTTCTGCAAGCTGACAGGCTTCTATTATTTGAAGATCTTCTAAAAGACAGGTTTCTAGGATCACCTTTAAAACACGATCTCCGCAGACTTCCTTTATTTCTTTAATTTCTTCATAAACTTCTTCAGATTTTCCATTTAGGAGAAGACCGATATTGATCACCATATCAATTTCATCGGCCCCATCCTCTACTGCAACCTTTGCTTCATAAACTTTTGCTTTCCGACTCATGGCTCCCAAAGGAAATCCCACCACGACACAGGTTTTAATCCCTGTATCTTCTAACAACTCATGAACAATTTTTGCAAAAGAGCTGTTTACACATACAGATGCAAAGTTGTATTTTTTAGCTTCTAAACATATTTTGAAAATATCTTTCTTCGTCGTTTCCGGCTTTAATAAAGTATGGTCGATATATTTATTCAGTTCCATCTTTTCTCCTACCCCAGCTCCAGTGCGATTTCCATCATTTTTGTAAAGGATGTTTCTCTTTCTTTTGCTGTAGTTTTCGTTTCTAGATGGAAAGAGTCGGATATGGTAAGTATTGTCAAAGCATTGGCTCCTGCAGCCTTTGCAGTCAAATACAGCCCATAGCTTTCCATTTCCACAGCAAGGATCCCCATTTTTTCCCAGCTTTTCCAAGCATCGGCGTTTGAATTATAAAAAACATCCGAACTGAATACATCCCCCACTGTTACTGGAATATTCTTTTCTTCTGCAGTTTTTACAGCTTTCGACAACAGTTCCCATGAAGCTGTCGCCGATAGATTTCCTTCCAGCTGAAACTGATGGGCAAAATTTGAATCTGAAGAAGATCCCATCGCTATTACAATATCGTATAGATTAAGATCTTTGCTGTAGGCCCCTGCAGAACCTACTCGGATCAGATTTTTTACTCCATACTCATGAATCAGCTCATAAGCATAGATGCCCATGGAAGGAATGCCCATCCCTGTCCCCATGATGGAGATTCTTTTGCCTTTATATTCTCCTGTAAATCCGTACATATTTCTTGTCGCATTAAACTGGGTCACATTTTCTAAATAATTATAAGCCATGAATTTTGCCCGAAGAGGGTCTCCCGGCAAAAGAATCGTTTCCGCTATTTCGCCTTTTTTTGCTTCTATATGAGGTGTCGCCATAATCGCTCCTTATCTTCTCCATATTTCTTCTACTACAATATTGTTTAAGGAAGGAGAATAATCTATCTTGTATCTCTCCCGTTTTTTTTGAAATCTCTTATCATAATATATTTTGATTCCTTCAAGGACTTTCCAATCGAATCGTTCTTTATCCACTTCTTTTTTCACCATCGATACTCGCGGTTCAAATTTCGTAGGTCCTCAGCAGAATACTGCCAGCATATAAATGATAATCTCTTTTTCCCCTGTATTTTCTAGAAAGTCCACAGCTTTTTTCGTGATTTCTATATTCATTCAGGCCACTCCTTTTAAAAAAAGAAAGAATCAACAATTGTTGACTCTTTCTGCCTTATTTATACTTCCGGTTCGATCAGGCCGTAATTTCCATCTTTTCTTTTATAGACAACTTGGACTTCGTTTGTCTCGCCGTCTAAAAACACAAAGAAATTATGACCTAATAAATCCATCTGCAATACCGCTTCTTCCGGACTCATTGGTTTTAAGCCAAATCTTTTTACTCTTACGATTTCCGGTCCTTCTTCTGGAGTTTCCGGCTCTTCATATTCAATATTTTCGAATCGGATCGTTTCTCCTGTATTATTACGTTTTTGCAAACGTGTTTTATATTTTCTAACTTGTCGTTCAAGAGCATCTACACAACGGTCTATAGATGTGTACATCTCATCGCATGCTTCCTCTGCTCTTAAAACTACACCTGGCAAGAAGATGGTCACCTCTACGATACGAAGATTTTTCTGACTGCTGAAGGTTACTCGTCCCTCCACATCGTCTTTAAAATACTTATCCAACCTTCCAATTTTCTTTTCAGCTACTTCCTTCAATGTGTTGCTGATATCGTAGTTTTTACCGGTATAATTTAATTTCATACATTGCCTCCTAACCATCTAATCGTCTGATTAAACTTTTTTATTTTACAAAACTTTTGCTTTGTTGATATAGATATACCCGAATTTTGAAAATAATATCAATTATTCATATTTTATATGTTAATTTCTTCTATTCTATTTTCTAAATGTATATTTATCACAGAAACATAAGATATAAACATATGTACTTATCCACAATAAGAGGATAAGTCTTTGTGGATAATGTGGATAACCTTGTGGGTAAACTGATTTTTCTTTAATTTTATTGTTTATAACTTGTGGGATAACATTTTGTTTACATAATTTTAATTATTTATCTATTTTAGATCCATAATTCTTACACAATTTTTATAATAATTATTGATTTCTTTGTAATCTTTGCAGAAAAGTCTAAAAATGATATCATAGTAATGATCTATAACAATAACACGGGAAATAATTTTATTTCCAAATAATAAAGAAGAGGACTTATTCTATGGCTATAAAAAAAGAAAAACTGAAAACCTATGCACAATTCCTGTTAGAAAATATTCAGCAGCACCGCATGACCGACTTGAGTGCTCAGTCAGCTTATTTTCTAATATTGGCCCTTTTCCCTTTTATCGTAGTTGTCTTTAATCTCCTTACGATGTTTGCCGCAGATCATATCGATAAAATTCTATCCTTTTTATCTGTTCTGCCGGAAGAAACAGTAAACGCTATCGAACCGATTATCTACAGCATAATCAACTCTAACAGTGCGGGTATCATCTCTGTGAGTGTAATCGTTGCTTTCTGGTCTTCCTCTAAGGGAGTCAACTCTATTATCCGTGCTATGAATATCGCCTTCGGGGTAGAGAACGACAAAAGTTTTATCCGAGTTCAGCTAAAAAGCCTTTTATTCACATTTCTTCTGCTTTTACTGATCTTTGCAGTACTGGCAAGCCTTGTTTTCGGGGATGTCATTCTTAAAAGTATAGAATCCTTATTTAGCTTTACATTGGATTCTCCAGCACGGCTTCTATTTAATGCTATTCGTTTCGCAATTCCTATCGCAGGCATGATCTTAGGATTCTCTTTTCTATTTAAAAGAGGTCCGGATTTTGAAAAAGAAGAAAGGATTGCTACAAAATCTGCAGTCATCGGCGGAGTTATGGCTACGATCGGATGGATGATCATCAGCTTGGCATACTCTTTCTATGTATCGAATATCAGCAATATGAGCGTTACTTACGGCCCCTTGGTCGGTATCATGGCACTGTTCATCTGGCTGAACCTTTCCAGCCTCGCTCTTTTATTTACTTCGGAATTTGTCGCATTATACGACCGCTGTATCGTTAAAAAACTTCCG
>DGYFR06203__coassemble_2406_pt1 | contig 9603 bp, 5 predicted proteins | sample DGYFR06203__metabat2_low_PE_001 | metagenome-assembled genome bin DGYFR06203 | reverse complement strand
AGCCCCTTCGAAAATATTATCAGGAGCCGGAGGGAAGATACTTGTCTCTTCTGACAAATAATACAGAAGATGTGGTGGATTCTTATATAGCAGGGATTTATGATATAGTGCAGATGGTGTCTGCCGTTCTTTTTGCCCTAGTGTCGCTGATATATATTGATATTCGAATGATAGTCCTCTCGCTGGGAGTGGGAATATTATATCTTCTTATTTCAGGGAAATTGGGAGAAAAACTATCAGGCTATAAAAACAGTTATTATGATGAAATAGGCAAAAATGTGATAAAGATAAAAGAGCTGCTATCTGCCTTTGAAATTATTCGAAATAATAAACTAGAATCTTTTGCCGACCGTTCTTTTAATCAATCGAAAGAGGAGCTGCTTGAGAAAAAGAGGGTTTTTTCGGTTAAAATATCAAATATCAATTCTTATAATCTTATTTTGGGAGAAGGGCTTATTATTGCAATTATATCTATTGTTTCGATTCTTGTGATAAGAGATGAAATTAGAATAGGAGAATTGGTAGCGATAGCCCAGCTGATGTCGTCTTTGATTAATCCAATCGGCGGACTGAACGAAATAATAAACGAGCGGAACTCTTCAAAAGAACTTTTAAAGGAGCAGTTGGCCTTTATAGAATCGAAGAAGGTTTCGAAAGGAATCGCTGAAATTAAAGAATTTCAAAAAGAAATTGTATTGGAAAACCTTGAATTTTCATTTCAGGATAAGAAAATTCTAAAAGGCGCCAATATGTGTTTTCAAAAAGGGAAAAAGTATGCCATAACTGGCGAAAGCGGAGCTGGGAAAAGTACAATCTGCAAATTGATTCTAAATTATTTCGATCATTATAAAGGCAAACTTAAGATAGATGGAAAAGAATACAAGGATTTGTCGGAAGACGCTCTTAGTATGGTAATCTCCTCAATTCATCAGGATATTTTTTGTTTGACGGTACTATTAGAGAGAACATCACTTTATTTAAAGAAATCGATGAAGAAAAGATCCAGGAGGTGCTGCGATGCTCGGGGCTGTATCAGGTCATGCAGGATAAGCGGCTTGGACTAGACGATTATATCTTTGAATGCGGACATAATTTATCCGGAGGAGAAAAACAGCGGATAGCTATTGCTAGAATGCTGATGAGGAAAAGTCCGATACTTATTTTAGATGAAGCGACCTCTTCCTTGGACAGAGGCACCTCAAAAGAAATTTTAAAACAGATCCTGCAGCTGAAAGACAAGACCTGTATCTGTATTACCCATAAGCTGAGTCAGGAAGACAAGAGCCTCTATGATGAAATAGTAGAAATAAAAGAGGGAAAGATCGAAAAAATAGCAAAAACCAATAGCAGCATAACGGCATAAGAATCGAGAGCAGGTATCTTGGTTCTTTTGTTTTCTAAAGGATCTCTCATCTTGCATTGGGTAGGTAAAAATGATAATCTAATAATTAGATATCTAAAATAAGAAAGGTGGACAACACATGAGTATAAAAAACTTGGCAGTCAATACGATTCGTATTTTATCCGCTGAAGGTGTTCAAAAAGCGAACTCCGGTCATCCGGGACTACCTTTAGGGGCTGCGCCAATGGCTTTTTCGTTATGGAATGATTGTATGAATCATAATCCAGAAAATCCAAACTGGATCAACAGAGACCGCTTTATATTATCGGCAGGTCATGGATCCATGCTGCTGTATTCTTTGCTTCATATTTTCGGATACGGTGTTACAAAAGAAGATCTTCAAAGCTTCAGACAATGGGGCAGCAATACGCCAGGTCATCCTGAATACGGAGACACTGTGGGAGTAGAAGCAACTACAGGTCCTTTAGGACAAGGGTTTGCAATGGGAGTCGGTATGGCACTTGCCGAATCGAATCTTGCAGCACGTTTTAACAAAGATAATTTTAATATCATCGACCATTATACTTATGTTTTATCCAGCGACGGATGTATGATGGAAGGCATCACAAACGAGGCAGCTTCTTTTGCCGGCTCTATGGGACTTGAAAAGCTGATCGTTTTATACGATTCCAATAATATCAGTATTGAAGGAAGAACAGACAATACATTCTCTGAAGATGTATTAAAAAGATATGATGCATTGGGATGGAGTACATTTTTCGTAGAAGATGGAAATGATTTAGAAAAAATAGCTTCTACAATAGAGGAAGCTAAAAAAACAGACAAGCCTTCTATCATTGAGATTAAAACAAAGATCGGCTATGGATCTGTACTAGAAGATTCCGAGAAGTCTCATGGAGCACCTCTTGGAGAAGAAAATGTGGTAAAACTAAAAGAAAAATTCCAATGGGAATATGAAGAAGAGTTCTATGTTCCAGAGGAAGTAAGATCTTTAGTGGAAGAATCTAAAAATAGATCAAAGAAGTTAAACGAAGAATGGGATGCCCTTTATTCTGAATATCAAAAAGCCTTTCCTGAATTAGGGGAAGAATTAGAAAATTCGTTAAATGGCGAGATACCAGAAGAGTATTTAGACAGCGACGAATTCTATGAGTTTGAAAAAGACGATGCAACAAGATCTCATTCTGGCGTTGTTTTAAACAAACTAGCTGAAAAGATGACAAACTTAATCGGCGGATCTGCTGACTTGGCGCCATCAAACAAGTCGAATATGAAAAATACTTCCAATTATTCAAAGGATAATCGGGAAGGTAGAAATATTCAGTTTGGTGTTCGGGAATTGGCGATGACAGCTATTACAAACGGTATTGCTCTTCATGGAGGATTTGTTCCATACTGCTCAACTTTCTTTGTCTTTGCAGATTATATGAAACCGCCGATGAGACTTGCTTCTATTATGAAGTTAAGACTTCTTTATGTGTTAACTCACGATAGTATCGGTGTAGGAGAAGACGGACCGACTCATGAGCCGATCGAACAGCTTGCGATGTTAAGATCCACTCCTAACATGACTCTTTTCAGACCTTGCGATGCTAAGGAAACAGCAGCTGCCTACAGCTATGGACTACGACATAAAACAGGTCCTACTGCGATTGCCTTAACAAGACAAAAACTTGAAAATCTTAAAGAAACAGGGAAAGACGCTTTAAAAGGAGCCTATGTACTTCGAGATTTCGGCGAGAAAATGGATATTATCTTAATGGCATCCGGATCAGAAGTTTCTTTGATCTACAAAGCAGCTGAAAAGCTGGAGCAGCAGGGATATGGTGTCCGTGTAGTTTCTATGCCGAGTATGGATGTCTTTGAAGAACAAGATGAAGAATATAAAGAAAGAGTACTTCCAAAAGAAGTGAGAAAGAGAATATCTGTAGAAGCAGGAGCTACTTTCGGATGGGAACGATATGTAGGTCTTGACGGCAAGGCAATCGGAATCGATCATTTCGGTGCTTCTGCTCCTGCAGCGACACTTTTTGAAGAGTTCGGTTTTACCGTTGAGCGCGTTCTAGAAGATGCATTATCTCTCTTAAGCGAATAATGTGCGGCAGATTTTACTTCGATCCGGAAGATCTAAGAGAATCCTGGGATGTTCTAAATCCCGTTAAGAAAAAAGAATATTCTCCCGGTATGGATATTTATTATCGAGAGAAAGGTTCTGGTTTTCAAAAGGACTTGTGGGGAATTCGGGTAGATTTTCTAAATCGACCGATTATCAACAGCCGAATCGACAAGCTATATCCTTCCGGTTTCTTTTTAGAAGATTATAAAGAGCGGCGCTGTATCATTCCAGCTTCCTTCTTTTTCGAATGGAAAAAAAGCGGTAAAGCGAATACCCGATACGAAATCGGAATACAAGAAGAATCATATTTTTATTTAGGCGGATTATACCGTTATAACGAAGAAGGAAAAAAAGAGATTTCGATTTTAACGTTAGATTCTTTCGGAGAAATGGGGAGCATTCATCACAGAATGCCGGTAGTTTTAAACCCGGAGGAAGGAGATTTCTTTTTAGAAGAAAATCATGAAAATCTTTATCAAAAACTTATAGAGAAAAAACCAGATTTCTTCTTTCGCCAAAAAGACCCAGAACAATTAAACTTTCTATAAAACACAAAAGACAATTCCGAAGGGGATTGTCTTTTGTGTTTTATAAATTAATATTATATTCTTTTCTTCTAAAAAAGCTTAAGCTTTTGGTTATGGTTTTTCGTTGCTTATACGGTATACGAAAGGTCTCAGTTTCCAGCTCTGGGGGAGGATGAAGGGCGTTGCGATTCGACCTCATATCCTCCCCCAGACCCCCTCCTTTTACACCCCCAACGCTTAGAAGCAGGGGAGCGTCTAACGACGCCTTTTTATATGCGAAGAAAATGCTCTGCATTTTCTACCATCCCTACTCGCTAGTCCCTATCACCTACGCCCTTTCTTCTCCTAGCCACCGTAGGTGTGCCGCCTAGTGCCTAGGTGCCAAAGGCATCCTGCCTGGGTTGCAAAGCAATCCCGCCTATCTCTTCCTCTTTTCAATCAATATTTCGTCTTCCAGGTTCTAGGCATAAAGAGTACTAGTATGGGGATGATTTCAAGTCTTCCTATAATCATAGCCATCGTTAAAAAGATTTTGCTTAAAGGACTGAAGAAAGAATAGGTTCCGTCGAGGCCCACGATTTCTACACCGGGAGCGTTTGTATTTAAGGTAGCGGATACTGCATTAAAAGCGGTGGTGCTGTCTACGTTATCGAGAGAGACAAAAAACAGGAGGGTGATAAAAGTTATAACATAAATAAAGAAGTAGACGAGAGCGCTTTTTATAATATTGTCTGGAACCCGTCTGGCGTCTTCTGTTATCGTTAAAACTCTTCTTGGGCTGATAGATTGTTTGATTTCGTTAAGTCCTGCTTTAATAAGGATAATAATCCTGGATACTTTAAGACCTCCTCCAGTCGACCCGGCACAGGATCCGATGAAGATAAGGATATTTAAAACAAAATGAGAAAATTCCGGCCAAGCAGTGAAATCGGTGTTGGCAAATCCGGTGGTAGACATAATCGACGTTACGGTAAAAAATACGTGCCGAAACATTTCGGAAAAGGACTGATACATATCTTTTACATTAAAAGAAATTAGTAAAACCGCCGCAATAAGAATCATAAAATAGGCTTTTAGTTCCTCGCTTCGAAAGGCTTCTTTTCCCCGGCCGATCAAAATTAAATAATATATATAAAAATTAATGCTGAAGGCATACATAAATATTGCCAAGATATAATCGATAAGAGGATTGTTGAATTCGGCAATACTCAGTGCTTTATTGCTGAATCCTCCTGTTCCTGCAGTTCCAAAAGCGTGAATCATAGAATCGTATGGATCCATTCCAGCGAAGATCAAGATAATTATCAGTGCTATCGTCATTGTTATGTAGATTTTATATAGGATTTTAGCGGTGATATCTGCTTTAGATACAAGTTTGCCGAAAGAGGGGCCGGGCATTTCAGCTTTCATTACATAAACGGTTCCATCTACTTTTTTTGGAAACACAGCTAAAGCGAAAACGAGGATTCCCATTCCTCCTATAAAGTGGGTAAAGCTTCTCCAAAACATCATCGATTTCGATAAATATTCTCCTGCCGGCAGGACACTTGCCCCGGTTGTAGTAAAACCGGATGCGATTTCGAAAAAAGCATCGATGAAGTCCGGGATCTGTCCATTGATTAAAAGAGGCAGACAGCCGAATAATGACATTAATATCCAGGTTAGAGTAACAGCGACGAAACCTTCTTTTACGCCAAAATGCATATGGGCAAGGTCGATGGTGCTGGATAAAAAGCCTATCGCTAGAAGTATTGCGATTACGACAAGTATGGAGAAGATATTTAATAAACTTTCTCTATAAACAAGGGCCACAATAAGCGGCGCTGCCATGAAAAGTGCTTCTAAAGTCAAGATCCTTCCCAACATACTTAGGATTAAACGATAATTCATATTCTCACCTATTTCACAAGAAGGTCGTCTAATTCGTCAATGTTGTTATGAGTCGTGACAATAACAACACGATCTCCTGCCAATATTGAATCTTTACCGCTTGGGAAGAGTAGTTCGCCGTCTCTAAAGATAAAGGCTACCATAGTGTTGTCTAAGAGTTCCAACTCCATTAAAGGGATACCGATTCCCTTTGAATGTTCGTTGGCTATGAATTCTAAAGCTTCGACTTTGTGATCGGCTAATGTATGAAGGTTTTCTATAGCAGTATCCCCAGTAGCATTTAAGGAGCGGACAAAACGGACGATTTTATCGGCTATGATTCTTTGAGGAGTGATAATAGTATCCAGTTCTGTATGACCGATAAGCTTCAACATGGAAGTACGATTTACCTTGGCGATGGATTTTCTTACATTTCTGTATTTTGAAAAAATAGAAATAATAATATTTTCTTCATCAATTCCTGTTAAAGCGATGCAGCTGTCATAAGCTGAAATTCCTTCGCTGTCTAAAATATCCTGATCTGTTCCATCGGCATGTATTACGGAAATATCCGGGAACGTTTCAGAAAGGAATTCTGTTGTTTCTGGTTTTATCTCGATGAGTTTGATCTCCATCTTTTTGTTTGTCAATTCTCGGAGGAGATAGTATCCCATTTTTCCGCCGCCGATAATCAAAGTAGAATCGATGGGGGAGTTGAATTCTTTGAAATTTCGATAAAATTTATTCAGGTCATCGTGGCTTCCTGTCAGATGAACAATATCCCCTTCCAATATACGTGTGGCGCCTTTCGGTATGAAAGCTTCACCATCTCTTTCTACAATACATATCAAGAGCTTTCCATCGAAAGACTCGTCGAATTCTTTTAATGTCACATCCTTTAAGAAGGTATTTTCTTCGATAAGGACGGATACCATATGGACTTTTTCTTCTGCAAAGGTTTCAACACCTATAGCTGTAGGGAACTGAAGAATCTGGGAGATTTTCTTTGCTGCTTCTTCTTCGGGGTTGATCATGGCAGTAATTCCCAGACGGCTCTTTATAAAATCCACACTATTTCGATATTCCGGATTTCGAACCCGGGCGATAATGTGCTTTACTCCTAGTTCCTTTGCCACAATACAAGAGACCATATTCAGTTCGTCAGAGGTGGTAACTGCAAGAAAGATATCTGCATCTTCCACAGTTGCCTCCTTTTGAATATTTACATCGGCGCCGTTTCCGACAACGGCTTGGATATCGTATTGTGAAAAAAGCATCTCGACAACATTCGGATCGATATCGATTAAAACGATATCGCAATATTCTTCTAATTCTCTGCAGATGGCATTGCCTACTTTTCCGCCGCCAACAATTACAATTTTCATAATTCCTCCAATTTAGTCATTCATCCTATCATAACAGATTTATAATGAAACGGTTTGTTTTGTATTAAGTTCGTTTTTTCCATGTACTCGGCATAAACAGTACAAGGATCGGTATAATTTCCAGACGGCCTACGATCATCGCTATCGTCAGCATGATTTTAACGAAAGGTCTGTAAAAAGCAAAATTTCCCGTAGGACCTACTGCAGACATTCCTGGCCCGATATTGTTTAAGGTTGCTGCAACAGAGCTGAAGGCCGTCAGGAAATTATTGGCATCAAAGGAAACTGCCAAAAGAAACGTTGCAAAGACCAGCATATAGATAAAGAAATAGTTTTGGGTGCTGCGAATGATATTTCCCGGAAGTTTTTTTTCCGTTTCAGTAATCAGAAAAACTCTTCGAGGCTGGATGGCTTTTCGCACTTCGTTGATCGCTGATTTTACTAATATCACAATTCGGGAAACTTTCAGTCCTCCAGCTGTCGATCCGGCACAAGAACCGATAAACATCAGCATTAAAAGTATAGTTCTAGAAAAGGGATGCCATAAGTCGAAATCTACGGTAGCATACCCTGTGGTTGTTATAATAGATGAAACGGTGAAAAACACATGACGCAATAATTCCGAAAAACTGCCATAGAGGTCTCGGAGATTAAAACAAATAAGGGCCACTGCACCGATGATAATAAACAGATAAACTTTTAATTCTTCGCTGTGAAATACATCTCGTACCCGTCCGATTAAAATCATATAATAAAGGTTGAAGTTAATACCAAATACGATCATCCCAATCCCCAATATATAGTCTATAAGAGCGCTGTTATAATAGCCTACACTGGCAGCTTTGTTGCTGAAACCTCCAGTTCCGGCAGCTCCAAAAGCGTGAATCATAGAGTCAAAGGGAGACATACCGGCTATAATCAAAACCAGGATTAAAACAAGGGTCATGGCTACATAAATTTTATAAAGGATTTTAGCAGTAATATCTAATTTGCTGACAAGTTTTCCGAAGCTGGGACCAGGGACCTCTGCTTTCATTACGTTGACGGTACCTCTGACATCTTTCGGAAGAACAGCCAAAGCGAAAACAAGAATACCCATTCCACCGATGAAATGCGAAAAGCTTCTCCAAAAAAGCATGGACTGAGAAAGGGATTCTACATCCGTTAAAATACTGGCTCCCGTTGTAGTAAAGCCGGAGGCCATCTCGAAAACAGCATCGATAAGGCTTGGAATCTGTCCGTTTATTACGAAGGGCAGACCGCCGAAAAAAGACATTCCTAGCCAAGAGAAGGTTACAACAGCAAATCCTTCCTTCACGCCAAATACCATATCTCTATTATCGATAAAATTAGCAGCGAGACCTAGTACTAATAAAATACCGATAACAAAAAGAATCGAAAAGATATTCAGATAGCTTTCCCTGTAATAAAGGGCTACGATAAGAGGAAGTATCATAAATAAAGCTTCCAATGTAAATATTTTGCCGAGCATATTAAGAACTAATTTAATGTTCATAGAAACTCCTATTTTTTTGAATTCACAGGTATTTATAACCCGCATTAATCCTATATTAGTAATAAGAAAGTTATTTGTCAATTAAAAGACCAGAGCCGGATGGTATCCTTAGCTCTGGTCGGGAGTGTGTTTCACAATAGATGAAGGGAAACTTGTTATTTCATTAATTTCCAGATGGAGTTTGTATAAGCAACCGGGTCTTCGATAGGGAGTCCTTCGATTAATCTTGCCTGATTATAAAGAAGCTCTGTATATAATTTCAAATCCTCTTCATTTTTTTCTGCTTGAGATTTTTTAAGCTTTTCGTAGATCGGATGATTTGGATTGATTTCCAATACTTTCTGAGCAGTCATACCCATAGAATTTGGCTGATTCAATAAAGCTTTTTCCATTTCGATAGAGATATCTCCTCTGGAAACCAAGCATACTGGGTCTTCTTCCAATCTCTTAGAGGTTCGGACTTCAACAACTTCATCTCCTAAGATATCTTTCATGCTTTCGAAAAGATCTTCATTTTGTTCTTCTTTGGAAGTATCTCCATCTAGACCTAAATCTTCTGATGAGATAGATTTGAATTCTTTGTCCTCATACTTTTGAAGAACTTTTAAAACAAACTCATCGATACTTTCTGTTAAATAAAGAATCTCGATATCTTTTTCTTTCAACGCGGATCCTTGAGGAAGTTTCTCGATTTGTTCAATAGAAGTTCCTGCTGCGTAGTAGATATATTCCTGATCTTCTTTCATGGAGTCTGCATATTCTTTTAAAGTGACGCGGGAGTCTCTCTTTGAAGAATAGAAGACTCGTAAATCCTGCAAAGGATCTTT
>DGYFR06203__coassemble_2383_pt1 | contig 9793 bp, 9 predicted proteins | sample DGYFR06203__metabat2_low_PE_001 | metagenome-assembled genome bin DGYFR06203 | reverse complement strand
CCTAGAACTCTTTCATCGTTTTTGTAGACCAACCCGCTATTTGATCCCCGCAGAACATTGCATTATTTTCCATAATGATGGAACCGTCTTCTCGTACAGATGGTCCTAATATTTCATCATTAGCCCAACCTCCAGAAAGACCGTCACGAGCAAGAGACTCTAAACAACCTATAACTTTAGCTGCCGGTGGAAGATTTATTAGTGTAGAAACATTTCCTGTAGAAACAAGAGCATCCGCTTTCTCATCTAAAACAACTAATGGCTGGGATGCACCATCTCTTCCTGTACATTCATTACTAATACCGACAACTTTAACTCCTACATCCTCCAACGCAACGATGCAACGAATATAATCTGTATCTGGATTTCCATAACCTTCTTCTGTAACAATAGCTCCGTCAGCACCTAAAGATTTTGCAAGCTGAGCCACAAAAATCGCTGAGCGTTCCTTTTGTTCTAACGATACATTCAAATTTGACATGATAACACCCAGAAAGTTTAATGTTTTTCCATGCTCCTTATATAACTCTCGAATAGTCGGGAAGTTCTGCATATCGTAAGTTGACCATTTAGAAGATGAAGGCATAAAACTTCCTGATATTAATGCCCCGTCTAATATTTCATTAGGATTCATAAGAGTAGGAACAAAATGGTTCAAATCCCATCCATAAACTAAGTCGTTATATCCCATCTCTTCCATTTGAGACTGAGGTTGTAAAACTAGTACAACAGAAGGAAGTTTCTCTATAGCTTCATCACGGTTTCTTAGAGATGGAAGTTCAAATATCTCAACTTCATCTGGCTGTAAATCTTTTACCGTTTTTCCTAAATACTCTGCAAATAAATGACTTGCCCATCGGATCGCTTTATTTTTCTTCTGCTGCTCATGATATTCAAAATCTTCATCCGTCTCAATTACAAGGCAAATATTTATAAGAGATCCGAACAATGTATATTTTTGTCCTTCTCCTGCCATGTCGATCATTCCATCTCCAAAAGATCCCCAAGTACCGCCAACACCTAATACGCTGATTCCTTTTAGAGCATGAACCCTTCCTTCACCAGCAGGTGCTAACTCTCCAGTCACTCCTGGGAAAAGTGCTCTTCCATCTACTCGAATTCTCGGTTCTACTGCTTCTTTTACCGGTAGAATCCTTATGTCCTCACCAGGTTTTGCAATTTCAATCTCTACTTTAATAATATGACTATCTTGTTTAATGAACTCTTCTGCTTCTTGTTTATTAATTGTTAGCACAGAATCTTCGAAAAATGTTCGATCTCCAAAAACAACATCTTTCACTATAAAATTTCCAATTTCTAATTTCATACTCTTTTTTCCTCCATTGTTATCGTAGAATCCTCAAATGATACACTTTCAAATTTCACGGTATTGTCTTCCTTCAATGCTTTTGCTAAAGCAATCATTGACAGCACCATGATAAAAGCAAATGGAAAAGCTGCAATTATAGATATAGTCTGAAGCATTTGAAGTCCATTTGCCGACCCGATCATCAAAGATAGTGCCAATGCCGCTTGTAAGATTCCCCAAGTTGTTTTTCTTTTATTGTCTGGATTCAACTCTCCCTCTTGAGTCAACATTCCTAATACAAAAGTTGCTGAATTGGCAGAAGTTATAAAGAATGTAAACAATAACATAATCGCTACAAAATTTAAAAATCCACCAAAAGGCAATTCATTCATTACTACAAAAAACGCAGTCGATGTTGATTTCACTGCCTCTGCCAACACTTCTTTTCCTGTCGCAAAATCAATACCTCCAAAGATCGCAAACCAGATAAAAGATACTATTGTTGGCACAAAAAGCACTCCCGCTACAAATTCTTTAATAGTACGTCCTCTGGAAATTCTTGCAATAAATACACCTGTAAAAGGTGCCCAAGCTATCCACCATGCCCAATAAAATATAGTCCATGCACCGTACCAAGCCTCATCGCCAAACGCCCCCATCTCAAAAGCGTTTCCAACAATATTTTGCAGATATAATCCAGTACTTTCTACTAATGTATTGAATATTCCAACTGTTGGACCTAGAATAATAGATCCTACAAGGATAATTGCAACTAAGATCATATTTAAATTCGAAATCATCTTTATCCCTTTATCCACTCCCAACACCGCTGTTATAGTATAAATAATCGTTATACCTACAACGATAATCAGCTGAACTGTAGTATTTTCCGGAATACCAAACATATAATTCAGACCGCTGTTGATCTGATAAGTACCTAATCCTAAAGAAGTCGCCATCCCTGCCGCAGTAGCAAACACAGCTAAAATATCGATTGTCTTTCCGATAGGACCTTTCGTCTTTTCTTCTCCCAATAAAGGAATGAAAATACTGCTGACAAGTCCAGGCTTATTCTTTCTAAACTGCATGTACGCAAGACCTAAACCGAGTACACAGTAGTTCGCCCAGGGATGAAGCCCCCAGTGAAGAAATGACTTTGTCATCGCAAACTTTGCCGCTGCATTTGTCATAGGCTCTGCTCCAATCGGTTTCATAAAATGATTCAAAGGTTCTGCAATCCCCCAAAACACGAGACCTATTCCCATCCCCGCCGAAAACAACATGGCAAACCAAGAAATATTACTATATTCCGGCTTGGAATCATCAGGTCCGAGCTTTATATTCTTATAAGGACTGATGAAACCCACCCATATTGCAAAAAGGATGAAAGAAGTCATAACTATAGTATAGAACCAGCCAAAATTTGCAGAAATAAAGCTGAAAGTCCTATTAGCTACAAATTCAAAATTTTTAGGGAATACTAATCCCCAAGCTACGATTGACACAACGATTATCATAGAAATGATAAACACACTCGAATCTTTACTATTCTTTTTCATAAGATCTTTCCTCTCGTATAATTTCGTTGATCAGACAAAATTATAATCATTTTCAATAATATAATCATGATTACTATGTAACTACCTTTATAATACCACCCATAAAACTGAATTGCAATAAAAAACATCTCCTAAAGGAAAACTATTTCAAAAAAGACTTACTTTATCTTTCCTATAAAAAAACATAAAAAAGAGAGGCAATGCCTCTCTCTTGACTCTAAACGAAACCTTTTAATCCTTGATAGATTGTATTAACATACTTCATACAAAGTTCTCTCGCTACTCCTGGCAGAATAGAATTTCTTTTTACCTGCATTAGCATATTTTCATAGACGCTTGTTGTAATATCTACAATAGCCGGACCGGCCTCTTCCTTAACAAAACCTTCATCTACACATTGATCGATTAGAACCTGAGACCTTTGACGAATCGAAGAATTTTTGAGCATACTTTGTACATCCTTAGGAAAACGCTTCACATCTAAGGGATATAACGAATAATACTGAGCCACATAAGTATCCATATCGCATTTTATATCACTAAAAAATAAAGTGTAATAAATATTTGGTCTCAAAAAAGAATAGTCTATAAAACAATTCCATATTTTTAAATATAAATCCTCTGAGTTTTCCACATGTTTAATATAAGAAGGCAGACCATCTATATATTCTTGAAGGTATGTCATAGACGCAAAAAACAAGAGATGCTGCAGATCATCAAAATAATTATATAATGTCGCACTATTGAAGCCGGCTATATCAGCTACTTTACGAATAGTAACTGCTTCTACTCCCTCTTCTTCAATAATTTTAATCGCTGCTTCTAAAAAATAATTTGTAATTCGTGCTCTTTGTTTTTGCTTTTTTTGTAATGCAGTCTTTTCCTGAGAAATTCCTTCTCCCATGTTCATCGCTCCTTTACAATTAACATAATAGATCAGCCTTTTAGAGCGGATTCTATATCAAGATCATAACAGATAATATTATTATTTTGAAATTAAATCATGGTCTTGTTATTAAAAACATTGCTTTGCAGTTACAACACCTCCTCATCTCCCGGTACAGATTCCCCCGGATATACAATTCGTTTTACCCATTCTTTTTTTATTTCCCATAGATTTCCGGAAACTTCAAAAGGCGACCAGTTGTCGATCTCAAAAGCTCTGATCCAGCTGTCTCGTATTCGTCTTTCTTCCTCCGGATATTTCCCCTTGTATTTGCCGACAAAAAAACTGAACCCGTCTTTTACTCCTATTTTCTTCAGATGCTCTTCATAAGCTTTTTCATCTTCCTTGTCCTTCGGAAGATAGATTCTATTTAAAATATGATCCCATTTTAGATTATCGAAATATATCACTTGATCTTCCGGCACTTCTAGAACATAAACTACTGTATTTTCTGTTGCCTTTAAACAACCAACCGCACTGATAGAGCACCAGATCGGAGCTGTTACATCCTCTGGTTTTGGCAGCCTTTTTGATGCTTCCTTTGTAAACCAGTCGTAGCTTTCTAAAAACAAATCCGCATCCGGCCCAAAATGCAGTTTAACATACATTCTTTCATTAATAATCCTGCCTTTTTTCTCTAGTGCATAAAGCGTTTTATCATTCTGCCTTGTATAAAGCCTCACCCGTTTTTTAGCCATAAATTCCTCCTTGTAAAAGTCTTTATTTATTAAATTCTACCCCTAAGAATTATCCTTACGCAGATTCTTATTACATAATAAAAAGTAGTATTAAAATACTTCGTTTTTTCAATATATATAGTTTATTATACTTCTATACATTTCTGTAACCGAATTCAATAAAAACAGCTTTTCATACTTCAAATCCTTTTATTCTTCACAAAAAAAGAGCCCTTGACAGGCTCTTGTACAGGAAGCTTTTATCCCTGCAGTCCTTTTGATTGTCTATCCATGTCTTCCACTACAATATCAAAAATCTCTCCTAAGGTAGAACAGTATTCCAGTATCTCCCAAGGCTTGTTTGTGTGAAAATGGATTTTAATCAGATTTTCATCTCCTACGGCCAAGAGACTGTCTCCCTCAAAATGCGATTTGATATACTCATCTATATCATCTTCTGATAAATTCTTTCCCTCGATTAATAACTGGGTATCGTATTTAAATTCTAACATAATTCCTCCTGTTTTTTTCTTCTATTATACTCTTATTTCAATATTTTCCTTAATAGTTTTAAATTGTTTTTAAAAGGCGGATATCTTAGTGGAATATCCAACAGATTACTTTTCTTTAGAATGCTTTTTTTGTGAGTAAAGGTCTCGAAACCTTCTTTTCCATGATAAGAACCAAGTCCGCTTTTTCCTACACCTCCAAAGGGAAGATAGGATGAAGAAACTTGTATGACCACATCATTGACAGCTCCTCCTCCGAAAGAAAGATCCCTCAGAATCCTTTCTTCATTTTCCTTGGAGGTTGTAAAAAGATACAGGGCTAAGGGTTTTGGTTTGTTCCTTAAAACATTAACGATCTCTTCGATCTGATCGAATTCAATAATCGGAAGAAGAGGACCGAATATTTCTTCCTTCATAGAAGCCGACTCCCAGGTTCCTTCTATAATCGCTGGGGCTATCTTTTCTTTTTGCCGATCAAAACCCCCGCCATAAAAGACAATGTCCTTCTTTAAATATTCTACAAGCCTTTGAAAATGCTTCTCGTTTATAATCTTGGGATATTCTTCATTGTTTAAAGGATCTTTCCCATAAAACTCCTCTATGGATTCTATTAAATAGTTTATAAACTCTTCTTTTACTTCTTTTTGTAAACAAATATAGTCCGGTGCTACACAGGTCTGACCGGCATTTAAGAGTTTTCCCCATGCGATTCTCTTTGCTGAAAGTTTTATGTCTGCTGTTTTATCGACAATACAAGGACTTTTCCCTCCAAGCTCTAAGGTAACAGGTATTAATTTTTCTGCCGCTTTTTCATAGACTATTTTCCCCACAGCGGTGCTGCCGGTAAAAAAGACATAATCGAAATGTTGATCTAATAATTCCTGAGTCCTTTCCTTACCGCCTTCCACAACAGCAGCATATTCTTTATCGAAAGTATCTTCTATAATCTTCCTTAAAACCTTCGCAGAATGTACGGAAATCTCCGATGGTTTTATCATCACTGTATTTCCGGCTGCTATTGCTGCAATAAAAGGATGCAGCGTTAGCTGAAAGGGATAATTCCACGGAGAAATCACAAGCACCTGCCCATAAGGTTCTGAATAAACTATGGATTTTGAAGGGAAATGAGCCAAAGGCGTTTTAACCCTTTTCGGCTTTCCCCATTTTTTCAGATTTTTTATAATATGATTGATTTCCTGATAAAACATCCCTATCTCTGTTTCGTAGGATTCAAAAGGAGACTTCCCCAGATCTTTATCTAACGCTTCCATAATCCTATTCTCATTTATTTCTACAGCTTCTTTTAATTCGCGAAGCTTCTTTATCCGATAATCTAAATCTTTTGTATAACCTCTATTATAAAAATCTCTTTGATTTTGTACTAGCTCTTGTATATTCATAGAAACCTCCTATCTTTACTAATACCCTTTTAGAACAAAAAAAGAGACCTTCCTCAGGAGCGTCCCTTTTTTATACTCATAATAAAGCACAGAAAATCTTTACCCTATTACCTGTCTCCTATTACCTACTACCAATTCCCTACTTCCTATTTTACCTACTTCCTACTCCCCTAACAATCGATTCCGCCGTCTACTCTTAATAATTGTCCTGTTATAAATCTAGATTCATCTGAAGCAAGGAAAAGTGCTGTGTTTGCAATATCTAACCCTTCTCCTAGTGTTTTAAGAGGACTCATCTGACGCATAGGTTCCATCGCATCGGCTCCCCCTACAGAATCCAGCATCGCCGTCTGGATCGCTCCAGGAAGAATAGCATTGCAGCGGATTTCCGGGCCAAGCTCCCTTGCAAAAGCTTTGGTTAAACCGCTCATTGCGTGTTTCGAAGAACAATAGGCAACAGACCCCCATCTTGCAGAGGTTCCCGCTACCGAACCGGTGTTGATAATAACCCCTTTGCCCTTTTCTTTCATCACAGGAGCGCATTTTTTCGTAAGGACTAAAGCTGCGTTTACATTCACATTAAACACATTTAAAAACTCTTCCAGCTCTATATCCAAAGTGTTTTTTGTTGACAGCATTCCAGCGTTGTTGTACAAAATATCTACCGTTCCATAAGCTTTTATCGTTTCGTCGAAGATATTTTCTACCTGTTTTAAATCTGTCATATCCACTAAAACATATATCGCTTCTCCGCCGGCATCTTTAATCTTTTGAACTGCTTCCTTAGAACGCTCTTCATTCCGACCGGTAATAACGACTTTTGCTCCTTCTTTTGCGAATAAATAGGCTGTTTCCCTTCCCATACCTGAAGTAGATCCCGTTATAATCGCAACTTTTCCATCTAATTTTCCCATACTTTCCTCCTTGTTATATTATTATCTCTAATGATATACTTATACCCTATATCGTTTTAAAACTATCAATATAAATATCTTCTTTAATAAATATAAACGACACCTTTCATTTTCCTTTTAAATTCATGAAAATCTTCTTCGGTTATCTTACCTTGGGAGGTCATAATCATAAGAGGAATTTCAGCATTTCCAGGCATTAAAGGAGGCTGAGCATAGGGATACTCATTTAATTCAAAGCCGTTTCTTTCATAGAAGGCGATCCTTCTTCTGCTGATCTTGTCTTCTGGAGGTTCTACTTCTAGGTAAATTCTTTTGATCCATTTTGATCGGGCAGACGTCAAAATCTTTGTGCCGATTCCTTCTCCTCGTGTATCTGGACATACTACGAGATGTTCTACAAAATTAAAATCTTTAAACTTCCAAGAACTGATATATCCTTTTATTCTTTCCTCTTCTTCATAAACTTCGATATCATAATGAGGATGATCTAATAATTCTTTCTGCCTTTCATAGGAACGGTATTCTTTTGCGGGAAAAGAACTTTCTAAGATCTTAAAAAAATCATTGAACTCTTCCTTTTTCATTTCTCTTAATACACTAGATTTCATCTGCGGTCTTCCTTTCTTTCCTATTTCTCTTTGCACTATAGAATATACCCATCATAATTAAAAACACAATTCCCTCTGTAAATACAAAGGAAAGCCAGGCCCCTCTCATCTTAAAGTATTCCTGGAGTATAAAAACCATGGGAATAAGTATTGCAATGCTTCGAAGTATGGATAAAAACATCCCCTCCTTTGTTTTTAATACAGCACTTAAATAAGCAATAGTCACAATATTAAAACCTGCGAAAAAGTATCCAATAAAATAAATCCGAAGACCCTCTACCGCTAATCCCAGAAGTTCTGGATCCCCTTGGCTGTTAAACAGCATTCCTATTTCCTCTGCAAAGAAAAACACGATTCCATAACAAAGGATAATCACTATAGCCGCCGTAATCCAAGAAGCTCTAAAAATAAATTTCAGATCTGTCTTTTTTCCTAAACTGAAGGATCTGCTTGCTAGAGGCTGAATTCCTTGAGAAATCCCCACAAAAACAGCTGTTTCGATTAAAGCGATATTCGCAACGATCCCATAAGCCCCTACACCTATCGTTCCTCTTATATTCATAATAATAAGATTAAAGGTGATCAGAGAAACAGCTGAGGCGATTTCTACTATAAAAGAAGAAAAACCATAAGATGCCATCGCAAAAATCCTATTTAAACTAATTTTTGTTTTTATCCATTTAAATCCTGCCTGAGTTCTAAAATGCTTCGATAAAATAAGGAGGCTTATAACAGGAGATAAAGACGTAGCAAAGGCCGCTCCGAACATCCCCCAGCCAAATACAAACATAAATACATAATCCAGTACAATATTCGAAAAACTGCTGGTAATCATCGCAATCATTGGAAGTTTTGGATTGTTATCGTTTCGAATATAGGCGAGACTTATATTGTTAAAAATGAAAAAAGGAGCCGCTAAAAGGATCGTCCGAAGATAGGTAACGGTCAAAGGCAAAGTTGCTCCTTCCGCTCCAAGAACATTAGACAAAGGCTCCGTAAAGAAGATCCCCATCAGTACAAAAACAAGAGCCGCGCATCCTCCTATAAACACTGCATGGCTGAAGGATCTATTTCCTTCTCCTTCTTTATGCTGTGTTAAAGAATAATCCGTTCCGCCTCCGATCCCGATCATCAGTCCGAATCCATTTAAAATACTATAAACAGAAATCGAAAAATTAAGAGCCGCCAGCCCTTCCCCTCCTAAACCCTTAGCCACAAAATACGTATCTCCTAATATATAACAAGATAAAGCAATCATGCTCATCACATTCAAGCTTACATACTTTATAAAATCCCTCTTAATCTCTACCATATTCTCCCCCATAAATATTTAAAATACTAACCTCTGTCGTGATACAAACACTTACCTATGTCTTGACTAACGCTTAGGTTCCTCTAGAACCATGCGTATTTATTCCTTCCAATGGCAACTCTTGCTATAAGAAAGTTTAAAGCTCTAGATATCTTCTTCCTATACATTTACAGTACAAGAAAGGTCTTAGTTTCCAATCCTGGGGAAGGATGAAGGGCACCTAAGATTCTCCTGAAGCCCTAGCTCAAATCAGGTCTTTAGATTTGACGAGCAGGCCTCATGCCACTCGTTTCCCAAGAGCGGTATTTTGCGATTGGCTAGAAACGATCGGCCATATCCTCCCCCAGACCCCCTCCTTTTACACCCCAACGCTTAGGAGCAAGGGAGCGTCTAACGACGCCTTTTATATACGAAGAAAATGCTCCGCATTTTCCACCACAACTCCCCTCTCCACTCTTTCACACTTCACTCTTTTCTTACTACAGGTGTGCCGCCTAGAGCCTAGGTTGCGAAGCAATCCCGCCTTTTCCTACTCCCTATCTTTTCCCTAAAAAAAGAA
>DGYFR06203__coassemble_2366_pt1 | contig 9920 bp, 4 predicted proteins | sample DGYFR06203__metabat2_low_PE_001 | metagenome-assembled genome bin DGYFR06203 | reverse complement strand
AAAAAAACAGTATGAATATGTAAATCCTTTGGATTTTGTGATGATGGAAACCTCTTATATATTGAGAGGTTTTTTCCTGTCTTGAAAATAAAATGGAAGTAAAATATTGACAGGCTATCGGGATTTTGATAGAATGGTAAAATGCTATAATAGACAAGAATGGAGAAGTACGCAATTATTCTCTATTTTGATGGAAATGTAAATCTTTAAAGCTTGGAAATTAAAGAGGGGTGAATGGTTGATGCATACTGAAAAGTATGGAATTACGGAGAGAGTCAGCTTCTCCAGGATTCAGAATGTATTAGGGCTGCCGAACTTGATTGCTGTCCAAACAGATAGTTATCGCTGGTTTATTGATGAGGGAATACGTGAAGTCTTTAATGATATTAGTCCCATTTCAGATTACGCAGGAAGCCTTGTACTGGAATTTGTAGATTACTATATGGAAGACACACCTAAATATTCGGAACAAGAGGCAAAGGATAGAGATACAAACTATTCTTGTCCGCTTAAGGTGAAGGTTCGACTTATTAATAAAGAAACGGGAGAAGTAAAAGAACAGGAAGTGTTCATGGGAGATATGCCTCTTATGACGGAATCCGGTACTTTTATTATAAATGGAGCAGAAAGAGTTATTGTCAGTCAATTAGTTCGTAGTCCGGGTGTATACTATGCAGATGAAATAGACAAATCTGGAAACAGAATTTTTTCATCTACAGTAATCCCAAACAGAGGAGCTTGGCTGGAATACAGTACAGATGCAAATAATGTTATCAACGTACGTATCGATAAAACTCGAAAACTGCCGGTAACAACTTTAGTTCGAGCACTTATTTTCAACTCCGATGAGGAGATCTTGGAGGCTTTAGGCGATACACCGGAAGTGCGCGTTACTCTTGAAAAAGAAGTTTCGAAAACACAAGAAGAAGCCTTGATAGAAATTTATAAAAAACTGAAACCAGGAGATCCTGCTGCCCTAGAAAGTGCAGAGCCATTAATAAATAATTTATTTTTCGACAGCCGACGATATGATTTAGCAAAAGTAGGCCGTTATAAATTCAATAAAAAATTAGCCCTAAGAGACCGTATTACAAACACGACTTCAAAATCCGATATTATCAATGAAGATACTGGAGAGATTCTTGTTACGGCTGGTGAATCTATAGATCTAGAGAAAGCTATTGAAATCGAAAATGCCGGTATCAACCGCGTGGATGTTATGCTGGAAGGCCAGACTGCACGAGTCATCGGAAATCATTTTGTAGATATCGAAGCTTTTGATTTGGAATTTGATACTTCAGATCTGAATTTATCTCAAAAAATCTACTATCCGGTAATGGCAGAAATTTTAGATGAGTTCGATACACCGGAAGACATCAAAAAAGCGATGATCGAGAGACAAAAAGAGTTGTCGCCGATTCATATTACCCACTCTGATATCCTAGCAGCTGTCAGCTATCAATTCAATCTGTTCCAAGGAATTGGAACGGTAGATGATATCGACCATTTAGGAAACAGAAGAGTGCGTTCTGTTGGAGAACTTCTTCAAAATCAGTTCCGTATCGGTTTATCCCGTATGGAAAGAGTTGTCAGAGAAAGAATGTCGACTCAAGATTTAGATCTTGCGACTCCGCAAGGATTAATCAATGTCCGCCCTGTAGTGGCTTCTATAAAAGAATTCTTCGGTTCATCACAGTTGTCCCAGTTCATGGATCAGATGAATCCCCTTGCAGAGCTTACTCATAAAAGAAGAATGTCAGCCTTAGGACCTGGCGGTCTTTCCAGAGACCGTGCCGGCGCCGAAGTAAGAGACGTTCATGATTCTCACTACGGAAGAATCTGTCCGATAGAGACTCCGGAAGGACCGAATATCGGTTTGATTACTTCTATGACCACATATGCACGTATTAATTCATATGGTTTCTTAGAGACCCCTTATAGAAAGGTGGACAAGGAAACAGGTATTGTAACAGATACTATGGAATATCTTACTGCAGATGTAGAGGATCATTATATTATCGCTCAAGCCAACGAACCTTTAGATGAAAATTCCAGATTTATAAATGAAAAAGTATCAGGCCGCGGTTTCTATGGAGAAAATGATATTTATCCTAGAGAAAAAATAGACTATATGGACGTTAGCCCGCAGCAGATTGTTTCTGTTGGTACAGCGATGATTCCATTCCTTGAAAACGACGATGCGACTCGTGCCTTGATGGGTTCGAACATGCAGCGTCAGGCGGTTCCTCTTCTTAAGACAGAAGCGCCTATCATCGGAACAGGAGTAGAACATAAAGCTGCATTAGACTCGGGAGTTGTGGTTAAATCCAGAGTGGAAGGTACTGTTACAAAAGTTTCCGGAAACGAAATTCAGGTTACAGCAGACGAGGATAGAAAAATTCATAGATATAAAGTGTTAAAATTCAAGCGTTCCAACCAAGGAACTACATTTAACCAGCGTCCGATCGTAAGAATAGGAGATCATGTTCACGAGAATCAGATTCTTGCAGATGGTCCTAGTACAAACGACGGAGAAATCGCTCTTGGGAAAAATCTTCTTGTTGCCTTCATGACATGGGAGGGTTACAACTACGAGGATGCGATTTTATTAAATGAAAAACTTGTTATCGACGATGTATTAACATCTGTTCATATAGAAGAGCACGAAAGCGAAGCAAGAGAAACAAAACTTGGACCGGAAGAAATCACAAAAGATATTCCAAATGTCAGCGAAGAGATGAGAAAAGATCTTGACGACAGAGGAATTATTCGTGTGGGTGCTGAAGTTACAAGCGGAGATATTCTTGTAGGAAAAGTAACTCCAAAAGGAGAAACAGAACTTTCTGCAGAAGAAAGACTTTTGAGAGCAATCTTTGGAGAAAAAGCAAGAGAAGTAAGAGATACTTCTTTGAGAGTTCCCCATGGAGAAACAGGTCTTGTTGTCGACGTTAAAACTTACAGCCGTGCGAATGGAGATGAATTGTCTCCAGGTGTAAACCAGGTTGTCCGTGTGTATGTTGCAGCGAAAAGAAAGATCATGGTAGGAGATAAGATGTGCGGACGACACGGAAACAAAGGTGTCGTTTCAAGAATCCTTCCTATGGAAGATATGCCTTATCTACCAGACGGTACACCTGTTCAAGTTGTATTGAATCCGCTAGGAGTTCCTTCCCGAATGAACTTGGGACAGATCCTAGAGGTGCATTTAGGACTTGCAGCAAGCAAATTAGGCTGGAAAGTTGCGACTCCGGTATTCGACGGAGCAAGCGACTGGGATATCGTGGATGCTTTAAAAGAAGCAGGCTATCCTGAAACAGGTAAAATTTGGTTAAGAGACGGAAGAACAGGGGAAGAATTCGATAATCCTGTTACTGTCGGCTATATGTATATGCTTAAACTTCACCACATGGTAGATGAAAAAATCCATGCTCGTTCCATCGGACCTTATTCTCTTGTAACGCAGCAGCCTCTAGGAGGAAAAGCGCAGTTCGGAGGACAAAGATTCGGAGAGATGGAGGTATGGGCATTAGAAGCATATGGTGCCGCTCATACCCTTCAAGAAATATTGACTGTAAAATCCGATGATATTGTAGGTCGAGTGAAGACGTACGAATCTATTGTTAAGAATGAAAATATTTCAGAGCCTGGCATACCAGAATCTTTCAAAGTTCTTATAAAAGAATTACAGGCATTGTCTTTGGATGTAAAACTTTTAGATAAAGAGAAAAAAGAAATATCTTTAAAAGAAAATGAAGAAAATGCTATTAAATTTAGACATATAGAAGAAATGGATCAAAAAGACAAAGAACCGACTGAAAAAGCCAAAGAAGCTACAGAGGATATTTTCGTGGAAAGCGAAGAGACTGTAGAAAAAGCAGAAGAGGGTACAGTAGAAGAAACTGTTGAAGAAGAGATTAACGAATAATCGCGAGAACGTAATAGAAAGGAGAGGGCTCCTTGGTAGAATTAACAAATTTTAATTCAATGAAGATAGGTTTAGCTTCACCGGAGAAAATCAGATCTTGGTCTCGGGGAGAAGTAAAAAAACCGGAGACAATCAACTATAGAACCTTAAAGCCTGAAAAAGACGGTTTATTTTGCGAGAAAATTTTTGGACCGCAAAAAGACTGGGAATGCAGTTGCGGTAAATACAAACGAATCCGTTATAAAGGTGTTGTTTGTGAAAAATGCGGGGTAGAGGTTACAACTTCTAAGGTCCGCAGAGAGAGGATGGGGCATATCGAGCTTGCCTCACCTGTTTCTCATATTTGGTATTTTAAAGGAATTCCATCTAGAATGGGACTTCTTCTGGATATGAGTCCTAGAGCATTAGAAAAAGTATTGTATTTTGCCAGCTATATTGTAATCGATGCAGGAGATACTGAGTTTTTTGAAAAGCAGCTTCTAACAGAATACGAGTATATGGAAGCCTGCGAAAATTATATAGAAGGTCAAGACTTTGTAGCGGGTATGGGTGCCGAAGCGATTAAAGAACTTTTAGAAAAAATCGACTTGGAAGCGGAATTTAAAGAATTGGAAGATGAACTGGAAACAGCTACAGGCCAAAAGAAAATCCGTATTCTAAGAAGACTAGAAGTAGTTAATGCTTTCCGCGAGTCTGGAAATGATCCTACATGGATGATTGTAGATGCGATGCCGGTTATTCCTCCAGATCTGCGACCTATGGTTCAGCTAGAAGGAGGCCGCTTTGCAACAAGCGACTTAAACGACTTATACCGCCGTGTAATCAACCGAAACAACCGTTTGAAAAGACTGTTGGATATCGGTGCTCCAGATATTATTGTTCGAAACGAAAAAAGAATGCTTCAAGAGTCTGTTGACGATTTGATCGATAACGGAAGACGAGGAAAGCCTGTTACAGGCCCTGGAAACAGACCTCTAAAAAGTTTATCCGATATGCTTAAGGGTAAAAACGGACGTTTCCGTCAAAACTTGTTAGGTAAAAGGGTAGACTACTCAGGACGTTCTGTAATCGTTGTTGGACCGAAACTTAAATTCAACCAGTGCGGTCTGCCGAAAACAATGGCGTTAGAACTATTCAAACCTTTTGTAATGAAAGAGCTTGTAAATAGAGATATCGCTCATAATATTAAAAACGCTAAAAAAATGGTGGAGAGAAAGAATTCTAAAGTATGGGATGTCTTAGAAGATGTTATCAAAGACCATCCAGTCCTATTAAACAGAGCCCCTACTCTTCACAGACTAGGTATCCAAGCATTTGAGCCTGTTCTTGTAGACGGTAAAGCGATTAAGCTTCATCCATTGGCTTGTACAGCTTATAATGCGGACTTCGACGGAGACCAGATGGCGGTCCATCTTCCTTTATCTGCAGAAGCTCAAGCAGAAGCACGTCTTCTAATGATGAGTACAAATAATATTTTAGCGCCGAAAGACGGTAAGCCGATCACAACACCATCTCAGGATATGGTATTGGGTGCATATTATTTAACTCGAGGAAAAGATGAAGAAAGAGCCGAATATAAAGAAGAAATCAAAGCAGATCCTTTTGCAGTTCCAATGTTTACAGATATAGACGAATTGAAAAAGAGTTATCAGCTTGGAAATATAGGTTTACATGATTTTGTAAGGGTACGAGTTTACAATAAGGATCTTGAAAAAAGCAGACCAGTATTGTCTACAGTAGGAAGATTTATTTTCAACGAAAAGATTCCTCAAGATTTAGGTTTTGTTAATCGTGAAGAGAAACCATTTAAACTTGAAATTGACAAGCTGGTAGGCAAGAAAGAGTTAGAAGAGATTATTCACCGCTGTTATGAAAAACACGGCAATATTATCACTTCAGAACTTTTGGATTATATTAAATCTTTAGGATATAAATATTCTACAATAGGCGCTGTTACCATCTCCATGGGGGATATCAACGTTCCGGAATCAAAATCTTCTATCCTTCTTCAAGGGGATAAAAGAGTAGAGGAATACGAGAACCTTTATCGTACAGGTATGATTTCCGATGAAGAACGTTATAATTTCGTTATCAAGATCTGGGGAGAAGTTACAGATGAATTGACAAATACCTTGATGAGAGACCTTGATGATGATAATAACCTTGCGATCATGGCAAACTCTGGTGCCCGTGGTAGTAAAAACCAGATCAGACAGCTGGGCGGTATGCGTGGTTTGATGAGTTCTGCAGCGGGCAGAACTATCGAAATTCCAATCAAATCAAACTTCCGTGAAGGTTTATCCGTACAGGAATTCTTTATCTCAACTCACGGTTCCAGAAAAGGACTTTCCGATACAGCCTTAAGAACAGCGGATTCAGGATACTTGACAAGAAGAATGGTCGACGTTTCCCAAGATGTTATCGTAACAGAGCAAGACTGCGGTACAGATCAATATATTACAGTTCACGACTTTATGGAAGGAAACGAATTGATAGAAGGAATCGGAAGCAGAGTTGTTGGGCGTTTCGCTTTTGAAGATGTATTGGATTTAGATACAGGGGAAATAATCGTTCAGAAAAACGAATTGATCACCAGCGATATTGCAGATAAGATCGTTGAGAAAAACATAAAAGAAGTAAAAGTACGTTCCGTACTAGGATGTAAAACAAAATACGGAGTTTGTGCTAAGTGCTACGGCAAGAACTTAGCTACGGGAAAAGCTGTAAATATAGGGGAAGCTGTTGGAACGATAGCAGCTCAGTCCATCGGAGAGCCGGGTACTCAGCTTACAATGAGAACTTTCCACTCCGGAGGTATCGCCGGTGTTGGAATCACACAAGGTTTGCCTCGTGTGGAGGAGCTTTTCGAAGCAAGAAAGCCGAAAGGTCTTGCTTATATTACTGAGATTTCAGGTACTGTAGAAGTTGTAGATAATAAGAAAAGAAATGATATTATCGTAAGAGCCGAGGATGGAGAAGAAAAAACTTATGCCATTCCATATGGCTCCCGCTTAAGAGTTAAAACAGGGGACTCTATAGAAAAAGGACAAGTTTTAACAGAAGGTTCTATCAACCCTCATGATATTCTTGAAGTATTGGGAGTACAAGGCGTTCAGGACTATATTATCAAGGAAGTCCAAAAGGTATACCGTCTTCAAGGGGTAGGTATTGACGATAAACATATCGAGATTATTATTCGACAAATGCTTTCTAAAGTGAAAATCGATACTTCAGGAGACTCTGATTTCTTAGAAGGAAGTTTAGTAAACTTCAGAGAATTTGAAGATGCAAACGAAAGATTGGAAAAAGAAGGCAAAGAAATAGCTACCGGGGAAAGAACTTTATTAGGTATCACAAAGGCATCCCTTGCTACAGATTCATTCCTATCGGCAGCATCGTTCCAGGAAACAACAAGAGTCTTGACAGATGCGGCGATAAAAGGAAAAGAAGATCATCTTCTAGGATTGAAAGAGAATGTTATTATCGGTAAGCTGATACCAGCAGGAACAGGTATTCACAAATATAGCGACATTGATATCGACTATGCTGGTAAAGCAGAAGAAGATGAAAAAATCGAGGTTAAAGCCCACGGAATCACAGAAGAGCGTGAAGGTGTGGCAGATCCGGAAGATATATTAGAAAAATTATAAAACAATAAAAACGAGATTGAAATCGAAAGATTTCATCTCGTTTTTTTAATATGATCTTCGCATGTATATATTTTGCCCAACACATCCATTTGTATTATGATTTAGAATTGGTTTGCCTGTTTGGATTTTTATAGAACCAGTTTAGAGCCTTCTCTGATCCTACAACAATAATAGAAAATGTGCTATAGTAAGAGAAGATTTGAGGTGTAGAGATGGAAGAATTAATACGTGTAGAAAATCTATCTTTTGCGTATGAAACGTTAGAAGACGGTACTATAGATTATGTTCTGGAAGATATTAATTTACAAGTAAAAAAAGGAGAGTTTCTAGTTGTTTTAGGCCATAATGGTTCTGGAAAATCTACTTTGGCAAAATTAATAAATGCACAGTTTGTTCCAAACGAAGGAAATATTTGGGTGAAAGGGATCAATACAAGAGAGGAAGAGACGATTTGGGATATTAAGAAAACCTGCGGTATGGTTTTCCAAAACCCGGACAATCAGCTTGTAGCGACGATTGTAGAAGAGGATGTTGCTTTTGGTCCTGAGAATTTAGGCATACCTATGCCTAAACTTAGAGAACAAGTAGATAAAGCTCTGGAAACGGTTGAAATGAGCGAGTATAAAAAGCATTCTCCAGCACTTCTTTCTGGCGGACAGAAACAAAGAATAGCTATAGCAGGAATTTTAGCGATGGATCCGGAATGTATTCTTTTAGACGAGCCTACAGCGATGCTGGATCCTTCTGGAAGAAAAGAGATTGTGAATACTATACTAAAGCTAAACAGAGATTATAATAAGACGATTGTATATATCACCCATTATATGGAAGAGGCCGTGTTAGCAGACCGTATTATTGTTATTTCAGATAAAAAAATCGTTGAAGAAGGAACTCCTCGAGAAATCTTTGGAAAAGTCGAGAGGATGAAAGAGTTGGGACTGGATGTTCCTCAAGTTACGGAACTGGCTTTTCTTTTAAGACAAGAAGGCTATGACATTCCCAATGTATTAACATCAGAAGAGTTGGTAGAGGCATTATGCAGATTAAATTAGACAATACAAGTTATATTTATAATAAAGGCAATAAATTTGAGAAAAGAGCCTTGGATCAAATAAATCTTGAAATAAATCAAGGAGAGTTTATTGGTTTAATCGGACATACAGGCTCAGGGAAGTCGACCCTTGTTCAGCATCTCAACGGGCTGATGCTGCCTACAGAAGGAAAGGTGTTTATCGATGGCAAGAATTCATCCGATAAAAAAGTATCGAAGACAGAGATCCGAAAAAAAGTAGGTCTTGTATTCCAGTATCCGGAGTATCAGCTTTTTGAAGATACGATTTATAACGATATTGCATTTGGACCTAAAAATATAGGCTGCAGCGAAGAAGAGATCGAGGAACGGGTACGATGGGCCTGCGAGATGACTGGTGTAGATTTTAAAGAAGCGAAGGCGCTTTCTCCCTTTGAACTTTCCGGCGGACAAAAACGAAGGGTCGCCATTGCTGGAGTCATAGCAATGAAGCCGAAGTTTCTCGTTTTAGACGAACCGACAGCCGGACTTGATCCTATAGGAAGAGAAGAGATTCTTTCTGAAATCCACCGTCTTTATAAAGAAGAGAATATTACAGTTATACTCATCTCTCACAGCATGGAAGATGTGGCGAGACTTGCGGACCGCCTGCTTGTTATGGATAATGGCAGAATTATTATGGATGACAAAACAAGAGAGGTATTTAAGCGTTCACAAGAACTGAAGGACATCGGTCTGAATATTCCTCAGGTTACAGAATTTATGAATGCTTTCCAAGCGAAAGGAAATGAGGTTCGCGAAGATATTTATACAGTGGAAGAGGCCTTTTTAGAAATCAAAAATTATTTGAGAGGGCAGCGCTTATGATGAAAGATATTACATTAGGACAATTTATACCGGGGGACAGTATTATTCATAAACTGGATCCCCGTGTGAAGATCGTTGCCATACTGATTTATATGATCTCTGTTTTTTTAGTGACGAAATTTATAGTCTATCTTCCGATTGCCATTGCTTTACTAGCTGTTATTTTAGTTTCGGGCATAGAGCTTAAATTTGTGCTGAATGGCTTAAAACCTTTAGTTTTTATTATCTTTTTGACATTGATGATAAATCTCTTAATGACGCCGGGAAGAGTATTGTATGAAATTGGATTCATCCGAATTACGGAAGAGGGGCTTCATACTGGACTTTTTATGGCCACAAGACTGATTCTCCTTGTAATCGGGACATCTCTTTTGACTCTTACAACAAGTCCGATTATTTTGACAGACGGTATGGAAAGTTTGATGAAGCCTCTTACTAAAATAGGATT
>DGYFR06203__coassemble_2356_pt1 | contig 10001 bp, 12 predicted proteins | sample DGYFR06203__metabat2_low_PE_001 | metagenome-assembled genome bin DGYFR06203 | reverse complement strand
CCGGCAATACTGAAAATATCCTAGAAGAAATGAATAAAGCAAATGAAGCGCTGCAAAATATTCTCGGAAAAGATTTTAGTACTCATGTACTTCGTTTTCCAGGAGGACATATGTCCTGGAAGAATATGGAAGGACCTACAGAGGCTCTTGCCAGCAATGGGATGGAGTGGATCGACTGGAACTGTCTTGTAGGAGATGGGGAAAGAAAAAGTGTGAGACCGACATCAGCTGCCGGACAATTAAAATATGTTAAATCGACTCTTGAGCAAAATGAAAACAAAGACAAGGCTGTGGTGCTTCTTCATGATGCAGGAAACAAGCAGTTGACGGCAAATGCTCTTCCTCAAATTATTCAATATTTGAGAGATAGCGGATACTCCTTTGGAATACTGAAATAATTATTTTTTGCAAAAAAATAAATCAAGATTTCTATTAGTATGATATAATGTATAAAGTAAAAAGGGGGTTTCTTCTATGAAAAAATTTGTCGAAAAAAGTATTAAAGAGATTAAAGAACAGATAGGGGATAAAAAAGCAATTTGTGCCTTATCCGGAGGTGTTGATTCTTCAGTTTGTGCTGTTTTGGTGCATGAAGCGATTGGCGATAATTTAACCTGTGTATTTGTCGATCATGGTCTTTTAAGAAAAGGCGAAAAAGAACAAGTTGAAGAAACTTTCAGAAATCAGTACAATATTAATTTAATTGTAGTGGATGCAGAGGACCGTTTCTTAAGTAAGCTTGAGGGCATTACAGACCCTGAGCAAAAAAGAAAAATTATCGGAGAGGAATTTATCCGTGTATTCGAAGAAGAACAGCAAAAATTAGAGGGCTACGACTTCTTAGTACAAGGAACAATTTATCCTGATATTTCAGAAAGCGGTCAAGACGGACATGAGATTGTAAAAAGCCATCACAACGTTGGTGGGCTTCCAGAAGACGTAAACTTTGAGCTGGTAGAGCCTTTACGCACACTTTATAAAGAAGAAGTAAGAGAAGTGGGCCGTGAGCTTGGAATGCCGAAAGAAATTGTAAACCGCCAGCCATTCCCGGGACCAGGACTTGGCGTACGCTGTTTAGGAGAAGTATCTAAAGAGAAATTAGATATTTTAAGGGAAGCAGACTATATTTTCAGAGAAGAAGTAGCGAATGCAGGACTTGATACTGAAATTTGGCAGTATTTTGCAGCGATGCCTGATTTCAGCGTAACAGGTGTAACAGACGGAAAACGCACCTATTCTAGAACCATCTTCTTAAGAGCGATCAATACAGAAGATGCTGTAACTGCAACATGGTATCCATTTGAAATGGAATTCCTTCAAAAAGTTTCAGATAGAATCTGTGCAGAAGTACCGGAGGTCAATCGAGTGCTTTACGATATTACTCAAAAACCGCCAGGAACAATTGAATTCGAATAAGATAAAAGATCAGCGACAGCTGGTCTTTTTTTTATGTATTTATTAAGGATAAATTAGGGTACATATATGTAGAAATCTATTAAATATAAGCACAGGGGATAAAATAATGGACAGAAATAAAAAAAATATTTTATTGAAAAAGGTTGGATTAGGGCTTGCAGGGTTTTCTCTTTCTTTTGCCGCCTTTATAGCCTTAATTCGAATGGATTATAAGAAAAAGATCCGTATTCAGTCGGAGAACGGGATTCAGGAATGTGGTTTTAAATCCATCGGCGGAATTATGCAGTATTTTCAGATTCGAGGGGAAGATGTGAGAAATCCTGTTATACTTTTCCTTCACGGCGGACCAGGAAGCCCTCATTCTTTTGTATCCCACCATTATCAGAGGGAACTGGAGAAGGATTATACTTTTGTGAATTGGGATCAGCCCGGCTCCGGCAGAACCTTTTATGCAAATCAAGAACGATTTAGAACAGATAAAATTACTGTAGATGAAATCTTGAGAGATTTAGATGAAGTAGTGGACTATATCCGAAACAGCCTTCATCAAGACAAGATTATTATTATGGGGCATTCTTGGGGATCGGTAATCGGAAGCATTTATATACAAGAACATCCTGAGAAAATACGCGCCTATATCGGGCAGGGACAGGTTATCGATCCTACTGGAGAAGAAAAGGCAGTTCATGAAGCCATGAGGCAAGCTCATAAAGATGGAAATGAGAAGTATATTAAAGAACTGGGTCTGCTCTTCGATGATTTCAACAAAGCAAAGGATATTGGAGAAATTAATGAGAAACAGCTCCTTCGTATTCGAAAAGTGGCGGCCGCATATCTCCCGGAAGAAGAAGTGCGAAAGGGCCGGGAAATGTTGTGGATGGGGATCAGCTCGCCGGAGATGAACAAAGAAGATTTTAGATGGTATAAAAAAATTCTTATAGAATCAAGGGATTTTGCAGATATACAAAGAAATTTAGTGGATTTTCTATTTTTTAAATTTGATATTCGAGAACTGTCTAAAAAATATGAAGTACCGATCTATTATATTTCTGGAACTAGCGATTGGATAACGCCATTTGTAGCTGTAGAAGAATATATCGAAGAGATCGAAGCTCCAGATAAGAAGTTTGTTTTTGTAAAGGGAGCAGGACACAATGCCCATGTGGATAATCCAAAAGCCTTTGCAAAGGCAGTACGTTCTCTATTAAACAGAACGAAGAAAGATGCAGGTGAAGAATGAAAAACTTATTTATAAAACAAAAAGTATTTAAAATTACAGATCATTATCCTGTCTTAGACGAATCTGGGAATGCAGTTTATCATGTAGATCAGGATTTTCAATTATTAGGTTTGTCTGTCGTGATCAGCGATAAGGATGGAAAACCTGTCTGCAAAGTTGACCGTAAGATTTTATCTTTTCTTCCTGTGTTTTATCTCTCCTTTCATACGGGTGAAGAAATCGTTATGAAATCCAGATTCACATTTCTAAGGCAGAAAATAGACATAGAACCTTATGAACTGGGGATTTATATTGAAGGAAATATTATTGACCATAAATTTGCAGTATACAAGGGAGGTCGTATCATCGGACGAATAGACAGGGAGCTTCTTGTGTGGGGAGACACCTATCATTTAGAGATCATAGAAGAAGAGTATGAGCTGTTGTTTGTAGGGATGGTTGTTGCTATCGATCATATTATCGATGCAAGACAGTCTTCCGGCAATTAAATAATCGCAATATTATTGAAATTCCAGCGTAATCTTTTTGAAGATATTGAGTGGTAAAATAAGAACAGGGAAAAGATAGGATTGGAATAGAGGTGAAGTCAATGAAAAAAATTTTTATAGTTGTTGGAATTGTAATTGTTCTTTTAGCAGGACTGTTGACCTTTTTAACAAAAAAAGGAAAGTCGGATAAGTTTAGAGAGCGATATCAATATTGGCTCTGGGAAGATTGTAACTTATCGAGATGATCATGGCGGATTACATGGAGACGGAACAACCTTTGCGATTATCGATTTTCGAAAAGAAAATATGAAAGACAAGTATAAGGAAAACAAAGAATGGAAACCGCTGCCTCTAACTGAGAATCTTGAAATTTTAAACTACGGTTCAAAAACGGGAGAAGAATGGAACAGATTGCCTACGATTGCAGATGATAAGCTCAAACCGCTGATTCCTCGAATTGAGAACGGCTATTATTTCTTTAAAGACAGGCATTTTGAATCACAGGATCCGAAAGATGATACAGACATTTTTAACCGTTATTCTATGAATTTTACTTTTGCAGTTTTTGACGAAGATTCAAATAAAATGTATTATTATAAATTTGATTCTTAAACAGGAAGAAGATGTACCTTGTGTAAAGGATAATAGGAGAAAAGAATGATCCAGTATTATTATTTAAAAGATATAAAAAGAATTGGAAAAAGAGATAAGGAAATTTATTATTTGTTAGATAAAGAAAAAGGCTGGATCCTAGATGAGGAAAAGAAAATTATCGATCGGCTTATCGGCTTTGACAGTACAAAAACCGAAGATTCAAAATCTCGTATAGGGAATATGGAGATTATAAGTCAAATAGAAGAGATAGATGCTGAAGAAGTTATAGAACGTTTAACCAGCAGGGAAAACTAAAAAAACAAATAAAAGGAGAACTGCCATGAATAATGCTGAAGAAAGAATGATAAAGGCAAAAGAAATGTATGATGCAGTCGCTTCAGACAATGAAAAGCTTAAAGACTTTATAGAAGTTCTAAAGGAAATGCCGGAACGTATGGAACCTTTATCCGATTATTATTTTAATGAATGGATAGAGGATCTTACAGAGTTGGAAGAAACAGATTTTCATAATGAAGTTATGAATCAGGATTCCATATATGAAGAAATTGCAGATCAGTACGACATGATGAAAGAAATTATTCTTATCGCTGCGAAATATATTAATAAAGATTTTAACTAAGAGCAGCTTAAGAAGCAAAACCGAAGTAATCAAAGCAGAAATGAATATATGTTTCTGCTTTTTTTATTTAGCAATAGATGATCTCGAAGATAGGTATAGAGGCGAGAAAGTAATCGAAAATGAAAAGCTGATTTTGTTTGGAAAATGGAGACGTTGTTTTATGGAGATACTAAAAAATAGAATTATAGTTTCATAATCTGTAAAATTGATAAAATCTTAAAAAGTTTACAAAGTAGAAAGAATCATCCTTCCATGATATAATATAAAAAATTAGAAGTATTATAGTAGGGATTATTATGAGAGTAAAGAAAACCATTTCCGCAGTTTTGCTGATGCTTATGATGACAGGCCTTTTAGCCGGCTGCTCTTCGCCTCAGCCTGAAGCAGCAGAAGATCAGAACAGTTCTGAAACTATCAGCACAGAGAATACTGTAGAAAGAAAGAAAGCAGCATCTCCTGAGGAAGCGCTTCAGATGTTGAAAGAGGGAAATAAAAGATTTGTTGACAACAATCAAGCAAACAACGACTTAAGCGAAACAAGAAGAAATGAACTGGTAGAAGGACAGGAGCCTTTTGCAGTTGTGGTTGCCTGCTCCGATTCTAGAGTCGTTCCAGAACATGCTTTTGATCAAGGGCTGGGAGATATTTTTGTAGTAAGAGTTGCTGGAAATATTTTGGATCCGGCAGAGATCGGCAGTGTAGAATATGCAGTAGATCATTTAGATAGCAAAGTTGTCGTAGTTTTAGGCCATCAAAGCTGCGGAGCTGTTACAGCAGCAGTGGAAAAAGACCAGAATACAGAAAATAGTCATACAACCGAACATATCGATGCTTTTTTAGATAATATCGAGCCGGCTGTTGCTAGAGCGAAAGAATCGGAATTAGAAGGGAAAGAATTAGTAGAAAAAACTGCAGAGATTAATGCAGAATTAGCAGCAGCATAGCTTCTTTCAGACAGCAGCTTAATAAAGAGTGCTTCAGAAAATAATGAAGTAAAAGTTGTTTCTGGAAAATACCTGTTAACTACCGGGGCAGTGGAGTGGCATGAATAGAAAGAGCGGCATACTTAAAAAGTGTTTAGTGTTCGTCGAGTTTATGGACTCTGTAGAAGATTTTCGTCTTCATTTATAGTAATAAAGATCTTAAGGGAAATTTGCACTGAGATTGTACATAGAAAAACGGCAGAGCAATTGCTCTGCTGGTTTTTTGAATGGGATATTTAGTTTGTTTTATTTCATTTCAAAGTCGTCGCTGGAAGCACCGCAGACAGGACAGAAAGCCGGCGGTGTATCCCCTTCATAAATATAGCTGCAGATAATGCATCTCCATCTTTTCATATTTGCCTCCTGGTTTTTTGAATTAGATAATATATACCCTTTAATGAGATAATATTCAAGCTAACTACATAAAATATATAAAAATGGGTACAAATCGATTAATAGAATTCCATGAGGGAATAAGGAGGTAATTATGTTATTGCAAGAACTTTACAAAAAACTGGAAGAAAAAAAAGAGCAGATGATCGAAAACAGAAGATGACTTCATGCCCATCCTGAGCTTTCTTATGAAGAAAAAGAAACAAGCGAGTTTATCGCTAAATTTTATGAGGGAAAAGATGCAGAAGTTGAGACCGGTGTTGGCGGAACTGGTATAAAAGTTACGATAGATTCGGGAAATCCTGGAAAAACAGTAGCGATACGAGCTGATTTCGATGCTTTGCCTATAACAGAAGAGACAGGGCTTGACTATGCTTCTCAAAACAAAGGAATTATGCATGCTTGCGGACATGATGCCCATACTGCCTATATGATGGCTTTAGCAGACAGTTTAATCGAATTAAAAGATCAATTGAAGGGTAAAGTAGTTGTTATCCATCAGCTGGGAGAAGAGGTTCCTCCGGGAGGAGCGTCTTATATGATCAAAGACGGCGTTCTTGATGGAGTAGACAATATCTTCGGCTGCCATGTTATGAGCCAGATGGAAACAGGTAATGTATATTATCATGAAGGTCCAACCCAGCAGGCGAGAGCGAAGTTTACCGTTAAAATTCAAGGCAAGGGCGGTCATGGAGCCATGCCGAACGAAGCTAACGATGCGATCGTTGCAGCATGTCATGTTGTTGTAGCTCTTCAGACAATTGTCAGCCGCCGTTTGAATCCTTTTGATGCAGGTGTTGTAACAATCGGATCTTTTGGAGGAGAAGGAACCTTTAATATTATCAAAGACAGTGTGACGATTGTAGGAGATGTAAGATGTATGTCCGATGATGTTCAAAAGCTTATCGGAGAACAGATAGAAACGATCAGCAAAGGCGTAGGAGCAGGATTTGGTTGCGGTGTTGAAGTAGACTTCGTTCCAGACTATTCGGTACTGGATAATGATCCTGAAATGACCCGATTAGCTGTGGAGGCGATTAAAGAGGCCAACATCGATGAAGTGAAAGAAGTTTTAGACTCTGGACCTCAATCTCCCTCAGAAGATTTTGCATACTATACGAAAATTGTACCGGCTTGTTTCTTCTATATCGGTGCGAAACTGGATACAGGAGAAACATTCCCTCACCACCATCCTAAATTCCAAATCAATGAAAAGGCTATGACAATCGCTGCAAAATCTATGGGTGCTGTAGTATTAAAATATATGGGTTTAGAGTAATAATTTTAAAGAGACAGAATTTTCTGTCTTTTTTTGCTTATGACTATAAAAAAGAATGGTAATATCAGCGATCTGTGATATTATTATAGATATAGATTAGCAGTATCATTTAGGCTAAAGAGAATTTTTAAATAAAGGCGGAGGGAAAATATGATCAGCGAATTAATACTTCGAAATTACAATGCCAGTCTTGCATCCAGTCCCCTGCAAAAAATTGCAGTAGTCTGCGACGAAGGCAGAGAATTGTTCGAATTGGAATCCAATCGCAGGATTCGATACGTGGAAGATGACAGACTATTCAAATTATGTGCCCAAGAGTTTTCGGATTTGCTTTCTTTTCCATATTATAAATTCAAATATGAGGAATTTAAAATTGTTCCGAATAAAGGAACCCATAATCATAAATCGAACCCAACCATTGAAAAAATGAAAATATTGGTATTGTATTTTGAAGACGGGGAACCTTTCAACAAAGGTAAAATCTTAGGGCTTGCTTATCAGCATGAAGAAACAGGAGAATACCGAATTATTTATATTCCAAATGACAAATCAGAATGGGTTTACTCAGACGGATATAAGAATAAATATTCTTTCAGCCATACGTCGAAGAATATATTATCTAAGGAAGTTAGACTTAAAGCATAGTTAAAAAGCTTAGAAACTCCCTTCGGGGAGTTTTTGATTTTTAATCTGGAAGATCAGATTCGTTAAATAATTTAGGAAAAGGATTCCTCTATTTACAAGTTGGATAAAATATTGGATAATATTATGAAATACGCTATAATAGTAAGTAGTAGTTTTAACAAGGTATATAGAAGTCATAAATCATAGGAGAGTGGGAGGTGTATTATGGCTCAGCGAAATAGAGTATCATTAGCCGTAGTAAAAAGGCTGCCTAAATATTACAGATATCTAGGTATGATCGCAGACAAAGGGATTATCCGTGTATCATCCCAAGAGCTAAGTAATATAACCGGTTTGACAGCATCACAAATACGACAGGATTTAAATCATTTTGGCGGCTTTGGACAGCAGGGATATGGTTATAATGTAGAAGAGTTGAAAAATGAAATTGAAAAGATTATCGGGATTGATAAATCGTATAAAGCAATTATTATAGGTGTAGGAAATATTGGACGTGCAATTTTGAATTATAGAGGTTTCCAAAATTCCGGCTTTAATATTGTAGGTTTGTTTGACCATGCTGAAGACTTAGTGGGTAAAACGATCACTGGTTTAAAAGTTAAAGATATCAGCGATTTGGAAAGTTTTATGAAAGAAGAAGAAGCGGATATTGCGGTAATTGCGATTCCCGCAAGCGAAGCGCAGCAGGTTTGCGAAATTTTAGTCGATGGTGGTATTAAAGGGATTTGGAATTTTGCGCCGATCGATTTAAAATTGCCGAAAAAAGTAGTTTTAGAGAATGTTCATTTAGATGAGAGTTTGTACACATTGACTTATTATATGAATAATCTGAAGGATTATCCTGGAGTCAAATAAAATTTCCATAAGCGATGCATCTGCATCGCTCTTTTTATGTGTCGGGAGAAAGAAAGAGGTTAGAAATGATCGTTTTAGGAGCGAAGGATATCGAGAAATCCTATGGTGCTCGAGAAGTCCTTTCAAAGATATCTTTCAATATTAACAAGGGAGATAAAATAGGGCTTGTTGGAATAAACGGAGGAGGGAAAACAACATTATTTGATATTTTAACGGGAGAACAGTCCAGCGACGGCGGAGAGCTTTATTGGATGAAGGGGATTCGGTTCGGCTATCTGAAGCAAGGAATGAAATTAGATCCGGATAAAACCCTTTATAACTGCTGCCTAGAAGTTTTTCAAGAACTTTTAGATATGGAAGAAGAGATCCGCCAGCTGGAAAAAGATATGGCAGATCCTTCAAAAAATTTAAATACGATACTAGAGAGATATCAGCGTCTGCAAGACGAGTTTGCAGAACGGCAGGGTTTTTCTTATGATTCCCAAATAAAGGGCATGCTTAGAGGACTTGGTTTTCAGCCGGAAGATTTTGATGAAAAGATTTCTACCTTAAGCGGAGGCCAGAAATCGAGGATAAAACTTGCCCAGCTTCTTTTGAAGAAGCCGGATCTCTTGTTTTTAGACGAGCCTACAAATCACTTGGATATGAAGGCTATATCTTTTTTAGAAAGTTTTCTTCGCGATTATGAGGGAACGTGTTTTGTTATTTCCCATGATCGTTATTTCCTTGATGCTGTAGTAAATAGGATCTTTCATTTAGAAAATAAAAAGATTGAAATCTATAATACGAATTATAGCGATTATATGGTGGAAAGGAAAACAAGGCTTAAAATCCTTTGGGATACTTACAATAATCAGCAGAAAGAGCGGAAGAGACAAGAAGAAATTATTGAAAAATATTTAAGTTATGGAAATGCCAGGCTAATCCGGCAAGGACAGTCCCGAAAGAAGATGCTGGATAAAATGAGTTTTCAAGACCGTCCAGAGGAAGAATCTGGAAGTTTTGATCTTGCCTTTTCTCCGGCAGTAGAAAGCGGAAAAGATGTGGCTCGAGCAAAAGATATATCCAAGTCCTACGATGGTTCGGAAATATTTAAAGAGGTAGAATTCACAATATTCAAAGGGGAAAAGGTCGGGCTTATCGGTGACAACGGGGTGGGAAAAACCACCTTGTTTAACATTATGATGAATCGAGTGAAGCCGGATACAGGCTCTGTTGTATTGGGGAGCCAAGTTCATGTAGGCTATTATGATCAGGAGCAGAGAAGTCTGCATTCAGATAAAACTGTAGTGGATGAAATATGGGACGAATTTCCTTATTTAACACATTATGAGATCCGGTCTTATCTAGCGAAGTTTCTTTTTATGGGGGATGATATTTTCAAACTTGTAGATGAACTGAGCGGGGGAGAGAAGTCAAGGATTTCTTTGTTAAAACTGATGCTTTCAAATACAAATTTTCTTCTTTT
>DGYFR06203__coassemble_2353_pt1 | contig 10008 bp, 12 predicted proteins | sample DGYFR06203__metabat2_low_PE_001 | metagenome-assembled genome bin DGYFR06203 | reverse complement strand
GGTCATATTAAAGGCTTCGCCGATCGCTCTCATTAATAGGAAATGAACAAAATAATAGAAAGCTGTAGCCGCCATCGTAAAGATAATCCCGCTTCGTACATCTTCTTTATTGATTCCCGCTTCCGTATTCCCTATCAGAAAGCCTATAACAAAATAGATTAGAGCCCTTGTGCCGATAACAGGAGAAAAAAGAATATCTTCGATCAATCCGATAAATAGTCCAGAATAGCCCCCTGTATAAGAACCAAAACCAATCGACAAGGCTACGATGACTGCTATGGAGAGATTTCCCCAAACTCCAAAAACAGGCAGTCTTGAAATTAGGGTTGATTGTATAATAATATTAGCTACTAATATTATTATGATCACTGCTTTATTCTTCATTTTGATTCACTCCATTGTCGATTATTAACACTCTATACAATTTATTGAAATCTATTGGACTTTCAATTTTGACATTTTTTAATAGATTATTTTCATCTTCGAGAACTTCTGCTACCTTGCCTATATAGATATCTCTAGGATAGATTCCTCCAAGACCTGAAGAATAGATACTGTCGCCAGTCCTGATATCTCCTTCTTTATTGTACATAAATCCATACAGTTTGCCATCGCGCATCCCTTGTATGACTCCTGTTTCTTGATTTCTATTTACGATAAAAGAAACATTATTATTCTCATCGAGTATGGATGCTACTTTAGACCAGTTTAATCCAACTTCGATTACCGTTCCTACCAGTCCTTCTGCCACAGCATTCTCTTCGTTCAACGTACCTTGTACTACAGTATCTCCTACATTGACGCTATCTTTGCTTCCTTTATCCAAGGTAAAATGCACAAATAAATTCCCCGGTTCTTTTGCTGAAATATTTGCAGCTGTATATTTTCTTTTTCGCTCCTGCATGAGCTTATATTCATCTTTTAAAAAGTCTTCTCTAGAAATAACATTTTCCATAATATTCACTCTTTCCTGCAGCTGTCTGTTTTCTGCTACAAGCTGAGCATGTTCTTTCCTTAATTGTCTTGTTCCAAAAACAGATTGAAAGACCTCGCCTACTTTTGATGTTGTAACATAGATTGCTCTTGTCACAGGACTTGTAATCGTCCCGATAGCATTGCCGCCGATATTCATAACATATCGGTTTTGATTCGTTACAAAGATCAGTACAAGCAGAAGAAGCACTGTAGTGGAAAATATAATCCATTTTCGAAGTCCATGATTATAATTAAACTTATTCATTTACTTAATCACCGGTTTCTTTTTCTTATACACGAAGGGTATGCTTCTGCCAATCCCAGCACCCGTACAACTCTCAGGATGATCCACTTTTAATAAATCAATATTAATTTCACTGGTGATATACTCGGCAAAACCATTTATTTGAGAAACTCCGCCTAAAAAATAAATCCCTTCTTTTACAATATCTGCGGAGATATCTGGCGGTATTTTTTCTAGAACATCCCTTGTACTCTTTACTGTTTCAAGTATGATCGGATTGATTCCTTCGATAATATCTGATGCAGTAATTTGAATCGTTTTTGGCATTCCCGTAACGAGATCCCTTCCCGTTACTTCCATTGCATTTTTTTGATCGTACTCTTCTATAGAACCTAGTTTTATTTTGATCTCTTCTGCAGTTTGAATTCCAATTAATAAATTAAAATTCTTTTTAAGAAGATACTGAATATTTGAATCAATATCTTCCCCTCCCATCATCTCGCAATGAGAAGCAACCACTCCTCCCAAGGATACAACGGAAGCTTCTATTGTACCGGCGCCTACATTGATCAGCAAATGCCCGTCCGGTCTTTCAACATCGATATCAAGACCGACTGCCGAGGCAATATTCTCTTCCACAAGCCGAACATCCCTAGCCCCGGCATGTAGACCTACATCTTCAACCGATCTTCTCTCCACATCTGTCAATCCCATAGGTATCGTGATCGCTAAACGAGGCTGAAATAAAGAATACCCTTTGACTGCTTTTCTCAAAAAATAAGTCAGCATTGCCTGGGCAGTCTCGAAATCTGCTATAACACCATGCTCTAAAGGTCTTACTGCAAGGATATTATCTGGAGTTTTTCCCAGCATTTCCTTCGCTTCGTTTCCTACAGCCCGCACTTCATAATTGCTCATATCTATAGCGACAACTGAGGGTTCATCTATAAGTATGGTACCGTCTTTTTTAGAAATAATCGTTCTAGATGTTCCTAGATCTACCCCTAAATCAGCGGGAAATATTTTCAATAAAATCGACATCTTTTCTCCTTAAAAATAACTCTGTTCTTTCATGCTAAGATAGTTCTTATCCCCCACGATAATATGATCTAATACGCTTATCCCTATAATTTCTCCCGCTTTTACAAGCCTCTTCGTAATTTCAATATCCTCCCGGCTGGGTTGTACATCACCGCTGGGGTGATTATGAATAAGTACGATGGAATTTGCGCTTTTTCTTATAGCCGGTTTAAACACTTCTCTCGGGTGAACGATCGAAGCGTTAAGGCTTCCTTCTGATACCATTTCCTCTGAAAGAATTCTATTTTTCGTGTCGAGAAGTAGAATACAGAAATGCTCTTTCATTTTATGACAGAGTTTTCGATAATAATAATCTGCTATACTAGAAGGATTTTTTATTTGAATACTGCGTCTTTTCTCTTCCATAAAAAGTCTTCGCCCAAGTTCAACCGCCGCCAGTATCGTTGCAGCCTTTGCTCTTCCGATTCCTTTTATATTTTCAAGTTCTTCTACCGTTATATCGTTAAAATTAGGCTCCTGCTTAATTCTTTCCAGCACATTGCCCGCAACCTTAATAACATTCTCGCCTCTTGTGCCGCTTCCGATTAAGATTGCCATAAGCTCATCTTCTCTTAAGGCTTCCAATCCCAACTGCACCAACCGTTCCCTTGGTTTTAAATGGGATGGAAGATTTTTAAATTGTCTATTTGAATTTTCGTCCATTTCGATAACTCCTATTGCTTTCATTCCAAACCCGCTTTAGCTGTTTCGTGGTGTATTTAGATGCGAGACCGACAAAATAACCTGTAACAACACTTAATAATAAAAGCAGGGGCAGATAGATAAAGATTCGCAAATTATTTAAAATAAAAGAGGCTACTAAAACTTGAGCCAGATTATGAAAAAATGCTCCAATGAAACTGACACCGATTAAGGATAAAGATCTTATATATTTATAGGCTAAAAACATCGCAATTGTGCTCGCTATCGCACCAAAAAAGCTATAAAAAAAGGACATCACCGATCCTGTCAGCAAAATCATCAACATCGATTTTAGAGTTCCTATGACAAGTCCTTCTTTAAATCCAAAAACTACAACAGCAGACAAGATTATTATATTCGACAATCCAAGTCTTGCCCCGGGAATGGCGATAGGGATCGGCAAAGATGTTTCTATAAGGGTCAGCACAAGGGCTGCCGATGTTAATAAAGATAAAAACAACCACTTTCTCATACTATTACCTTAATAATTAATCGCATCAAATTCATTTCCTTTATCATTCTTGATTTCAACAATAAAACGATTCGGCAGACATACGATCATCTCGCCGGAATTTTCAATATATCCTTGTCTTACGCAGATCTGATCGTCGCAGTCTGCTTCGTGCATATGGATTTTTTCATTATCCACTTCAATAATATTCAATCCATATTCTGTCTCATATGTATACTGTTTCTTGCTGCTTTGACCTAGTGTAATCTTTTCCACTTCTTTGCCGTCTATCTGTATACTGGCATAATTTTTGCCGCTGTTTATTTGTGTTGCATTTATTCCAATAAAAAGGGTTAATGAAATAAGGATAATAATTACTGCTGTTATTTTATCGCCTTTTGTCATCGTTTCCCCCTTTTTAGTCCTTTAATAAGTTTAACACTTAAAGGGGTCCCTTTCAAGAAAGTGCTCCAGTCTTTGCACTAAAAAAAGGAAGTTTCCTTCCTTATTTTTAGCTTGCTTTTTCTTCTGTTGTATTCTCTTTATTAACAAGTCCTGGGTGTATACATTTTGTAGGACATTTATCGATGGCAGCTTGTACCTGAACGGGGTCCATGTCATCTGACGGGGTGAATACAGATAAATTATTCTCCAGTTTGAATCCATCTGGACATTGTTTTACACAAATTCCACAGGCGATACAGCCTACAGAACAAGCTTGTCTCACAAATTTTCCTTTATCTTTATTCATGCATTTTACAATGACTTCTTGATCATAGGGCTTCAATACAATTAACTCCCTTGGACATTCAGAAATACATTTTTTACAAGCTGTACATTTATCTTCGTCTACAATTGCAACTCCGTCTATAATATGTATCGCATCGAATGCGCATACATCGACACAAGACCCGCATCCTAAACAACCGTAGGAACAAACTTTGCTTCCGCCTTGCAGTGCATGATTCGCTCTGCAATCGCGAATCCCTGTATATTTAAATTTATCTTTTGAATAAGCTTCTTTTCCTTGGCATCTCACCACAGCCACTTCGCGAACAGAATCTCCTGCATCTGCTCCAAGCATTTGGGCAAGTTTTGCATGAAGAGGCGGTCCGCCAACGGGACAAGCTGTAATCGGTGCACCGTCGTTAATTATCGCGGCTGCTAAACCGTCGCAACCCGGGAATCCGCAGGCTCCGCAGTTTGCTCCTGGAAGGGCTTCTCTGACTTCACTGATTCTGCGGTCAACTTTTACATGAAACACTCTTGATGCAAATGATAATATCACCGCAAAGACAATTCCAAGTACCCCTAATAATATAACTGCTAATAATATTGGATTCATATTTCCTCCTTACACCAATCCGGCAAATCCGAAGAAAGCCATAGCCATAAGTCCTATTGCTACAAGGGCGATGGGAACTCCTTTAAAAGATTGGGGAACATCGGCTAATTCAAGTTTTTCTCTAATAGACGCAAGCAGTACTATAGCAATTACGAAACCAATAGAAGATCCGATTGCAGATGCTACTGTTTCAATAAGATTATAACCTTCTGAAATATTGGCAATCGCCACACCCAGTACCACGCAGTTTGTAGTAATCAAAGGAAGAAAGACTCCCAGCGCGCTATAGAGATTCGGGCTCATCTTTTTAAGAACCATTTCTACAAACTGAACTAAGGTTGCGATAACCAGTATAAATACAATTGTCTGAAGATATTGCAAGCCCAATGTGTTTAATAGATAGAGCTGAATAAAGTATGTAACAACAGAGGCAATTGTAATTACAAAGGTAACAGCAGCGCCCATCCCGACAGCTGTTTCAACTTTAGTCGAAACCCCGATCAAAGGACATATCCCTAAGAATTGAGCAAGGACATAGTTGTTTACAAATGTATACAGTACTAAGATCTGAAATAAACTAGTCAACATTATGCTCTTCCTCCTTTTCTTTCGGAACGCGCCTTCGCAAAATTAAACAATGCGTACAGCATTCCTAGTATAATAAATGCTCCCGGCGCCTGACCTACAAGCCCTATGGCAATTCCGTCTGGCAAAATAGGATTTCCTAATATTTCTCCTGCGCCTAGTAATTCTCTTATAAAAGATAATACGCAAATTACGACTGTGTAGCCTATTCCATTTGCTAGTCCGTCTACAAAAGATTTAACAACTCCATTTTTAGAAGCAAACCCTTCTGCTCTGGCAAGGATAATACAGTTTACTACGATCAGCGGAATAAATAGACCTAACGAGCTGTAAAGGGCTGGTATATAAGCTTGAAGCAGCATCTGCACTAGTGTTACGAATGTCGCTATAACAACAATATAAGATGGAATACGAACTTTATCCGGAATGAAATTTCTTAACAAGGAGATTACTATATTCGATAAAGTAAGTACCACGATAACAGCAATTCCCATTCCTATACCGTTCGCAAGAGATGTACTAACTCCCAGTATTGAACACAGTCCTACCATTTGGACGATAACAGGATTGTTGTTCACAACTCCATCTACAAATATTTTCCCGTAACCGCCGCGGGCTTTTTTCTTTTTCGGTAAATCTTTTGCATCTTCAGTAGGGATGGTTTGTTCTATCCTATCGATATTATTTTCCATAAAACCCTCCTTTATTCGCTAACTTTCGGTAATGCGTTTACTGCGGAGTTTAAACCGTCTAGTATTGCATTGACTGAAATAGTCGTTCCAGAAATTGCCTGGATATCATTATCAGCTGAAGGATCCTGAGCTGCAACTAAAGGCTCTTCCATCGTATTTCCTATAACGGTTCCTACGAAAGGCTCTTCTCCAACTTGTGACCCAAGTCCTGGTGTTTCTGCTGATTTCAGGATATCATAGCCTACAATTTCTTTTGATTCTCCATTAACTCCAACTACAAATTGAATATCTCCGCCATAACCGCCGCGGCCTAACACATCAAAAACATAACCTTCTGTATTGCCGCCTATTACAGCTTGGTATACTTGCTGAATATTCGGATTTTCTCCTTGTATTTCAGTAAGCTTGTCATTTTCTACCGGATTAAATTCTTCTGCTCCCGGATATGTTTTTCCTAAGGCAGCTTGAAGTTTTTCCTGCTCCTGCTTTGCGATGACCGGTGCTGTTGTACTGTTTACAAAAGCAAGCAATAAACCGGCTACCGCTGTAATAATAAACAGTCTTAAGGCTAGATTAATGGTTTCTTTCATTTTTTTGCACCTCCACGCCAAACACTTTAGGTTTTGTAAGTTTTTCTATAAATGGTGTAGCTACGTTCATTAACAGTATAGAATAAGAAACTCCTTCCGGCATTGGACCAAATACACGTATTAAAACGGTTAAGATTCCGCATCCGACCCCAAAAACAATTTCACCAAGAGGAGAAACCGGTGTAGAAGAATAGTCTGTCGCCATAAAGAAAGCTCCAAGCATAATTCCTCCTATAAGAAGCTGTATTGTTACTTGATCTATTGCAGTGCCAGTAACTACAAACAACACTGCTGCTGTTAACAAATACGCTAAAGGAATTCTTAAGTTAATCACGCCTTTAAATACAAGATAAGCTGCTCCAATAAGTATAGCCAAAGCTGAAACTTCGCCGATAGATCCGCCTAAATTTCCTAAAAATGCATTGGTAAGTGTCGGCATCGTTCCGCCTTGCAAAGGTGTAGCGGAGGCAACCATATCTGCCGAAAAAGGTGCTGGAAAACTTCCCATTGCTTGAGGCCATGAAGCCATAATAAAAGCTCGTGCCGCAAGGGCAGGGTTCATAAAGTTATAGCCAATTCCTCCAAATAATTGTTTTACTACAATAATAGCAAATACACTTCCTATAATTACCATTGGAAACGGTAAGGAAACAGGTACATTATATGCCACAAGAATCCCTGTGACAACAGCCGATAAATCGCTGATGGTAACAGGTTTTTTTACAACTTTTTGAAATGCCAGTTCTGCTAGTACAGCTGCTATTACAGATATAATTACCAGCCATAATGCTCTTAATCCGAAAAAATATACTGCGGCTACTAGTGCCGGCATTAATGCAATGATAACATCCAGCATAATTTTTTGAGTTGTTTTATCTGTTTTAACATGAGGAGCGGCAGACACCGTTAACATTTCATTTAGTTTTTGCTGATCAATATTCGAAATTTTATTTTCCATTGTCGCCCTCCCTATCTAGCCTTCTGAGTTGCTCTTATTAATCTTTTGCCGTTTTTAATCGATTCCACTAAAGGACGATTTGCAGGACAAACATAAGAACAAGTTCCGCATTCGATACATTCCATAATATGGTTTTTCTCTGCTTCTTCCAATAAACCATTCAAGGAATAAGACTGCAGAAACAAAGGCTCTAGACCAACAGGGCATATATGTACGCATTTGCCGCATTTAATACAAGGACTAACCGGCTTTTCTTGCGCCTGCTCTTTATTTAATACAATAACCCCGCCCATCGTCTTCACACTTGGACTGACAACACTAAATTGAGATTCTCCCATCATCGGTCCGCCGACAATGATCTTACCAGGTTCTTCTTTAAAACCATTGCAGAATTCAAGCATTTCTATTAAAGGTGTTCCTAATTTTACTCTGATATTTTTAGGAAGAGTAATAGCTGAACCTGTCATTGTTACTACCTTCTCATATAGAGGTTTTCCATATACTACTGCATCTGTAATAGCTATTGCTGTACTTGCATTAAATACCTGTACTCCAATTGCTGTACCATGGACTCCAGATGGAATAACCTTATTTGTTATCGCTTGAACGATTCTCTTTTGGTCTCCTTGAGGATATTTTGTTTTTAAAACAGCAACTTCTACATTAGGAACATTCGCACATGCATTTTTTACTGCATCGATAGCATTGGGCTTATTATCCTCAATACCAATATAGCCTTTCGCTGCTTCCATGGCTTGCATTGCAATTAGACAGCCTGTGACAACTTTTTCAGGATATGTCTCCATAGAGACTTGATCGCTTGTTAAAAAGGGTTCGCATTCTGCTCCATTGATAATAATCTCTTCGATTTTCTCTCCCGGATGTGTTTGAAGTTTAACACTTGTCGGGAAACCAGCCCCGCCAAGCCCTACAACACCTGCTTCTCTTACTCTGGAAATGATCTCTTCTGCTGACAAAAGCGTATAGTCGTCATTTTTCTCTTCATAGCCTAATTCATTTCGGCCATCATTTTCTATTACAACAGCCTTTGTTTTAAAACCTGCTACTGTTGTAATTTCCTTAATCTCCAATACGGTTCCGCTTACAGAAGCATGTACTGGTGCAGATATAGTCGCTTTCGCTTCTCCTATTTTCTGTCCAACTTTTACCACATCGCCTTTTTCTACCAAAGGAAGACATGGTGCTCCAATATGCTGATGCAGTGCTATTTCAACTATAGCGGGTACTGGACCTTCTTCAATGGGACAGTTATTAGCGATCTCTTTGAAATCGTGCATATGATAACCGCCTTTAAAGCTAAGGTTCTCTAAACTCATCAACAACCACCTCTCTTTTTCTCTAATCGTTATTTTGTTTTTATGTATACTGGTGCAGAGAAAGGGATTTGAACCCTCACGGACTTTCGTCCACTGCCCCCTCAAGACAGCGTGTCTACCATTCCACCACCTCTGCAAAACACTAGATAACGTGTAAACTATGCCACGTTATCTATTTAATTATATACTACCGCAAAGAAAATTCAATACTCAACCGTTACATAAACTAAAAATCATTTTTAATTCTTTTAAGAACAGATAAGTAATTTTTGAAAAGGGTTGAGGGTTTTAAATGCTCTTTATCTTCAAGATTTTTTTCATCTCCATAAAATAAATCGTATATCCTATAATTGTCATTGACTCGAACAACATAATTTCTAGTTTCTACAAATGGAATTTCATCTAAAGATTCGCCGTCTTTGGACAAATTTTCATCTGCAAGCCATTTTTCAACATTTCCTAACCCGCCATTATAAGCAGCTATAGCCAAATCCCGGTCTTTAAAATGATGTACTAAATAGGAAAGATAATAAGTTCCCATTTGAATACTTGTTTCAGGGTCTTTCAGCATCTCTTCACTGTAATCAATCTTCAGCCGCTCTGCTATCCAGCTTCCTGTTTCAGGAAGTATCTGCATTAATCCATGGGCATTCATAGGCGAATGGGCATCTGGGTTGTAATTGCTCTCTACTTTGATTACCGAGTACACCAGCATAGGGTCTACATCATATTCTTCGCTGTATTTATTAATATATTCTGTGTATTCTACAGGTCTTGTAATCGTTCCATAGGAAACTATTCCAAAACTAATAATAAATATAATAATCAGAATAGCTAACAATCCTAATATTAGATTTTTTAAGAACTTCATTGTATCCCCTCTTCTCTTAATTGATTATCAACTTGTTTATATAGAAAGTCTACATTCTTATTATTATATAAAATCACATCAGATAATTCAATTTTTTTTCGCATATCCATCTGTGTTTGCATCTTTATCCGCGCCTCTTCTTTCGAAATACCATCTCTTTCCGAGAGTCTTTCCATCT
>DGYFR06203__coassemble_2318_pt1 | contig 10352 bp, 8 predicted proteins | sample DGYFR06203__metabat2_low_PE_001 | metagenome-assembled genome bin DGYFR06203 | reverse complement strand
CTCATTCTCCAAATGAACGGATCTTCATTTGGCTAAGAATGATCTGCTGACCTGCAACCAAATCAAAATACCTGATTTGGGCTAGGGCTTCAGAGTGTGGAGAGGGGAGTTAATGTAGAAACAAAAGACATGTTTCATTTATTATATTACAAAACTTGGGCTTAGTGATGCAAGGATCTATTGCTGTTAAGGGTAAGGTATAGAGGAGAGAGGGGAAGGAGAGTCTGATCTTTTCTGGCTAATTACGGGAGATGTTGTTCTGAAATTTATATATCAGTTGGTGAAGGGTTTAAGCAAAAAAAAGACAAACTCTATGAAAAGTGCTAGAGTTTGTCTTTGGTTTTTTATTGAGGGAAAACGCCTGTTGCATTGATTAATACGCTTTCGTTTTCAAAACCTTGAATGGTTCCGGATACACGTACTGTTGAGCCTGGTTGTACTTCTCCAGTAAAATCTGTGGAGGTAAATACTTTAGCCATATCTTCGCTTAGATCTCCGCCGATACTTTCAAGCAGGATCTCGCTAGAGCTTGTTTGAAGTACGGTTCCGTTGATTACAACTTTATCTCCTGCTTTAGGAGCGGGATCTTCGTTGATTTTTTCCAGTTCTTCTTCATTATAGCCGGAAGCTTTCGAGATGATATTGACTGTGTTGGCAGATAAAACACCTTGAGAGCTTAATCCTTGGATTTCGATAACGTCGCCTTCTTCGAAATTCTTATCGCCTTGATATCCAGAAAGGTTCAATGTCATATCTTCTAATGTTTTGTCCGCTGCTGCATTATAAACATTTGTTATTTTATAGGAATCATTTGAATTTTTTGAAGAGATAGCAGCTTGAACGGTAATGTTTTCTCCTGTAGTTTCTGGTTTCACGTTTTGAGGGGTTTCTTCGACAGTGTTTGCAACTTTAGATTCTTCTTTATTTTCTGTTTTGACCTTTTCTTTTTCTTCTTGTGCTGATGGTTTTACTTCAATATCTTCAGAAGCTACATTCTCGTTCGTTTCTTTTTTCTCTCCGCTTGAGCAGCTTGCTAAAAATATTATAGATAAAAATAGTATAAGTACTTTGATTTTCATAATAACCTCCTTAAACTCTTTTTTGAGCTATCTTAATTATAGAGTAAATTTCCACCTTTAGCAAATATGGAAATGGAGAATTCTGCCCTTAATTATTACAATATAGCTAAGAAAGATACAGAAAAGGTCTTTAAAAGAGTAGCCGAATGCATAAGGGGGTGCTATAATAATGGAAGCCATTGTATATACAATGGTATCGACTTTTACAGGAGGATAAAATGAAAGAATTTTTAAAAAGAAAAGAAATAGAAATCTCATGGCAGCGTTATGGGATTGATGTTTTAGGTTCTATGGCTTATGGATTATTTGCATCCTTATTAGTGGGAACAATATTAAATACAATCGGAAAAGAAGCGGGCATACAGTTTTTAACTGAATACATATCGCCGATAGCATCAAAAAGTGCAGGGGCAGCCATTGGCATCGCAGTAGCCTATGCATTAAAGGCGCCGCCTTTAGTATTGTTTGCTTCAGCTGTTGTAGGAACAGCAGGATATGAACTCGGGGGTCCTGTAGGAACGCTTTTTTCCGTTTTAATCGGAGCAGAATTTGGCAAAATGGTTTCGAAAGAGACGAAGATCGATATTCTGATTACCCCTATCGTCACTATTTTGATCGGCGGAGTAATCGCATCCTTTTTAGGACCGCCGTTAAACGCGTTGATGTCGGGAATTGGAGCTGTTATAATACAAGCAACAAATCTGCGTCCTTTCTTAATGGGAGTGATTGTTTCAGTTATTGTAGGGATGGTTTTAACTCTTCCGATTTCTTCAGCAGCGCTTTGCATGATGCTGGGGCTTGCGGGACTTGCAGGGGGAGCGGCAGCGGCAGGATGCTCTGCTCAAATGATCGGTTTTGCAGTGATCAGCTTTAAAGAGAACGGCTGGGGAGGATTAAGCGCTATCGGGATAGGCACGAGTATGCTTCAAGTTCCTAATATTATGAGAAACTGGAGGATTTGGATTCCTCCTACAATTGCTGCTGCAGTGGTTGGACCGATCTCGACATTGGTTTTTAAAATGGAAAATACTCCATTAGGCTCTGGAATGGGAACCTGCGGTCTGGTAGGGCAGATAGAAGCTTTTAATGCAATGGAAGGTGTGCCGTTTATGTCGGTTCTAACTGGTATTTTGGCAACTCATATTATATTGCCGGCAATTATTTCCTATGTCTTCTATGTGATTTTAAAGAATATCGGATGGATCAAAGACGGAGATTTGAAACTTAATTATTAGAGGTGGGTTCATGAATCCTTGGAAAAAAGCCTTTTTAATATTAGCTGCAGTGGTTGCAGGGGTTATTCTAGCACTTTCGCTGGTTTTTTTCACTTCTATTAAGAAGACAGAAGAACCAGCAAAGATTCCGCCAGTGAAAGCAGATGGCGTTGAAATTGAAATGATTTTTACAAATCAGGAGCTGGAAAATCTTTTAAATCTCCAGCTTGAAAAAGAATCCGCTCCTCTTCGGATACAGATAGAAGATGTTGTGAGTTTAAAAGGCAGTATACCGATTTTCTCTTTTGAACTTCCTTTGGAGATTAAAGCAGAGGCTTCCCCTGCAGAAGAAGGGCGGATTGCTCTGGAAATTCTAGAAATCTCCGGAGAGAGCATTCAGTTTCCCAGAGGGATTGTATTATCGGCATTAGCTCAGGTATTAGATCAAACATTCTTTGTGATTGAGCCGGATCAAAATCGTTTAGTCATCGATCCGAATCAGCTGGCAGAAGGTTTTTTTCTGTCGGCAAAAGAGATTAACTTAAAAGAAAATAAGATTTCTTTTACTACAATTATCGATGAGAAGTATCTTGTTCCGGTAAAATAAAAAACCCCTATTTACGGGAGAAAAGAGATTAAAGAAAAGAGTGGAGTTATGGTAGAAACAAAAGGCATGTTTCTTTTGAGATAAAGAAGAGTATGGACTTTACCGTAGCTAGGAAAACTAATAAACAAAACGATTCACACCCCTTAAAGAGCTGATGCTTTAAGGGGTATTTTTTTATTCTTCTAAATCCACAGGAGGTGCCGGGGTATAAAGGTCATCATAGTAATGAATGATTCCTGAAGTGGCAATCATAGCCCCAAAGGCCAATGCCCCTAGTTTTCCTCCTTTTCCAGGGAAGATAGGAGAAGTATAGAAGTAGCATAAGGAACACATTAATCCTGCGATAATTGTAAATTTATAACTTCTAAAATGTTCAAAGGCGCTCATCCCAACGAATGTTCCGCAAAATAAGGTGGTTGCATATAAACTGCCATGGACGGGAAAGAGCCCAGGCAGAATCAAACCGCCTACGATGCCAATAATAGCCGAGCTTGTAACTGTGGAATGTTTTGCATAATCTCGAATCCATAAAGTACCGATGGTCCCTGCGACAATAAGGGCGGGGATCATAATATCGAAACGGGGAATTAGATTTGGGTCGGAAAAGACAAACCGATTTTTAAAATATGCTGTTATCATCGTTCCGAAAAAGGCGCAGGCTCCCAACTTGCCCCCATATCCTACATATAAAGGCTGGGTTCCCGCAAGGAGAAGGCCAGCGATAAAACCAGAAATTACAACAGCTTCAACATTCGTCAAAACTCCTGTACTGGTCATGCCGACAAAAGATCCGCAATAGATGGGCACCTCTATTTTGGGGAATAAAAGAGCTCCAAGCAATCCAACAAGAGAAGATGCGATTACACTTCCAAGTTCTGTATAATGGTTGATAGCATAGGTAAGAACGGAAGAGAGGATTACGATACCTATAGTTTTAAGCTGATTTTCTTTAAAGGAGGGAAGGCAGTATTTCAAAAACTGTGTTTTCAGTTTGAGAATTCCCTTTTTTACCCTTAAAATCATGAAAATCAAGATAATCACTATGACAAAGATAGAGGGGATATGATTGTATCGGACCGCCTGATAAAGGGCGATGCTGTATAAACCAATAACTAATAAAGACAGTAAAAAAAATGCTGCATGAGTTATGATTTTTGCCATATTCCAGTTCCTTTCTGAAGTAGTTATTCTAAAGAAAGAATATCATATATGGGCTCGTAGGAGAATAATTTGTTCCTATAAAAACAGTACATAATAATGAAAAAACGAATCTTCTATCGACATTCCTCTTTTTAATTGATAAGATAAATTTAATTCATAAGGAGGAAAATATATGAAACTAAAAGTCCATCATAATGTATGGAAAATTATTCTCTTTATCGGTATCGTACTGCTGATTATATTTCGATTTGATCACTTTACTGCAATTGTCAAAAAAATTGGTACAGCAGCTACCCCGATATTGATCGGATTAGCCTTAGCTTTCATTCTTAATATCATAATGGTTAAGTATGAGAAACTCTATTTTCCAAAAAGCACGAGAAATAGAGTTGTAAAGTCTAGAAGACCTATCTGCTTAACGTTGGCGATTTTAAGTGTGCTTCTTGTATTTTATTTTATCGGGAGCATGGTCATTCCACAGTTTATCAAATCTGTACAAGTTTTAGTTGCATCTTTGCCGGAACTGGCACAGAAGGCTTGGAATTTTGCAATAGAAAGAGGATTAGATCCTACTCAAGTCGGTATCAATCCAGACATGTGGAACCAGCCGAGTTCAGAGCTTGTTCAAAAAGCAATGGAATTTGGACGGAATTTCATGGGAGGATTCCTTAATGTAATCACATCTGTATTTGGTGTAGTGACAAATATTTTGATGGGATTTGCCTTTGCAATCTTTTTACTAGGAGGGAAAGAAAAAATTCTTCATAGTATAGGAAGAGTTTTAAAAGCCTATCTGCCAAAAGAAAAAGTGATTACCCTTTATAGAAATGCAGCTGTGTTTAATCAAACATTTAAAGATTTCTTCGGAGGACAATTTATCGAAGCGATTATTATAGGAGTAATAGCAACATCTGGAATGCTCCTTCTGCGTCTGCCCTATGCGACAATGATTGGTTCTGTAGTAGGACTTACGAATATAATACCTATTATCGGTCCCTTTATCGGAGGGGCAATCGGAGTACTGTTGATTCTTTTGGAAAATCCGATTCAAGCACTTGTGTTTGCTGCTTTTGTGCTGGTTCTTCAGCAGATTGAAGGAAATATCCTTTATCCAAGAGTGGTAGGAAGTTCTATCGGGCTTGCAGGGATCTGGGTTTTCGCTGCAATTATTTTAGGAACAGGTTTGTTCGGCCTTGTCGGAGCACTGCTTGCAGTACCGATAACTGCATCCCTTTATAAGATTTTAAAATATGATGTAGAGAAAAAAGAAGAAGCTCTTAGAGAAAAAATTAAAAAGGATTATGATCCGGAAATCGTAATTGTAGAGCACGAATAGCATTTTAGCCAGGTCTTTATGCAATCAAAGAAGCAGACAAAGTGCCAATCTTATATAAGAAGTTTTGTTCAGCCTTTCAATTCCCAACAGGTACAGTTTTGTTCTTGAATATCAAGAATGAAACTGTACCTTAGCGGAGAAAAGGATTTCATAAAATTCTCAGATAAGTATTTTTATCCATAGTTTTAGATAGTTCATTCTATAAGAATTCTCGTTTCAAAATATAATCTTTTAGTAGAAAATTTCCCGCCCGTGAATGTAACAAGAAGATATACGATCTATAATCTATCCCTGCCATTTTATGGGTAGATTAAAAGAAATGTAATAGGAGGAAGCTAAATGAAATTAAAAGTACATCAAAATATTTGAAAGATTGTGCTATTTGCAGGAGCAGTTCTTCTAATCGTATTTAGATTTGACCATTTTATAGCTGCTATAAGGTCAGTCGTATCTGCATCCATTCCGATTTTAATAGGACTTATATTAGCTTTTATATTAAATATTCTTATGGTTAAATTTGAGAAGATTTATTTTCCTAAAAGTGATAACAAAAAGATCATTAAGTCAAGAAGACCTGTAGTGTTGTTGTTATCGGTTCTAACCGTGCCTATTGTGTTTTATATTGTGGGAGGATTGGTTATCCCTCAGTTTATCGACTCTATTCAAGTGGTTATCGGCGCCTTGCCTCAATTTGCTCAAAATCTTTGGGATTTTGCCGTAAAAAGAGGCTTAGATCCTACCGAGGTTGGTATCAGTCCGGATTTATGGAATCAGCCCAGTTCTCAGCTGATACAACGAGTAATGGAGCTGGGGAGAAATTTCCTAGGCGGATTCTTATCGGTTATTACCTCGGTGTTTGGACTTTTTACGAATGTTTTAATGGGTCTGGGATTTGCGATATTTCTGCTTGCAGGAAAAGAAAAGATCCTTACAAATATCGGCAGAGTCATGAAAGCCTATCTGCCAATAGAAACAGTACGCACAATATACAGAAATTCGGCGGTAGTCAATGATACCTTTAGAGACTTCTTTGCAGGCCAGTTTACAGTGGCGGCTATATTGGGAATCATCACAACAATTGCGTTGTTTATCTTCCAATATCCCCATGTAACAATGATAGGATCCGTTATAGCCCTGATGGATATTATACCGATTATCGGTCCCTTTATCGGAGGGGCGATAGGCGCTTTGATTCTCTTCTTAGAAGATCCTATGAAAGCTGTATGGTTCGTTTTGTTTATTCTTATACTCCAGCAAGTAGAAAGCAACATTATCTACCCGCGTATCGTAGGAGGCTCTATCGGACTCGGCGGAATATGGGTCTTTGCAGCAGTTATTTTAGGAACAGGAATCTTCGGGATTTTAGGAGCCTTGTTAGCAGTACCGATCGTTGCTTCAGTGTATAAAATTCTAAAGTATGATGTGGAAAAAATAGAAGAAGAAAGAAGAGAAAAAATAGAAGAGGAAATGGATAGAGAAATAGAAATTGTAGAACATTAATTGATTTTTATTCTGCAAGTGCTATAATGAAAACAATTAAATAGATGCAGGGGAACAATTTTGTTGAGAAGGCACAGCCTGACCCTTAGAACCTGTCAGTTAATACTGTCGTAGGGAGCAAACATGAAAAGCAGATGTTTTGTCGTTACGACCTTTTAACGGCAAGCATCTTTTTTATTGCAAATAAATCATTGCAGGGGAACGTTTTAGTTGAGAAGGCACAGCCTGACCCTTAGAACCTGTCAGTTAACACTGTCGTAGGGAGCAGACAAAGAGACTTGTGTTTTGTTGTAGACCCTTACGACAAAACATTTTTTTATGCAGAAAAAAGATTTATTTAAGAAGAAAATCGTGATAGAGGAGCAAAGGAGAGTTTTATGAAAAAAGTTTTGACAATAGCAGGAAGCGACTCCAGCGGAGGAGCAGGTATTCAAGCAGATCTAAAAACGATGACCGTACACGGCGTGTTCGGGATGAGCGCTATTACAGCATTAACGGCGCAAAACACAGTTGGTGTACAGGGGATATTCAATAGTACACCGGAATTTTTAAAGCAGCAGCTGGACTCGGTGTTTTCAGATATTTTTCCCGATAGTGTTAAGATTGGTATGGTTTCAGGAGCGGAGCTTATCCAGACGATTATCCAGTCTTTAAAAGAATGGAAAGCAGAGAATATCGTAGTAGATCCTGTGATGGTTGCTACAAGCGGCGGAGTTTTGCTGGAAGAAGAGGGACTGGAAAATTTGAAAGAACTTTGTAAAATCGCGTCATTGGTTACTCCAAATATTCCAGAAGCAGAGGCTTTATCCGACATTTCCATACAGGGTAAAGAAGATATGGAAAAAGCAGGCTTAACACTAAGCCGGGACCTGAATACAGCAGTTTTGGTAAAAGGGGGACATGGAACAAATGATGCAAATGATCTTTTAGCCTATGGTGGGAAACTCCAATGGTTTAAGGGACAAAGAATCGAGAATGAAAACACCCATGGAACTGGCTGTACTTTATCTTCGGCTATAGCGAGCAACTTGGCTCTTGGATATTCTTTAGAAGAAAGTATTCAAAGGGCAAAAGATTATTTGTCTAAAATATTAGCAGATGATTTAAATTTAGGAAAAGGACGAGGTCCTTTGAATCATATGGCATAGATACCCTGAAAAAAAGAGGAGAGTAAGAGAGGGTGGAAAAGGGGAAGACCACCATCTTTTCTTCCTTGTGATTCAAGCGAAGTCAATTTGATAGTGAAAGAATAGAAAAATTGCAGCAGCTTTTTTCGACCTATCTAAATGGGGAAATTTATTGTAGAATCTTTTATATGAGGTCGTCGAAAAGAATTACATGGATATTTTAGAATGAATATTCATATTTACGGAAAGGAATCAATATGGAAAAGTTTTTGGAATTTATCGAAGAGGATTTTAATCAAAAACGATTTACCTCCTGTTTAGCTTGAGATCCTGGGAAGGTCTACGAGGTCTTGTGGACAGTAGAACAGGAATGGGAAGCCGAAGAAGTCCCGGAATTAAAAAAATATCTAAAAGATGTGAATAACCAGGTTATTGAACTATGGGATGGAACACGGGCAAAGATCTGGGAAGCCTATGTAGAAGAAGGGGAAAAAAAGGTTCTTCATCTCACTTATGAAATGCTTATCTAGTCGGGTAAAAAAGATAGGGGTTAGGGAGTAGTGGTTAGGGATTAGTGATTGGTGATTAGTGGTTAGGGATGGTGGAGAATGGGAAAAGCCCATTCTCTTCTTACCTTAATCCCAACTGTCTAGCTCCTTCTAAAAGTCCTTACTAGATACAATGGTTCCTCCGCCTAAGAGATAGTTATCTACATAAAATACTGCAGACTGGCCGGGGGTGATGCCTCGTAAGGGTTCTTCTAGAAGGACAGTTACTTCATCCGTTCCTGTTTTTTTTATGGTTCCATAAGTTCCTTTATGGTTGTAGCGAATTCTTACAAGAACTCTCATCTCTTCTGTCAGGTCTTCAATGGCAAGAAAATTAAGATCCTTCACAAGAATTCCGTTATGAAGGCCTTCTTCGTCTTTGCCGATGACGACTTCGTTGGTTTGAGGACGAATTTCAAGAACATAGGCTGGATATCCTAAAGCGAGACCCAGTCCTTTTCTTTGACCGATTGTATAGTGGATGATCCCTTTGTGTTCGCCGAGAATATTACCCTTTGTATCTACAAAATTTCCTTTCGGAGGAATATCAGTGCGTTCTTTTATAAAAGCACCATAATCTCCATCTGGAATAAAGCAGATGTCTTGGCTTTCCGGCTTGTTGGAAACAGATAGTCCGATTTCTTCAGCGATTTCACGAATGCGGGGTTTTTCATAAGCCCCTAGGGGAAGCACAATCCGCTCGATTTCATCTTGTTCCAACTGATAAAGCACATAAGACTGATCTTTTTCCGGATGGTCTGCACATTCGATGGTAAGTCTGCCGTTGGGAAGGTTCAATACATTTCCGTAATGGCCGGTGGCAACGTATTTTGCACCTTTTTCATCGGCGTAGCGGAAAAGTTTTTTCCATTTCATTGAACGGTTGCATTCTACGCAAGGGTTTGGAGTACGGCCTGCTTTATATTCGCTGATAAAATAATCTATGACATTTTTATGGAAGTCCTTTTGAACATCTATCGTTTCATAAGGAACACCTAATTGTTCGGCTACGGCAGCTCCATCTTTAACAGCTATTGCTTCTTTTTCAGGATCGTCATTGCACATAGTCATATGAACGCCTAAAACATCGTAATCTTTTTGAAGAAGATAAGCGGATACAGATGAATCAACACCGCCGGACATACCGAGTATGACTTTTTCTTTCATTGTTAGCTCCTTTCATTTTGCTACAAGAATTATAACATAGTAAACTGATAGATTAAAGGGGGTAAAAAATAGGGAGTAGAAAGTAGAAAATAGGTTATAGGGGTTGAGAATTTTTGAGCCTTTGGCTCCAAAGTTGAGGATCTGAGTATAAATGAAGTTTTTTGAATTTCTATAGTCCGCTGATGGGAACGACTTTTTCAGCTAAAACAATTTTCTATAGTTTAAGCTTTAGAAATTATTTTTTTGTAAAAATGAGTTGGTTGTTCAAAAGAGATTCGGTTGAAATTAAAAAAGCACCCCTGAGGGATGCTTTTGAGTTTTATTTATTTTCTTTGATCTCTTTCCATACATTTCCTACTAGGTCTTCGCTAGGAGTTAATGTTTTTTTGCCTGTATCCCATCCTGCAGGCATAGCTTGAGTACCGTTAGACTTGCGTACTTCTTGAGCAGCTTTAATTTGTCTAATAAGTTCATCAATGCTTCTTCCTACTGGAGGAGTTAATACTTCTGCAGTTTGAACAATTCCGTCCGGGTCGATAATAAAGCTTCCGCGGATACAAGTGCCGCTGTCGTCGTCATAGACTAAATATTCTTTAGAAACTTCACCTTTTTG
>DGYFR06203__coassemble_2282_pt1 | contig 10700 bp, 11 predicted proteins | sample DGYFR06203__metabat2_low_PE_001 | metagenome-assembled genome bin DGYFR06203 | reverse complement strand
AACCGCCGCCTCTGAAATACTGATGGTTCGCTGCTCGCCAGTCTGTCGCTTCTAAACAAGCTTTAATATCTTCTTCTGTCATATTCCAGAACTCTTTCATCGTTCCGTTTCCTTCTTCATCTTGAGCTGCCCCTGAACCATCTAAACAAGATGCGCCAGAGTTGATCAAGTGGATTACGCCGTTTTCAGCAACACCTGAAAGCTTATGTCCTGTTACTCTTTCTACAGATTCTGGAGACCAATATGTTCTAACATCTGAGAAGATTGGAGCTTTGTTTGTAAGAAGTGTTCCTAAAAGCATGGCTGTGCCGTTTAACATATCATTTTCTGTAGCGAAGGCAATAGGAGCTCTTGCACCTGTCCAGTCGAAAGTAGAAGCAAGGATCGCTTCTGTAAAGTCTGCATTTGGAAGCCAGTCTGTCCATTGTCTCTGTCCTTGGAATCCTCCGGCGATACCGTTTCTTCCTAAAGCTTCTTCATGCCAGCCTTTGTCTGCAAGTTTTTTATTTCCAAATAAAATATCTTTGCAGATCATGGCATGTTTTACACAGAAATCCCATTCTTCTTCATAAGGAACAACTTTTGATTTTCTTATATTTTCCTGTAAAGATTCGTCATCGTTGATATCCAATCCTTCTTTACAGTTGTTTTTCACCCATTCTCGTGCAATTTCGAATTCTTCTTCATCGTAGATTTCTAATTTGATTCGGCGAAGAATTTCTGTCATATCCACCCATTCAGTACGCATTCCCAAGTATTTTTGGAAGAATGAAGCCTGAGCATCGCTGCCTGCTATCCCCATAGCAACGCTTCCGATATTTACATAAGCTTTGTCTTTCATTTGACCTACTGCAACAGCACCTTTTGCAAAACGAAGAATTTTTTCTTTCACATCTTCTGGAACGCTTGTGTCAGTGGAATCTTGTACATCATGACCGTAGATAGAAAATGCAGGAAGTCCTCTTTGTGCATAAGCGGCCATTACCGCTGCCAAATATACAGCTCCCGGTCTTTCTGTACCGTTAAATCCCCATACAGCCTTGATTGTATTCGGATCTAAATCCATTGTCTCAGTACCATAACACCAGCATGGAGTTACGGTTAATGTAGCCACTACATTTTCAGTAGAAAATTTTTCTGCACATCTGGCTACTTCAGCACCGCCGCCTATATTCGTATCAGCGATAACACATTGAACTGGTGTGCCATCTGCATATTTTAATTCGCTTTCAATCAATTCCTTGGCTGTTTTTGCCATATTCATTGTCTGCTCTTCTAGACTTTCTCTAACACCGCCCCAGCGGCCGTCGATTGTTGGTCGTATACCAATTTTTGGATAACTCATTCTTTCCTCCTAAATTTATTTGTAATTATTCCATACTTCCCAATTTTTGGGAAAATAGCTTTTTAACTCATTGGATTTATCTATCGCCTGAAGAAGACTTTCCTTTTCTTCTTCCTTCGTAATAGTTTCCAGCTGTGCCAATATATTTCCAATAGCCGTAGCCTCTTTCGGCCCTGCTATAACTTCCATATTCAACCCATCGCTTATCATCTGACAAAGCATCTCAGATTGGGATCCCCCGCCGATAACATGAATTCTTTTGAATTTTCTTTCGGTTACTTTTTCTAAATAATGCACAAGATTTCTGTAACCTAGAACCATGCTTTCGTAAATGCCTCTAAAGTAGTCTGATTTTTTCTCTAAAGGCTTCTTTCCTTTTTCTTTAAGAAAACTTTCTATATCTTCTATAAAACTTTCCGTCTCCTGTCCAAATACAGCTTCTTGTACATCGATAATAGCTTTAAATGGTTCAGTATTTGCTACTATCGTTGAAATTTCCTCGTAAGAATATTTTTTGCCTTCTCGAACTTCCAATTCTTTTATCAGTTTTTCTATAAGATAAAGACCCGTTATATTTTGGAAAAACATATTTCTGCCGTTATAGCCTGTCTCATTTGTCAGGTCGAAACGAAAAGCTTCTTCTGTGAGAACCGGCTCCTCTGTATAACATCCCAACAAAGACCATGTCCCGCTGGATAAGAAAAGGGTTTCTGGATCTTCATAAGCCTTTGTGATCGCCACAGCACTTGCTGTATCATGAGAGGCTACCGAGACAACAGGGATATCTTTTTTTCTGAGATCTGGGTTTTTAGCATTTTTTGTAGATCCGATAACCCTTTTATTTTCTACTGTTTCCGGAAACATAGTATTCGAAAAACCAAAAGCCTCTATAATTTCCCGATTCCACTCTCCTTTTTTCAAGTCAAACATTTGAGTCGTAGAGCAGATCGTTTTTTCTCCTTTTTTTCGCCTGTTAAGTAAAAATTAACTAAATCCGGCATCATCAGAAGACTTTCCGCTTCTTTTAAAATATCAGGCTGAAGTTTTTTAATAGCCGTCAGCTGAAACAGTGAATTAATTGCCATAATCTGATTTCCTGTTTTGCTGTAAAGAGAATACAAGTCCATCTCTTTTTTCACTTCTTCAAAACCTTCCACGTTTGATTCGTCTCTATAGGATAAAGGATCTTGAACTAATTCTTCATTTCCGTTCAAAAGACCGAAGTCCACACCCCAGGTATCCACACCTATGCTAACGATTTCCTCATTGCATTCTAAAATACAATTCTCAATGGTAGAGATAAGCTTTTCCCATTCCCAGTAACGTCTGTCATCCTTTTCGATGATCTTATGACTGAGTCTCATAATTAGAGGAGGAAGCTGTATTTTTAGCTATATTATATACTCACGAGGACCAAAACTGTAAATCTAGCCTTTCTTATTCTAATGATTGTTCATAATTCTTCAAATATCGTCCTTTTTTCTCCAAATAAAAAACCAGCCCTAATATAAGGCTGGTTTGCATTTATATTATTATCTAGCTCCTAATTCGCCATTGTAGATATAAAGACCTGAACTGCTTCCTGCAATTCTGTCTAATCTTGTGATAATAGCATCAAATGTAGCTTCTTCTTCAACTTGTTCCATTACATACCATTGCATAAAAATTTCGCTGGCATTGTCTTTTGCTTCTTTAGCTGCTAGATAGATATCATTGCAGTTTTTAGTTACTTCTTTTTCATGATCGTAAGCTGCTTGGAAAACTTCTTCTATACTTCCGTAATCATTTTTTGGTTTTGGAATTGCATCATATTCTACAGCATATCCTCTTTCTTGAAGATAGTGGATCATCTTTTGCGCATGTTCCATTTCTTCTTGAGCTTGTTTCTGCATAAAGTGTGCAAAACCGTTCCAATCCTCATTTTCAAACCAAGCCTGCATCGCTGCATAGATATATGCTGATTCTAATTCAAAATTCATTTGTACATTAATTTTATCCAATATTTTATTATCCATATTCATTCTCCCTTTCGTTAGTTACTCTTTGTAATATATACCCTTATACATCGTATATAAACATTATTCCTCATAGAGTCCATAAACTCCATATAACTTAATATCTCTTGTACAAAATTCTTTGATGACATCTGGAATTTTGGAAATATTAAGCGGTACCGTAATCCCATTATACTTAATGATCAACTCCTCTATACACACAAAATCCAGAGTTTGGACAAGTTCATAGATTTTCTGATGAGTTTCTTCTAAATGCATATCCCCTATAATAAAAGTTATTTTCTCAGGCATCGATGATTGATCATTGGGATTGATTCTGTTGATTAATAGTACATTATTCATAGTAAATCCCCTTTTATCGCTTTCTCTCGCTGTCTCCTATATACCCTAATTTTTTTGAATTAATCTGATCTATTATATATAGTAAAAACTTGTTATTCCAGCCTTTCATTGATAAAATACAATTAACTTTATAGGAGGCCGTTATGGAAAAAAGAAAAATTCCCCATAAAAATATTAAAAAAAGAAGAAAAAAGAAAAAATCCCCTCTTCCATTCTTATTTTTCTGTCTTATCATTTTTCTTGGAGTTCTGTATTTCTATAAACCGCCTCTTAAAAACACTTCAGAAAATCCTCTATCACAGAAAGGGCCTCTAAGCGAAACGGCAAAAGAAAAAGATTTTAAATACTTTTATAATACGCTGAAAGAAAACTATCCTTATTTTACAATCGATGAAAAATTCAACAACGTTTCCTTTTTAGAAAAAGAAGATACTTATCTGAAACTGATCGAAGAAACAAAGGACGACGCCTCATATTTTGAAGCTCTGCAGAAAATCACAAACGATCTGGGAAGCGAAGTAAAGTTTTTAAGTAAAAAAGAATATGACCACTATTTAAAATATGAAAATATTTCATCCATGAAGCTCTGGACCGACACATTGAAACAGAAACATGCGAAAAACCGCTACAGTTCTCTTCCCATTACCGAAAGCTCGGATGTCCATGAAGATCTGACCATGACAACGCCGATACCGGAGGAAGTAGCCTATATTAAGATCAAAGATTTTAATCCTCTTTATGTAGACAGCGATGGAGAAAAAATCAAAGAATTTATCAATAATTTAAAAGGCTATCATACCTTGATTATCGATATACGGGACAATCAGGGGATTTCTGTAGACTATTTTATGGAAAATCTTGTCCTCCCCCTCTCCAATAATTATTATAAATCCACCGCCACCATTTTAGAAAAAGGCGACCCTTATACAAAATACTTGGATTCCTATCAGTCGGATCACTTCACCAATCTGCCAGAAAAAGCAGATTTAAATGATATCGCAAAAACTTTAAATATCCCGAAAGAACGAGCCGACAAATTCGAATACGGCAAACAGTATTCCCTCCGCTCAGAACCGCAAAAAGGATACCCCTTTAAAGGAAAGGTCTATATCCTTCAGAATACAAAGACAAAATACGCTGCAGATACCTTCGCTCAATTTGCGAATCAAACAAGTTTTGCAGTCACTGCTGGAACCACCACCGGGGGCAGCGGCGTTAATATCTCCAATGTCTTTTTCTCCCTGCCCGAAAGCGGATTCGTCTTCCAAATGCCTGTAGGAATGGGATTAAACCCGGATGGAAGTTCAAATTACGAACACGGCACATCCCCCGTCCTAAACTACCCCGACAGCAGTAATCTGTTGAACATTATTGTAAAGATTGTGCAGTCGTAAAGAGAGAGGCAGGACTGCTGCGCAGCCTAGGCGGTATGCCTTCGGCAACCAAGCTTTAGGCGGCACACCCTTGGTGGCCAGGGAAAGAGAAAAAGAAGGAAAAGATAGGAAGTAGGAGCTAGGGAGTAGGGAAAGTGAAAAGATGGTCTGATCACGACATGGGTAAGTACTTTGTGTCAAGACATAGGTAAGTGTTTTTACGTTTTAGGGGGGACCCCCTATAGTGAAATGGATTGATATTGTAGAGTCAAGCCATTTCACTAGTTTCTTCTATGTCTTTAAAATTAATCCGATTGTACCTTATCCAAAGGTTCAAAGTAAACTAATTTTGGATAAAATGTACCTATTAATTGTTCTGTAAAGTAAACATGATAACGCCCATCCCCCAACTCCTTCAGCCCAATAGGATACCCTCTTAATGCAGAGCTTAGAGCAATAGAAGTCGATTTCCATTTAAAAGCACCTTCTTTATTGACCTTTCTTCTTTGGTAGCCAAAAGGGTACTCAAGGTCTTCTACATCTCCCGTGTAGAGTCTTGGCGATTTTATATAAATCGAGTCCGGTGTTTTTAACTCAATTGCTTCGTTTGGACGAATAGAATTGTATTCTTCCCGCCACTGATCCAATGCCTTTTGATTTCCAATGATTCCGCCGGGAGTGCGTCCTTCCATTTCTTGAGCAATATCCGCATGAAACCTCTCTAAAGAGCCATTTTGACCGGGACATCCTAGATCAGTTCTATCGGGGATAATCCCTAGGCTCATCCACCATGCTGACAGTTGAGTAAGCCCTAAAAGGCTTGAAGTAGAGCAAAAGGGCGTTCCATTATCGGAGCGGATAACCTTAGGCAGCCCGTATAGTTTAAACAATTCAGTAAGGATTAATTTGACGGTTAGAGTATCTTTCTTTTTTACAAGAGTCGCTGCCAAAACTTTTTTACTAGCCAGGTCACGAACAGTAAAAGGTTCACCTTTCTCGCCTTCAGAAAACCACCACCCTTTAAAATCGATAGCCCATACATCATTTGGCAATTCAGCTGGAATATGCCTGCGTAAGACAGAAGCCGAGTCGGTGCTGATTTTACGAATTCTTCGTTTTTTTATTTTACCAGCTTTTTTTAAAATACGGTTTATACTGCTTACTGACGGCGCCTTATCAAGAGTTTTAGTGGTTTGAAGGATCGCCTGGAATTTCTTAGCTCCCCAGAAAGGATGCTTTTCTTTTAGGGATAAAATGGCGATAATGGTATCCTCATCGAGTTGATTCGCATTGGATTTAGGGGCCTTGCTTTGATTTTGTAAACTCGAGAAATCACCTGTTTCTTCAAATCGGTTTTTCCACTTATATCCTGTTTTTTCAGAGATATTGAACTCTTTGCATAATTGTTTAAAGGGAATTTTGTTTTCTTTCATAGCAATGATAAATTTAATTCTTTCTTCCACAACAGAAGTCTCCTTTCATGTCCTGTAATCACCTCCGTGATTACATTTTAACAAAGTACTTACCTATGTTCTGACACAAACACTTACCTATGTTCTGACACCGGACAAGATAGCACCTTTGGTGCTATCTTTTTTCGTACTATAAAAAAAGCAATCATTCGCTTCGCGAATGATTGCTTTCCTTCCCTATAACCTATTCCCTACAAGCTACTCCCTACTATTTCCCTATCTCTTCTCCTACAATCTTATTTACTGTCTTGCCGTCGGTTTTGCCTTGATGGCGGGATAGCATTTCTTTGATTAATAGTCCTTTGCTCTTAGGTTCAGGCTGGATGTTTAGTTCTTCCATTAGTTTTACAACTTCTGCCCTTACTTCTTCTTCCGTCATTTGAGCTGGGAGATATTCTTCGATAATATCGATCTTAGCCTGAGCTTCTGCTCTCATTTCTGTACGATCTTCCGGGATAGAATCTAAAGCGTCCCTTGTCTGTTTTAATTCTTTTTGAACATACTCTAATGACTCTTCATCGGACAATTCTCTTTTTTGTTCCTTCTCTGCCAAGGCGATATTCGACATAATAAGGCTGATAACACCTGTTCGAACTTTGTCCTTATTTTTCATAGACTGCATTTTGTCTTTACGTAATTGATCTAAAAAACTCATAATTTCCTCCTTCTATTAACCGAAGAGAACATGGAAATAAAACTGTGCATTAAAGGCTGCAACAGCCCAATAAGAACACAACAATCCAATGCCCACCCCTATTACAACATCGCTTAGCCAGTGTACACCAAGTGTTATTCTAGATAAAGCGATTAATAAACCTAATATAACCGCAATTATAACTGCGATGGGAAGCATCGCATAATTATGGAAAAGCACATAGCTCACCGTCACATAAAAGCCCATCCCTGTTGCCGCATGGCCGCTGGGATAAGAATAACCGAAGTGATTGATACTCTCGATCTTTGTAGGGCGAAGACGCCTGAACACAAGTTTCAACCCATGGCTGATTATAATCGATCCTAAAGCACCAATAAGCATCGTCGACAGCGTTATATATTCCTTTTCAAAGACCAAAAAGAATAAAATAGGCATCGCAATAATAAAAATTGTCTCCACATTGGCAAGCCTTGTAATCTTCGACATCACATTTGTAAAATTAATGGAATTATTTTCCAAGAAATAATTTCGTATCTGAATATCCTGCTGCGTTCCCGATTTTCCCGCCAAATGAATCCCTACATAGACGGTAATGAAGGCAAATACAATAGTGACTCCTGCCATAAAATAATTTATTTCCATAATAACCTCTGCTCGCAAATTTAAAAGAATCTTTCTTTTAAATTATATTATATCACTATTAAACGCCTTTCCCAAACTGGCAGTTCGGATAATGGCAGACTTCGCAATTCAAGCACAAACCTCCGTATCCCAAAGAAGCGATTAAGTCCTTTGTAACAGGCACCCCTGCCACAACATAGGGATAAATAATATCAAACACCGTCACTTTAGAATACATCACACAGCCCGGAAGACCCATAATCGCTGTACCATCTTCAAAATAGCCTATTAAAAACATTGCACCAGGAAGCACCGGCGTTCCGTAATTGACGATCTCTGCACCGCTGGCTTTAATGGCAGCAGGAGTTAGATCATCCGGATCTACGCTCATTCCCCCAGTACAAAGGATAATATCCGCACCCTTTTCCTTTGTTCTAAGGATCGCCTCTTTGATCATCTGGGTATCATCATCACAGATCTCGTGGTGGATATACTCTACGCCGTACTGTTTGAATTTCTCTTCGATAACAGGAGTAAAGGTATCTTGGATACGTCCATGATAAACTTCGCTTCCTGTTGTCACGATCCCGCCCTTTAACTTTCGAAAAGGAGTCAGCTTTAAAATAGGCTCCCTTCCGCCGATTTCTCTTGCTAAATCCATCCTTTCCCTTTCGATAAATAAAGGAACGATTCTCATCCCTGCTAACTTGTCTCCTTTTTTAACAGGTAAATTCCCCATACGGGTTGCAATCATCATGTCTCCTAGGGCATTGATCTTTTTCAGTTTTTCAACATCTACTTGAAAGAAACCGTTTCTGTCGGCTATAACTTCGATTTTTCCTTCTTTGATATCTGAAAGAGTCATCCCTTCGTTGATCGCAATTTCCGATAAAATCATAGCCCCTTCATCTTCGTGAATGGATTGATCCGTCGTTTCCAAAACATAAATATGCTCTTTTCCCATATCCAATAAAGCCTGAACATCCTCTTCTTGAATAATATGACCCTTCTTAAAAGCGACTCCTTTAGATACCCCTTTTATAATTCTCGTCATATCATGAGGCAAAACATGACCTACAGCTTCCTCTGTTCTAATCTTCTTCATCTATATCCCCCTGCGTGTTGTTTTAGTTTATACATCGATGATAACATTATACTTTAAAAAACAGAATGCGTAAAGAATACTAGAAAAAGTCTGATTATCTGAAAGAGGGGAGCAAAAAAAAAGAAAGAGTGATAGTGTGGAGAGTGAAGAGTATAGTGACCCCCAAAAGTTGGACTTGGTTTTCGAAAACAATTAAATTAGTTTGCTGCTATTTTATTTAACTCCTTTCTGGTTTTGGCTGTCAAGAGCAGAAGCGTAGCGACTCTTGACGGATAAAATCCGAAAGGAGAAAATCTTTAGGCAGCCTTTAATTGCTCTGTATATTCTACTGGGCTTTTCCAGCCCAGTTTTTCTTTTATTCGTTCGTAATTGTAATAGCGTATATACTTTTCTATTTCCCTTTTTAATTCTTCATAACTTTTAAAGATTCTCCCGTAATACATTTCTTGTTTCAATATCCCAAAGAAGTTTTCCATAGGAGAATTATCGAGACAATTTCCTTTTCGAGACATACTCTGAAAGATCTTGTTTTTCTTTAGTGTTTTTACATAGTCTTTCATTTGATAGGCCCATCCTTGATCCGAATGAAAGGTTCTTCTGTACTTGCAGCTCTTTGTTCTTTCAATAGCTTCATTTAAGGCTTTTAGAATGCCTTTTGCACTTGGTGTGGAAGAGATTTGATAACTTATGATTTCTCGATTATAGAGGTCCATAAAGGGATCCAGATACAGTTTCTTGGTCTGTAGAGTACCCTTTTTGTCCCTTTCATAATATTTGAATTCTGTGGTATCGGTAGTGATTTTTTGGTGTGCTATGGAAGTATCAAAACGTCGGTGAACTCTGTTGGGAGCAGTTTTTCCTATTTTCCCTTTGTAGGAGTTGTATTTTCTTGATTTTCTTCCAAAGGATGTAACTTGGAGCCCTAAGTTTTGCAGGATTCGTTGTACTTTTTTCTTGTTGATACAGATTCCTTTTCTTCGCAGCTCTTGATGTATTCTGCGATATCCATAGTTTTCGTGTTTTTTACGAATCTCTAGGATTTTATTCTTAAAGAAACGATCTGGATCTTCTCGCTTAAAGCGTTTTTGCCAATACATATACGTAGATTTAGGGAATTTTAAAACCGCAAGAATGTCTTTTAGTTGGAAGGATCCTCGGAGATTATGGATGACTCTTGCGATTCGTTCTTTTTGCGTGCTTCCGCTAACCTTAATCTCCTCAATTCTTTTAAAAAGGCATTCTCTATTCGTAGATGTTTATTTTCTTCTTCTAATTCGAGTTCTCTTTTTGTTTTATTGTCCTTTGTATTCTTTGATTGCTTGGAAGTTTTGATAAAATTTTCTTTTTTCTTCATGGGAAAAAACCTTTCTTCTTCTTTTGAAACGAATCTTATCAATCCTTCTTCGCGATACTCTCGTACCCAACGTCCTAAAAGAGAAGGATTCTTTAATCCGTGTCTGCTGCATATTTTTTGATAGCTCATTTCGTTTTCTAAGTAAGACTTTACCATGAATTCTTTAAAATCTGAAGGATAGTGTTTTTGACAGCGAGAAGGTTTTAATCCTTCCTCGCCTAGAGCTTCAAAAGCATGAATCCAATTGAAGACAGCGGTGTGAGATTTAATATTGTATTTCAAAGCTAAATCTTCAACACTGCTTTTGCCTTTCAGATATTCTTTTACTACGGTTCGTTTGAGTTCGTAACTATATTTTGCCATGAAAAACCGACCTCCTTTGGCTAGATTCTAGGTCCAACTTTTGGGGGTCGGTTTA
>DGYFR06203__coassemble_2253_pt1 | contig 11049 bp, 7 predicted proteins | sample DGYFR06203__metabat2_low_PE_001 | metagenome-assembled genome bin DGYFR06203 | reverse complement strand
CTTATCTCGAGGAAACCCCAGGTTATTCATATCCTCGACAAAAGATTGAACAATGTCTTTGGCCATTTCTTCCCTTAAACGGTCAAACATTTCTTTGTTATCTACGACAAAAGACCCTACACCTCTTTGTGATAATAAAATGCCTTCTCTTTCTAAATCGCTATAACTCCTTTGAACTGTGTTGGGATTCACTTTTAAATCTCCTGCGATTTCCCGAACAGCCGGTAATTTATCACCAGGTTTCAGTTCCCCTCGGATAATCCGAAACTTTATTAAATCCATAATCTGTATATATATAGGTTGATGATCGTTAAAATCCAAAAGAACCCCTCCCTCCGTATTGTATTAGATATATAGTACACTCGAGGTGTTTATTTGTCAATATTTACATAAAGCAGGTCGTCATTTTTTGAAACACTTTTGTGCAATCGAATTTTTTGTTTTCTAAACTTTGCCAGTTCGACGAGATGTTTCTTTTCGAGAATTGTTCCTTTTTCTAAATACAAACTGCCGGGAGGATAGATGTAGATATCTTCTAGCAATTCTTTGCCTTCGCATTCTAAAAAAGGAAGACCGATATTGTCATGGATCTTATTTTATGGAAGGCGATCTTTTGTAATTTTCTATTGTATTATAAAGGCGGTTAAAATCTCTTTCCTCGTCGAGTATCGTGGAAATCAATACAATAGTATTCTCATCGTGCATTTCTGCATAGATTCCATTTTTTTCTAAATAAGAAAGCATATCGATAACATTTCCTTTAGGATAAAGAAGTATTCTAGTAAAATCTTTTTCTGAATCCATTTCTGCTGATATATGGATATTATTCTCAAGTTTTCTTAGGAATAAGTCAATCATTTTCTTCAAGGATAGGAATTTTTCCTTGTATTTCTGCATATAACGAAAGGATAAATCCAGGGATGCGATAAAAAGGAAAGAGGGAGAGGAGGTTTGAAGCATAAGGAGCATGCTTCTTACTCGTTGGATATCCTCTTCGTTTAAACTGCCTATATTTAATACAGCTGTTTGTGTAAAGGAAGGCATTGTTTTATGGAAACTATTAATACTGATAGAACAGCCTGATTCTACAGCAGACTTTGGAAAGAGGCTGCTGTAGACGAAATGGGAGCCGTGGGCTTCGTCAATTATTGTATAGATTCCTCTTTCGCTGCAGTAGGCAGCTAGTTTTTCGATGTCTGAAGCATAGCCGTAATAATTAGGTCTGGTAAGAAAAACCATTTTTATATCTTTATCCTCTTCCAAAATTTCGAAGATCTTTTCTTCAGAAGCGGGAAGGGGGAAACCTTTTTTATGAGAAGGCTGTTCTAATACAACTTTCTTTAATCTGCCAAGTTTCACCGCATTATGGACGGACTTATGACATCCTGATTCGATCAGTATCTTATCCCCCGGATCTAAAAGTCCCATTACAGAGGATAAGATGCCGACGGTGGAACCATTTACAAGATAAAAACTTTCTTTTGATTTCCGGTCCTTTTTCAGATCGTTCAAACTTTCAGCCAAAAAGGAGACAGGATAGTACAGATCATCTGTATCATCAAGCTCCGTAACATCGAAAGAATAAAGATTCTCAGCTAAGGCATTAAATTCTTCTGGGAGTGTTCCTTTATGTCCTGGCATATGAAAGCGAAGTTTGGATTTGTTTTGATATTCCTCTAACCCCTTAAGGATAGGGGAACGGAGGGGGTTATCCATTTGCCTGTTCCATCATTTTGCTGACTTCAACCATAATCGCGCATTCTGTTCTTTTTCGCTGGAGTTCGCATCCTAATTCATAGGGTTTTTGCAGATCCTTATTGAAATTATAAGCATTTGCATGACAGCCGCCGGAACAGTAAAATTTCGCCCAGCAGTTTTCGCAGGAAGGTTTTGAAAATACATGGGAGTTTAAGAATCCCTTTGTAATTTCTTCAGGAAATTCAATAGTTTCTTCTAAGAGATTTCCTAGTTTGAAATCTTCATTGCCGACAAATTGATGGCAGGGGTAGATATCTCCTTCAGGAGTAACTGCTACATACTCGCATCCTGCACCGCAGCCTTGAACTCTCTTAATAATACAAGGGCCTTGTGATAGATCAACCATAAAATGGAAGAATTTGAAAGGATCGCCTTTGACTTGGTCTTTTGCATATTCGATAGCCAGTTTTTCGTATTCCTTTTTAATTGTTTCTAGATCTTCTTCGGTGATGGCATAATCGTCGTATTCAGAATCTACTACAGGCTCGATAGATGCAAGATCGAATCCTAAATCTTTGAAATGCTTGACATCTTCCGAGAAGTCTAAATTTTTCTTTGTGAAAGTTCCGCGGACATAGTAGTATTTGTTCTTTCTGCCTTCTACAAGCTTCTGGAATTTCGGTACGATCAGGTCGTAACTGCCTTTATCATTGACCGTTTTTCTCATAGAGTCGTTTATTTCTTTACGTCCATCCAGGCTTAGGACTACATTATGCATATGTTTGTTGATATAGTCGATTTTTTCGTCATCTAATAATACGCCGTTTGTAGTAATGGTAAAACGAAACTGCTTGTTGTGTTCCAGAGCTTTCTCATTGCCGTACTCTACTAAAGTTTTAACCAGTTCAAAATCCATAAGCGGCTCGCCGCCAAAGAAGTCTACTTCCAGATTTTTTCTGTTTCCAGATTCAGAAATCAAATAGTCGATAGCTTTTTTACCCACTTCTTCAGTCATATAGGCTTTATGTCCTCCGAAATCTCCTTGGGAAGCAAAGCAGTACTCGCATTTTAAATTGCAGTCGTGTACTACATGAAGACACATTGCTTTTAAAACAGGATTTCTTTTTTTGAAATCTTCCGAGTCCATATAGTCTGCAGAGGAATACAGGAGGTTTTCATTTTCCATCTCTTGGATTTCCCTATAGGCTTCTTCGATTTTTTCAGCAGGATATTCATGAAAAACTTCTTTTATTTCCTCAAGAGTTTTTTCTTTATAAAGGTCTAATATATTATAGGTGATATCATCTACCACGTGGATCGCCCCGCCATTTACATCGAGGACGATATTGTAATTATTCATTTTATACTTATGGATCATCTATTTCTCCTTAATTTGTAATTTAAAAAAGGATTGAGCATCTCAATCCTTTTTTCTGTTCCGGTTATCTAGATTCGTTTTCGCATTCTTGATTTGCTACAGTACAAGAAGTTTTACAAGCTGATTGGCAAGAAGTTTGGCATTCTCCGCAACCGCCTGTGCAAGCAGAATCTTTTAATGTGCTGCCGGTAAGAGTTAAAATATGTTTTTTCATAATATGTACTCCTTTCCTTGAATTCATTTTATTATAACATAAATACTAATCCTGGGAAATAATTGTCCCTTCATTATCGATAGAAAGATCAACGGCTTTCCACTGATCTTCAAGAGTGTTTAAATAGTTTTGTATATTTTTCTTAAAGCTGTTCTCCTCGTTTTTGCGGAGAATCATAATAGTAGGGCCAGCACCGCTTAGAAAGGCACCGTAAGCACCTAGATCATAAGCTTTTTGTATAATACGGTCGAAATTTGGTATAAGGCTTGATCTATAAGGTTCGTGAAGCTTATCTTTAAGAAAATATTTAAGATCTTTGAATTGACCGTTTTTTAAGCTTTCTACAAAAAGCATCGCATGGGATAGATTATAGGTCGCATCGGTTAATGAAACTGTCTCAGGAAGCACAGCTCTTGCCTTTTTGGTAGAAAGTGTAAAATCCGGGATTAATGCCGTACAAAGAAGTCCTGAGGGGATATTGGCTTTGCGATAGAAGATTCTATCGTCTTCCCGCATAGATAATGTAAGCCCGCCAAAAAACTGGCTGGATATATTGTCGCAGTGTCCTTCAATAGCTACGGCTTTCAAATAGATCTCTTCTGTTGTCATTTTCTTTTTCAAATATCGGTTTGCTGCGATAACGCCGGCCAATATGCAAGTTGCAGAAGACCCTAAACCTCTTGATATGGGGATTTCATTTGTCATAGTCAATTTTAAGGCCGGGGCTTCGATTCCTTTTTCTTCTAAAATCTGCACTAGAGTACGATAGACGAGATTGTTCTTATTATTATATCTTTTGTTTGGTGTGTTGATAATAAGTTCTTTGCTGTCTTCGAATATAAATTCATTATAAAGTTTGAAAGATAATGCAAGTACATCAAAGCCCGGTCCCATATTAGCTGTAGAAGCAGGTACTTTGATCTTAAGCATCATGATCACCTTTTACAAACTCGTTTAAATAAGTGAATATTTCCTCTTTCGGGACGTAAGTGGTAAAGCGCTTTTCTTTGCTGTCTAAATTCATTAGATTTTTAGGGATATCCACTGAAGTCAATTCGCTTAGTTTTTCGATTTTTTCTTGTTCAGTCATATTTTCTGTTTCTATTTTAAGTGCTTTTAGCATAGAATCGGAAAATTTATAAGGAGAAGCAGTAGAAGCGATAATTGTCTTTGTATTATCTTGTGTTTCCATACGATATTTATCGTAGCAGACATTAGCCACTGCTGTATGGGTATCCATCAAGTACTGATCGTTGATCAAGCTGTATAGAATCTTGTTGGATGCTTCTTCTTCAGTCGCGTAATAAGCCTTAAGGAACGGCATTTTATCCTTTAGATCTTCTGGTATTCTATATTTTCCCTTATCTCGGAGTTCGCCCATTAGAGCAGAAATCAACTCATCATCATTGCCGCTTATATGGTATAAGAATCTTTCTAGATTTGAGGAGACAAGAATATCCATGGATGGGGAAGGGGTGGCTACCAATTCTCTATTGCTGTCGTAAACACCAGTGTTTATAAAATCTGTCAGTACATTGTTATCGTTAGAAGCGCAGATTAAATTGTTTACAGGAAGGCCCATCTGCATAGCGTAATAGGCTGCTAGAATATTTCCAAAATTGCCTGTCGGCACTACAATATTGATTTTTTCGTTTTCAGATATTTCGCCAAATTTAAGCATAGTGATGTAGGCGTTGTAATAATAAACAATCTGAGGAATCAGCCTTCCGATATTAATAGAATTCGCCGAACTTAGACGTGTATTGTTGGACTTCAAAAGCTGGCTGAATTCTTCATCTGCAAAGGTGGTTTTTACAGCTCTTTGGCAATCGTCAAAATTGCCTTCTACCCCAAGAACAAAGACGTTCTCCCCTTCTTGTGTCTGCATTTGAAGTTTTTGGGTATCGCTTACACCTTTTTCAGGATAAAAAACAGCAATTTTTGTATGTTCTACATTTTTAAAACCTTCCAAAGCGGCTTTTCCGGTATCGCCACTGGTTGCGGTGATGATTAGAATATCCGTATAGTCTTTTTGAGAATGTAAAGAGCTTTCTATAAAAAAGGGAAGGATACATAAAGCCATGTCCTTGAAGGCGCTGGTTCTGCCGTGGAAAAGCTCTAGGATAAAACGATCGTTTAATTTTCGAAGGGGTGCTATAAATTCTGTGGAAAAATTATCTGTGTTATAAGCGGAGCTTACACAATGAGATAGTTCCTCCGGTGTAAAATCAGTCAAAAATTTGCCGCAGATATAGTAGGCAAGATCTTTGTATTTCATTTCCGTCATATTTGATGGAGAACCTGCGTTTGGAAAACTCTCCGGTACATACAGTCCGCCTTCGTCTGAGATGCCTTGTAAAATGGCTTTTTTTGAACTTACTTGATTTCTTTTGTTTCGAGTACTATTGAAAAGCAAGTCACTCTCCTCCTTGTTTTTTTGGTATTATGTAGTTATTATATCATTAATCAAGTAGAGGAGATAGTAATATTGCAGGAACTTGGAATGTTCAAATATAAGGAGAATAGAATGAAGAAATTATTTTTGTGTGCAGTCCTCCTTTTCGCGAGCCTAATGAGCGTAAATGAATCGAATGCTCAAAGGGATTACGAACGGATAGCCGGAAAAAATAGAATTGAAACAGCAGTAGAAATTTCGAAAAAAATACAGAACAAATCTAAGATAGCGGTAGTCGCAAACTCCATGAAGTATGTGGATGCTCTTCCCGGATCGACTTTAGCAAATCTTCATAAAGCACCGATTCTTTTAGTAGAAAAAGACCGTATCCCGGAAGCGACTATAGACGAGTTAAATCGTCTGGGAGTGGAAAAAATATATATACTTGGCGGAGAAGCGGTAATTTCAAAATCTGTAGAAGAAAAACTTAGCGCATTTAAATGTATAAGACTTGCGGGAGAGAATCGCTATGAAACTTCTTATGAAATTTATAAAGAAATAACACAAAGCGCTGAAACTGAAGAAGTTTTTGTTGCGGCGAAAGAAGTCGATGCGGTAGCTTCAGCAGCAGCGAGAGGAGAAAATATACCCCTGCTATTCGTTTCTGAAAACATACCCTCTTTTATGGAAGAAATAGAAGCGAAAAAAACTGTGTTAGGAGGCGATCAGGCATTAAGCCGGAAGGCTTACACCGCTTTGCGGGCAGCTGGAAGAATCGCAGGAAAAAACCGTTATGAAACGGCGATACAGTTGGCCGAGAGAGCCGGCATGGAAAACCAGATTTTAGTAAATGCCTTCAATTTTGTAGATGCTTTTACATCAGGAACATTGGCGTATCGTATGAATGGTAATATACTTTTAACAGATACTCACAGTCTTCCGAAAGCGACAAAAGATTATTTGGAGAAAAATAAAGGAAAACTAATACTTATTGGCGGCGAGAAAGCAATATCCGAAGAGATCTTTCTAGAGGGGGATTCTACAAATCCTCTTGATGCCGCTTATTGGAATAAATATAATCAATACGGAAGAAATATCCTGATGACTGGAAAAGAAATTATGGATTACAATCAGGCTATCGATAAGGAAAGTCCTTATGTACGAGATCTATTGAGCCTGTCAAATAAGTTCTCGAAATCCTACATTAAGGATGCGGTGGAAGGTCTTAAAATGTCTTCTAATCCAACGAAAGCAAATGGTGGAGGCTATAGCCAAGGACAAAAGAACCAGTGGCTTAATAATAGAGCTATAAACAGGATAAAAGACACAACAGCCAGATATGCTGTGGCCCTGCAGCGCACTCTTATCCGAACACTGCCTACGGCAGATGGAAATATTAAGGGTGGATATCATGATTATTTTGCAGAGGATGCAGTTAATCCATGGGAAATGATGATGGTTCTTCATAAGAGCAGCGACGGCAAATGGTGCTTTGTTATGACGGAAAACTATATGGGCTGGGTTATGCAGAAAGATATCGCTTATACAACGAAAGATGAACTAGCAGCCTATAATAAATTAGATTTTTATGTAGTGACAGAGCCTAAAATTAATTTGAACGGGTGGAATATGGATATGGGGACAAAAATTCCTCAAAGAGAAGGCCGGCCGTTATTGCCGAAGGCCGATGATAAGGGGAATTTGTCAGTGAGCGCAGGAAAGAGAACTGCCGCCCTTCATACCGGCTATCTTCCTTATACGGAATATAAGCTGGTAGAACAGGCGCTGAAGTTTGAAGGAGAACCTTATGGATGGGGAGGAAGCAGAAATTCTCATGACTGTTCTTCTTTCATCGAAGATATTCATAAAGTATTTGGAATAAAGCTTCCAAGAAATACATCTCATCAGGAAGCGCCAGCGCTAAAAGGGAGAGTTTCTATAGCGGGTAAATCAAAAGGGCAAAAACGAGCTGAGATCCAGAAAAAGGGTCCCGGAGCTGTGATCTATATGAAAGGCCATGTTGCCCTTTTCTTAGGAAAAGATGCGAAGGGCAAAGATATGATTATTCATCAAAACGGCAGTACTCGGGACTGTGCCATAACGGCTCTTGATTTCGGAGGAAGCTACTTGAACGCCTACAGCACAATTCAAAAATATCGTTAAAAGCGAGTATAAATTAAAAAGACATTTGACAGAGTTTGAAACTTCTATCAAATGTCTTTTTTTTAATCTTCAAGAGGGGTTACTCTATTATTTACTGTTTCGTTATTTGGAGCGTTTTCTAGATCGTTTGGAGTGATATTATAAGCGTCTAAATCTTCTTGGGTATATTCAAATTCTTCTTTATCAAGACGTTCTTGATATCTGAAATAGCCCCTTGCTTTAGGTTCCGCCTGTTCCACATTTGTAATTCTCTCGTCTACTGCCATAATTGTTTTTATATAAAGCAGAGGGTAAACAGGTTTATCCCTTAATATTATCCTTTGAATTTCGTCATAGAGGACTTTTCTTTGAACCGGATCCGTTTGAGCATCTGCTTTTTCCCATAATGCATCTAGATCCGGATTGCTGTAACCGGTTAAATTATAGGGCGAATCTGTTTGGAAATAGGATTTATAGCTGTCTGGATTCGGGTTTGAAGGATAGCTATACAAGCAGACATCAAACTCATTGTTTGATGGATCGTATAACTTGGCTTCAAATTCATCTCTATAAAGCGGTACAAGCTGCAGGTCAACACCCATCGCTTTAAAACTTTCCTGAAGGGCAACAGCAACTCGTTCCTGCGGCTCCCCTGGATCTAAAATAAATCCGAATTTGATGACTTCTTCTGGATGGTCTAAAGAAAATCGAAGCAGTGTATTTCTAGCTTCCTGAGTGTTATTGTCAGCAAAGGGCGAATCGTTCAGACGATAAGGATTGTCTTCGCTGAAAATCGAATTAGCAGGAGTTACATGAAGGGAGCTTCCAAAATTCCCTTTGATACTATCCACATTCATTGCTTGAAGAAAAGCGTCTTTTATCTCCGGATGCTTTCCAAAAAGACCGGCTTCTTTATATAGAAGATTAACGACTTCTCCTTGAGGGAATTCGTAAATATTATAATCCACCGCAGATAAAGCATTTGCATCGCTGGAATTTATATAACCTACCTGCACATTATAATCGAGCATTTCATACCTTGGAGTAGTTCCGTGGACTGCTACTTTTGCTTCAAGATGGGAGAATTTTGGTTCTTCGCCGAAATATCCATCAAACTTATTAAATTTAAAATAATCTGTAAAAGAAGTTGTATCGTAATAAATATTTTCAAAGGCAAAGGGTCCATTGCCGATAAAGGAATCTTTATTCTTTACCGAAAAGAAAGTGTTTTCGTACTTTGAGTAAATATGAGAGGGTACGATTGTGAGATCTGCAAGATTATAGAGAAAAGACATAGAAGTTCTTGGCAATGTAATCGTCACAGCTTTTTCAACGGAAACCGGCTCCCCGTCTATTCTAAAGAGATCTTTATGCTTTGTATCCCGATGCTCTATCGTATAATTAATCGAATAGATGATATCGTCGCTTGTAACTGGAGTTCCATCATGCCAAAGGGCATTCTCTTTAAGGATTAGTTTAAAGACTTTATGATCTTCTTCGATTTCCAGGCTGTTTAAAAGATTCGTTTCGGTAGTATAGTTTAAATTTTGATCGTTCAAATAAAACAATGGCTCATAAAGCAGTTCTATAATCCGGTTGGAAGAATCGGACTCGGAATAGAAAGGATTCATATTGGCAGGATAACCTACTAGACCATATTTAATTGTATCGCCGATTTCTTTCTGCTTTGCAGCTTTGGCGACTAATATTCCTTTTTCAGTATTGAATAGCGCTTCTTTTATCTCTGCAGTCGATGAGGTGGAATCCTTCGCGCAGGAAGAAAGAAAAACACTTATCAAAAGTGTGAAAAAGATAATTTTTTTTCGTTTCATGGGAGCCTCCTGTTCATTTCAATATCTCTATTATGGCAAAAAACCAAAAGCACTGCAAGAGGGGCACTGTTGCTTTTAAAGCCAAAATTTTTTATACTATAACAATAGAGTCCAAAATTAGTAAGGAGGAAAATTATGAATTTTCTAGGCCTGTCTCTGCAGGATTACGGAATACTGATTATAACGATTATTTTATGTGCATTATCCGTTCGTTTATATATCAAAGCGTCAGGAACGTTGTCGCCCGTTAAAATTAGTCCTATATCATTAACGTTTTATTTTTTTCTTGTATTTTCAGTTATCGGCACAACTTTAGTCGCTATGGGGAATGAGTATCATCACATGATGAGATACATGCGCCATGGAGATATTAAAATGCTCGCATGGTTTTTGGTGATGATTTTATTTGTATTATTTCCGGCGATTCAGATACTTCTCAATAAAATCTTTAAATATAAACCAGAATCTTATCAAGAATATACAAAAAAGAAAACAACATTAAGCAAAAATAGAGATGCAGAATTTATTGCAGTATCTCTAGCAGCAGCTATATGTATAGGTGCTGTGGTTTATACGTTCTGGAAGATCGGTATCAGCGATAATCCGCTGTTAAATGCGATCCGAGGAGTGGATTCCGAGCAGCTTGCCTTTTTAAGGAACAAGGTTTCCAATGATTTCCCGGGAAATGAATATATTCGAAATATTTTTGCCGTAGGTCTTACACCGATTATTTCTTATATGGCGTATATATTAATGAGAGAAACAAACCAGCTGAGATTTATTATTTTATTTGCCCTGCTATTTATCAGCAGCAATCTAATCTCGATTTATGATTTGGAGAAAGCGCCAATTATTATATATTGGGCGACCTTTGTGATTCTTTCTATTATGTACGGCGACAAACTGAAATGGAGATATTTAATCGGCTTAGGTGTAGTTGCAGCTGCAGCCATCGTTGTAATGTATGTGGTTATTGCTGGTTCTTCTCTCGATAAGATCTTCAGTTTTGCAGGACCTATCAACCGTATTATCTTAACAACGCCGATTGCTTTTATTCTGCATCTGGAAGTATTTACCTACAGATCGCTGCTGTTAAACGGAGCGAGTGTTCCAAGCTGGGTGGGAAGGCTGTTTTTTGGAAATACTGACCTGAACAGATCAGGACGAGCAGTTATGGAGGTTGTAAACTTCGACGGTATTCGAAATGGTACTGCAGGCGTCTATAATGGATTGTTTCTAGGAGAGGCCTTTGCAAACTTTGGAATGCTGGGTATTTTTATCGCAATGATTCACGTTCCGATTATGTTTTTTCTGATGAATTTTGTATTTGTAAAATTAAAAAAGACACCGATTACTTTAGCGCTGTTTGCTTATTTTACAGTCAGTTTCC
>DGYFR06203__coassemble_2245_pt1 | contig 11099 bp, 12 predicted proteins | sample DGYFR06203__metabat2_low_PE_001 | metagenome-assembled genome bin DGYFR06203 | reverse complement strand
AGACGATCTTTTAAATCTACCATATATTTAAATTCTCGGCGGGATACGGTAATGGTCTCTTGATTTTGTAAAGCTTCCATAATAACCTCCTATGTAAATTAAATAGTTTGCCCTTCTACTACAATATACAAAGACTCTTTTTGATTTCGGTACCTTTTTAGAAAAAAATTTATAAAAAGTTTACACAATAATCATAAATGTATAGAAATATAGAATAATTGTTAACTTTAGTTAAAGGAATTTATATTAGAATATACAGAAGGGATAGAAGACAAGATTGTTTATATAAAATGGTATAAAAAAGAAACAAGAAAACAGAATAAATCAAGAGATATAAGATATATAGAGAGATCGGAAAAGAAAATACCACTTACAAAAATGGTGTAAAGGTATAGTGGAAATAACAAAAAAGAGAAACTTATAAAAACGGTTCAAAGGACTTCGTAAAAAAATAAAAAAAGAACGGCTGTGATCTTGTTTTTCACAGCCGTTTTATTCTTGATATTTCGTTATAAATAGCAAAGATTATCTTATTTTGCCTGGATATTTAGCTCGTTCTCCGCCTACAAGTTTTGGTCTCCATTTCATCGCAGTTACATGGGCTTTTCCGATCTCTTTAATCTTTAAGCGCACTGGAATCTGCACATATCGAATATGCATTCCAATAGAAGTATCGCCAATATCAAGACCTGCATAAGCGCAGATATGTTCTACCATAACAGGATCTTCTGCATGTTCGTATGCAGCCACTGCACAAGCACCTCCTGCATGAAGATGAGGAATAACAGTAACCTCCTCTAGATGATATCGTCTGGCACATTCTCTTTCTACAACTAATGATCTATTGATATGCTCGCAGCCTTGGACTGCAAGATAAATTCCGCGTTCTTTTAAAATGGGCAAAATTGTTGAAACGATAGCTTCTCCAACTTCTTGACTGGAGTTTTTTCCGATTTTTGAACCAAGCACTTCGCTGGAGCTGGCACCTAGTACAAGAATATCATGTTCTCTTAAATCAGCTTCTTCTAATAATTCTTCTAGAGCAGCCGTAACTTGTTCTTTAATTTGATCCATAATCATTTCCCCCTTTGTATAATTCTTCCTATCTTTAGTATAAACCCTATTGGCAAAATATAAAAGGATTTAAAACAACTTTTTTGTTTTTTCCAAGACAAAAGAATGAGAGATTTTAGACGTTTCTCAAAAAAGAACAAAAAGATTATAAAAAAATAGTATGAGAATAGTAAAAATATTGTATTTATTAAGAAAGGGGGAGTTAAAAAAAGAGTGTGAGAGATTAAAAAAAAGAGTGTGAGAGTGGGGAGAGTGGAGAGGGGAGTTATGGAAGAAACATGGGGCGTGTTTCGTTTATCATATTAGAACAAAAAAACTTAAGATCAGTGCCGGAAGAATCTAATGCTTCTTTTTAGAGTAATAAAAGAAAAAGAGATGTGAAAAATACTTGCTGTTATGGTGCTGGAGGGCGGAGAGGTGTACTTATTCTACAAAGAAAAAGCTGTGCTTTTTCCTCCAACTCTTCACTCTAAAACTCTTCACGCTTTTAGAAGGTTTTTTAAAATAAAAACGACACGGTTTCCCGTGTCATTTTAAATCGATATAATGTACCTTTTGTAATGTTTTTATAAATTCTGATAGTCTTGGATAAAGGGGTTCGGCTTCTTCGCCAAATTGTTCTTGTACTTTTTGGCCGATATCGTAGATGGAAGTTTTTCCATCGATTTGAGTCCAGATAAAGGAACCTAAGGGATCTAACTGGATCTTTGACTGAACAGGTTTTTTTAAAAATTTCTGTCCAAATCGGTTGAAGATTCCTTTGTTTTCTACAAGAATAGTTACATTGCCCTTCTCTTCCATGGAAGGGTGAAGCTTTTCCGGTACTAAATCCAAGAGGTTTTGTCCCTTACGGTCTTTTCTCATATTTCTTATTCACTACGAAAACAAGATAAGCAGTAAGAAGAGCAAAGAAGATCAATCCTCCCAAGTTGCCAAGATTGATGCCGGCTCCCGTCTGAAGATTGATTACATCTGCTATCGTTCCATTCGCAAATGGAATAATTGCAAAGATAGCCAAAAGGATTCCGATTAAGCCTTCTCCGGCAATTAAACCGGATGTAAACAAGATACCTGTAGTAGTTGCTTCTGTTTTTTCTTCTTCTGACTTATGTTTTTTCTTATCTACATAAAGACGAACAAGTCCTCCGACCATGATACCTGATGATAGATGGAATGGAAGGTATAAACCTACGGCAAAAGGAAGTACTGGAATTCTTAAGATTTCAGCTAATACTGCAATAGCAACTCCTGCAAGAACGAGAAGCCATGGAAGGTTTCCGTTCATAACTCCTTCTACTACAAGCTTCATTAAGATTGCTTGAGGTGCTGGAAGTTCTGGTGAACCATATCCCCAAGACTCGTTTAACAGCCATAGTACGAATCCGATAACGATTGCAGAAGCGAAGACTCCGATAAGCTCCCCGATTTGCTGGCGGTAAGGTGTAGCTCCTACGATATAACCTGTTTTTAAATCCTGAGAAGTATCTCCGGCAATAGCGGCGATAATACAGATAATAGACCCGATACCGATAGCAGCCATCATCCCTTCACGTCCTACTTGACCGCTCCATTTAAGAAGGATTGTAGAGAACAGAAGTGTTGCAATAGCCATACCGGAAACAGGGTTGTTGGAACTTCCGATCAAACCAACCATTCTAGAAGAAACTGTCGCAAAGAAGAAACCAAATAATACAATTAATGCTGCACTTAAAAGGCTAACAGGTACTTGAGGAATCAGCCAAATAAGAATTACCATTGCTACAATTCCGATTCCTACAAAAGGAAGAGGAAGGTCTTTTTCTGTACGAAGGGTATTCGCTGATCCTGCACCGCTTCCGTAAGCTTTTATGGCATCGCGGAAACTGCTGAAAATCATAGGAAGAGATTTAATAAGAGAAATAATACCTCCTGCAGCTACGGCCCCAGCACCGATATAGCGGATATAGCTTCCCCAAATACCCCAGCTGTCCATACTGGAAATAGGATCCGTTCCAGGGAATAATACAGCATCGCCTCCGAAGAACGCGATTAAAGGCATAAGAACGAACCATCCTAAAATACCGCCAGTGAACATATAAGAAGATATTCTAGGTCCGGTAATATAACCTACTCCAAGAAGTGCTGGAAGTACGTCCATACCTACACCTGTTCCTCTCATTGTATTGTTGGAGATTTCATAGTGAACTTCACTAGGGAACAGTTTTAAACCATCTGCTATAAATTTATAGACGGCAGCGATTCCAAGTCCTTTAAAGACAGTAGAAGCTTTTGCTCCTCCAGATTCGCCGGCTAAAAGGACTTCAGCACAGGCTGTTCCTTCAGGATACGGAAGCACACCGTGTTCTTGAACGATAAGTGCGTTTCGTAGAGGAATCATAAATAATATTCCTAGAACCCCGCCGATAATAGAGATGATAAAGATAGATAGAATGGAAGGTGTTCCCATGTCCCATTCATTGAACCAAATAAATAATGCAGGCAATGTAAAAATAGCACCTGCAGCTAAAGATTCACCTGCGGAACCGATTGTTTGAGCCATGTTGTTTTCAAGTACAGAGTTTCGTTTTAAGATAAAACGGATCACTCCCATAGAGATTACAGCTGCTGGGATAGAGGCAGAGATAGTAAGTCCAACTCTAAGACCCAGGTAAGCATTGGCAGCTCCGAAAACAATCGCCAAAATAGCACCCATAATGATAGATGTTGCATTTAACTCATTCGGGTTTTGATCGGCAGGTATAAAAGGTTTGAAACCTTCATTGTTTTTCATAATTGCTCCTTTCAAAAAAGGATACAAAATATCGATAATTTCAGATTTAGTATAGCATAAGAAAGGCATTTTTACCAAAGAATGATGGTTATAAGTACATATTTTTCAGTTTGAAAAAATGGTACTTAAGGGCAGTGAAAAAGGGATGGCTGTAATCTCCTGTTTTTAAGTGATAAAGGGATTCAAAGACAATTTTGATTGAAATTTCAGAAATTGGTATTATATTGCATTTTTTTAATGGTTCAAGCATTAAAAGAGACCCTCGTTGTGAGGATCTCTCAAGGTATTATAATTTTAATTTCTTACTGTTTAATAAGCTCTAATGGAGAAGCTATATTTTCTTCGATTTCTTTGCCGCCGAAATAATCGATGGCTGCCTGCATAGCAATTTTACCCATTTCTAAAGGTTTTTGGGCAACAGTTGCATCTAATGTACCGCCTTCGACAGCTTTCAAAGCATCTTCTGTACCATCAAATCCCACAACGACGATGTCTTTTCCGCTGGCCTTGATCGCTTCCACAGCACCTAACGCCATCTCGTCGTTTTGTGCAAAAACACCTTGAACGGAAGGGTTCGCTTGTAAAAGATTTTCCATTACAGTCATACCTTCTGCTCTGTCAAAGTTCGCTGTTTGAGAGCCTAAAAGCTCGATTTTTCCTTCTGTAGCTTGTGCAAATCCCTCTCCTCGTTCACGAGTAGAAGAAGCGCCGGGGATTCCTTCTAGTTGTAAAATCTTAGGATTTTCCCCTAGTTTCTCCAGCATAAATTCTCCGGCCATTTTTCCCCCTTCCACGTTGTTGGAAGCTACAAGAGAAACAAGTTTTCCTTCGTCTGCTCCCCGGTCTACTGCAATTACAGGGATATTAGCGGCGTTGATGGATTGGATAGATGTTGAGATCGCTTGAGAATCTACAGGGTTTACAATAATCATATCCACATTTTGCTGAAGCAGATCGTCGATTTGATTGCTTTGTGTAGACGAATCGTTTTGAGCATCGTAGATGATGATTTCTGTTTTGTTTGCATCGGCGATCTCTTGAAGTCCATCTCTTACAGATACGAAGAAAGGATTGTTTAAAGTAGAGATCGATACACCGATTTTAAGCTGGTCTGCAGCCTTTTGATTTTCAGCTTTTTGAGCTACCTCCGCATTTTGGCCTTCGATAGAACAGCCTGTGATCACAATTGTGAAGGCGAGTAATAGAGATAATAATATTTTTTTCATGAGTTCCTCCTATTTGTTTCGTTGTCGGTCGATCAAGACAGCAAGTAGAATTACAATACCTTTAACAATCTGCTGATAGAAACTGGAAATTCCCAGCAGATTCAAACCATTATTGAGTACTCCTAGAATAACTGCACCGATTAAAGTGCCTACAACGGTTCCTTTTCCACCGCTCATACTCGTTCCACCAAGAACAACTGCGGCGATAGCATCCATCTCATAAGCCTGTCCTGCGGTAGGCTGCGCAGAATTTAATCTAGATGCAAGAACAAGACCTGCTACAGAAGCAAGAACGCCAGAGATAATATAGATCTTCGTTTTCACTTTGTCTGTATCGATGCCGGCGATAAAGCTTGCCTTTTCGTTTCCTCCGACAGCATATGTTTTTTTGCCGAAGGTTGTTTTTCTAAGGATGACAAAACTAATACCAAAAAGAATCAGGAATAATATAATTTGGAAAGGGATCCCGAAGAAGTTTCCTCTGCCAAGGAAAGCGAATAAAAAGTCGCCGCTTTGTCCCTGGATTGGGTTTCCGTTTGTATAAACCAAAGTTAAACCTCGGTAGACGGTCATAGTAGCCAAGGTTACGATAAAAGGAGCCAGTTTTCCTTTTGTAATCAAAAGTCCGTTTACAAGACCCATAACAGCCCCTAAAACCAAAGCGATAATGATCGCAAAAAAGGTGTTCATTCCTCCTGCCACAAACCCTGCGAACAGTGCAGAAGTAAGGGCTAATATACTGCCGACAGACAAGTCGATACCGCCGGTTAAAATGACAAAGGTCATCCCCAAGGCGATAAATCCGTTGATAGTAATTTGTCTAAATAAGTTGATCAGATTTGATGGATAGATAAAACTTGGGTTCAAAGCCGTTACAATAATCATTAATACGATTAAGGCTAAAAGAGTACCAAGATTTGAATTTTTAAGTTTATCCTTTATCATTTTGTCCCTCCTGTTGCTAGATGCATGATTTTTTCTTGTGTAAATTCCCCTCGTTCGTATTCTCCTTGAAGCTTTCCTTCATAGATCACGCAGATACGGTCCGATAAACTTAAAAGTTCTGAAAGATCGCTGGATACGAGAATCACGGCTACATTTCTTTTTGTCATTTCATTGATTAGAAGATAGATTTCTCTTTTAGCGCCTACATCGACGCCCTTTGTCGGTTCGTCAAGAATGAGAATCTCCGGATCGTTTCCGAACCACTTCGCCATAACGATTTTCTGCTGATTTCCTCCAGACAAGTCTTGTACAAATTCTTTGATACCAGTAGAGCGGACTTTTAAGTTATCAAAAAGTGTTTGAGCAAAATTCTTTTCTTTTTCTTTGTCCACAAAGAATCCTTTGGAAATCTTTTTTAAGTTGGCGATAGAGATATTATCTTCGATGCTTTCGTCTAGGATCAGGCCTTCTTCCTGACGGTTTTCCGTCACAAAGGCTATTTTCTCAGCGATCGCTTTCTGGGGACTTGAAATATCCCTTTCTTTGCCGCCGATAAAAACTTTTCCAGAGGATTTCGGATCAATCCCAAAAATACTCCTCATAATCTCTGTACGTCCAGAGCCCATCAATCCTCCGATACCAAGGATCTCGCCGGCTCTTACGGAAAAGGAGATATCTTCGAAGTGTTCGGAGCTTAAGTTTTCAACGCGAAGCTTCTCTTCTCCGATAACACGATGCATTTCAGGGTAAAAGTCGCCGACTTCTCGGCCGACCATCATTTTTACGATTTCTTCCACATTCGTACTGTTCGTATCCACTGCGGCTACAGAGATGCCGTCCCGCATAACGGTAATACGAGAAGTGAGGGCGAAGATCTCTTCCATTCTGTGGGAGATATAGATAATAGAGACCTTGTCTTCTTTTAATTTCGCCATAAGTTTAAAAAGCTTGTCGATTTCGTTATTTGTCAAGGCGGAAGTAGGTTCATCCATAATTAGGATTTCCAAGTTTTCCATGTTTGCCTTGGCGATTTCCAGCATCTGTCTTTGTCCTGCGGAGAGGTCGCCCACTCTTTGGGAAGGGCTGAGATTGATTTCTAAACGCTTAAAAAGAGCTTCCGCTTCTTCTTTCATCTGATTTTCATCGATGATCACGCCCTTTTTTAATTCTCTTCCCATATAGAGGTTTTCTAAAACCGTCATATCCGGCCAGTCTACAAGTTCTTGGTGGATAAATCCGATTCCCTTTTCCAGAGCTTCTGTAGACTTTTTGAAATGGACTTCCTCTCCATCCAATAGGATTTTTCCGCCGTCTTTTTCGAGAATACCGGTTAAAATATTCATCAATGTAGATTTCCCAGCACCGTTTTCTCCAACGAGAGCATGGATTTCTCCTGTTTTCACTTCGAAATCAACACCCTTTAAGACGTGGTTTTTGCCAAAGGATTTTTCGATTCCCTGCATAAATAGATTCATAAAATCACCTTAAAATATGTTCTTGCTTTGTAAAATAATATTCGAATAAGGAGTTGCTTCTCCTGTACGAATAATATATTTTACATCTGCCAACGACTTCTTAAAGTCTTCATGGGAGACGAATTCTTCTTCTGCTCCCGGAAGAAGGATTCTGATCTTTTCCAGCTGTTCTGGATTTTCTTTTATAATTTCAGAAGCGGCAGTATATTTCTCCACACTAAAATCCTTTAGAACTTCTTCCAATACATCCGAGAAAGAGGGTTCTCCTAATCGAAGGCTGATGTCGATTTTTTTAGCGTCTTCTATAGGCAGACCGCAGTCGCCGATGGCGATTTTATCTGTATGGCCAAGTTCGGACAAAGCTTTTGAAATCGCCGAGTTTAATATGCCGTTTAATTTCATTGTTTCCTCCTAAAGTCTTCTACATCGGATAGATGAGGGATAGACTCTGCTGCACCGAAAGTCTGAACAGACAAGGCGCTTGCAGCCGTTCCATATTCCATTGCCGTTTTTACATCTTTTTCTTCTAAATACTTGCTGATAAAATATCCTGTAAAAGTATCTCCAGCCCCTGTAGTGTCTACCGTTTCAACGGCATAAGCTTCTTTTTCAAAACAGTTTTCTGAATCGAAATAGATAGAACCTTTTTTTCCTTTTGTCATGAGGAATCTGGACTCAGGAAACATTGTCAGCAGTTTTTTTTGAATTCCTGCAAGATCCTTGGAATTTGTAATATCTTTTGCTTCTGTTTCGTTCAAGATAAAGAAATCAATTTTAGAAAGATCCATTTCCAGCAAAGAATCTGTAATGGGGGAGGGGTTTAAGAAAATAAAGAGATCATTTTCTTTTGCTTTTTCGATAACATAATCTAAATGGTTGATTTCGTTTTGAAGAACAAGAGCTTCTCCTCTAAATTTCTCCAAAACGTCGTCGATGGATTTTTTGTCAAATTCGAAATTTGCTCCATGAAATAAGATGATGGAGTTTTCTCCGGTTTCATCGACTTGGATAATAGCATTGCCGCTTCTTTCAGAAACAGTAGCAATATAATCGGTATTGACATTGTTTTTGTTAAGAAATTCTTTTAAAAATCTGCCGTCTTCGCCGATAAAGCCCATATGATAAACCTCATTAGAAACTCGGGCAAGGGCAGTGGATTGATTGAGTCCCTTTCCGCCGACTAGTGTTTTAAGGCCTGTGGATTCGATAGTCTCTCCCGGTCGTACAATATGATGGACACTATAAGTAAGATCGATATTAAGAGATCCCATATTCAGTATTTTCATAAGGTCCTCCTTCTACAGTTTTCCCGATACATAAGTCGGGAGTGATTAGATGTCTTTTCTTTTTAATTTCCCGGTTTTCGATATGTTCGATTAAAATATCGACACCCAGCTTTGCTATTTTTTCCAGATGCTGATCGATAGTAGTGAGTTTCGGCTCGATAATGGTATTGATGGTGAGGTTATCGTAGCCGATTACCGACAAATCCTCCGGTATCTTTCGTCCTTTTTCTTGTGCCCGGTTTATAAAGCCGAAGGCGGAGAGATCGTTGAAGCAAAATACAGCAGTGATATCTTTGTCTTCAAGATAATCATAAGCCTCCCTGCCGCCTTCATAGTTATAATTTCCGTGGACAAGACAGTCTGAATCAAAGTGGACATCTCTTTCCATCACTGCGCCTAAAGCGCCGGCGATTCTTCTAGAGGAGTTTGCTGTATCCTTTGGGCCGGCTACGATTCCGATCTTTCGATGGCCCCGGTCTAAAAGATAGCTCATGGCAAGATAGCCTCCCTTTTCATTATCACCTGTGACCATAAGACATTTGTCCTTGCTGTAATCGATTTCATCTAAAAGAACTATTTTATATTTTCGATGAAGCTCTTCCTTAAAGTCTCGAACGGAACGATCTACAATAAGACAGCCCGCCATGAAATTAGCATCCATAATGGAGGAGAATTTTTCTATTGTAATCTTTTTACCCAAAGTCTGATAGATAAACAGAATATAGTCCCTCTTTTCAAATTCTTTTGCAATATATTCGCAGAGGTTGGCAAAAAAAGGATTGGACAGATTCGGCACCATCAGCATAATCAGATTTGATTTCTGGGTTACGAGGCTTTTAGCCAGATTGTTCGGTACATAGCCCAGTTCCTCGGCAGCCTTTCGGACCTTTTCTTTTGTTTCTTCTTTGATTTTATAATGAGTGTTGTTTAAAACCATGGAAACGGTGGTGATGGAAACACCGGCGGCTTTCGCAACGTCTTTTATTGTGATAGGCATAATCTTCTCCGTTAAAACGTTTTAATTAATTTAATTATAATGGCAGCTATAAAAGATGTCAAATCCTTTTTAGAGAAAAAGGACAAAGAATTATCAAATTGTACCAAGAAAAAGCACATCCTGTAAAAGGGTGTGCTTTTAGCAGCAGTGCTCAGTTTAATCGATATTCAATAGAATTTTCATAAAGAGTATTTAAGACAATCCTTGAAACTGCTTTCTTCTTCTATAAGCAAGAGAAAGGAGGAAGAAGGCCAACGCCATCAAGATCTGTATGGAAAAGGGCTTTACAAACAAATTCCAATCGATAGTGCCTGTCGTTTTTGCCAGTTCTTCCAACAATTCCACATGCCACAGAGTCGGGGTGAAATAGGCAAGATTTTTCATAGGTTCCCAGATCAGGTCCTTCGGGATAAAGACTCCGCTGGAAAAACCGATAAACAGAGCAAAGATGGTGCTGGCAAAACTGATAAATTCTTTATTTGGGGCAATCGTTCCAAAGAAGATCGCAATGGACGCCACGGATATCATATGAACGAAACTTGATAGGATAAAGAGTCTTGCGGTAAGGGTGCTGATAAAGGCTTCCCGGAAGAATAAAAATCCTATCACTAAGGAAATCAGCCAGATGAAAAAGACTACCAGAAGGCTTGAGAAGTACATACCTGCACTTCTTTTTATCTGAGGATAGCCGCTGGAAATTTCTCTCTATTACACTATATCCAGTATCGTAAAAGAAGCTTTGTCCAATGTATCAAAGCATTCCGATGCGGACCGTGTGAATATTCAGCTGATGGAAATAGGGGGAGACTATCATCTTCTTATAAAAGACAACGGTAGTGTTAAAAAGCAAGAAGAGGGCAGAGGCCTAGGGCTGATGAGTATGAGAGAACGGGTAGAAGATCTCGGAGGAAACTTTTATCTTAACAAAGAGAATGGATACCGTATTTTTATAACCCTGCCGGCAAAGGAGAGAGAAGTATGAGAATAATTATTATAGACGACGATCCATTAGTCTGCCAATCTTTAAAGACCATTATAGAAGCAGGTTCTAAACAAGGAAGCGGCGAGGAAATAGAAGTAATAACCATGGGTGAAAATGGAGAAGAAGCGGTTGCTTTTTACGAAAAGGAAAGACCGGACATTATTCTCTTAGATATCCGGATGGATAAAATGGACGGCTTAGAAGCGGGGAAAGTTATTTTAGAAAAAGATCCGGAAGCGAAAATTCTTTACTTGACAACTTTTTTAGACGGGGATTATATCGTAGAAGCCTTGAGAATCGGAGCGAAAGGCTATCTTATGAAGTCCGGATATGAAAGTATAGTA
>DGYFR06203__coassemble_2227_pt1 | contig 11354 bp, 10 predicted proteins | sample DGYFR06203__metabat2_low_PE_001 | metagenome-assembled genome bin DGYFR06203 | reverse complement strand
AATGAGTTCCATCAAATCCAGTGATTAATGGCGTTTTTTCTAAATAGTCACTACATTCCTTTGCCAATAGGGCAGTAATATCATCTGTACAACAGATAGCATCATAGTCGTTATTCTTCAAAAATTGAAGAATAGCGACTTTTTTTGCAATGATTGAATCACTAGCACTTAGTGAATGAAGATCGTATTGGGCTCCAAATGTGTTGAACACTCGAATTAATCCCTTGATACGGTCGTTAATTGGATAGTAATCTTCCTTAGCCCCAGCAATAATAATTACTTTACTTTTTTTGCGTCGTAAAATAGTTTGAGCTATTTGCATCCCTGCATCATAGTTATTGGACTGGACAGTTGGAATTGAAGGACTGATTTTTCGATCGAAACTTACAATAGGTAACCTAATCTTTAAATTCTTTTGAGCTATTTGAATTGGAGAACTGGTAATAAGACCTACAATTTCTCTTTGCTTAAATTTGTCTAAGTAGTAATTGATATCTTGAAAATGATATTGATCTAAGTGGAGAATACAATCATATCCTTTGCTCTGTAAATAAAAAGCTAAATATTCGAATAATTCTGAATAAAAGGGATTATTTATTTCTGGAAAGTCTATATCAATTAATTTGAGTTTAGATATAGAGTTAATACTATCTTTGGCTTTGTAGCCCAGCTTTTTAATTGCTTCTTTAACTTTTCTTGCTGATTCGATACTAATATATCCTTTTTTATTGATGTATCTAGAAACCGTTGCAATAGAAACATTTGCCTCTTTTGCAATATCCTTAATTGTTACTGCCATCTTGTACACCTCTGTGTGTAAAAATTACATATTTCATTTTTAATATTATAAAAATGATTTACCTGGACATTAGAGGGACAAATGATATGAATTATGTAGCAGATACCTATCTAAAGCTGATTAACCGAAAAGAGAGGCTTCCTTTTAAAATTCAGGAACATTATTATATTGGTGATAATACGTATATCGGTCGTGATGAGAGCAATGATGTTGTTTTAAAAGACCGTTTTATTTCGAAGAAACATGCACGTATTATCAAAGATCAAGGAATTTATTTTATCGAAGACTTGAATTCTGCAAACGGAATCTATTTAAACGGTGAAAGAATTAATGAAGCAATTGAATTGAAAGATAAGGATTTAATCGATATCGGACAGGTTGAGTTCTTATTTGTGAATGGAGATGACAGCAATGAAAAATAATCAGGATATGGTTATAAAAGAAGCGAAAACTCCATTTTTTCAAAAGCTGAAAAAGTTTAAGCCTTTATCTTTTCAGTCAAAACTTCTAAACACTAGAAAACAAATTTTATTGTTTCAAATAATCAGTTTATTCTTAGTTCTAGTATCCAACGAAGACGGTATTTTACTTCGAGATCTGCTGATATTAACAGGCTTTGTCATAGCTTCATCCTTGACGAATACTTTTATAGGGAAAGTGACCAAAGGTGATGTATATATACTTCAAGTGGCCACTTTTTTATTCAGTATAGGGGTAGCGGTGATCTATCGTTTAGATAATGAGCTGGGTATTAAGCAGATTTTTTGGTATTTTTTAGGCTTAGTAGTTTTTTATGCGGTGTATTTTATAATGAAGTCCTTCAAAGGGTGGAAAAACCTGACATGGCTTTATTTAATAGGGTGTTTTGGCTTGTTCTCGTTAACCCTTCTTTTTGGAACGAGAACGGGGGGAGCGATCAACTGGATTAGAATCGGCGGATTTAATTTTCAGCCTTCAGAAATCACAAAGCTGCTGTTTGTTTTTTTACTGCCTTCTTTCTATCTAAATCCTAAATTCTTGAAGAATTTTAAATACAGACCCTATTTTATGATGGCTGTAGTATACATCTTTATAGCATTGTTTTTCGTTCAAAGAGACCTTGGAACGGCTGTAATATTTTATGGTTTGTTTTTGTTAAGCCAGTTTGTATACGGGGAAGATAAAAGACTTATGCTGCTAAATGTAATACTCGCAGCAGGGGGATTTGTGTTGGCCTATTTTCTATTCAACCATATCCGTGTTCGTGTATTGACATGGCTTGATCCTTGGACTTATATAGAAGGAATGGGATATCAAATCACACAGGCTCTCTTTGCTATTGCTTCAGGAGGGTTCTTTGGAACAGGAATCCGGATGGGACAGCCGAATCTGATCCCGGTAGTAGAATCGGATTTTATTTTTGCAGCGATTACTGAAGAAATGGGAATATTTACTGGAATGGGAGTGATTATGCTCTTTTTGATCCTTGTGTATAGAGGGTTTAAAATCTCTTTAGAACAGACAGATCTGTTTTTCAAGTTCGTAGCTATGGGTGTAACGATGCTTTTCGCGATTCAGGCGATTATAATGTTTGGCGGTGTTTTAAAGCTGCTTCCACTAACGGGAGTTACAATACCTTTTGTCAGCTATGGAGGAAGTTCTATTTTATCCAGCTTTTTATCTTTAGGAGTTCTTCAGTTCTGTTCTTCCGACACCAGGACGAAAAGCGAGGTGGAAAATGGAGAAATTTAATAAGAAAATCATATTAATCCTTTCCTTGTTTGTAGTTGTATTTGTTGCTTTTGTCTTATATATGACCTATTTTCAGATCGTAAGGGCAGAAGATGTGGCAAGGCACGAGTACAACAAAAGGCTATGGGTGGATGAGAATAAGATTGAACGAGGGGCGATTTATGATCGAAATGGAAATCTTCTAGCAGAGACTAAAAAAGACTCAGCAGGAAATAATTACCGTCATTATCCAAAGGGGATCGCTTTTTCCAATATTATCGGGTATGATTCTACCCAATACGGGAAAAATGGACTAGAAAAAACTTTTAACAATACGCTGCTTAATATCAGCAAAGATACGCCTTTGTCAGAACTTAGAAATATGGTTCAGTCTACGGATAAAGGAAACAGTTTAGGACTTACGATCAATTCCAACGTTCAGGAAAAAGCATACAGTCTTTTAGAAGGGCGTAAAGGTTCGATTGTAGTTATGAATCCTGAGACAGGAGAGATCTATGCTATGAGCAGCCGGCCTGGGTTTGACCCGAATACACTTGAAGCGGACTGGGAACATTTAATCAACAATGAAGATTCCCCTCTTCTAAATAGAGGGACTCAAGGCAGATATACTCCTGGTTCTGTATTTAAAGTGGTTACAGGTACCGGCATCTTAGAAAACAAGGATAGTATTGATCTGACAATGAAGGACGAAGGAACCATAACAATAGACGGTTATGTCATCGCGAATTTTAATAAAGAAGTAAATGGAAATACAAACTTAAGAAGAGCTCTTCAGAAATCGTCAAATGTATATTTTGCTCAAAAAGGTGTTGAAGTAGGGGCAGAAAAGATGGCTGACGTAACAAAGAGAAACTATATAGGGGAGAAGATACCTTTTGATCTCCCTCAAGAAGCGTCGGTGAATCCTTTTACTCCTAGTATGTCAAAAGCTGATTTGGCAGCGGCATCTTTTGGTCAGGGTAAAACTCAAGTAACGCCATTAAATATGACTTTGGTGATGTCGGCGATAGCCAATGAAGGTAAGATGATGAAGCCTTACGTTGTAGGAGAAGTTGTTTCACCAGACGGGGAAACCAAAAAGAATGTTGAACCCCAAGTTCTTTCGGAAGTAATGTCGGAAGATATTGCCAACGAACTCTTAGGCGATTTGCGAGCAGTAGTACAAGCGGGATCTGAGGCAGCCTTAAGCAATGTTGCTGTAGCAGGAAAATCAGGAACCGCAGAAATCAAAAACAAAGCTTCTACGAATTCATGGTTTATTGCAACCGCACCAGCTAACGATCCAAAATTTGCTGTTGCAGTTGTATTGGAAGATGATGGAAGCTATGGAGGCACAACGGCAGCTCCTATAGCAAGAGAAATTTTACAGTCAGCGCTAAATAATATCGATTAAAAAAAGACCTCGGTTTTCCTACCGAGGTCTTTTTATCATTATAGAAATTTATCTTTAATATTCATCCAGTACCAGTTTTTATCGAAAACAATTTTGTTGATATATGTATCAGAGGCTCTAAACTCTAAATAATCGATATTGTCATAGACAACTGAAACACCGTCGATTAAAAGGTCGATCTTTGAATTTCGTTCTTCGCGTCCCTGTTTAAAACGAAGCGCCGCATCTGAAGGAAGGACGATAGAGTTCAAAAGAGAGCGGTAGGCCTTGGAGTTTAAGGGAGCCAAGGGGGTCAGCTGAAAACCTTTCAATGATTGATAGAGAATGCTTCCTCCCGCGGAAAAATTGTAGGCCGTCGAACCGGATGGGGTGGAGATCAAGAGTGCATCTCCGGCAAAACTTTGAAGGTGGTTTCCGTCAATATAGACTTCTAAATGGATGATGCTGTTGTCGGTCGTTTTAACAGCAAATTCATTTAACGCCCGGTGGCTCACTGGTTCCTTGCCGTCTGTAAAATAAAGACAGCATTCTACTAAATCCAATTGTTCTATATCATAATTGTAATGGATGAAGTTTTGGATAAAGGTGTCAATATTAGGGATGAGTATTTCTTGATAAAATCCTAAGTGGCCAGTATTGATTCCAACAAAGGGAATGGGGGAGTATCTCGATTTATGTACGGCTCTCAAAAAAGCACCATCACCGCCGATACATAGGTTCAGTTCTGCTTTGGGATTATGTTCTAAAGAGATCTCAAATCCTTCTTCAGAAAATTTTTTCTGGATAATTTTTGAGATTATTTTTGATTTTTCATTATTATTTTGGTAGAGATTAATTATCGATTTTTGATCGTCCACGGTTTTTTCTCCTTTTTAATATAAAATATTATATCATATAAGCTCATGATCTTTGTGAAAATAAGCGGAAAGATATCTTATATAAAGATTGCTTGATTTTTGTGTTAAAATTCTATATACTAAGAGTATCCTCAGTAGGATAAAGTTGGCCCGAACAATTATACCTACGCATCTTATAAGGGATGACGGATGTCCGATTTTGGATGGCAGGCCCTCTTTGAAGGGACGTCAAAAGAATGAGGCAGTCAACCCACCTTCACATACAGAAGGTCATTAATTCATTAAGGTCAACATACTGGGGGCTACTTAGACAGTCTAAAGACTGTCTTTTTTTTATGCAAATTTGTTTATTAAATAGTTCAACGGGTAAATAATAATTATCATAGATATCACAAGGAGGATTTATAATGAGTATACAAGATTATTTATTAGAAAAGAAAAGAGAACAAGAAAGAAAGATCCGTTGGGAAATTGCTAAGAAGAAAACGGAAGGAACTAGAAAAGTTGCTTTAGGAGCAATACTTGGAACTGCAGCCGGTATGATCGCAGGGGTATTATTAGCACCTAAATCTGGAGAAGAAACAAGAAAAGATATTCGCAATGCAGCAGAAGATGCAACAAAAAACATGAAGGCGAATGTGAACGATACTATCGATACGATCAAGTATAAGACTGACGAATTAGGATATGATATTAAAGATAAATATCATAATTTCCAAGATCGTAATATGACCCGCATTAAAAAACTAGGGGATAATGACGACGAAGACTATGATGTTGAAGAAGAAGAGATTACTTACAACGAAGACGGAACAATCTGCTTAGACGGCAATAGAGCGCAGTCTTATGTACCAGACGAGTCTTTTGAAACAGTAGGCGATTCAGCAGCTTGTTTAGATGATGTTGAGAAAAAAGCTCAAGAGAACATGAAAAAAGTTGGAGCAGAACCAAATAAAAACGTAAATACTCCTGGCTCTAATAATAAAGATAAAGACAATGATAAAATTTATAAAGCTCATGGAGAACCGCCTCTAACAGAAGCTTCAAGTACTGACACAGTTGACGAATCTTTTGAAGCCAAAGGAGATTCAGCGGCTTGTTTAGATGACGTTGAGAAAAAAGCGAAAGAAAATATGAAGGCAGTAGAAAAAGAGACTAAAAAGAATAAGAAATAGGAGGAAATCTCATGTTAATTTCAGTAATTGATTTTTTCCGAATCTTAATGTATCTTTGCCTATCTGGATTTTTAATCGCTTTGATCATCTTTATGGTAAAGCTTATAGGCATTGTAAAAAATGTTAATGAAATCGTAAAAGACAATAAGGTCAATATTGATTCCACATTAAACGAAATGCCGAGTATTATGAGCAATGTAGAAGGCATTTCAAACAAAACAGATATTATGCTAAATGATATCAGTCCAGATGTGACAGATATTACTGCAAGTGTTAATCGATCTGTACAAGTTGTTGAACATACTATAGAGGACGTATCTCAAACAGTAGATTTTGTATCGGACACTGTTTCTGATACTACAGCGACATTTAGATATGGAAATGGAACTACCTCTTCTACACCTAGCGATATGGTGACAAATATTTTAGAAGTCATTACAATAATAAAAAGTTTGTTTTAAAAAAGAGCTTCGGCTCTTTTTTTTTGTTTGGAAATGATAATAATTTCTTAAATGGGGTATTATTTTATACACTTTGAATAATCATAAAATAGAACGGATAAGAAATATTCTAATTATTGAATATAGAAAAAATAGAAACCTATTATTTGGAGGAAAGAAAATGAAAAGTATATTAAAAAGATTTTTAGTTCTATTATTTATGGCTGCACTATTTCCAACGGGAAAAACAGAAGCCAAATCTTACGAAATCAAAAGGATTTCGGGGGATAACCGGTATGACTACAGACTATGTCTACGGTGCAAACCGCTATGAAACTGCTGTAGAAATTTCGAAAGCATCTTTTAAATCATCACAGACGGCAGTACTTGCATTTGGAGGGAATTATCCGGATGCCCTTGTCGGAGGTACATTAGCAACTCAGATAAAGGCGCCGCTGCTCTTGACGGGGTCGGAAGAACTTCCGAGTGTAGTAAAAGAGGAGCTGAAAAGGTTGAATGTAGAAAAGATCTATATTCTTGGCGGAACAGGAGTTGTCAGCGAAAGGTTAGAGGAAAGTATTAGAAAAGACTATACTGTCTATCGTTTGGGTGGAAGAAATCGATATTTTACTGCAAGAGATATTAACTTTGAAAGACAAAGATTAGCAAATGTTGTTCAGGAAATAGGGGACTGGAGAATGTATTCAGTGGTGAGCAATAACAATTTCCCCGACGCTTTGACAGCATCTCCATTAGTAGGGCAGCTTCCTATCCATAGAGAGCAATCCATACTATGAACATGACAGGCGGATTTTTAATGATGCCCCGATGGAAGAATACTATTGATTACGGTTTTTATACTATGGGAGGATTTAATGCTGTTCCTTACGATCCTGTAGAAGATGTAGGAGCATTCTTTGGAGAAAGAATAATGGGCAGCAACAGATACGCAACTGCTGCAGCAGTTGCAGAGCTGTATCCAAAGAGATTGCAGAAAAAAATAGATACTGTGGTTTTGGCAGATGTATTAAATTATCCAGATGCTTTATCGTCAGCACCTTTTGTCGGACAGCAAAACGCAGTGTTGTTGTTAACGGATCCGAATAAACTTCCGAAGGAAACAAAAGAATATATCAAAAATCATAATATTCAGAAAATAGAGATTTTAGGCGGTGAAAAAGCAGTAGCCGACCAAATAGTTGAAGAGATCAACGGGATAACTAAATAAATAAAAAAATCCCTTAGCTCTTTAAAATTATTTAAGGATACAGGCTAAGGGGTTTTTTTATATTCAATTATACATTAAATCTAAAGTGAACAATATCTCCATCCTGCATAATATAGTCTTTACCTTCCAAACGGACAAGACCTTTTTCTTTTGCAGCATTCATACTTTTTAACTCGACTAAATCGTCGTAGCTTACGATTTCTGCCCGGATAAATCCTCGAGAAATATCCGTGTGGATTTTGGCAGCAGCATCGATTGCTTTTGTACCTATTTGAATGGTCCAAGCTCGAGATTCGTCCTCTCCTGTAGTTAAGAAACTCATTAAGCCTAAGAGAGAATAGCTTGATTTGATAAGTTTATTTGTGCCGGATTCTTCCATTCCCAAAGCTTCTAGGAACTCTTGGATTTCTTCTTCGCTGTCAAGCTCTGCGATTTCAGCTTCGATATTGGCACTTATGACAACAACTTCCGCATCTTCTTCTTTGGCAAAAGCTTTTACCTTTTGTACCATTTCGTTTTCAGCCCCGTCATTTGCCATGTCTTCTTCAGGGACATTTGTAACATAGATAATCGGCTTATCGCTTAAAAGATTAAACCCTCGAAGGAGTTTGTTCTCTTCTTCGGTAAAATCAAGCACTCGAATGGATTTTCCTTCTTCCAATACGGTGATAATTTTTTCCAATAATTCGACTTCTTCTTTTAGATCTTTGTTTCCTTTAAGAGACCGCTTTGATTTTTCCAGTCTTCTTTCTACTAACTCCATATCGGAGAAGATCAGTTCCAGATTGATCGTTTCAATATCACGCAAAGGATCGATACTTCCGTCGACATGGACGATATTCTCATCATCGAAACATCTTAAAACTTGGACAATAGCGTCGGATTCTCGGATGTTTTCCAAGAATTTGTTGCCTAAACCTTCGCCTTTGCTGGCACCTCTTACAAGACCTGCAATATCATAAAATTCTATTGTTGCCGGCACCTTCTTCTTAGAATGAAACATCTCTGCCAGTACATCTAACCGCTCATCCGGTACCTGAACAAGACCGATGTTTGGATCGATGGTACAGAATGGATAATTCGCAGATTCTGCTCCGGCTTTTGTTATTGCATTAAAAAGTGTACTTTTGCCTACATTTGGCAAACCCACTATACCTAATTTCATATTATTCACTCACTTTCTTCGTTCTACGCTATTTTTAATAATATCATAGAGATATATCAAAGTAAATAAAGACAGCCCTTCCACTAGAGGAAGGGCTTGACAGGTGCTGCTTTATTTATTCTACAGTGACAGATTTTGCCAGGTTTCTCGGTTTATCTACATCATTTCCTCTTAAGAGAGAAGAATAATAGGCGATAAGCTGAGTGGGAACAACAGATAAGAATGGTGCTAATAGATCAATGGTTTCCGGTATTACAATAATTTCATCGGCGAAATCATCCTGAGGAAGTCCTTTCATCGTAATCCCTATCACATAGGCGCCTCGAGTTCGTACTTCTTTGATATTTGAAATCATTTTATCATAGACTGCATGCTGAGTAGCTAAAGCAATCACAGGAGTGTCTTTCTCGATAAGGGCAATCGTTCCATGTTTTAATTCTCCAGCTGCAAAACTTTCCGCGTGTATATAAGATATTTCCTTAAGCTTTAAAGCTCCTTCCATTGAGGTATAGGCATCTAGTCCTCTTCCAAGATAAAAAGAGGAATGGGACTCGATTAAAGATTTGCAATAGTCTGGATATAAGTTTGCTGTTTCAAGTATTTCTTCGATTTTTCCGGGAAGCTCTTCGATATGTTGAAGGATATTTCTATATTCTTCCTCGCTGATATTTTCTGTGACAGATCCTATAGCAAGGCCTATCATATAAATGGAGATCAGCTGAGTCATATACGCTTTGGTAGAAGCTACTGCTATCTCCGGGCCGGCCCAAGTGTACAGAACTTGATCTGCTTCGCGAGCGATAGAAGATCCGATTACATTTGTGATTGCCAAGACTTTGGAACCGGCAGCCTTTGCTTTTCTTAGAGCTGCAAGGGTATCAGCCGTTTCTCCAGACTGACTGATGATAATAACAAAAGATTTTTCGTCAAGATATCTTTCCATATATCGGAATTCAGAAGCGATATCTGGAATTACAGGAATATGCAGGGCTTTCTCGAGGAGCGGTTTGCCTACAAGTCCTGCGTGATAGGCTGTACCGCAGGCTACGATATAGATTTTGTTAAGAGATTCCAAATATTCTTTCGTCAACTCTATATTTTCTAATTCGAATTTTCCGTTTTTTAATCTTCTATGATAGGTTTCATAAAGAGCCTTCGGCTGCTCGAAGATTTCTTTGAGCATAAAATGATCGAAACCATCTTTCTGGGCATCCTCTATCGTCCAGTCGATCTCAATAGTTTCTCTAACAATCGGATTCAAGTCCTTATCATAGATATGAACTGCATCCATCGTCAGTTCGATTAAATCGCCGTCTTCCGGATAGATAATATCTCTTGTATGTTCTATGATAGCGGAAGCATCAGAAGCTAAAAAGTATTCTTTATCGCCAGCTCCGATTAATAGAGGACTTTCTTTTTTTGTTGCAATGATTTTGTTTTCGTTTTTATGAATAATTCCAAGGGAGAAAGAACCTTCCAAAAGGGGAAGAATATCGCGAACTGTTTCCAGCAGATTCCCGTTATAGTGTTTGCTGATCAGCTTCGGGATCACTTCAGTATCCGTTTCCGAATAAAATGTTTCACCCTCTTCAATTAATTTTTCTTTTAAGGAAAGATAATTTTCGATAATACCGTTATGGACACAGTAGATGCTTTCCGATTCATCTCTATGAGGATGACTGTTTTCTTTTGTTGGTTCGCCATGAGTTGCCCATCGAGTATGCCCGATCCCGATATTGCCTAGGGGTATTTCCTTTTCAACTTCTTTTCTGAGATTTTCTAATCGTCCAGTTTCTTTCACGCAGCGGATTTCATGTTGGTTCATTATAGCTGCACCGGCTGAATCATAACCTCTGTATTCTAATTTTTCTAAACCGTCTAATACTATATCGATCGCTTTTTTTTCGCCGATATATCCGACAATACCGCACATATAATCACTCCTTTCAGAAATTACTGTAATAATATACCACAATCAGGGAACTCTGAGTAGATTTTTTTTATGCTATAATAAATTTTAATAGTGCATATATAAGGAGAGAGAATATTGAATGATTTTTTAAAGGATTTAAGGCAAAAAATGAAGGGCAGAACGATGGAAGCATATATCATCCCATCTTCAGATCCTCATAATTCTGAATATCTATCTGATTATTATAAATCTGTAGAATTTATCTCCGGCTTTACAGGTTCCCAAGGAACTGTTGTTGTGACTCAGGACAAAGCTGGTTTATGGACAGACGGAAGATATTTTATACAGGCGCAAAAGGAACTTAGAGGTACAGGAATTGACTTATATCGAATGGGGACAGAGGATCCGTCAATAATCGATTTCCTCAAGGAAGAGGTATCTGATTTCGGTAAAATCGGCATTCAGGGAGAGACTTGTTCTTATAAATATTATATGGAATTAAAAAAAGGGATCGGCACTCGTGTTCTTATTACGAATGTAGATTTTATAGATGAAATTTGGAAATTTAGACCTGCCAAACCGAAAAAAGAAATAAGAATATTATCGGAAGATGTGACAGGAAAATCAGCGGCGGATAAAATTCTCCAATTGCAG
>DGYFR06203__coassemble_2197_pt1 | contig 11707 bp, 9 predicted proteins | sample DGYFR06203__metabat2_low_PE_001 | metagenome-assembled genome bin DGYFR06203 | reverse complement strand
GTTTCTTCATATTCCGGGATCTTGATTTTTTCTAAAGCGTTCGCCCGTTTTTGATTCTTCTTAATTTCCACAGAAAGTTTATAGACAGTGTTTTCCGTTTCGGCAAGCCTATAAATCAAATGCTTTACTTTTCGGAAAATATAGATGGCTTCGTCTACCTCTGGAGAAGTCATAAAGAGGCTGTAGTGGGGACGAAGGGGTTTATGAGCGTATTTTACCTTCGGCACATCGAGACCCATGATGGATTGATAGGTGATTTCAAAAGGTTCGGCTTTGTCGATGGAAGTGGCTATATCATGGATCTCCCGTACACCCATGGAGATATTTGCTTTTTGCAGAAGAAGATAAGCTTTTGAAAAACGCTCTCCTACTTCATCCTGAATTTCTTTAGCTTTATCAATCTGGGAAAGAAGTTCTTTTATTAATACAGTACGTTTTTTATCGATAAGATTATATCCTGTTTGGGATAACTTCAGGCTTTCTTTTAATTTTAAATAATTGGCTTTTGTAGGGGCAATATTTTCGATCATTTTTCCCACCTGCCATATTTTTCGATATATTTTGTTTCCAAACGATCCAACTCTGTTTGGGGGAAAAGAGAAAACAATTCCCAAGCCAAACTTAAGGTTTGATCGATCGTTCTGGATTCATGAAAATCTTGATTTAAGAATCGGTCTTCAAACTCTCGTCCAAACTGCATATAAGTTCTGTCAAGAGGAGATAGATCCTCTTCTCCGATGATTTGGGAAAGAGATCGTACTTCGATAACTTTAGAGTATAGGGCGAAAAGCTGAGACTGAACGCTTTCGTGGTCTTCTCTAGTATATCCCTCTCCGATACCGTCTTTCATAAGTCTGGAAAGGGAAGGAAGAATATTGATAGGCGGATAAATATTTTTTTGGAAAAGTTCTCTGGAAAGTACGATTTGTCCTTCTGTAATAAATCCAGTCAAGTCTGGAATCGGATGGGTGATGTCGTCATTTGGCATTGTTAAAATAGGAATAAAGGTGATAGATCCTTTTTTCCCTTTAATCATACCGGCTCTTTCATAAAGGGTAGAAAGGTCGGAATAAAGGTATCCTGGATAGCCCTTTCTTCCTGGAACTTCTTCTCTGGCAGAAGAGATCTCTCTTAAAGCTTCTGCGTAGCTTGTAATATCGGTCATAACTACAAGGATATGCATATCCTCTTCAAAGGCTAAATATTCTGCTGCAGTTAAAGCTGCCCGAGGAGTAGAGATCCTTTCAACGATAGGCGCATCGGCAAGGTTTATAAAAGAGACAAGCCTTTGAGAAGCACCAGATTCTTCAAAGGTAGATTTGAAGAAGTTATAATCATCGTGTTTGATTCCAAGTCCTGCAAAGACAATTCCAAATTTTTCATCGGAATTTTTCAGCTTTGCCTGGCGGACGATTTGTGCGGCTAACTGATTATGGCTTAAACCATTAGAGGAGAAAATAGGAAGCTTTTGTCCACGGATCAATGTAGTTAAAGCATCTATGGAGGAGATACCTGTTTCTAGATAGTCCCTAGGGTATTGTCTTGCAAAGGGGTTGATAGGGCTTCCGTTAATATTATAAGTTTTTTCAGAAAGAATCGGTTCTCCGCCGTCGATAGGCTCCCCTAGTCCGCTAAAAGTTCTGCCTAATATATTCTTGCTTAGATGGATTTCTAAAGGGGAACCTTTAAAAGTAACGGTAGCATTATCGGTAGAGATTCCAGAAGTTCCCTCAAAGACTTGGGCGATTATCGTATCTCCTTCGATGCGGATGACCTTTGCCCGTCGGAGCTCTCCGCTGTCAAGGCGGATATCCATCATCTCTTCATAGCCTGCACCGGCTACGCCTTTTAATACAATTAAAGGACCTTCTATTTTGCTTAATTTTAAATATTGTTTAATCATCATAATCACCGTTTTCTTTCGCATCTTTCTTCAATTGATCATAGTACAATGTGATCTTTCCGTTTAATTTGTTGAAATATTCCATAAAATCTTCATTTGGAATGTCGTATTTCATTCTTTGGATTTCAGCGAAAAGATCATCGTTTTTAACAAGAGTTAATGCGACATGGTTTTTAACAGCATCCATAGACTCTGTATAGAGAAGATCAATGGTTTTTAGCATTTGATATTGTTTTTTCAATGGGACATAAGTGTCAAATTCATTATTGGCATTTTGCTGCAAGAATCCTTTTTTTATGACCTTTGCGATCTCAAGAACAAGCCGTTGATCAGAAGGAAGGACATCTTCTCCTACCAGCTGTGCGATCTGATTTAGTTTGTCGTCTTGGGAGAGAAGATCCATCGCTCTATTTCGAAGAGGCAGAAGTTCAGAAGATACATTTTCATCATAATAATCTTTTAATAATGGAATGTACTCGCTATAGCTTGTGAGATAATTTACTGCTGGATAATGTCTGATATAAGCTAAAGCTTTTTCTAAAACTAGAAAAGAAGAAACAAATCTCTTTGTATTTTCTGTTACCGGCTCAGAAAAATCTCCTCCTGGAGGGGAAACGGCGCCGATAATAGTGACAGATCCTTCTTCGCCGCCTAAGGTTTCAACATAGCCGGATCTTTCGTAGAACTGTGCAATTCTTGAAGGAAGATAAGCCGGATAACCTTCTTCAGCAGGCATTTCTTCCAGACGTCCTGAAATTTCTCTCAAAGCTTCTGCCCATCGAGAGGTAGAGTCGGCCATGATTGCGACATGATAGCCCATATCTCTGTAGTATTCTGCAATAGTAACACCTGTATAAATAGAAGCTTCTCTGGCAGCTACGGGCATATTTGAAGTGTTTGCAATTAAAACGGTCCGTTCCATCAAAGGTCTTCCAGTTCTAGGGTCGGTAAGTTTCGGGAAGTCTTCTAATACTTCAGTCATTTCATTACCCCGTTCGCCGCAGCCGATATAAACGATAATATCAGCGTCAGACCATTTTGCAAGCTGATGCTGTGTCATCGTTTTTCCTGTACCAAAACCGCCTGGAAGAGCAGCGCTGCCGCCCTTTGCAATGGGGAAGAACACATCGAGTATTCTTTGGCCGGTTACAAGGAGTTTCGAGATCGGCATTCTTTTTTTAGAAGGTCTGGGAACACGAACTGGCCAGTTTTGATAAAGCTTAAGAGCTGTCTTTTCATGATCTTCATTTTCAAGAATGACAACGTCTGTTTCAATATTGTATTTTCCAGAAGGAAGGACTTTGATTGCCTTTCCCCCTTTGTTTGGAGGAACCATAATTTTGCTTTCGATAAGAGTTGTTTCTTTTACCTTTGCATAAGTGTCGCCGGCATTTAAAATATCTCCTTCTTTGACTGTGATTTCTACATCCCAAAGTTTATCTTTATCAAGAGAGATTAAACCGATACCTTCACCGATGAAGTTGCCGGTCAAATTATAAATAGTTTCCAAAGGCCTTTGAATACCGTCGAATATATTTCCGATGATCCCAGGTCCTAATGTAGCAGAAAGAGGCATCTCCATTGAGCTGATTTCCTCTCCTGTTTTAAGACCCTGCGTTTCTTCGTATACTTGAATGGTTCCTATATTTTGAGCGATTGCAACGATCTCGCCGATTAATTTCTTATCGCCTACAGCTACCATATCTCTTACTTTAAAACTGCCGATAGGTTGGGCTTTTACGACGGGACCGTTGATATCTATAATTTTAGTGATGTCTTTATTTTCCATTTTCTACACTTCCTTAATGGGCTTGTCCCGCTTTTAGAAATTGTTTCGCGTCATTGTTTATTCTGCTTCTGTTTTCTTCTACTATATAGTCCATAGTACAATTGATTTGAGAGGAGTGATCTTCACTTAAAATAATAGCTCCGCCGATTTTAATTTCTTTCTTTACAGCAGTTTTATTTTGAGGGAAAAGTTCTTTTACGATTTTTTCATCTCGAGAATAATTGTTTTCTGAAAGATAGATGAGATCTTGATCCGAGATACTAGATTTATTTTTCAAAAGCTGGTCTTTTAAAAAATCAGCCCCTTCTTCTCCTTGATAAGATTTTTTCAGCTTTTTTAAAAGAGATTTTTGAAGATCGGCATAAATTTCGTTTTCCGCATCGGAAAGGAGGGATTCTCCTTCTTTTTGGACTTGAGAGAGGATCCTTTCTTTTTGAAGGTTTAGCTTATTTTCATAGTCTTTTTTGATTTCGATGATTTTCTTTTGGATAGTATCGTTATATTTTTTAACTTCAGAATCCGCTTCCTCTTTGAGCTCTTTTATTTTTTCTTCGTTTTCTGCTGTGATTTCATCGGAAATAATTTTTCTAAATGAATCCAGTTTATCGTTAATACTAATCATATCTGTACTCCTTTAAATACTAATGCCGATGGAGTCGTTTATATACTCTGTAATAAAATCCGGACTTCTTCGTAAACCATGGCGATCAGGAATTTCTACTATAAGAGGAAATTTTCGTTTCAGTTTGATCTCCATACATTCTTCTTGAAGCAGATCAAACACCTTTTCCGTTAAGATCAGAATTCCGATTTCTTTATTTTGAAGACATTTATGAAATTCTTCTCTTGTTTCTTTATCGCCGTGGACTACGACTCCGGAGATTCCTCCAAGCCGCATTCCCACTAACGTATCTGTATTATCAGAGATTAAATAACTTTTCATAAGAACACCTTCTATTGTGCTACTAGGATCATAATAGAAATAATTAATCCGTAAATAGCAATCCCTTCTGCAAGACCTAAGATAATCATAGTTTTACCCATAATACTTGAATCTTCAGAAATAGCACCGATAGCAGCGGAACCGGCTTGTCCTACTGCAACACCAGATCCAATGCAGGCAAGACCAGTAGAGAAGGCAGCGCCGATATATTTTAGTCCACTAGAGGCTTGAGCAGCAGCTGGAGCAGCGGCTTGTGCAGAAGCGGCAAATGCAAGATTTGGAATTAGAGCGATCGCTAAAAGTCCAAAGACAGAAACGATATTAATAGCCATCATTTTCTTTAATCTTTTTTGGTTCCCGGCAACGCCTTTTATTTCATACCGAATACCTGTAATAATAGTGGCTAAGATAATACAAGTGACGATAGTTAAAATTATTTTCATTTTAGATTCCTCCAATAGAATTTGTTTTTAATTTGTATATATAATGATTTTTAAGACCCATTATTTTAGAATTTTTTGATATTCATCGGATCGTAGGAGACGCCTTCTCCTTTGAAATATCGGCTGAATAGTTCATAATACTCTAAACGAATGGATTGAATAGCAACGATCAGACCTTCAAGTACGATAATGATAATATTTCCCAGGATAAGCATAACTGCGTTTCCAATGGTGGAACCTGTCATTTGGCCAAGGGCATGAAAAGCCATAAATAAACCGACATGGTTGATTGCAAAAGCTCCAACCCGTATAAAGGATAGAGTGTTTGTAAAGAAACTCATAATCGTTTCGAAAAGCTCAAAGCCTCTTTCTACGCCGTTTGGTTTTTCCATGTGTTTATATTCTTCTGCTGTTAAGACCTTAGCGGCAAGTGCCGGTTTCATAAATAAAATAAAACAAGCGATGATCATAACTGCAGCGGTAATAATAGAAAGAATCGGTGAAAACTGCGGTATGATTCTTTTACCAAAGATCATATTTACTATAAAGATCAAAAAGGCGAGGTAGAACAACAACCCTGTAATACCATTTTTATCAAAATATAAATTGACTTTATCTTTTCGTTTGGCTAAATTGCCAAGTCCGATTCCATAAGCGATTAAGATTAACACAATTCCTAGGCAAATAGCTGCAATAAGAATGGTGTTTACCTCTTCCATTGGCCGGATAAGCAATGACGGAATGATATTTTCTATACCAAACACACTTCCGTATAAAAAACCAAAGATCATAGAACTAACACCGATTCGGCTGGCGATTCCTGCTAAACTCGGGATTTTTTTTGCGAGGAGCAAACCTGCAAGCACTAGAATAAGCCCTTGTCCAACATCGCCAAACATCATGCCGAAAAACAGCATATAAGTGATTGCGAAAAAAGGCGTCGGGTCTTTTTCATTGTAGTTTGGGACAGAATACATATTGACTAAAGTCTCAAAGGGAGCAAACAATGTATTGTTTTTTAGTTTTGTAGGTGCAGGAGCTATATCTTTTACAGTATCAGCATCTTCAAAGGTTAGGATGGTCTCTGGAGCGATTTCCATAATAGAGCGTTCCATATCTTTTATTTTTGAGATGGGAATAAAACCTGCGATGAAAAAGAAGTGATCTGTTTGCGCAATATAGCCTTCTATTTGAGTACTAAGATCTGCAACCTTATAGTTATAGTACAGACTTTTTATTTTAGAAGAATTCTTTTGTACAAAAAGATTTTTCTTCTGAATAAAATCTTCTTTATTTTTGTTTTTCTCAGATAATAGTTTTTCCATCCTAGCAAGAAGGGAAGAGAAAGTATCTTCATCGTTCTCTTCAAAATCAGGCAGCTCTAAAGGAGTAAAGTTTAATGACTTTAGAATGTTTTTACTGTCTGAGGTTTTTGATAGGGGAGAAAACACCATTACCAGCTCTTCGCTTTGAGTATGATGAGTTGCAGAAGTTCTTCCTGCATGAACTACAATATCTTTTATATTTTCGTAATTATCTTTTAGCTTCTTATAGGCATCTTGTGATAATGTCCCAAAGACGTAGTTCATAAATTTTAAATTTCTGATATCTTTTATCTTTATATCTCCGGCACCTTTTTCGGTGAAAAACTGCAGAAAATCTACATATAACTGAAGATTGATCAGTTCATGATCGATTTTATATTCAAAATCTCTTAACTTGATAACCTCTGTATAGAGATCGTTGATATCAGAGAGTTCCTCAAGAGAAGGTCTGTTTTCGGTTTTTTGGTCTTGGGGATTGTTGTCGATATTAAGATAGTCAAAAATTTCTAGAAACTGCTGCTTGTATTTTCTGCTATCAAGGGAGTGATCTACTTCAAAAGGACTCAAGGAAATAGATTCTTCGTTATCCTTATCCAGATTATTATTAAGCCGTTCAAAGGCTTTAATTGTAAAATCTGAAGGTTTATTTTTGTCTGCGATATGAAGAGATCCTTGTATAATGATCTCTTTTAATACTGCAGAAGCATCCTTTTTTAAGAAGACCCCGCTCATTAGCTTCATGGGTTCAACAGCCATAAAGCACCTCCGTTACTGTTCTGAATGTATTCAAAAAATAGAAAAGTTTTATACACCGACAAGGAAGCTTTTGATTTCTTCTTTATCTTTTAAGGAGTATTTTTGCATTTCAGCTAATTTGATTAAATTTCTATTTTGATTATCAAAGCGGATATAGAACTTTAAAAAAGTGCCGATATCATTTTGATAATCGATGAGTACAGTTTGTTTATCATAGAAATTTTCCAACATTCGCTGATAAACAGTGTCTTTGTTATTTTTTTCTTGAAATGATTTGTAATACCCATTCTCGCGAATATAGGATACGGCTTCCTGAACGTTTTGGGTATATACAAGAGTTTTTAATTTTTCGCCTTTAAAAATTTTGCCGTGGCGAATAGAATAGTTGAAAATCTCTTCGTTAGAAAGATGATAAAATCTTTTCGCTCGGAGAATCCACTGAATATTAACCAGATCAATTAAAGTGTGAAAATATTCGTTTACAAGTTTTTTATCTTTCGGACGGAGTTTCTTTGAAGCTCTCTCGATTTCTGAAAAATAAAGATTATCTAAACTCATCTCGATATGGAAGTGTTTTTGAAGGACATCTTCATCACGAACGGAATAGATAGCATGTCGAAAAGGCGTACCGATCAGAGCTTCTGTAAACTGTCTGATATTATCGCAGTTTGCGAGGCGGTCATGATCTAGGTATCGGCTGGTCTTATACGTCAGCATTTCTTTTTCCAGATCGAGAGGATCTTTTTCCACAATAGATCGTAGAATCAGTTTCAAATCATAAATTTCATATTTGAAAATAAGGGATTCTATAAAATCTTTATGAAAAACTCCTATAAAAGGTTTTAACTTCTGCATAATTCGGACTTCGGATTTGTGAATCAAAAATTCAAAACCATATCGTTCGGCATAATAATTATATTGCAGACCTAGAAAATCTTGGCTATGCTCTTTATAATCATTCATTTCATTGTCGTATAAAGGATTCGTTGATAGATAATCAACGAGCTGTTCTTTATCAGAAAGGGAAAGAATATTTCCGTACTCGTCTTTAGAAAACAAACCTTTCTTCAAAAAACCAAGCTTTCCGTTTAGGGCATTATAGCTTTCCATCATAATAATCACTCTTCATTAAATTATTCGTTAAAGACTGGAGGATTTCTTCTTTTTTCTTAGAATAGAGATCTTTGATCTGTGCCGCTTTCTTCTGATAGTTCGACAAAAGGTCTGTATTCTCTTTTTTGAAATCCTCAACCAGCCGTTTATAGTGGAGCCGTTCTTCATCGGCTACCGTAGCTAAATGCTGATCGAGAAGCCTCAGCTGCTCATTCTTGGAAACTGCGATTTCCTTCTTTTTCTTATCATATTCGTCGGTCAGTTCTTTCGCATAAGAATCGACCTCCAGAATATCCTGCAGCGTATTTTTCATGATGCTCACCCTCTTTTCTTCTAACAAACAAAACTATCGCAATAATGTAATAAAGCGATTAGAAAAACAAAAAACGATGTAGATACATCGCTTGTCCTGATACACATTCAGTTGAGAGTCGATAGAGGCGAAAACCTTACATACTCAAAACAAGTGCTGATTAAGTTTTATTAGAGTAACAAAGACCGTTCTTCCCGATGGTGAATCGGGGAGTCTGTTTTTCTATGACAATTATTATATACCTCGTAAAATAAAATGCAAATCATTTTTTCGGGTTTTTTTGATAAATTAACTATATTTGTTATTAAACATTAATAAAATTAAACATTTATAGGGTATAGAATGTCTTTAGAAAAAGAAAGACACTCCCTTAACAAAAGAGAGTGTCTAACACAGGAATTAATATTTGTTTCTCCATGAAAAATTTGTGTGAAGCAGTTCATGAGATTTTTCGTTTCCTGGTTCTCCAAGAAATTCTTTATATATTTTTTGAATAGAAGGATTCTCATAGGATCGTCTTATTTCTTTTTCTCGGTCTTCTCTATGAATAGCATGCATTCTTTGGCGAAGTTTTCGATAGTCGCCGTGAAGAGCCGGTTGTCCGCCGCCGTCAATACAGCCTCCGGGACAAGCCATAATTTCGATAATATCGTATTTGTTTCGATCTTCTCTTACTTCTTCCAACAGCTTTCTTGCATTTCCAAGTCCGCTGGCAACAGCAGCTCTTACTTTACGGCCTTGGATTTCAAGTTCAGCTTCTTTAATGCCGCTGATTTCTTTCAGACCTTTAAATTCTAGAACGTCCAAATCTTCTCCGGTTATCATATGGTAAGCTGTACGGATAGCGGACTCGAGAACTCCTCCAGAAGCGCCGAAGATAACTCCAGCACCAGTAGATTCCCCTAAAGGATCATCAAAATCAGAATCTGGAAGGTTCACAAAGTCCATAGAAAAATCTCGAATCATAGAAGCCAATTCTTTTGTCGTAAGGACAATGTCTACATCGGAGATGTCGTTGTCGATCCCAAGTTCTGGACGGGCAGATTCATATTTTTTTGCCACACAAGGCATGATAGAAACGACGACCATATTTTTTGGATCGATTCCATGGCTTTGAGCAAAATACGTTTTTGCGATAGCTCCGAACATTTCGTGGGGAGATTTACAGGTAGATGGAATTTCTAAAAGGTCCCCATAATTATGTTCGATAAATTTAATCCAGCTGGGGCAGCAGGAAGTAAGAATTGGGAGGTTTTCCTGCTTTTCAAAACGCTCTGCAAATTCTTTTGCCTCTTCCATTGTGGTTAAATCTGCTGCGAAATCAGTATCGAAAACGTAGTCGAAGCCCAGCCGTCTAAGAGCTGTTGTCATTTTGCCTGTAACAACAGAACCGGGCTCCATTCCGAATTCTTCTCCTAAAGCAACCCGGACTGCAGGAGCTGTCTGAACGACAACGACTTTATCCTTATCGCTCAGGGCTTTATAAGCGTCTTTTATATTATGCACATAGTCTAAAGCTCCTGTTGGGCACACAGCAAGGCATTGTCCGCAGAAGGTACAGTTGGTTTGAAACATGGGCTCGTTATAAGCAGTTCCGATAACGGTGCTGAAGCCTCTTCCGATATCTGTAAGGGTGCCAACAGTTTGAACTTCATTGCACATTGTTTCGCATCGTTTGCAAAGGATACATTTATTTGGATTGCACACAATAGAAAGGGAGCTTTTATCAAGAGGAAAATCGATACGTTCTCCTTCATAACGGATTTCTTTAATATTAGCAAGGACAGCCAAGTCTTGAAGCTCGCAATCTCCATTTTTGCTGCAGATCAGGCAGTTTTTTGGATGATTGGATAAAAGAAGCTCTATATTAACACGTCTGGCCGTAACAACCCGTAAGGTATCAGTATGGATATCCATCCCTTCTTTAACTAAGGTGTTGCAGGCAGGTACGAGCTTTCCGCCTTTGCTGTCTTCTACTAAACAGATTCGGCAGTTTGCTTCCCGGTTGATATAACCTAAGCCTTCCATATCTAAATGGCATAAAGTAGGGACATGGATTCCGGCAAGTTTTGTTGCATCAAGGATTGTAGAACCTTCTTCTATTTGTACAGGAATATTATTGATTTTTAAATGAATCATAAAGGATTACCTCATTTCTATTGCATTTACAGGACAGCGTTGTCTGCAGTTATCGCATTTTATACATAGAGCCAAATCAATCTCATGTTTTTCTTTCGATGCTCCTGAAATCGCATCCACCGGGCATTCTCTTTTGCATAAGCTGCAGCCGATACAGCGTGGAGTGATAATATAGCTTAAAAGATCTTTACATACAGAAGCACGGCATTTCTTTTCCAAGATATGTTCTTCATACTCCTCTAGAAAATATTGAATAGAACTTGAAACAGGATTTGTAGCAGATTTACCCAAGCCGCAGAGGCTGGTATCTGTGATAACCCAGCAGAGTTCTTTTAGAAGATCAATATCATGTTCTACTCCTTTTCCAGAAGCAATCCGATCTAATATTTCGAGAACTCTCTTGTTTCCGATTCGGCAAGGAGTACATTTTCCGCAGGACTCATCTACTGTAAATTTCATAAAGAACTTGGCAATATCTACCATACAGTCTGTTTCATCCATAACAACCATACCGCCGGAACCCATAATGGATCCTATCTTTTTAAGGGAAGCAAAATCTACAGGTGCGTCGAATAATTCTGGAGGAATACATCCACCGGAAGGTCCGCCTGTTTGAACAGCCTTTACTTTCTTTTCGTTGGGGATTCCGCCGCCGATATCAAAGACGATTTCATTGATTGTCATCCCCATAGGTACTTCTACAAGACCTGCATTTTTTACTTTTCCTACAAGGGCAAACACTTTTGTTCCCGAGGAGTCTTCTGTACCGATGGATTTAAACCAGTCGGAACCCTTCGTAATAATCTGAGCGATATTCGCTAATGTTTCTACATTATTCACAACAGTTGGTTTTTCGAAAAGCCCTATTTGGGTGGTTCGATAAACTTTCGACTGGGGCATTCCCCGATTTCCTTCTACAGATTTGATTAAAGCGGTTCCTTCGCCGCAGACAAAAGCGCCTGCACCAAGACGGATTTCCAAAT
>DGYFR06203__coassemble_2180_pt1 | contig 11898 bp, 11 predicted proteins | sample DGYFR06203__metabat2_low_PE_001 | metagenome-assembled genome bin DGYFR06203 | reverse complement strand
ATGAACTATCATTTCACTACAACAAAAGCCCATATCGAACTGAATGGTTCTAAAGTTGTGGAATTGATAGACGAAAGAGGAATTGAAGTTACTAGCGATCTTCCTTTTAAAGGAAATATGGATATCGAAAAATTAAATGATTTTATCGAGGAAAAGGGTGCTGATAAGATCGCTTTCGTTCGTATGGAAGCCGGTACAAACCTAATCGGAGGTCAGCCATTTTCTTTACAAAACCTTCACGATGTAGCTGATATTTGTCAAAAAAAGGGAATCAAGCTAGTTCTAGACGCTTCCCTTTTACAAGATAATCTTCACTTCATCAAAACGAGAGAGAAAAAATACAAAAATGCATCTATTCGAGAAATTACAGCAGAAATTTCAAGTCTTTGCGATATTATCTACTTCTCAGCTCGTAAACTAGGCTTTGCAAAAGGCGGCGGTATTCTTACAAACAGCCGTAAGATGTTTAATGAAATGAGAGAGCTTGTCACCTTATACGAAGGATTCTTAACCTACGGCGGTATGTCTGTAAGAGAAATGGAGGCAATCGCAGTTGGTCTTCAAGAAACGATGGACGAACAATTCGTAGAACAAGGACCTGTCTTTATTCAATATATGGTAGATGAATTCGTAAAAAGAGGGATTCCTGTCGTTACCCCAGCAGGAGGACTTGGAGTTCACATTGATGCAATGCAGTTTTTAGATCACCTTCCTCGTGAACAATACCGTTCCGGTTCCTTAGCCGCTGCCTTGTATATTGCAGGCGGCATACGTGGAATGGAAAGAGGAACTATGTCTGAAGACCGAGATGAAGAAGGAAATGAAGTATTAAGCAATATGGAACTTCTTAGACTTGCTGTTCCACGCCGTGTCTACACATTATCTCAATTAAAATACGCTATCGACCGTGTATGCTGGTTGTATGAAAACAGAAAACTAATCGGAGGACTTCGTTTTGTAGAAGAACCAAACACATTGCGTTTCTTCTTCGGAAGGCTGGAAGCAACATCCGACTGGCCAGATCAATTAGTGAAGAGATTCAGAGAAGATTTCGGCGACAGTCTGTAGAAATACCGTGTGAAATGTGAAATTAAAGAAGAAAAGGCCTTGCTTTTTCTTCTTTTATTTTATGATTTTTATCTAAAATGAATAGAACTGTAAATTTTGATTCTATAGTGTTAAAATAAAGTTTAGAAAAGATTGTACTGTAGAATCATTTTACAGAACTAAGGAAAACAAAGATTCAATATGACAAGGCGTCGTGATGGTATCCTTTTTTGCCATGGAAAAATGCCAAACATTTTCTTTCCCACTCCACACTTGTCAAATAAGATTTCTACATCTAAAAAAGGATATACTGAAATAATAATTTTTCGATTCTAAAAAATGTACGGAGGTAATACAGTGATTAATTATAAAATCGAACATGAAAATGTCTTTGATGAACTGGTGGAACGAGGATATTTTGAACAGGCTACTTACGAAGACGAATTAAAGGAATTATTAGGAAAAGAAAAAATCCCCTTCTATATCGGATTCGATGCCACTGCGGATAGTTTAACGATCGGCCATTTTATTCAAATTATGGTTATGATGAGAATGCAGCGCCATGGTCATATTCCAATTGCTCTTTTAGGAGGCGGTACGACAATGATCGGGGACCCTTCTGGCAGAAATGATATGAGACTTCTGATGACAAAAGAAATCATCGACAACAATGCCGATCGTTTTGCGCAGCAGTTCGCTCGTTTCATAGACTTCGGAGTAGATGGCGGCGCGATTATCGACAACAATGCAAACTGGCTTTTAGATTTAAACTTTCTTGACTTTATGAGAGAAATCGGTGTTCACTTTTCTGTCAACCAAATGCTTTCATTAGATGCTTATAAAAATAGAATGGATCAAGGTTTAACCTTCTTTGAATTCAGTTATATTTTAATGCAGTCCTATGATTTTTTAAAATTGTATCGAAAATACGGCTGCAAGCTGCAAATGGGAGGATCAGACCAATGGTCTAATATCTTAGGGGGCTACGATCTTGTTCGTAAAATCGAAAACGACAAGGTATATGCCATGACCTTCAAACTGTTAACTACAGCAGACGGTGTAAAAATGGGAAAATCTCAAAAGGGTGCTGTGTGGCTTGACGAAGAAAAAACATCTCCCTACGAATTATTCCAGTATATGCGTAATGTAGACGACCGAGATGTAGAAAAATTCCTGCTTATGCTGACCTTCCTTCCAACAGAGGAATGTAAACGCTTAGGAGCCTTAAAAGACGAAAAAATCAATGAAGGAAAAGAAGTTTTAGCTTATGAGATTACAAAGCTTGTCCATGGAGAAGAAAAAGCAAAACAAGCTTTAGAAACTTCTAAAAATCTTTTCGCCAGCGGAGCAACCGATGAAAATATGCCTTCTACGGAAATGGATGCTTCTGCGTTTGACGAAGGAATGGGACTATTAGCTCTCTTAACAGAGCTTGGCCTTACAAAATCCAACGGTGAAGCAAGACGCCTTATTCAGCAAAATGGTATCCGTTTAGATGGAGAAGTCGTAGCAGACCCTTCTAAAGTGATTACAAAAGAAGACTTTAAAGAAGGCGAACTTGTGATTAAAAAAGGTAAAAAAGTATATCATCGTGTTGTTATAAAATAAAAAAATCCAAGGGACATCCCTTGGATTTTTAGTTCTTCTAACCTCTCTACTTCTTAAAATATCCCGCAGCGTTCTCTCCATATTAACAATGAAAAGCCTCTAGGACCCTAGAAGCCCTTTTTCAAAAAAGACCTGATAATCAAAAATAAGACAATCAGGAAAATCCCATTTTATTCTTTTATACGTTTATGTCTTAGGCAAATCCCCTCTATCCTTTAAAAAACACATCTATAAGCTTCCGATTGGCAAAATAAAATGCTGCAACCAAAAGGATTCGAATGAGAAGATCAATACCGATACCTGTTTCTAAAAGTACAGTGTTTGCAATTATTACTGCTAATACAACAACCAAGAATGTTGTATAATTAAGTCCTCTTTTTTCTGTTAAAGTCTTCATTTGTATCTCCTTTCCATCTTTGAAAAGTACTATTTTATTCTTTATACTTATATTATATATTCCCTTTTCTTTTAAATAAACACACTAATCTGTACCCCTAATTGATAATGTTGACGCAAATCAATTTTGCTCCCTCTCCCCTCTGCTATAATGAAGATAGGAACAAAACATTCCTAGCATTTGTTTCATGATAAAAAGGAATCAAGGGGGAGAAATTATGCAAGGATTTATTTTAAGAAGTAAAAAACAAATAACCATTATAAGTGGACTGCTCATTGTATTCGCCTTTTTTAATCATTGGGTCTTACATAATGAAAGAATGGCCATAGGTGGTTTAGTTGCCGCTTCCATAATCGGTGTTTTGCCGATAGCCATACAGGCCTTTCAAGCGATTAGAGTAAAGGTCATCAGTATCGATCTTTTAGTAACTATCGCCGTTATCGGAGCCTTTATTATTCAAAACTTTGAGGAATCGGCAATTGTGACCTTTCTGTTTTTATTCGGTGCATATTTAGAGCAGCGGACATTAAATCATACACGATCTGCCATCAAAGAATTGACAGAGATGGCTCCAGAAAGTGCATTAAAGCAGATGGCCGATGGAAGCTTTGAAGAAGTTGATGTTGATGATGTAGACGAGGGTGATATTCTGCTTGTCAAAACTGGGGCAAAAGTTCCGGTCGATGGTACCGTACTTTCTGGGGAAGGACATATCAACGAGGCAAGTATTACTGGAGAATCTGTACCGGTAGGCAAAAAAACAGATTCTCAGGTTTTTGCTGGAACCATTCTCGAAAATGGCACAATACAAATCCTAGCGAATAAGGTAGGAGAAGATACTACCTTTGGTAAGATTATCGAACTTGTCGAAGAGGCACAAGATAGTAAAAGCGAAGCAGAGCGCTTTATTGATCGTTTCGCAAAATATTATACACCGGCTGTTCTTGTTATTGCTTTTATCGTGTGGTTGATTACGAGAGATGCAGAACTGGCGATCACTATTCTTGTATTAGGGTGTCCGGGAGCTCTCGTTATCGGTGTACCGGTGTCCAATGTTGCCGGTATTGGCAACGGAGCAAAGAACGGCATTCTTTTAAAAGGAAGCGAGGTCATCCATGATTTTAGCAGAGTCGACAGTATCGTTTTCGATAAAACTGGAACCTTAACTCAGGGAACTCCTGCCGTTTCTGAAACTATTTACTATGGGGAGAAAGACAATGATACCCTTAAGTATTTAGCAAGTATTGAGCATGAATCCGATCATCCTTTAGCAAAGGCGGTTCTTAAAGAGCTTGGGATCAAAAATTATTTAGAAGTTGAAAACACAGAGGTTGTTAAGGGAGGCGGTATCGTCGCCAGCGTTTCTGGAAAACGGATCGCTGTAGGGAACGTATCCCTTATGGTTCAAGAAAATGTTATACTAGATGACAAGGCAAAGGCGGATGCAGAGCGTTTAGAAAAAGAAGGAAACTCTCTCGTTCTTACTTCAGTCGATGGAGAGCTTAAGGTCCTTATGGGCATTAAAGATCTTATCCGCCCAGGGGTAAAGGAAGATCTTCAAAAACTTCGTGCTTTAGGGGTAAAAAATCTGATTATGCTTTCTGGTGATAATCAGGGTACTGTCGATATTATCAACAAGGAACTTCAGTTGACAAAGGCTTACGGAAATATGCTTCCTGAGGATAAATCCGCCTATATTAAAGAACTTAAGGAAAAGGGAGAGATTGTAGCCTTTGTTGGAGATGGAGTCAATGATAGCCCATCTCTTGCCCTCGCAGATGTAGGAATCGCCATGGGCAGCGGGACAGATGTAGCCATCGAAACATCAGATGTGGTATTAATGAACTCCAACTTTAACCGACTTCCTCATGCCCTAGGCCTTGTCAAGGCAACTGCGAATAATATGTTCCAAAATATTGTGATTGCCATTGCTGTTGTTTTTATCCTTTTAACAAGTCTATTGTTTAGTGATTGGATGAATATGTCTATCGGAATGCTGGCTCACGAAGGTAGTATTTTAGTTGTTATTTTAAATGGTATGAGATTATTAGGCTATCACCTAAAAAAATAAACATAAAGGAGAAATAATATGAAAACTGCAACATTACAATTAGAAACGTTAACTTGTCCCTCCTGTACTCAAAAAATCGAGGGAGCCTTAAAATCCCTTGACGGTGTCGACCAAGACAGTATTAAAGTTCTCTTTAATGCCAGTAAGGCTAAGGTTTCCTACGATGAAGAAAAGCTAAGTCTAAAGGAAATTGAAAGAGCAATCCGCCAAGTAGGTTATACCATAGAAAAATCAAAAGAAAGATAATAAAAAGAATCCCTAAGATTGGAAACCAATCTTAGGGATTCTTTTTCACTTCTAATCTTCATTGAAAAACCCTGAAACTTCCGGCATCATTTCTGTACTCATACGATGAAGCATATTTTCCAGCTGATGAACTTCATCCTCTGTAAACTCTTCCTTAGCTCTGTTAATTACAGTATAAATATATTCATTCTTAAATTTATAGTATTTCTCAAATTTTTCCGTTATATCCAAGTAGAATACTCTTTTATCCTCCTTGGACTGTTCTTTTACCACATAGCCCTTTTTTACAAGACTTGCTACTTTATAAGCAGCATTGGGTTGGGAGATATCAAGAAACTCTGCCAGTTTATTAACCGTAGGTCTCTTTAAGGCATGGATTACCTCTACACAGAAGGTTTCTGTTGCCGTTAGACTGGCTTCTCTTCCTGTAAATCCCGCAAAGATATTTCGATAGAAATTCAATTTAAATTTATCATAGAGTTCGATGAATTCTTGCTCTAGCATATTCTCTCCTCATTTCTATTGTACTGCAAAAGTTAATTGGGCTTTACAAGCAACCTGTCCATCTACTTTTGCCACAGCTTCGGCTATGCCGATTCCCATCTTCATCTGCACAAGCTCGCAATGAAGCTCCAACACATCTCCTGGTTTCACTTGTTTTCTGAACTTCGCATTTTTAACCCCTGCAAAAAGGGCGATCTTTCCTTTAAAATCCTCCATACTCAACAGAGCAACTGCCCCAACTTGAGCCAAGGCTTCTAAGATTAAAACTCCCGGCATTACATGATAATCTGGAAAATGACCTTGAAAGAAGGGCTCGTTTACTGTGACACATTTAATCCCCACAGCCGATTTCCCTTCTTCTCCATCGATAATTTTATCCACTAGCTGAAAAGGATAACGATGAGGGATAATTTTTTGAATTTCGTTTGAGTCTAAAATCATTCTTTCCACTCCTTGAAAATAATTGAAATATTATGGCCGCCGAATCCCAAGGCGTTGCTCATCGCATAATGAATATCCTGCTTTAAGCCTTTGTTGGGAACAATATCAAGATCGCATTCTTCATCTGGTACTTGGTAATTGATGGTAGGAGGAACAAAGCCTTTGTTTATCGCAAGGGTCGTAATGACAGCTTCTATCGCTCCGCTGGCACCTAAGAGATGACCTGTCATGGCCTTTGTAGAGCTCATTTTTACATTATAGGCTTCGTCACCGAAAGCTCTCTTAACGGCAATCGTTTCAGACTTATCATTTAAGGGTGTCGAGGTTCCATGAGCGTTGATATAGTCGATATCAGAAGGATTGATGCCTGCTTCTTCCATGGCCATCTCCATAGCTCTGGCTGCCCATTTTCCTTCAGGATTCGGTGCAGTGATATGGTTGGCATCATTTGTATGACCATATCCTACAATCTCACCATAGATTTTTGCTCCCCTTGCTTTAGCCTGCTCTAGTTCTTCAAGAACTAGAAGGGCCGATCCTTCTCCCATCACAAAACCTTCCCTTTCTTTGTCGAAAGGTATACTTGCTCTTTTTGGATTGTTAGAAGTATTTAAAGCCTTCATAGAAATAAACCCGCCCATTCCAAGATGGGTGATATTCGCTTCGGATCCTCCGCAAAGGACAACATCTTGGTATCCGTCCTTTATTGCTCGAAAGGCATCGCCGATGGCGTTATTACCGCCAGCACAGGCAGTAACAGGATCTTGGCAAACTCCGTGAGCTCCGATTTCAATGGCAATAAGTGCTGCATTCAGATTGCCGATAATCATAGGAACAAAGAAGGGAGACATTCTGTTATAGCTTCTTTTTAATGCTTTTAAATGTTCCGTTTCAATCGTTTCGATTCCGCCGATTCCTGAAGAAACCATAATGCCCACTCTTTCAGGTTTCATCTCTTCAATGTTCAGTCCGCTGTCTTCCATCGCTTTTTTCGCTGCAGCAACCGCAAATTGATTCGTGCGGTCCATTCGTTTTGCTGCCTTTTTATCCACATAATCTAAAGGATCAAACCCCTTTACTTCTGCTGCAATTCGTACATCTAAATCATCCACATTGATTCTTTCGATAAAATCTATGGCGCACTTTGCATTTTCTACACTATCCCAAACTTCTTCTAATGTATGACCTATCGGAGTGATCGCTCCCATTCCCGTAATTACAACTCTCCTTTTTGTCATATATTCATTCCTCCATCTACACTTAGTACTTGTCCTGTTATATAATCTGCATCTTCCGAAGCTAAAAAGGCACAGACCTTCGCTACATCCTTAGCTTCTCCAAATTTTTTCATTGGAATCGTGGACAAAAGCCCTTCTTTGATCTCATCTTTTAGCTGGTCTGTCATAGCGGTACGGATAAAACCTGGCGCGATTGCATTGACCGTCACATTTCTTCCGGCTAATTCCTTTGCTAAAGTTTTTGTCATGCCGATGACTCCTGCTTTGCTGGCGGCATAGTTTGTCTGCCCTATATTTCCGTGGAGTCCTACAATACTTGTAATAGAAATTATTTTTCCGCTTCGTTTCTTAGACATCATGCGGGAAGCAAGCTTCATACAGTAGAATGTTCCCGTTAGATTCACATCGATTACCCCTTGAAAATCCTCCGGGGACATTCGAAGTATCAGATTATCTTTTGTTATCCCTGCATTATTTACTAAAAGATCCAGACCGCCCCATGTGCTTTTGATTTCATCGAACATTTTTGTACAATCATCGAAGTTCGATACGTCCGCCTTTATTAACAAAACAGCTGCACCTTGTTCTTCTAATTCCTTTTTTAAATCTTCAGCCTCTTCTTCTTGGCTGATATAATTGATGGCAACATCATACTCCTCAGCAAGTGTTTCTGCGATCACTTTGCCGATACCCGTATTTCCTCCGGTGATCAGTGCCTTTTTTCTTTCGCTCATTCTTTTATACTCCTTAAGCATTCTTCAAAACTCTCTACAGAATATACTTCGTAGCATGGAATCTTTCGGTCAATTCTTTTTAAAAACCCTTTTAAAACTCCTCCAAACCCGATTTCTACAAATCCATCGATCCCGTCAGATATCATTTCTTCCAAATCTTCTTGAAAACGAACCGGTGATTTCACTTGCTCCACTAAAAGATCTTTTATTTCCTGCTTTTCCCTTTTTCCACCGATGGCATTATAATATACAGGAATTAATTCTTCTTGAAATTCTATTTCCGATAGTTTTTCTTCTAATTTGCGAGAAGCTTCTTCCATATATGAGGTATGAAAGGGCCCGCTAACCTTAAGAGGAATGCATTTTCTTGCACCGTTCTCCTTTAAAATCTCGGAAGCTCTTTCTACAGCTCCTGCTTCTCCTGATATTACGATTTGTCCCGGACAGTTAATATTCGAAATCTCTGCCTTGTTATCTCCCTCAGAGGCTTTTTCGCAGGCAGCCTGAATCGTATTTTCATCTAATCCCAATATGGCAGTCATTCCCGTATTAAAACCCGCTGCAGATTCCTCCATCACTTTTCCTCTGAAAGCTGCAAGCTTTACACATTCTTTCGGGTCGATAATTTCAGCAGCTGAAACCGCTCCATATTCGCCGATACTTAAACCGCATACACCTGCGGGAACAACACCTTCTTCTTTAAAAAGCTGTGTTATAGCTGATTGAAAAGCGTTCATAATGGGCTGTGTATACCTTGTTTGTACAATGATCTCCTCTGGTTTTTCAAAAGAGTATTCTATTAAATCAAAATCCAATTCGATCCCATCATAAAATGCCCTTACAAAATCGTATTTTTCGTAGAAATCTTTTCCCATGCCGGGAGACTGGCTGCCTTGACCTGAATATAAGAAACCTATTCGCATGCTTCAAATTCCTCCTTGATTTCATCGATTACTTCTTTTACAGTACGGATGGAGTCGATTCTATCTACATTGCTTCCGCAGAACACTACGCCGTTTTCCACATCGCCTTGAACAGACCGTGTTAAAGCGTCAGAGATACAGTACTTTGTAGTCGCCGGATTGCACGGTTTCAAACAATCAATACAATGTTTTGATGGAACTCGCTCTCCTTTTACCCGGTCGATAAACTCATTTCGAATCCCTCGTGCAATCATCCCCACAGGAGACATAAAGAGTTCTACATCTTCTTCTCTGCTTTTTACAATTAAGTCTTTGAATTCTTGAGAAACATCACATTCTTCTGTGGCTATAAATCTTGATCCTATTTGTGCGCCATCGCAGCCCATATTGACAATTTCTTTTAATTCGCATCCGTCAAAAATAGAACCCGCCCCAAACAGAGGAATCCTTTTTCCCAGTTTAGCCTGAAGTTCTTTATGGAAAGGAATGATATCTCTTAAGATTTCTTTCAGCTTGAATTTAGGATCTTCCGCTTCCTCTTCTTTAAAGCCGAGATGCCCCCCTGCATCCGGTCCTTCCACTACAATAAAATCAGGTGCTCTGTGATATCTTTTTTCCCATGTTCGTATAATAAGCTCTAAGGCTCTTTTGTTGGATACGATGGGAGCTATCAACGTTTCCGTCCCCTCTACAAGTTTAGGAAGATCTAAGGGGAGGCCTGCTCCGGAAATAATGGCATCCACTTTTTCTTTGGCAGCAAACACGGCCATTTCTTTATAGTCTGTCAGGGCTGCCATAATATTGACTGCTATAATGCCTTTTCCCTTTGCAATCTCTCTTGCTTTTGCTAATTCTTTTCGAAAGGCTTCTTTGTTTGCTGCCAAATCATCTTTATAATAATTTTCCTCTCGATATCCTATGCCTACCATAGAAATGACGCCCATGCAGCCTTCCCTCGCTACAGTTCCTGCAAGTCTGCCAAGGGAGACGCCTATACCCATTCCTCCTTGAATTAAAGGAAAATCTAAGACTTTATCTCCGATTTTTAGTTCTTGCATAAATCCTCCTTCTCCCTTTTGTATTCCTTCATCAGATTATTTAAGATATTTGAAACACAGTCTTTTTTCTCTACCTGTCCGATATCAAGACCTGCCATAATAGAACCTTCTGTCACATCCCCTTCTTTTACAGCACGTCTAAGAGCTCCTAATGTAAACTTTTCTAATTGTTCCTTATTCCAGCCTTCTTTTTCTTTCGCTAAATAATCCCTTGTCATTTTATTTTTTACAACTCTTGTGGCAACACCGCCGATTCTTCCGATTACCGTTACCTTGTTGCTTCCGCTTTTAATAATTACATCTTTGAAATTCTCATGAGCCGGACATTCGTCGGATACCAACAACAATGTTCCCAGCTGTACCCCGCAGGCTCCCAAAACTTCTGCTGCCAAAAGCTGTGCTCCGCTGGCAACTCCTCCTGCTGCAATCACCGGTATTTTAACTGCAGATTTTACTTGAGGCACAAGTGTCATCGTCGTCATTTCGCCGATATGTCCCCCTGCTTCCATCCCTTCCGCTATAATACCGTCCACTCCTTCTCTTTCCATTTTTATGGCTAGAGACTGGCTGGAAACTACAGGAAATACTTTTACTCCCGCTTTTTTCCATTCTTCGATATATTTTCCAGGATTTCCTGCACCTGTTGTCACTACAGGAATTTTATAATCGATTACGATTTGAGCAATCTCATCTGAATAAGGGCTCATCAGCATAATATTAAGCCCAAAAGGTTTGTCTGTCAGACTTTTGCAGATTTCAATTTCTTTTCTTACAATCTCTGGAGACATAGCCCCTGATCCGATAATCCCCAAGGCTCCAGCATTGCTGATCGCTGCTGCAAATTCTCCAGTAGCAATATTCGCCATCCCCCCTTGAATTACAGGGTATTTTATTCCTAATATTTCATTTAAAATCATTGTTGTCCTTCCTCTATCCTATTTCGATTAATGCTGTTGCCCAGCTTAATCCCGCTCCAAAACCTGAAACGATTACTTTTTGACCCGGCTTAAGATATCCTGACTTGTTCATCTCATCTAAAGCTATAGGAATACTCGCTGCAGATGTGTTTCCATATTTTTCCAAATTCATAAAGAGTTTATCTTTATCAATTTTCATTTTTTTTCGTACATGATCGATAATACGCTGATTTGCCTGATGGCAGACAAAATGATCGATATCTTCTACTTTTCCGTCAAATTTTTCAAGTGTTCTGTAAATGGATTTCGGCAGAATATCTACTGCAAAACGGAAAACATCTTTTCCCTGCATCTCTAAAGAACACTTTTCATCTTTTACGTTGATACTGCGGCATTTTAATTTATCGATATCGCCTCTTGTGCCGATATCGTAAAACAAAGATCCTTCTTTTTTCTCAAGAAGAGCTGCCGCTGCTCCGTCTCCAAAAAGAACAACCGAGGAACGGTCTTCTTTATCCAGAACTTTCGATAAAACTTCTGCCCCTACGAGTATTGCTTTTTCTCCCGGTTCCAAATATTTTTCTAAAAGAATCACACCGGATACAAAGCCGCTGCAGGCTACATTAAAATCCATAGAGAACACAGATTCCTCTGCACCGATTTTCTTTTGTATCATTGCCGCAATTGTCGGCATACTATAATCCGATGTGCAGG
>DGYFR06203__coassemble_2162_pt1 | contig 12128 bp, 14 predicted proteins | sample DGYFR06203__metabat2_low_PE_001 | metagenome-assembled genome bin DGYFR06203 | reverse complement strand
CCATGATATTTCGAGACTGGAAATCCCTTGCGTTTTAAGAAAGTATAGACTTCCTCCACAATTTTTCGTGTAGCACAGTAAATAATCGCCGACTCTCTTTTATCCAGCTCTTCCAACAGATACTTGTTTTTATCAACATTGCGCTCTACTACAGGATAAAGATTATCCCGATCAAAACCTGTTACTTTTATAAAAGGGTTTTCTAAAGACAGCTGCTCTATAATATCCTCTTTTACCCGAATCGTCGCCGTTGCAGTAAAAGCGCCTACTACAGGCCGGGGATGGATTTCTTCTATCAAATGATAGATGTTGCGATAGCTGGGTCTAAAATCATGGCCCCACTGGCTAATACAGTGGGCCTCGTCTACTGCAACGAAAGAAATCTTCTGTTTTGAAAGCTTTTCTATAAAACCCTCCACTTCCAAACGTTCTGGAGAGATATATAGTAATTTTACCTCCCCTTGGTATACCTTTCGAAGCACATCGATATAAGTCTTCTTGTCTAAGGAAGAATTCAAAACCTCTGCGGCGATTCCATTTTCTTTAAGGGTCTGAACTTGATCTTTCATTAAGGAAATAAGAGGAGAGATAACAAGGGTCATCCCTTCAAACAAAAGAGCCGGGATCTGATAGCAGATACTCTTCCCGGATCCTGTAGGCATAATCCCCAAAGTATCCCTTCCCTGTAAAAGATGGTCTATCGTTTCCTCTTGACTCTCCCTAAAATTTTTATATCCAAAATACTTCTGCAGACATTCTAAAGCTTCCATAGTTCCTCCTAAGTTCTTTCTGCTACTAGTATATCAAAGCCCTTGTAATATTTCAGGAAGAAACTTTTTTTAACTCTTTGCCTCGGTCCCGATAGGGATCCTGCCTGACTGCCCTAGGCATGCCGCCTAGCCGCCGAAAGGCCTGCTGCCCATTTTCCCCACACAAAAAGCGAAGAGAATATTCTCTTCGCTTTTTTTATTATGTATTCTGTTTTTCTTACTCTGGTTGAGCTGCTCCTGTAGGACATACAGATTCGCATGATCCGCAATCGATACAAGCATCAGCGTCGATTACGTAGATGTCTCCTTCTGAGATACATTCTACTGGACATTCTGGTGCACAAGCTCCACAAGCGATACATTCATCAGTAATTTTATAAGCCATAATTTTCCCCCTATTAGTTTTATCCATATGGATATATTTGATATATAAATCCTATATCATTTTTATTATAGCATATCTTTGGAAAAATACAACACTCAAAAAAATTTAATAAAAAACCGATACAAAATATTAAACCTTTTGTATCGGCGAAAACATCTATTTTACTTCTTCGAGATGTTCGAAAAAATAATTTTTAATCAACACATTATCCTCTGTGTTTACTTTTACTGAAACAATTTCTGTAAGGGTTTGAACATTCATCACTTTCCCCTCTCCATCCGGAGTCATAATCGCCTGCCCTACTCTCGGAAGACGTTTATTTTTTTCTTTATAAACTTCTTCTTCGTATTTTAAGCAGCACATCAACCTGCTGCACAAACCGGAAATTTTTGTGGGATTTAAGGAAAGAGACTGTTCTTTAGCCATCTTTATGGAAACCGGCGCAAAGTCGTCTAAAAATCGATTACAACAGCACTGCTGGCCGCATCCGCCGATACCGCCGACAATCTTCGCTTGATCTCTCACTCCAATCTGGCGAAGTTCGATTCTTGTTCTAAAAATCGACGCCAAATCTTTTACCAGTTCTCTAAAGTCGACTCGGCCATCGGATGTAAAATAAAAAATAACTTTATTATTATCAAAAGTATATTCTGCATCCACAAGCTTCATATCCAATTTATGCTCTTTTATTTTTATTTCGCAAATATCCAGAGCATCCTTTGCTTTTTTGCAATTTTCAGAATGGATATATTTATCTGCCTCATCGGCGATACGAATCACCGGTTTCAATTCCGATACCAGTTCCTCTTTTTTAATTTCTTTAACGGGAACAACTACTTTCCCATATTCGATTCCTCTAGCTGTTTCTACAATTACCGGATCCCCGATTTTCAAATCAAAATCATTGGGTTCAAAATAATAAATCTTTCCGGTATGCTTGAACCGAACTCCTGCAACTTTAACCATTTGCAACCTCCATTATATATATAAACAATTCTTCTAAAGATAATTGATAATTTGCATTTATTTTAAAATTCTTACGGACTTCTTCTGTTTTTAGGATCATTTTGTCAATATTTTTCGTCTTAGACAGTTTATCATAATATCCGTAATTTTCAGAGTAAATCATTTTTTCGGAAATTCCTTTTTGATATAAAAACAAATCCCCTAAAAATCTTTCTATATAATTTAATAATTCCTCTTTCTCGTCTTTTAAAGCATCGAATACTTCTTTGCCTCTCGGTATCGCTAACAAATCTCCTTTTAAAACATCAAAGACAATCTCATTGACTTCCATCATCGCTTTTTTCTGTTCTTGATCTTCTAAATAGGAAAATATCCGGCATCTTGACACTACAGTAGGCAGCAGCATTCGTTTTGATAATGAAGTCAATATCAATATTCCATAACCCGCCGGCTCTTCTAAAGTCTTGAGCAGGGCATTCGCTGCTTCATTTCCCATTTTATGGGCATTTGGAATAAACACGATTTTATAAGGGGCTTCTAGAGGCGATGTGCTGAAAAAGCGAATCACTCCCCGAATTTCATCAATAGAAATCATTTTTTTCTTTGGGATCAGCTCGTAAAAATCTCCCAGACTTTCATGGTTGAACTTCTCCTTCAATAATAAATTCTTCCCATTTTCTGTAAGAATACTTTCTGCCAGTTCTAGCCCTTCTTTTCTTGTATTCTCTGGATTCTTTCCTTCTAAAAGATAAGCATGAGAATACTTCTCCTCTTCTAATTGCAGCTTCAGCAATGGATGTTTCATTAAAACCTCTGGAAATCAGTCATTGGAAGGACAAAGCAGTTTACATTTGTAGAATGTTCGTCTTCGGGCTCTTTTTCTCTGCTATCGCTGATAAGTCTTAGAATTCGTATTACATCCTCTACCTTTTCGTCTTCGACGCCAAGAAGCAGAGTAGAGTTTCCTTTTTTTAAAAATCTGCCTGTAGAGGCAAATTTAGTTGTACGATATCCGTAAGCGCTTAAGGTTTTTATGGCATCAAATGTCATGTCTTCTTCAACAACGGCTAATATAAGTTTCATAATTTCCTCCTTAGAATCTATAGTGTTCCTCCACATCAAGAACAAATACAGTAGCTCCTCCTATATGTACATCCATGGGCATAGGCATAAACGGTTCTTGAGGACTGGTCAAATTCACCATAGAAGCTGTAGTATCCCTTGACTCGCAGTTTTCTTCGATAATACGCAGAACCTCTTCAACTCGTTCCTTTGGTGTTCCAATAAGAAGAGTGCTGTTTCCTGTCTTCAAGAATCCTCCTGATGAGGCTAATTTTGTCATATGGAATTTATTTTCTGTCAAATCATCTCTAAGAAGAGAAACATCTTGATCCTGTACAATTGCCACTACTAATTTCATTCTATTCCCCCTAACTGAAGATTAAGAATCTTCATCACTCGTTCGTAAACTTCCTCTATACTGCCCGAAGCATCTATCCGTATAAAAGTGCTGTCGTTTCTATATTGCTGTAGAATTGATTGATATCCTTGAAAAACCTTTTGATGAAAACTATCCATTTCTTGTTCTAAACGATCCGGTTTAAAATTCTCTCTTTTTCTTTTTATCGATAAGACGGGATCGATATCGAAAAATAAAACAAGATCCGGTTTTACCTCTTGGATCGCAAAATCATTGATCCCCCAAATAGCATCCGCACCTAATCCTCTTCCATAACCTTGATAGGCAATGCTTGAAAGAATAAACCGATCGGATAAAACAAGTCTCTTCTCTTTGAGTGCGGGACGGATCCATTGATCGACATGCTGCGCTCTTGCTGCAGCATAAAGAAGGGCTTCTGTTCTAAATGACAGCTCGCCATTTTCCGGATCCAATAAAAGATTTCGGATCTTTTCCGAGATCTCCGGCCCTCCAGGTTCCCGTGTTTTTAAAAAGTCGATCTTTCTTTTTTTTAAATTCTCGCATACCTTATTTAATATTGTACTTTTTCCGGATCCATCCGGTCCTTCAAATGTTATAAACATCCTATCACCACTTTTTATATCGTTAACTATATTCTACCTTAAAAACAACTTTTAACAAAACAAAAAAAGCGAGGTTGCCCCCGCGCTTTTTAAGAAATTATTCAGCATCTTCTTCATCTGTTTCTTTTGTTTCGTCAACAGTTGGAACATCTGCTGCATCTGCCACAACTTCTTCATCTGTTTCTTCAATAACTTCTTCTCTTGGTTCAGATAAAGCAGCTATTAATTCTTCAGCTGGTGTTAAGATTTCAATATTTTCGTCGTTGAAAATATCAAGATCTGATACGAAGATATTATCTCCGATTTGCATTTCTTCAACACTTACTACTGCTTCGTTTGGAATATTAGCAGGAGTACATTCTACTTCAATTTCGTTTAGTGTCTGCATTAATACAGATGGCTGAACACGAATTTCGTCTCTTCCTTCCAATACGATAGGTACATTAACACGAAGTTTTTGACCTTTTTTAAGATGTAAGAAATCAACGTGAACAAATTGGTTTTTGAAAGGATGCTTTTGTACATCTTTAAAAAGTACTTGATATCTTTCTCCGTCAATCATTAAGAAAACAATATTACTTGTTCCTGCTTCACGATATACTTTCGCTAAATCTCTTTCTTCTACTTGAACCGGAATCGGTTCGTCTCCCTTTGAATATACGATACCTGGGATTATTTTTTCTGTTCTAAGCTTATTAACTTTATTTTTACCTACGCTCTCTCTTTTCGCGCAGTTTAGAGTAAAGTCTGCCATGGTTAGCGCCTCCTTATATCAAAATTAAAAGATTCATACTTACGTATTATATCAAGGACCCTTGAATTTAGCAAGGTTTATGGCAAATTTTATTGATCCTTTAGCCGCTGTTCCGACCCAAAGAAACATTTACATCCTTTATACTATCTGAAGCAAAATCAGAAAGAGAACACCGGGTATACCAAATATCCCTGCTATCAGCGCATTGATAAAGGTAATAGCTATACTTACTCCGAACAAACCGCCGATTACATTAAAAACAAGAAGCGTAATGGCTCCTGCAAGAGCATTAAACACAAGTCTCACTAAAATTTTAAAGGATAAACTGAATATTTTCCCAAGACCCATAAGAATAAATATTCCTAGTATAGTTCCACCTACTAATAGAATAATGTCCATAATATCTCCTTTCTCTTTACTGATAGTTTAGCATATCCGCCTCCTTAGATATCCTCTAAAAATATACAATATTTCATCGATTAGCTGCTAAATGAGCTTTAAAGAAAGAGTGGAGAGTGAGAAAGTAAAGTTATGGTGGAAACATGGAACGTGTTTCCTCATATGAGAGAAAGCCGTTTTTATAAATCGTATATTATAATAGGTATCGAGGATTTTCGGAGGAAAGAAACAAGCTTTTTGTTTCTACAATAATTTCTCTTTTCTATCTTCTCTTTTTCTAAACTTTTCTATAAAGAAAAAAGAGAGATGAAATCATCTCTCTGCATCTTATTTTACTAATTCTAATACTTTGTCTTTTTGTAAAGCTCCTACTGAGGTTTTTACAACTTCTCCGTTTTCAAATACAAGTAATGTAGGAATACTCATTACTTGATATTTCATCGCTAAGCTTTGATTTTCGTCTACATTTACTTTGCAGACTTTAAGACCTTCATGATTTTCAGAAGCTATTTCGTCAATAATTGGCGATAACATTTTGCAAGGTCCGCACCATGATGCCCAAAAATCAACCAATACTTTACTTTCTTTGGCGTTTAATACTTCTTCTTCGAAATTATCATTTGTAATTACAATTGCTCCCATAACAGCCTCCTATAATTCTTCAATCATTTTGATTAAATCTTCTTTTCTTTTTGCCCCTACTGCATATTTCTTTTCTTCTCCGTTTAGAAAAACAAGAAACGTGGGCTTGGATAAGACGGAATACTTCTTCGCTACTTCTCTATTCTCGTCGATATTGCATTTGCAGACTTTTATGTCTTCTCTCTCTTCAGCTATTTGATCTATAATCGGATCCATAACTTTGCAGGGACCGCAATGGTTCCCCCAAAAATCTACCAATATTTTAGTATCGGCGAGATTTATCACTTCTTCATCGAAATTATTAGCATCTACTATCGTCGGTTTCACATATGCCTCCTTATACCAGACTCAACCTTCGGTCTATTGTGTCTCTTGGGAATTACCAGGATCATTCTGTTCCGGTGTTGAGTTTTGCTGTGAATTGTTCTGTGTATTTTGTGTATTCTGCGTATTCTGAGTGTTTTGTGTATTTTGTGTATTCTGCGTATTTTGCGATGGAGTGTTTTGAGTTTCACTATCGGAATTCTGTCCTTGATTATTTGTACCCGAATTTCCTGTATTATCCCCACCTGTATTCTGATTATTGTTTGTGGATTCTGAACTTGGCTGTTCTACCGGTTCGCTGCCGCTCTCTTCCGGCTCAGCAGCAGGTTTTATTTCAGGTCTGTCCACATTATTCTCTATCGTAGTTGGAGTTGTGCTGCCGTTTAAATATTCTTCAAGGGTAAATTTGCCTTCAAATATTCTTTGTGCAATCTCTACTCCTACATAGCGGTAATGCCAAGGCTCCGCCCGGCGATTTGTCTGGGATTCTTTCCCTGCCGGAAAACGCTCGATAAAACCGTATTTATAGGCATTGTTTTTCAGCCAAGAAGCTTCTTTTGAATCAGCGAAGGCTTCTGTATATTTCGCCTCATAATCCTCGCCCATAATATCGTAAGCAAGCCCTGTTTGATGTTCGCTGGTACCTAGGTCCAACTGTCTGCTGTCTGCTTTATACTCTCCGTAATCATTAACTTTACCAGAGTTTGCCTTTTCCTGCTGAGCATAATTTCTATAATCGCTGGCAGATTTTAATACAATATTATCAGCTTTCGCATTTTCTACCATTATCCCAAAGGCCTTTTGAGCATCCACATCAAGCCCTGGATCATAATCCTTTGGAAGACTATAGGTATCATTCACTAAAAGTACTCCGTTGATCACTTTAAGCTGATTTGGATCTTCTATAGACTTTAATCCTGCAGTTTTAACATAACCTTCTTGATCAAGATATTTTATTTTTGTAAATTCCCCATTTTGACCAAAGTTTTTCACATATACATTTTGAGGAATTTCTGCAAATTTATTCTCTTCATTGGCTTCTTTATAAATCGGCAGCTCTTCTCCCGTTTTGTTGAAACCGAGAAGCTGGGTAGAATCTGTGCTGCCTGTCTGCGGAGTCTCTTCCTGCAGCTTTATCTGCGTATTCTGATTTGCTGCCTGTTGGTTGGCTTGAGCTCTGCCGGCTAATGTATTTTTTATCAGCACTGCCAGCAGCACGACAAGGAGAATCGATACAACGACGATAAAGATTCCATTGTTTCTTCTCTTTTTCTTTCGTAACTCTTCCGCTCTGCGTTTCTTTTTGATCTGTTCTAACCGTCTTCTTTCAAACTCGATTTCTTGCGGGTTAAGCTTTACCGTATGGCCTAACTCCCTTTGTGCATTCATAATCCTTCTTTTTTCTTCTCGAAGGGTCTGGCGCCGTTTTCTATTTTGATTCGCCAGCTGTTCTTGTTTCTGAATGGATGCAGTTCTCTTTTCCGAAGGCCTTTTTTTATTCAGTCCTTCAACACCTTCATTCAAAAAGCTGTATTTTTTATTAATATCGCTATAGCTGTTGTTCTTTTTATTTCCCATGCTGCACCTCTAACAAATCATCGTAAACACGGATCACTTTTTTTATTATTTCGTCTTCGGAATAATTATCTATAATATACCCGCTTATTCTGTCTTTATCGAATTCACCGATATGATTTTTAAACCAACTCAGCTCTTTTGTGATAGCATCAATATCCCTCGCCGGCACAAGTTTTCCGTTAAATTCTTTTATAAAATGTTCACTTCCGCCATTTCTAGTACATAACACCGGCAGCCCCGCTTTCATTGCTTCTACAATCGCTTTTCCAAAAGTTTCCGAATAGCTTGCTAAAAGAAAAAGATCTGCATCTAAATATTCTTCTGCTATCTCCCTTAAAGACGTTTGCCCTTCTAAAAACACCTGCTCTTCCAAACCTTCTTTTTCGATAATTTCTTCTAATGCTTTCCGATCCTCCCCTTCGCCATAGATAAACAATCTTGCATTTTCTCCTTTAAAAGCTCTTGAAAACGCCTTAATCGAATCTCTATGCCCTTTGCTTTCTTTCAAGTTTCCTGTGGATACTATTTTAAAATAGGGACATTTTTCTTGACCTTTTTTAAAAACACTTGTAGGAGTCAGTATAGGAATATACTCGGATTTAACATTAAATATCCTTTCGATTCTTTCTTGATAAAAGGGACTGCCGATCAGCAAACGGTCACAATGATGAAAAGCGTATTTGGAAACATCATACAAGTCTTTTTTGATATTTTCTTTATTTTCTTTGTTTAATAATGAAGAGTGTTCTGTGACAACAAGAGGATATTTTCCTTTGAGAACCTTCGCATAGGCGTAGGATGTATCGGAAAAATGAGAGTGAACAATATCCGGTTCTCCCTGCTCTCTAAGGATTCTCGGTAAAAGCTTCTTTAATCCAAGGGCTGCAGTTTTAGAAAGAAAGCGTGCATCAACAGCTCCTAGGGGTATATTCATAATATACACAGGGATATCATCGACTATTCTTTTTTCGAAACCCCATCGCCGCTTTCTTCGGAAAGATCTCATATCCAACCCTCCAACAGCAACGTCGATTCCAGCTTTTTTTAAAGCCTTTGCATATACCATTTCGTGAATCGCATTCATCGGATATTCACTTGAAGGATAGCCATGACTGCCGATCAGCACTTTCATTTTATTCCCCATTCCTGATTTTTTTATAAATTTTCACATACTCTTCAGAAAGATCATCCCAATTAAACTGGCGGGCATTCACAAATGCCTTCTTTGAGATAGCCTTGTAATCTTTTTTTATATCTAATATTCTATGGGCTACTTCTTTCGCATTATTATATACAACACGATATCCTACTTCACCTTCCGAGAAGTGTCCGTCAAAGCCCTGTCCTTTTGTATAAATCACAGGAAGCCCCTGGCTCATAGCTTCCACATACACCAGTCCAAAAGTCTCTCTTCTAGAAGGCATCACGAAAATGTCGTGATCTCGAAGTATTTCCCGTACACCGCTTTTATCTTTTATCGCTTCATAGCGGATATAATCTTTCTTTTCTAAATACTTCTGAACTATCTTAATATTCATTCTTCCCACTAAGGTAAGCTCCACTTTAACTCCATATTTTCGAAGAATCTCGCAGGCTCTTACAATAGTAATTACATTCTTGTTTGGATCATCCACTCTGCCTACATATACAAGCCGAAGGGGATCGTGATATTCTTTCGAATTCTCAATCGGATCTTCAAAATAATAGTCGTCAATTCCATTTGGTATAATGATTGATTTTTCGTAGACCTTCTGCTGATCTTCCCCAGCGACATATTTCTCTATTGTCAGATCTCTGTATGCCGGTGATAAAAACACAACACCGCTTGCTTCATTCAGAATCTTTCTCCCGAGAAAAATCAGATGAGGCATCACTCTGAAAAATGTAAATAAGTCCGTATTCCGAACTGCGGTAATGTAGGGAATATTAAAATCCTGCTTAAGACGATAGGATATATACCCGTTGGATACTAAAGAATGTGCATGGGTTAGATAATACCGATTCACATCGATATTCTCTTTTACATCTCTATAGACTTTCTTATGTTTTAATGAAAAGATAAAACGATCGCTCCATTTATAGGGCTGAGAAACAATGAAATTGTCCGGCATTGGAGGTAATTTCGTTTCTCGGGCACAATAATATAAAATATCGTGATCCAACCCTTTTTCCTCTAATTTCTGAAAAAGATTCTCATATAATTTTGTACCCATATAATAGGAGCAAACCTCTAAAACCTTATTCTTTTCCATTGTACTCTCCTTAAATATCCGGTGTATAATTTGGAACTATTTTCTTTAATTGAGCTACGATTTCTTTTTTCTCTCCGTCATTTTCCGCAATTTCATGAAGGATTTCCAAATTTTCCAAAAGTCCTTCCCGATCATGAATGACTGGTTTTTCTATAAAAATCTTATTATACGCTGTTTTTGTAGAGTTTTCCTGATTTAATAAAAGCTCTTCGTATAATTTTTCCCCAGGACGAAGCCCTGTATAGATAATCTTAATATCTTCATCGGGAATAAAACCAGACAAGCGGATAAGATTTCTTGCAAGGTCATCGATTTTAACTTTCTCTCCCATGTCCAATATAAAGATTTCGCCGCCCTTTGCAATAGCCCCTGCTTGAAGAACTAGCTGGCAGGCTTCTGGAATCGTCATAAAATATCGAGTCATCTCTTTATCTGTCACTGTAACCGGTCCGCCCTCTTTGATCTGTTGTTTAAATAAAGGAATTACAGATCCGTTAGATCCTAAAACATTCCCGAAACGCACCGCTACAAAATCCGTCTTGGATTCTTTGTCTTTTACCTGAAGCATAATTTCGATAATCCTTTTTGTACAGCCCATTACCGAAGTGGGATTGACTGCTTTATCTGTAGAAATGTTTACAAATTTCGATACATTGTATTTGTCTGACATATCGATCAGGTTTCTAGTACCAAAAATATTATTCTTCACAGCAGATACGGGTGAAGCTTCCATAAGCGGCACATGTTTATGCGCTGCTGCATGGAAAACAATCTCTGGTCTATATTTGTCAAAGACATACTCCATACGCTCTCTCTCACGCATAGTTTCAATAATTGCAGTAAGATTGGCGTCTTTATAATGTCTTTTTAATTCATTTTGAATTTCATAAAGACTGTTTTCATAGATATCTAAAAGGATCATCTCTTTTGGATCGTATTTTACAATCTGTCTGCAAAGTTCAGAACCTATAGATCCCCCGGCTCCAGTAATTAAGACGACTCTATCTTTAATAAGACTTGTCAGTTCGTCTTGATTTAAGTGAATTTCTTCTCTTCCTAGTAAATCTTCTATCTGAACTTCCCGAATTTCTTTGATATTCATTTTGCCTTCGATGGCTTCATAATATCCTGGAACTATTTTGATTTTTGCTGAAGTTTTGTGGCAAAATTCCAAGATTTCTTTTTGGTCTTTCCGATTAATGGACGGCATTGCAATGATTATATCGTCGATCTCGTAATCTTTCACAACTTTTTCTATAGATCTTCGATCTCCTACCACTGGAATCCCGTTGATATTGCGGTCAATCTTTGAAGGGTCGTCGTCTACAAAGGCAACAGGTATTGAACCTAGTTCTTTGTGTTTCAACAGTTCATTCATCACAAGAACGCCTGCTTCCCCTGCGCCCACAATCAAAGTTTTATTATAATTTGTTCTGTTTTTCGCAAATATAAAATCTCTTAAATTGAAATGAGACAAAAATCTTGTTGTTAGTATAAAAAAGGATTCTAGAACCATCGCTATCGGATAGATACTTCGAGGAAGCCCTGAGTCTACGATTAAGAGAAATAGCGCTGCCGCTCCCGATCCTAAGACCGTTGCTATAACTACCCTGATATATTCTGAAATATTAGCATATCTCCACATGGTGCGATACATTTTAAGCAGAATAAAAACACCCAAATGGATCAAGGTTACCACAATTGCATAATGCAGATATGTATTGTAATAGATTACTGGAATGCTGCCGTCAAATCTCAGCCAAAGACCGATAAAATAACTTGCATTTACCAATATCATGTCCAATAAACCTAATAATAACACCTTCATTTTTCTCATACATTTACCTTCTTATACATTATAATTTTTATCGTGAAGTTCCTTTAAAAACTCTTTTAATTCTTCCGCATACTTTTCTTCTCTTAAAGCATACTCCACATTGGCTTCAAACAGGCCTTTTTTGCTGCCTACATCGTATCGTCTTCCTTCAAAATCATAGGCCATGATTTTCTGGCTT
>DGYFR06203__coassemble_2096_pt1 | contig 13047 bp, 15 predicted proteins | sample DGYFR06203__metabat2_low_PE_001 | metagenome-assembled genome bin DGYFR06203 | reverse complement strand
TTGGGAACCGGGACTTCCTCTTTGATTGCAAGAAGCATCGGGGCAGGAAAAAAAAGAAAAAACAAAGGAATTCTTTATACAGTCTACAGTGCTGGCGATCCTGTCTGGAGCCGTTTTTGGAATAGCAACCCTTCTTTTAGGAGGAAAGGTCCTTGAGATCATGGGCGCAGAAGGAGAAGTCCTTCGGGAAGGGAAACTTTTTTTATATGTAGTGGGAAGTGCTTCTGTATTTATTTCCCTTTTAACCTCTCTCGCTGCAGTGATTAGAGCTTCTGGAGATACCAAGAGGCCTATGATTGTGAATACATTAGTCAATATTTTTAATGTAGGAATCGACTACATACTAATCTTCGGCTGGGGGTTTATTCCTCCTTTAGGAGTACTGGGAACGGCTATCGGGACGGTAATATCCAGAGCGCTGGGTTGTTTTTTTATGTTTCAAGTGCTGAAAAAGAAAGGTCTTTCTCTATCTTTAAAAGAGATTTATACAAACACAAATTATAAGGAACTGATTTTTCTGTCTATTTCAGCAGCCTTGGAGCGGCTTGTTATGAGATTGGGTCAGGTACTCTACTATAGTCTGATCGCCATGATCGGGATAAAGACATATGCCGCCCATGTAATAGCAGGAAATATTGAAAGCTTCTTCTATATGCCCGCTTATGGCTTATCAACGGCAGCGGCGATTCTCATGGGAAACTGTTTTGGAAGAAAAGATAAAGAAGAAGGATTGGAATATCTGAAGAGTATTATCGGGATTTCGATTATAATCGCTGTAATAAGCGGAATGATATTATATCTATTTGGAACAAAAGCGGCCTTTGTTTTTACAGAAGATCTGGAAGCGGTGGCAAAAATAACAACGGCTTTGCGGGTAGATGCCTTTGCCCAGATTCCTTTGGCGCTTGGGATTGTCTTTACAGGAGCTCTGCAGGGAATCGGCGATACGAAAACACCTTTATATAGTACGATTATCGGAGTCTGGGGACTTCGAGTAGTTGGAATCTATGTAATGGGGATGGTGTTTGGAATGGATATTTTAGGAGTATGGCTTGCTATAGCCTTTGATCTGACTATAAGAGCTGCTATTCTTTTTATAAGGCTTAGAAAAGAATTTCGAGGAATTTTATAAAAAACCGTCTCTTACAAGGCGGTTTTTTTTGAAAAAAGATTGACAGAAGGAAGGAAAAGTTTTATCCTATACATATGAATAACTGTTCAATCGTTCAATCATTCAAATGAAAGAGGGGCTTAAAATGAAACAAGAAAAAGAGATAGATCGCTGCGACTGCGATGTCATCCATGAAGATGTTGTAAATAAAGTTCAAAACTCCATGGCTGAGGAAGATCATTTATATGATCTGGCAGAAGTCTTTAAAGTCTTTGGCGATTCTACGAGAATACGTATCTTAGAGGCTTTATCCAAATCAGAAATGTGTGTCTGCGATATCGCTTTTCTATTAAATATGACGCAGTCGGCGATTTCCCATCAGCTGAGAGTCTTAAAACAAGCCCGCCTTGTTAAGAATAGAAGAGATGGAAAAATCGTCTATTATTCCTTAGACGACGATCATATCGAGAGAATATTGAACATGGGTCTTGAACATATTCGGGAGAAGGAGTAGGAAATGGAAAAAGAACTTTTTAAAAATACAAATTTGGAATCCGCAGATAAGAAGGATTCCTCTAAAAATATCTATACTTATCGTTTAAAAGAGCTTGGCTGAGCGAACTGCGCCAGCAAGATGGAAGTTTCCATCGGGAAAATGGAGGGAGTAGCCAGCGCATCTGTTAATTTTATGAGCCAAAAGCTGAAAATCGAAACAGAAAGAAGGGGCAGTATAAAGAAACTCTATCCAAGGATAGAACAAATTGTAAAAGAAATCGAACCCCAGGTAGAGATCGAAGCTTGGGAAAAAGAAACGGAAGAAGAAGGGCTGGATAAAAAAGAATATATTCCATTAATAGCAGGAGCGGTTCTTTATTTCTTCGGTCTGTTGTATCCTTCGGAAGGAACCGTTCGTTTAGGAATCTTTCTAGCAGCTTATGCCTTAGTAGGAGGCGAAGTACTGTGGAGAGCAGTGCAGAATATCCGCAGAGGACAAGTATTCGATGAGAACTTTTTAATGGCGGTGGCAACCATAGGGGCATTCGCCGTAGGAGAGTATCCGGAAGGAGTTGCAGTTATGCTCTTCTATCAAGTCGGAGAATTGTTCCAAGATGTGGCTGTTCATCGTTCCAGAAAATCCATCTCTTCTTTAATGGAAATCCGTCCAGAGTATGCAAATCTCGTACAGGGAGAAGAGATTCTCCAAACAGCGCCGGAAGAAATAAAAGTTGGAGATATTATACTGATAAAACCGGGAGAACGAGTTCCACTTGACGGCGAAGTCATCGAGGGAGTTTCTTCCTTGGATACCTCGGCGATCACTGGAGAGTCTCTGCCCCGTGATGTAGAATCCGGCTCTAAAATTCTTTCAGGCATGATCAACAAAAACGGACTTTTAAAGGTAAAGGTAGAAAAAATATATGCAGATTCCACTATTGCAAAAATACTGGACTTGGTGGAAAATGCAGGAAGCAAAAAAGCGCCTACAGAAAAGTTTATTACAAAGTTTGCTGCTGTGTATACGCCGGCTGTGGTGTTCATCGCATTAGCACTGGCAATATTACCGCCGATTATTCTAGGAGAAAGCTTCTCTACTTGGGTCTATAGAGCGCTGATCTTCCTTGTTGTATCTTGTCCATGTGCTCTTGTTATTTCTATTCCTTTAGGATTTTTCGGAGGAATTGGGGGAGCGTCGAAAAATGGAATCTTGATTAAAGGGGGAAACTATCTAGAAGCCCTAAATCAAGTCACTACTATTGTTTTTGACAAAACAGGAACGCTTACAAAAGGAAATTTCAAAGTTACTAAAATAGAAACAGAAGGAAAGTACAGTGAAAAAGAGCTGTTGGAATTTGCAGCATTAGGAGAAAGCTATTCTACCCATCCTATTGCGCTTTCTATACTAGAAGCGAACGGACCGGTAGAAAAAGGAAAGATCGAAAACTACGAAGAAATACCAGGTCACGGGATCCAGTTTCGCGTAAAAGGAAAGAAAATCGCTGTAGGAAATGAAAAGATTTTAAGAAGAAATGGCATTTCTTTTGAGAAACCGGAAGGAATTGGAACGGTTCTGTATATTTCTGTGGATCAGAAATTTGAAGGCCATATTCTCATTTCCGATGAAATGAAAGAAGACTCTGCCGAGGCTATTCGAGATTTAAGAAAAGAAGGGATCAAGAACCTTGTGATGCTTACAGGAGACAGCAGGCTTGTAGGGGAAAAGATAGGCGAAGAGCTGGGACTGGACACAGTATATTCCGAACTTCTGCCGGACCAGAAGGTAGAAAAACTCGAAGAAGTCTTTAAGGGACTCGGTACAAAAGAGAAACTCGCTTTCGTAGGAGACGGGGTTAACGATGCTCCGGTTATTGCTAGAGCAGATATCGGAATCGCCATGGGTGCTATGGGTTCTGATGCAGCTATCGAAGCTTCCGATATTGTTATTATGACAGACGAACCTTCGAAAATTGTATCTGCTCTAAAAATTGCAAAGAAAACGAAAAAAATTGTTATGCAGAATATCTTCCTCGCTATGATTATAAAAGTTGTCGTATTAATACTGGGCGCAGGAGGAATGGCTACGATGTGGGAAGCCGTATTCGCCGATGTAGGAGTGGCAGTTCTTGCAATACTAAATGCCATGAGAGTATTAAATACAAAAGATATCTAAAAGAAGTCTCGAAAGAGGTTTCTTTTTTATGGAGTTTTAGGAAATAGAAAGAGATGGGTATCAGTAAGAAAAAGAAAAGAGGTGAAGGATGCAGTGAAGAAAAAGAAAATGTTTATGCGGACTGCAGTATTTTTTCTGGGAATATTCTTTCTCGTTTCCTGCAAAGGGAAAAAGGAAACGGCGGACAACACTACTGTAGAAGAAAAAATAGCAGAAATTACAACAGATAATCCGGAGGCCAGAGTTGCAGTGAGTATTATGGATAGACAAGAACAGAATATTACAACCTATGGAGAAGGAGGAAAGATTCTTTCTGGAGACGAGACGGTCTATGAGATAGGGGATCTTACAAAACTTTTTACAGCTTCTCTTTTAGCGAAGGAAGAGTATAAAGGACGCTTAGACAGAAATCAGCCCATCAGCCGGTATATCAAAACTATAGAGGGAGAAGATGCACCGACTATAAAAGAAACGGCTGCTCATATTGCGGGGTTTAAAGATACCTATGGGAGTCTTAAGCGGTCGGTTAATTCTCTTTTTAAAGATGAGATCTATTTAAATATCACACGAGATGAAATTTTGGAAGAACTGAAAGAGAATATGCCGGAAAAGGGAAACCATCCTTTCAGTTATTCAAACTTCGGTTATGCCCTATTAGGAGAGGTCATCGTCGGAAGTCGGAATTCTGAGGAAGATTTCATTCTTCCCATTCTGAACGACTATGTCCAAAATTATCTCATTCTTAAAGATACAGAGATTTTCGTTCATCAGACGGAACTGGGATATTCGACAAAATGGGCTTATTACGACGGTTACCTGTCTGCATTAGGTTTAACCTCTACCATAGAAGATATGTCGAAATTTATATGGGGGCAGCTGAGAGGCAATCCCTATTATGATTACAAAAACAAAGAAGAAATTGTTTCTATAGAGAACCAAGGAAATATTCAAGCCATGGGAATCGGCTGGATGATAAACAAAGATGGAAACTATATCTTTCACAATACTCCTTCTGCCCAGTATAATTCCTATGTTGAGCTTAACACCGAAGAAAATACAGCGGTGGTAGTGCTAACAAATATTCCTTCCCAAAAGGGCGATTCTGCAGAGGAGATCGGGCGAAAGCTCATGGAAAGGGAAATAGAGAAAAAAACTTTAGAAAAGGGTGTATTGTAAAAGAATGATATACTATTTGGATAAAGAAAAGAATCTTAGAAGAAATTATCGGCACAAGGAAAATTGTTCTTAAAGTTCTAAGGAGAAAGGAAGTTTATATGGAAGAAAAAACAAATGTAATGAGAATGCTGGATCAGAAGAAAATTCCTTACACAGCCCATAATTATACGGACACAGGGGCTGTCAGCGGGGAAGAAGTAGCGAATGCACTCCATCAAGATCCTGCCTCCGTTTTTAAAACATTGGTTACTGTAGGAAAGACGGGAACATATTATGTTTTTCTCGTACCGGTTCTGGGAGAACTGGATTTGAAAAAAGGAGCCAAAGCTTGTGGAGAAAAGAAAATCGAGATGATCAAAGCAAAAGAGCTTCTTCCTTTAACAGGCTATATCCACGGAGGCTGTTCGCCTATCGGCATGAAAAAAAGCTTCAAAACTTTCCTGGATAACAGCGCAGAAGATCAAGAACATATCTTTTTCAGCGCAGGAAGAATCGGCGACCAGATCGAAATGAACCCTAAAGATTTGAAAAAAATCGTGAACTACCGCTTCGCAGATATTGCGGAGCGGTGAAAAGAATTAAAAAAAGTGTGGAGGAAAAATGAGAGGGGCGTTCATTTTTCTACGTGATAAAAGGACGGGATGATTTTATTATGAAGGTTGATAAAGAAGCGATAGTTGATAAGGTAGACTGTTAAAAAGAAGATAAAAGTTGCACAGAGTAGAGAATGGAGTTATAGAGAAGCAAGGGGCGTAATTCTTTTAAATAAAAAAGTATCGAACTTACCTGAAGCAGGAAAGCCGATACTCTAGTTTATTTAGTCATTCAAAGATTGAGATATATTATTTTGTTTGTAAAAAACAGTGGAGAACTTTTGGGTTTGAATAAAGAGTTGGAAAGCTAATCTGCATATAGAAAAAAGGGAATCTGGTTTTTATCCAATGCAGAAAATAAATGTTCCTATTATTTTCAATGAAAACTTCCCTCTTCCACACTCCACACTTTTCTTAAAATCCTATCTCGAACCGCCGCCGGAGCCGCCTCCTGAGGAGCCTCCACCGCCGCCAGAGCTTGAGGAACCTCCTCCTCCGGAACTTCTGGATGAGCTGGAATAAGAGGAAGAAGGTTTTGCATAGGTCGACATATGGGAAGAATAATTTGAAGCCCGGCCTACAAGAGAAGGCGTAAACATAGACTCTTCATGGAATCGTGGTTCGATCATCTCAAACTGTTCGTACACTTCTTCTGTAATGCCGTACAGTGCAGCATAGAGCATAAAATCTTCCCATAAATGCACATCATAGCCTTCCCGTTCATTTAAAAGGGAATAGTCTTTCAGGTAATTTCTAAACTGAATATTTTTATCAAAAACCTGAAAACCGCTTTCCGTGAGGTTTTTGACTTTGTATTTACGAAACAGACCTTTTTCCGTTTCTATAAGCAGACCCTTTTGGACTGCTTTTTTTGTGGAAGATTTTCGAAGACTCTTTAGAATGTTGTAATACTGTCTATTATTATTTTTTAGATATTTTTCAAGAACATGCTGTTCTAATAAGTCCGTACCTTTGCCGGCTTTTTTCAAAAGTTCATAAAAGGATCTTTCTCCATGAGTCAGAAGATCCGGTTGTCCCATAAATCTTAATCCTGTTGCTTCTCTTTTAAAAAGCAATCCTCGTTCATAGGGAACAAGCTCTATGGTCTCTTCTTTTATCCACTTAAGAAGATAGACTGTGAAAATATTCTCGGCCTGGATAGTTTCAGAAAAGTCCATTATAGAAAGCAGTTCTTCCAGATTTCCTTCATAAGGAATGTTTCTATAATATTGTCCTTTAAGCTCTCGTTCTCTTCGTTCATATTCTCTACGGTTTATTTTTGAATCAAGAGACTCTCTTACCCCGAGTATTCCAGAGAAGATCCTGCGGACAACTGTCACAAAGATAAAGATAAAGGCAGCTGTTATAAGACCGGTGATCAGATAGAGAATATAGTCGGAGGCTGTTTCCTCTTTTTCTGTCCCATAATCGCTGCCTTTAAAAGCTTCTTCTCTTTGTTCTTCTTGAGTACGGGAGACTGTAGAGCTTGTATTAAAATACCCTTCGGGAAACTGGAGTAGAATCGTGCCGTAGCTGTTTTTTGTTAAAGCTTGACTGCTGTTAGTAGCCACAGTTCCATCCGGTTCCAGCTGAATATCTCCAGTGTAGCCGAAGCTCCACATCTTCACAGTATCAGAGGTAAAAGGTGTATAGCCTTTGATACGGATTTCCATTTTTTCAGGGGGATTGTCTAAGCCGCTGTTGACAAACTGCCAGTATAAAGACTGGCCGTCTTCCAAAGTCTTTACCATATCCGTAACCCTGTACTGGAATTCGTATCGATGAGGACCGTATTCTCCGATACCAAAGACAAGTTCCACTCCATCGCCTTTTTGAATCATTCCGTATCGTCCGGTTTTCTCTTCTCGGCTGTCATCGCTGTCCCAGTCTGACTTGTAGATAAAAGGCTTTCCATTTTCCCGAACTCTGTAATCTAAAATTTCGCTGTCGCCTAAGCTTCCGATAGGAAGGTATTTTTCCGTACCTTTGTCTTCCTCGGTGACCCATGTGTTTTTAACCACACCGTCGCCGTTTCTAAAAAGCTCTACTTCTACATTCCATTCATAGAATGTTTCAGCATAAGAAGAGGAGCACATAAAAATAGAAAACAAAAGGACAAAGAGCATTATCGTTTTTTTCATAATTCACCGCCTAATATATAGAATAAAGAGTATTCTCGAACATATTCTAAAAGTATATTCTGATTATTCAAGTATATTACAAATAATACCCAATAATAATTCAAATGCTCGATAGATCCTGTTTGTTTTTACAGGAAGGATAAATGTACATAGGAAATTAAAATATTTTACAAAGGTTTTACTTGGCTATAATACTATAGAGGCAAACCTTATGACGAAAATATTTTTTGCAGGAGGAGCTTTAGCCGCTGCAGGGGCTTCTATTCTATTGATTGAATTTCTAAGATTTATTGTTGTAGCAATCGGCAGAGAAGTTTCTATTCGCATGGAAAGGAGAACACAATGAATAAAAGGGTGAAGATAGAAGGAGTGCTGCTCCTTATAGGCTTAATCATAGGAGCTGCAGCTTTTTTGTCAGGGAAAGTTTCCCGGTTTTCTATAGGAGACAGCATAAGCGATCAAATTGAGGGCAATTATTCAGCTTATTCAAGCCCTCAGGAGGCGGAAGAAGCTTTTTAAAAACAGCGGCGAAAAGGATTTTGTTATAGAAAGGCAGGAAGCGGCGTTCGACAATATTACAGAAGTGATCGGGAAATTTAAGTTTTATAATGTAAATATTTTACCTTCAGCAGACAGCGTCTTTCATATAGACTACACCTATCCGGTCTTGAAAAATGAAGAAGATTATAATCTTGACATTAAAGAAGAGCAGGAAAAGCTGATGATTGAGCAGATAAAATTCAAGGATCGTTTCTTTACAAAAAAAGGAAGAGCTTCTTATCTCGTGCTGAATATTGAAGTGCCGAAGGACGAAAACATCGAAATCAATCAAGATATGGGGATTGTAAATATTAAGGATGGAGAGTTTAACAGCGCTGTTTTGGATACAGACGCTGGGGCTGTGAATATCAGCGGAAGCCGAATCAAAGAGCTGACAAATAATATTGGCGCAGGACAATCTGAAATCAAAAATTCAGTTATGGACAAGCTTAATGTAATCGTTGAGATGGGTAAAATAGACATCAGCGGCAGCGAGATAAAAAACTCTGATATTACTGTAAAAATGGGAGAAGCGATTATCAGCAACAGTAATATGCTGGGAATGAATAATCTGACCGTGGAAATGGGAAGTATCCGTGTTGATTTAAATCAAAGGAAAGATGAAATTGGAATTCGTTCAGAAACAGAGATGGGAAGTTTGATATTGAATGGAGAGAAAATGGAGCTCAAAGAAAATCAGGCAGAATTCGACAATTTTCTGAATGCTCTTGTAGAAATGGGAGAGCTGGACATTAGAACAAAGTAAAGGATTAAAAGAGAAACAGATATTCTGTTTCTCTTTTTTCTTTAGAATATGATACAATGGTTGAGGATTTTTTATCAATTTTAGAATGAGGAGTAGAATTCATGAAAAAACCATTATTATTAGGGGTTGTTGCCTCTTTTTTCTTTGCCTTTACCTTTATCTTAAATAGAAGCATGAATCTGTCGGGAGGTCATTTTTTATGGAGTGCTTCTTTGAGATATATCTTTATGCTGCCGATGCTGGTGCTTATGCTGGCACCGAAAAAGCAGACGGGAGCTGTGTATGCTTCCATAAAAAAAGATCCGGTATTTTGGCTTCTATATAGCACAATAGGATTCGGATTCTTTTATTTCTTTGTAACTTTGGCCTCTGTATTCGGGGAATCTTGGCTCGTAGCTGCATTATGGCAGCTGACGATTGTCTGCGGGATGCTCTTGACCCCACTTTTTGGAATGCCCTTGCCGAAAAAGCCTCTTTTCTTTTCGGTTCTGATTATCGTTGGTGTTTTTCTTCTTCAGATAGAAAACGCAACGACAGTCAGGATAGCAGGTTCCATAATGGCTCTTTTATCCATACTGATAGCTGCCTTTTCCTATCCTTTAGGAAATAGAAAGATGATGGAAAAAGTCGGAGAAGAACTGACGACAATACAAAGAGTTTTTGGAATGACGGTAATGAGTATGCCCTTTTGGCTGATCGTATCCCTCGTTGCTTGGAGTCAAGCAGGACTTCCTTCCCCAGGACAGCTGACACAGTCCTTCTTCGTAGCTCTTTTCTCAGGAGTGATAGCCACCGTTTTGTTCTTCCAAGCAACGGATCTTGTAAAGAAAAATCCTGTTCAGCTGGGCGTTATCGAAGCGACACAATGCGGCGAAGTTATCTTCACTTTCTTAATCGGAGTATTGGTTTTAAAAGATCCGGCTCCTCAGGCGATAGGGATTATAGGCCTTGTGCTGATTATTGTCGGAATGATCCTTTGTGCGATGGCGGGGGAAGGGGAAGAATAGTTTTAAAAGTTCCATTTCCGAAAATTATTTCAAGAAATCCACACCGATTAAAAGCAGTGTGAAAGTGTGAAAGAGGGGAGAGGGGAGTTGAGGTTGAAAAACTCCGCTAAACCCATATTTTCATTTGTCATCCAAAGGCTATAAAAAAAGAAATCCCGCAAGCAGGATTTCTTTTTTTAATTCTTAAAACTATGGATCGGAGCGGGGATTCTTCCGCCTCTTTTGATGAAGTCTTCGGAGCTTTCTTTGTGAACAGGCATAACAGGTGCAGAGCCTAAAAGTCCTCCGAATTCTACGCTTTCTCCTTGTTTCAGCCCGATAGCCGGTATAATTCTTACGGCAGTTGTTTTATGATTTTGTACACCGATAGCGGCTTCGTCTGCGATGATGGCAGAAATCGTAGCAGCGGGAGTATCTCCAGGGATGGCGATCATATCCAGTCCTACAGAGCAGATCGCAGTCATGGCTTCTAGTTTGTCTAAGGTAATCTGTCCTTTTTCAGCCGCATCAATCATACGATGGTCTTCAGATACAGGAATAAAGGAGCCGGATAGTCCGCCGATATGGCTGCAGGCCATGGCGCCTCCTTTTTTCACTGCGTCGTTTAAGACGGCAAGGGCTGCTGTAGTACCATGGGTTCCCACAACACCGAGTCCAAATTCTTCTAGGATTTCTCCTACAGAATCTCCGATGGCAGGTGTAGGGGCAAGGCTTAGATCTACGATGCCGAAGGGTACATCAAGTTTTTTCGATGCAAGGTTTCCTACAAGCTGGCCCATGCGTGTGATCATAAAAGCAGCTTTCTTAATCGTGTCCGCTACAATATCCAAAGGTTCGCCCTTTACTTTTTCGATGGCTCTTTTTACAACGCCAGGTCCTGAGATCCCCACATGAATAACCACATCATGCTCGCCGATACCATGATAAGCTCCAGCCATAAAAGGATTGTCTCCGACACTGTTGGCAAAAACAACCAGTTTCCCACAGCCGAATCCATGGGCATCCGCTGTTTCTTCGGCAGTTTCTCGGATGATTTCTCCCATAACTTTTACAGCGTTCATGTTGATGCCGGCCTTTGTAGAGCCTACATTCACACTGGAGCAGACTCGTTCTGTTTGAGCCAAAGCTTTTGGGATGGAACGGATCAGGTTAAGGTCGCTTTGTGTAAATCCCTTTTCAACAAGTGCAGAAAAACCGCCGATAAAGTCGATGCCGATTTCTTTTGCAGCTTTGTCTAGTGTTTTCGCAAAGGGAACCAGATCTTTTTCTCCAGAGGCTCCTGCGATGAGGGATATGGGTGTAACAGAAACTCTTTTATTGGTAATAGGGATGCCGTATTCTTCTTCGATTTGTGCAGCAGCTTGTACAAGTCCTCCCGCATTGTCAACAATTTTGTTGTAGATTTTCTCTCGGCATTTTTCTCCGTCGCTGTCGATACAATCCAGTAGAGAGATCCCCATAGTAATCGTTCGGATATCCAGATTTTCTTCTTCAAACATGCGTATGGTTTCAAGTATTTTTTCTCGGCCTATCATAAGTTCCTCCTATATCAGATGCATTGCATCGAAGGTTTCAGCAGCTTGGATGCGGATTTCGATATGCTGTTCTTTTCCCACTTCCGTCATTTTCTTTTGGATCTCGGAAATTTTCATATCCTCCGCTTCCACTAGTAGTATCATAGTGAAATACTTGTCCATAAGGGTTTGAGAAATATCAACGATATTGATATTAAACTCCGCCAGTTCTTTTGATACACAGGCGACGATCCCAGGGTGGTTCTGTCCGATAACCGACATTATTGCTTTCATTTGTTGCTCCTTTCTGTTCGAAACAGGTATTGTTTGTTAACGATATATCTGTTTTCATTATACTCCAATGATAGTTTAAGGGAAATAATAAGAAAGATATTTGGATAGATAAATTAAAACTGTTAAGAAATTTACTTAAACTTATAAAACAAAGATAATAAAGAAGATCTTTTATCGATAAGTTCTTTGGAAAAGGGTATGAATGATTTTAAAGGAGGGATTAAGATGACAAAACTTTCAGAAGAAAAATGTGTACCCTGCAGCGAAGGAGCAGATCCTTTAAAGCATGGAGAGATTGAAGAACATTTAAAAGAAGTAGAAGGATGGGGAAATATCGACGACAAGAAAATCGAAAAAGCCTTCAAATTCAAAGATTTCGCCGAGGCTCTTGATTTTACAAACAAGGTTGGCGCCATCGCAGAAGAAGAAGGTCATCATCCAAACATCCATCTATCCTGGGGAAGGGTAAAGATTCAGCTTTATACAGCAAAGATCAAAGGTCTTCATTTAAATGATTTTATATTGGCAGCAAAAATTGATGAAATAAAACTTTAAAAAGGCAGGTTTCCCTGCTTTTTTATATGTAAGAATAGTAGAATATAAGGATTTAATTTTTAAAATTATTTTTCTTGGGTAAAATAAATACTGAAGGCAAAATCAGATCAAGAGAGAACCGAAAGGAGATTTCATGAAAAAGATATTAATTTTTACAGCAGATGTATTTGACGATAGAGAGTTTATATATCCATTTTATAGAGTGCAGGAAGCAGGCTACGAGGTAGATGTTGCCGGCCCTGAAAAAGGAAAGTACAAAAGCAAAAATGGATTTGAAAACGAAGCAAATCTTGCATTCTCCGATGCGAAAACAGAGGACTACGATGCACTGATTATACCGGGAGGTTATGCACCGGATAAAATCAGAACCAGCGAAGATGCCCTTCGTTTAACAAAAGAATTTAAAGATGCAGGAAAACCTATCGCTATGATCTGCCATGCAGGTTGGGTAGGGGCTTCAGCGAATGTGATAGACGGAGTAAAGATGACATCCACTCCGACAATTAAAGACGATATGATAAATGCAGGAGCAAACTGGGTAGACGAAGAAGTTGTTGTAGATAAAGGATTTATCACTTCCAGAAAACCGGAAGATCTTCCAGCCTTTATGCAGGCGCTTCTTGTAGCTTTGCAATAAGAAGAATTTAATAAGTTTAAAAAGACGGCGGAAGCCGTCTTTTTT
>DGYFR06203__coassemble_2085_pt1 | contig 13235 bp, 11 predicted proteins | sample DGYFR06203__metabat2_low_PE_001 | metagenome-assembled genome bin DGYFR06203 | reverse complement strand
CAGCTGGGAGTATGGAAATTAATTGAACTGGATGGAAAAAGGTAGAAAGCAGAAGCCGAGACTTTACAGTTTACAAAGACAGAAAAGAAGCCGATAAAGCGGATAACGATAAGCTGGATAAGATTATAGCTGAGAAGAGAAGAGAACTTAAGGAGTTTAAAGAGCTTATAGAGCAGGGAAAAATGAAGGTTACCCGAGTGGAGGGAAAAGATCGCTATGAAACAGCTCTCAAAGCAAGCCGATATGCATTTGAAGATGGAAGCAAATATGCAGTGATTGCTACAGGAGAAAACTTTATCGACGGTCTTGTGGGGGGAAGTTTAACCGCTCAAGTGGAAGCTCCTTTTCTATTAGTTCGAAAGAATGCCATTTCGAAAGAAGTACTTAATGAAATCAAACGCTTAAAACCTGAAGAAATATTTATCTTAGGAGGAGAAGGAGCCGTATCCGAGAAGGTAGAAAAAGACATAAAGACTCTAGGAATCACAGTTGAAAGATTAGCAGGAAAAGACAGAGTAGAAATAGCAGAAAAAATCAACGAAAAAAGAGAGGCTCTTTTACCAAAGGCTTTTGCGAAAAAGCACGTTGCTATGGTCAGCGGTACAAACTTCCCGGATGCTCTAACTGCGGCGCCTCTTATAGGTGAAATGGCAAAACTTGGCGACAGCTTCTATAGCCTGATTCCTTATATGAAAGGACATCAATATCCGAAAGTTGATTTAGCGATTGGAGGAGAAAAAGCAGTTCCCATTCAAGCAGGAGATCGTATAGATGGAAAGGACAGATTTCAAACAGCAAGATTAGTAGGATATCGTTATACGAACCAAAATTATTTAGAAAAGAATGCAGATACGATTATTGTAGTAAATGCTAGAAATTATCCGGATGGTCTAACAGCTGCATCCCTTGCCAGCACACAAAATGGTGTTGTTTTATTAACAGATAAAGATCAGTTTTCAAAATATACGTTCCAATTCTTAGAAAGTTATAGAAAGATCAAAAATGTTGTGATATTAGGGGGAGAGGCTGCAGTTGGAGAAAATATAGAGAAGTTTTATCAAGGAAAATATGAAATTCCTGAATGGACAAATATGGACTAAAGATATAAAAATCGGCTTTCTAAAAAGAAAGCCGATTTTTCCATATTAGTATCTATTATCAAAGATTCGTGTTGACTTTTTCTCGCTTCGAGGCAGATCGCAAAGATCTACTGCTTTCGGTACGATAGTGATACCGATCAGTTCTTTGAAGATTTTGCGAACTTTGTTTTCCACTTCGCTTCGGTGAGCCCCTTCTTGAGTGTCGGTTTCGAAATATACAGTGACGATATCTCTGCCGTTTAAGTGATCGATCATCATTTGATATTCGCTTAATACATTATCGACCTTTTGAAGGATCTCTTCGATCTGTGCAGGGAACATATTTACACCCTTTACTTTAACCATATCGTCGGTTCGTCCGACTAAGGTGTCGATACGGGGGAATTCGCATCCGCAGGGACATTCATCTGGAAGGAATCTTGTCAGATCATGGGTTCTATAACGGATAAGAGGGGCTCCTTCTTTGTGAAGAGTTGTAATAACAAGCTCTCCTGTTTCTCCGAATGGAAGAATTTCTCCTGTTTTCGGGTCGATGATTTCAAAGAACAGATAGTCGTTGAAATAATGCATTCCGTTGTTTTCATCGCAGCTGATGGCGATACCCGGTCCGTAGATTTCTGTTAAACCGTAGATATCGTATAAAGAAGCGCCGAGAGAATCTTCTATGCTTTTACGCATCTTTTTGCTCCATCGTTCGCTTCCGATAAGCCCTTTGTTTAGATGGATTTTCTCTTTGATACCCCGTTTTTCGATTTCTTCTGCCAATAAAAGAGCGTAAGAAGAAGTCGAACAGAGTACTGTTGATTTAAAATCCTCCATCATCTGAAGCTGTTTTTCTGTATTTCCGGGTCCTAGAGGGATGGTCATAGCACCTAGATGTTCTGCTCCTAATTGAAAACCGATCCCTGCAGTCCATAAGCCGTAGCCTGGAGTAATTTGAACACGGTCCATAGGAGTAACGCCTGTGATTTCATAACAGCGGGCAAAGAGCATAGACCAGTCGTCTACATCTTTTTGAGTATAGGGGATAACGACAGGAGTACCTGTTGTACCGGAAGAAGAGTGAATGCGCACAATCTTTTCTTCTTCGCAGGCCATAAGTCCAAGGGGGTAGGCCTCTCTGAGGTCGCCTTTTTCGGTAAAAGGAATGTTTTTGAAGTCTTCGTAACTTTCAATATGTAAATCAAGACCTTCATATTTTTTGCTGTAAAATGGGCTTTTTTCTCGGATTGTACCAAGTTTTTCTTTTAAAATTTCCAATTGTTTTTCATTTAATTCGTGAGCTGAATATGCTGCCATAATTTCCTCCAAAAAATAAAAAAACCGTCCTCTAAAAAGGACAGTTTAAACTGCGGTGCCACCTTTGTTGGTCTAAAGACCCACTCTATAAGTACAAACATACTGTTCCAAGATAACGGTAGGTTTCCGTAACCGGCTACTTCATTTCGCCGATTCTCTCCGAAGTCCATATGATTCGCTGCCATTGCAAAGTCCCAGCTTCCCTTTGCTCTCTGAAAATGGACGTGCGAGTTTTCTCTCCATCAACGATTTAGTCCATTATAGCATAAAAGCGTTATTTTTCAAATGAAAACTGCTTTCTATCACTAGGCGGGAAGAAAAAGGGAAAGTGGTATGATATAATAATTTTATAAGGGGGAATGTTTATGTTTTGTCCAAATTGCGGAAAATCAATCCCTGAAGATGTTAATTTCTGTCCTTATTGCGGAGAAGATATCGAGAGCTATCTTCGGTTAAAGGATAGTTTAGCGGACAAGGAAAAAACAAATGTATCGAAAAAAGAACGAAAAACGATGCAGATTGAAGATATATTTAATACGAAGAAGTCAAAAGAAAATAAGAAAAAAGAAGACATACCGTATGAAGCAAAATATCGGGATGAACTTCAGGGTTTTAAGGAAACAGAAGAAAATATAGATGAAACTATTTTTCGTTTGGATCCGTCGGAAAAAACGAAAATCCATTTTGAAAAGAAGGAATCGGAAGAAGAAATTCAAGAAGAAACTATAGAAAAAGAATCAGCCTTCAGCCGATTCTTTTCGAAATATAAAACAAATAATTTTCTGAATCTTATTCAGAAAATGGGGAAAAAATCTTATAAAGCTCTTCTAGCGGGACAGGAGAAACTTTATAAGCGCACTGCAAAACCTGTGAACAAAGTGCTGTCAAGCGATAAGGCGCTTTTAATTATGATCATTATATTTGCTGTATTTCTCTTGATGCCATTATTTCTTTACGAAAAATCCATTAGTGCACAAAGAGGTGTTATAGGAAGCTATATTGTGATCGTTCTTTTAGCAGCATTTGACGGACTAAGCACATTTGTATCATTAAGTGCGGCTCAATATTTTATGCAGAGCCGATTTCAGGAGAAGCCGTTGAAAGACGAGATTTTTAAATATTCTTTAATTCTCTCTATGTTAATGGCGGTGATTCGTTTCGTGATCTATTTAATCGGAAACTATCTAGTGGTGATAGATTCTATTTTATTGGCGAAACCTTTAGGAGCTCATCCAATCTTGTTTATCGTATTGGCAGCAGCTGCATTATTTGGATTATTGTCTCTGCACTGGAATAGATTTGATAAAAAAGATTATCCGGCGGTTTTAGGTCTTGCAGCCGGGGGAGGATTAATTACGGCAATACTGATGTTTTTAGTAGGCAGTACAATATTTAGAATGCTGATTGTGGGATTGGCACCGCATATAATCGGCTAAGGAGGAGTATATGATTTATACAGTAACCCTGAATCCCTCAATGGATTTTTTTGTGGATTTAGAAGAGCTGGTTATTGGAGAATTGAACCGTATGTCGAACGACTATAAAGTTCCGGGAGGAAAAGGGATTAATATTTCCAGAGTATTAAGACAGCTGGGGATGCCTTCTGTTGCGACAGGATTTATCGGCGGTTATACAGGTCAATTTATCGAAGACTGGCTAGAACGGGAAGATATACAAAGGGGCTTTATTCACGTAGATGATGATTCTAGAATAAATGTAAAGCTCTTAAAACAAGAAGAAACAGTGATCAATGCAAAGGGTCCGAATGTTTCTGTTATGGAGTATCAGGAGTTTTTATATTATATGAGCCGTGTAGAGGAAGGGGATACTGTGATTATGTCAGGATCCCTTCCGCCGACGATTACAGAGGAAGTTTACGACAGGGTAATTTCTATCTGCAATGCAAACAAAGCCCGATTTATTATGGATGTATATCCTCAGGAGATGGTAAAACTTTTAGATAAAGGGCCGATGCTCATCGTCGCAGACCACGATATGATAGAAAAAATGCTTGGAGTAGAAATCAAAAACCCTTCTGACCTTCATAAATACGCGAAGATCATTCTTGATCAAGGGGTCGATTATTTGATTTCGCCGGTAGAGGGCAGAGGGTCCATTCTCTTCACGAAGGATAAAGCGTACCACGGTCTTCGGATTACGGGAGAGTATGTGAATTCGGAAGGGGTTCGGGAAGCGATGATCGCCGGTTTTATTGCGACCTATATTAGATTGTCGGATCCTGTAGAAGCTTATCGGGTAGCTATAGCCTGCGGAGCGGCTACCGCATTTACACGGGATATGGCGAAAAGACCAGAGATTGAAGAAATGATTGAGAAAGTGGAAATCAACAAGATTGATTCTTCTACAGATATTTTTTAGGCATATAAGAGTTTCCCCTTGTTTTGAGGAGGAGACTCTTTTTATAGGGGAATGAGATGAAGAAAATATTTCTGATGTGTACAGCAGTAATCCTTCTTTTTGCAGCAGCTTGCGGCAGAGAAAACCAAGAAACAGCTGAAATAGTGGAAGAAGGAAAGAAAGGAGTCGTCAGCCATTCCGGGGAACCCGTTCCTGGAGGGGTTTTTAAAGTCGGCTTAAGCGGCGAGACTTCTTTCGACGGTGTTTTTTCCTACTTGTATTATGAAAACCCTATGGATTGGAAAATCATGGAGGATACAATGTACGGTTCTTTGGAAAGGGGAGAAGATCTAGAGTATAAATCTTCTGAAGTACTGTCCTTTGAGCCGAATACGGAAAATGGAACATTGAAGATGGAGATTTTAAGCGATAAATTTAAATGGTCCGATGGAACGAAGGTTACGTCAAAAGATTTTGCCTATGCTTATGAAATTATAGGACATCCCGACTATACAGGTCTTAGATACGACGATGCAATGAAAAATATTAGAGGAATGGAAGAGTATCATGCAGGAGAAGCGCAAAGGATATCCGGTGTCCGTACACCAGACGAGAATACGATTATTATAAGCTACAAGGAGTTTTCTCCCGATATATTGTGGGGGGAAGGGGTCTTAACGGAACCTGTTCCTTCTAAGCAGATGGAGGGGGTATCCATAACAGAACTTCCGAATTCAGAAGTTGTGCGTGTCAGTCCTCTATCAGCAGGTCCTTTTTCTATATCCCAGATTATTCCACAAGAAAAGATTGTTTTTAAAGCGAATGAGCATTTTTGGGCAGGGAAACCTTCTTTGGAAGGGGTAGAGTTTGAGTGGATGAAACCCATTGAAACCTTAGCGGCGTTAGATCAGGGGAGGTTTGATTATATAGAAGGACTTGATCCTACTTTATACTCTCAAGTTTCAAAGTATACAAACTATTCCATACTGAAAAAACAAGATCTTACTTATACGTATTTAGGTTTTAAACTAGGAAAATTAACAGGAGAAGAAGAAATAGAGGTTCAGACAGATTCGAACAGCAAGATGGCTAATGGAAATCTTAGAACAGCTATGGCTTATGCCATCGACCGGGAAAAAGTAGCTGCAGAATTTTTTAGAGATTTAAGATCTCCGGGGAATTCCCTGATTCTTCCCATGTATGAAAATCTTTCTCCTAAAAATCCTCCAGGATTCCCCTATAATCCAGAAAATGGAAAGCAGCTTCTAGAGGATGCAGGGTATAAAGATATAGATGCAGACGGCTATAGAGAAGATCCAGAGGGGAATCCTTTGAGTATATCCTTTGCACTGGCAGAGGATGGATATCTTTCTGAAGAATTAGCAGCCTACTATATCGGAGCTTGGAAAGAGATCGGTTTAAATGTAATCCTGACAGATGAGAAGCCTTTAGAATTTCAGGATTTATACAATCGTTTAAAAGACGATGATCCAGCGATAGATGTGTATCAAGCTACTTGGGGACTGACACAAAATCCGAATCCTTCACTTTATTACGGAAAAAATTCAGAATATAATTATCCCAGATTTTCCACAGAGGAACTGGAAGAGAATTTAAACAGAATCAGCAGCCGGGAAAGCTTCGATTTCGACAAGAGAAATGCCAATTATGGAGAATTTCATCAGATTATGACGGTCGAAACGCCGGTAATCCCTCTGTATTACAGAGATCAGTACTCTGTGATTAATAAACGAGTAGATCATTTTGAAGATACATATCCGGATGGAGAGACAAGAAATTGGAGATGGAATCAGATTATTTTAAATCGAGAAGAGCCGGTTTCTTAATTATTAAAAAAATGTAACAAGTCTAAAAAGCTTTTAAAACATTGGAAAATAGACTTTCCAAATTGATAATAAATAACCAATTCATTTTATGCTTTTAAGTGTTAAAGCATTTCCTAGGCAGGAGATAGAAATTATGTTATTATTAATTCATCTTAGAAAACAAGGAGAAATTGTTATGAAAAACCTAATGTCTTTTGCACAATTTTATTTTAGCTTTTACTTTACTTATTTTTATGGTAAAGCTTTTTTGGGTTGCATGCATAGACATTTAAATTATTCTGAGATTCGTATATAATTACAGAAAAATTAAGTCTATTAGAAGCTCCCAAAACAGCCGTTTTGGGAGCTTTATTTATTTAAAATCAACTAGGAGGATACAATTATGATTATCAAATTAAAACAAAACCCAGACAAAGAACAGGTAGCTCGATTAAAAGAATGGTTGACAAACCAAGGGGTGGAAGTTAGACCTACTGTAGGAGAAAATATTACGATCTTGGGACTTGTAGGAGACACAACAAAGATTGATGCAAGTTTGATCAATGCTTTAGAGATTGTTGAAGCGGTGAAGAGAATTCAAGAGCCGTACAAAGAAGCAAACAGAAGATTTCATCCGGAGGATACAGTGATTACTTTAGAAAATGGAACAAAAATCGGAGGAAACAACTTTACAGTCATTGCCGGTCCGTGTTCTGTAGAATCAAAAGAGCAGATTATCGAAGTGGCGAAAGCTGTTAAGAAATCAGGAGCTACGATCCTAAGAGGGGGAGCATTCAAACCGAGAACATCGCCATACGCATTCCAAGGAATGGGAGCCGAAGGAATCGAGCTTCTGCTAGCCGCAAAAAAAGAGACAGGTCTTCCTATCGTTACAGAGATTATGGAGTCTTCACAATTGGAATTATGCGATGATGTAGATATTATTCAAGTTGGAGCGAGAAATATGCAGAACTTCGAACTTTTAAAACGACTTGGAAAAATCGACAAGCCGATTCTTTTAAAACGAGGACTTTCTGCTACGTACCAAGAGCTTATTATGAGTGCTGAATATATTATGGCTGGCGGCAACCGAAACGTCATTCTTTGCGAAAGAGGAATCCGTACCTTCGAAAGAATGACTCGAAATACCCTTGATATCTCAGCGGTTCCGATTTTAAAAGAAGAAACACATCTTCCGGTTATTATCGATCCAAGCCATGCAGCAGGAATGAGCAGAATGGTAGAGCCTTTATCGTTAGCAGCAACAGCAGCAGGAGCTCATGGTATGATCATCGAAGTGCATAACGATCCGGAACATGCTTTATGCGATGGTCCTCAGTCCTTGAAACCAGAGACTTTCGATAATGTGGCTAAGAAAATTTTCAAGCTTCACGATGCACTGGCAGAGCTTTCATAAATGAAAGTCGGTATTTTAGGACTGGGGCTGATCGGAGGAAGTTTTGCCAAGGCGCTTCATCGGATTTCTTCTCATACAGTTTTAGGATTTGATACAAATGAAAGCACGATGGAAGCTGCATTAGCAGAAGGGATAATACAGGAAGAGTTAAATCAGGAAAATATAAAGAGCTGCGAGCTGATTCTTTTAGCAGTACGACCTGGGGCAGCTGTTGATTTTGTGAAAAAAAACAAGGAAAATATACGAGGAACCCTCTTAGATCTCTGCGGAGTAAAAAGAGTGCTGGAGGAGGAAATTCTTCCTCTTGCAAAAGAATATCAGTTTTCATATCTGGGAGGCCATCCTATGGCGGGCAGAGAACGAGGCGGCTATGACCGCTCTTTGCCTGAGCTGTATGATAAAGCATCTATGATCTTTGTGGAAAATGAAACTTCAAAAGGTTTAGGTAAAAGATTAGAGCCTCTTTTTCGAGAAATCGGGTTTAAGAAAATTGTTTATTCCAACAGCTGTGAACATGACCGCATCATCGCGTATACGTCTCAGCTTGCCCATGTAGTTTCAAATTCCTATGTCCAGTCTCCAAGCCACAACGAGGAATACGGATTTTCTGCGGATAGTTTAAGGGACTTGACTCGGGTTGCAACACTAGACGCAGAGATGTGGACAGAGCTTTTCTTTAAGAACAAAGATAATCTCTGCAGAGAAATACGAAGAATAAGCAGTCAGCTGGAGAGCTATGCCGATGCGATCGAAAAAGAAGAAGAAGAAATGTTAAAAGAAATGCTGCATGCCGGATGTGCTGCAAAAAAAGAAATGGAAGATAAAAGGAGATAATCCATGAGCCAGATACAAATCGAAACAAATCCCTCTTATCCTGTCATAATAGAAAAGGGATTGCTTAACATACTAGGAAAATCGATAAAGCCTTTTCTAAAAGGAAAACTGCTCATTATTACAGATGAAAATGTAGATTCTTTCTATGGAAGAGTTATAGCAGAGCAGATGAACGAAAATAATATTGAGTGGGATAAATATATTATCGTTCCAGGGGAAGAAAGCAAATCTTTAGAAGTTTATGGCCGAATTTTAGAATATATGGCAGCACATAATTTTCATAGAAACGATACAGTTCTTGCTTTTGGAGGAGGGGTAGTAGGCGATTTGTCTGGTTTTACGGCGGCGTCCTTTTTAAGAGGAATCGATTATATACAAGTACCTACAACATTGCTCGCTGCAGTGGATTCTTCTGTTGGTGGCAAAACTGCTGTAAATCTTAAGGAAGGTAAAAATCTTGTAGGAGCTTTTAAACAGCCCAAGGCGGTTTTATGCGATCCGGATCTTTTTGCTACAATGAAAGAAGAGCGTTTTCTGGATGGTGTTGCAGAATCTATAAAATACGGCATTCTTCGAGACGAAGAGCTCTTTGCTGAATTTGAAACACCCTTAACTCAAAGGGATGCCCGCCTTTCCAATATCATAGAACGATGCGTGAAACATAAAGCTGAAGTGGTGAAGAAAGATGAAATGGAAAAAGGAGAACGGCAGTTTTTAAACCTCGGGCATACTATCGGACATGCTATAGAAAAAGCAAGCGGATATGAAGTAAGCCATGGGCATGCAGTCGCTATGGGTATGGGCATGATGGCAAGAGCATGCGAAAAAATCGGGGTTTTAAAAAAAGATAACAGGGAAAGAATTCTTAAGGTTCTCGAAAAGAATGGACTTCCTACAAAAACAAGCTATTCTACTGAGGATTTATTTGGAAAAGTATATAAAGATAAAAAATGCAGCAGCGATAAGATAACTATTATTGAAATCGAAAGAATCGGAAAATGCAGGCTTCATAAGATTCTAATCGAAGATTTCCGAGAATATATTGAGAAGGGCAGAGTTTAATATGAAAGTACAGATAACAGCGGACCGTCTGGAGGGGGAACTAGAAATTTTATCTTCTAAATCCGACGGACATCGAATTTTGATCTGCGCAAGCTTGGCAGATAAAAATTCGATTATAAATATTAATAATACTTCAGAGGATATCGAAGCGACAATCGGTTGTTTAAGAGCTCTCGGAGCTGGTATTGAAAGAAAAGAAAATCAGCTGATCGTAACGCCTATCCGAGAAGTGCCGGAAGATGTTTTTATCAACCCGAAAGAAAGCGGATCGACACTTCGTTTTCTTCTCCCTGTAACGGCAGCTTTAACAAAGAAAGCATCCTTTACAGGAGAAGGGAGACTGCCGGAAAGACCCTTAAAAGATCTTCAAAATGCCATGGAAGAAAACGGAACTTCTTTTTCCACAGAGAATCTTCCCTTTGAAACGAATGGACGTTTAAAAGGCAAGACTTTCACAATGCCAGGAAATGTTTCTTCTCAATATATATCAGGAATTCTTTTTGCCGCTCCTTTAATGGGAGAAGAAGTAGAAATCCATTTAACAAGTCCTTTAGAATCATCAGCTTATGTGGATATGACAATGGAGACGATGAAGCGTTTCGGTATCGATGTAGAATATTTTGAAAGTGTGTTTCGGGTAAAGAAAGGTTCCTATAAAAGCCCTGGAGAGATCGATGTAGAAGGAGACTTTTCAAATGCAGCCTTTTATCTTGCGGCAGGAGCTTTGGAAGGAACGGTTGTGCTAAAGGGATTAAGAAAAGATACTCTCCAGTCCGATGCGAAAATTCTTGATATTTTAGAAGCAGCAGGAGCTGATATTGTTCGGGGAGAAAAAGTCGCCGTACAAAAAGGAAAACTTCAGGCAATAAAAGTCGATTTGAAAGAGATTCCAGATCTTCTGCCAATCCTTGCGGTAATCGCTTCTGTAAGCGAAGGAGAATCGGTTTTTTATAATGGAGAGAGACTTCGTTATAAAGAAACAGACCGTTTAGAGACTACGGCCAGAATGATCCGAGATCTAGGCGGAAAAGCAGAAGAAACGAAAGACGGTCTGATCATACAGGGAGGGAGTCTTTCTGGAGGGGAAACCTCAAGCTTTGGCGATCACCGGATTGCAATGGCGGCAAGTATTGCAGCGATTAAATGCGAGAAAGAGGTTATAATCGACCGTGCAGAAGCGGTTAACAAATCCTATCCTGCATTTTATGAAGATTATAAATCATTAGGAGGCCAGGTTCATGTCATCGACAATCGGTAAAAATATAAAAATTTCAATCTTCGGAGAATCCCACGGAAAAGGAATTGGTGTTGTGATAGACGGTCTTCCAGCAGGAGAATCTGTAGATATAGAAGAACTGAAAGACTTTATGAAAAGAAGAGCTCCTGGTACAAGCGATTTGGCTACGAAACGAAAAGAAGGAGATATTCCGGAAATTCTAGCCGGCCTTTATCAGGACAGAACAACAGGAAGCCCTTTGGCAGCGATGATTCGCAACAGCGACCAAAGATCGAAAGACTATTCAAACTTAAAAGACATTCCCCGGCCTTCCCATGCAGACTATACTTCTTATTTGAAGTATGGGGGTCATGCGGATATGAGAGGGGGAGGACATTTTTCTGGGAGGCTGACGGCGCCTCTTTGTATCGCTGGAGGAATTGCAAAACAGATTTTGGCAGCAAAAGGAATCTATATCGGCGCTCACTTGTCTTCTATTGAAAAAATCGAAGATAAAAGATGGGACCCTGTTGAGATCACAAAGGAAGAACTTTTATCTCCTGGAAAAAAAGAAATTCCTGTAATAGACGAGGAAGCTGGCAATAAAATAAGAGAAAAAATCCTTGAGATGATAAAGGATTTGGACTCTGTAGGCGGAGTGATCGAATGTGCTGCCATTGGAGTACCGGGAGGTCTTGGCAATCCTATTTTTGACGGTTTGGAAAATAGAATTGCACAAATGATCTTTGGCATTCCGGGAGTGCGGGGGATCGAGTTCGGAACAGGATTTGAAGGGACTAGAATGCAGGGATCTAAGCACAACGATTCTTTACAGATCCAAGGGGAAGAAGTAAAAACCCTTACAAATCATGCGGGAGGAATCAACGGAGGTATCTCAAACGGCATGCCGATTCTTTTCCGAGTGGGAATGAAACCTACAGCCTCTATCAGCATGGAGCAGGATTCTTTCAGCATATCCGAAATGAAAAACAAAAAACTTGTAATCAAAGGCCGTCACGATCCATGTATTGCGATTCGCGCAATTCCTGTAGTAGAGGCGGCGTTGGCGATTATATTATTAGACGAAATGGCAGGTGAAGAAAGTGGATTTAAAAGAGATTAGGGATAAGATTAACGAAGTAGACGATCAGCTTTTAGAATGCTTTATAAAGAGGATGGAACTTTCTTATGAAGTAGCAAAGGCGAAACATAAAGAAGGACTTATTATAAAGAATAAAAGCAGAGAAAGAGAAATACTCGATCGTGTGACAAAAAATGCAGGAGAATTTGTGCCCTATGCAAGGCTCTTATACTCCACATTGTTTGACTTAAGCAAATCTTATCAATCGGAATTTTTGTTAAAGTCCCAAGAATTGGAAGATCAAATCAAAGAAGCGGTAAAAAACACGCCGGAGCTTTTGCCGAAGAAAGGAATGATTGCTGTTCAGGGAACGGAAGGGTCCTATTCTCAGCAGGCATCGGATAAGCTTTTTCCCATGGGACATTTAATGTATTTCGATACTTTTGAATCTGTTTTCGATGCAGTAGAACAAGAACTATGCGACTATGGAGTTTTGCCTATAGAAAATAGTTCAAACGGCTCTGTGAAAGAAGTGTATGAGTTAATGGAAAAGAAAAACTTTTCCATTATTTCAAGCTTCCGTTTATTTATCCATCATGGTTTATTGGGGAAAAAGGGTATTAAGAAAGAAGATATAAAAGAAATTATCTCCCATAGACAAGCTTTGGAACAATGCAGCGGCTATCTGAAAAAAATCAGTGATGTCGAAATAACTTCCGTAAGAAATACGGCGATGGCGGCAAAGACAGTGTCCGAATCGGATAGAAAAGATTTGGCGGCGATATCTTCTCTTCATTGTGCAGAATTGTATGGTTTAGAAGTATTAGAAGACGGAATACAAAACAGCGATAACAATTACACCCGTTTTATCTGTATTTCAAAAAAACTTGAGATTTATCCAGGAGCGAATAAAATCTCTATAATGCTTACGGCTTCCCATGAGCCCGGGGGGCTTTATAAGATTATTGCTCGTTTTGCATCCCTAGGGCTTAATTTAACGAAGATTGAAAGCCGTTCGATAGTAGGCAGAGACTTTGAATTT
>DGYFR06203__coassemble_2054_pt1 | contig 13723 bp, 12 predicted proteins | sample DGYFR06203__metabat2_low_PE_001 | metagenome-assembled genome bin DGYFR06203 | reverse complement strand
ATTATCGATTTAAAAGACTTTTCCCGCTTAGAAGGGGTGTGCGATGTGGTATACAACCCTCATCGTACAGCCCTTCTTCTTCAAGCTCGAGAGCTTGGAATAAAACACAGCGACGGTCTGCCTATGCTTGTGGTTCAGGCAAAGGCTGCGGCTGAACTTTTTATGGATAAAAAAATAAGCGAAGTGATTACTGAAAAGGTAATACAGAAGCTTCGCCGAAAAACAGAAAATATCATACTCATCGGAATGCCTGGTTCAGGAAAATCTACCTTGGGAAAAGCTCTGGCAGAAAAATTATCGAGAAAGCATATTGATACAGATTCTGAAATCGAAAAGAAAGCGGGAAAATCAATACCTGCTATTTTCGACTCCGAAGGAGAAGAAGCCTTCAGAAAATTAGAGCGGGAAGTGATACTGGAATTCGGAAAGATGACGGGAATCGTCTTATCTACAGGAGGAGGTTCTGTATTAGACGAAAGAAATTATTTACCTTTGAAGCAGAATGGAAGAATTTATTTTTTAAATCGAAAACTTGAGGATCTTCCGATACAAGGCAGACCCTTATCAAAGGGTGGACTTTCTTCTTTAAAGAAAATGCAGGAGATAAGGCTGCCTAAATATCAGAGGTTTTCCGATGTGGAAATACAAAACGGTAAAATAGATGAATCTGTCGAGAAGATACTGGAGGATTTTAATGAAAATATTGATCATTAACGGACCCAATATTAATATGCTGGGGATTCGGGAACCGGAGATATACGGGAAAGAAACCTATGATGATTTGATCGACTATATCAGAGAGAGGACAGAAGGAGATTCTGAAACTTTGGAGTTTTATCAAAGCAACCACGAAGGCGATCTTGTAGATCGGATTCAGCAATCCCACGGACGGATGGATGGAATCGTGATTAATGCTGCAGCTTATACTCATACCTCGGTAGCTATTCTAGATGCTTTGAAAGCAGTTCAAATTCCTGCCGTCGAAGTCCATATCAGCGATATCGAAACAAGGGAAGAGTTTCGAAAGATCTCTTATATCGGAGAGTATTGCGAGAAGATAATCAAAGGCCGGGGTTTTCAGGGATATGTAGATGGGATAGAATATTTAAGAGATAAATATTCCAAGAACAGATAAGGAGTTTCTATGAAAGAAAGAATAGAACGTTATGCAGAGTTGATCGTTGAAAAAGGAGCAAATATTCAAAAAGGACAACCTGTTATGATCAGCGCACCGATTGAAAGGGCGGATTTTGCCCGTATCCTAGCGGAAAAAGCTTACAAAAGAGGAGCTTCTGAAGTGATCATGAACTGGGCAGACGATGAGCTGACTCTTTTAAAATATGAAAACGCACCGATGGAAGTTTTCGAAGAATATCCAAAATGGGCCGTCGACAAGTCGAAATATTATTTCGAAAAGGACGGTGCTGTTATTTCGATTCATGCAGAAGATCCAGAGCTGTTGAAAGATGTAGATCCAAAAAAAATAGCAGCCTGGAACAAAGCAGCAGGTCTTGCAACAAAAGAAAATCGGAAATATACCATGAACGACTTAAATTCATGGTGTGTTGTTTCAGCTCCGACAAAAGCCTGGGCGAAGAAGGTGTTTCCTGAGCTTTCAGAGGCACAAGCAGTAGAAGAATTATGGACTAGTATATTAGACAGTGCTCGAGTCGGCGAAGATCCTATCAAAAACTGGAATGAACATGTAGCTGATATGGACTCCCATGCAGATTTTTTAAACGAGAAACAGTTTCGCTATCTTCATTATAAAAACAGCAAAGGTACAGATTTAAAAGTGGAGCTTCCTAAAAACCATATTTGGCTGTCTGCTGGCAGCAAAAACGCCAAAGGTGTGGAATTTATAGCGAATATTCCTACAGAGGAAGTCTTCACAATGCCGAAAAAAGATGGAGCAGAAGGGGTGCTTTATTCTACAAAACCTCTTAATTATGGCGGAAATCTTATTGACGGCATGCGTTTTGTTTTTGAGAACGGAAAAGTGGTTGAATACAGTGCAGAGATCGGAGAACAGTATTTAAAGGATATGTTTGGGGTAGACGAGAACGGAAAGCATCTGGGAGAAGTTGCCTTGGTACCTTTCGACAGTCCCATTTCCAACAGCAATATTCTTTACTATAATACGCTCTTTGACGAAAATGCATCTTGCCATTTTGCCTTTGGAAAAGCCTACCCTACCTGTATAGAAGGCGGAACAAAAATGAATGAGGATGAATTAAAAGAAGCCGGTGTCAACGACGCCTTGATCCATGAAGATTTTATGGTAGGTTCTGAAGATCTTTCCATAAAAGGAGAGACATGGGACGGAGAACTCTTTACAGTGTTTGAAAAAGGAAACTGGGCGTAAGGAATAGGCGGGATCGCTGCACGACCCAGGCGGCGTGTCCAAGGACAGCCAGGCATTGGGCGGGATTGCTTCGCAACCCAGGAAAAGAAGGGGAAAGAAAGGAAAATAGGTTTTAGGGAATAGGGAAAGATAATTTTTCGCTATCGCTTAAAATTTGCTTGAGAAAAAATAGAATAGAAGTTTGTTAGAGTGAAGAGAAGGAAAGCGGCATTTTGCTGCTTTCTTTTTTGTTTGGAAAAGAAAATGTTAAGAATTATAAGTTCCTATCGACGTACATAAGCTGCATTTCATCAAAGGTAGAAAATAATTGTTCCTATTATTTTCGTCCACAACTTCACTCTTTCTTTTGAATCTCTCCACTCTATCTTTTTTGTTGGTTTTTTGAAGGAGTGATTTTTAAAATTTAAGCAAAGGTTTTCTTTTGGAATTATTATAGAAAAAGCGAAAATTAGAGGAATTATTAAATCATTTTACTTAAATTTAACATTCAACTCCGACCATATTTACATAGTCCCTTTACAATCATTATGAAAGTTTAAAAACAAAACAAAACTACTAGGAGGAACGAATGAAGAAAATCATTAAGGTATTATTAGCAACATTTGCAGTAGCTGTTGTATTAGTTGGATGCGGCGGCGGTGGAGCCGACACAGGAGCAGATACTGGTGCAGGAGAGAGCTTAACTGGTCCTATTACAGTTGTATCGAGAGAAGCAGGTTCAGGTACAAGGGGAGCTTTCGTTGAATTGACTGGTGTTGAAGAAGATGATAACGACAATACTACAGCAGACGCTGCGATCCAAAATAGTACAAATGCAGTGATGACTACTGTATCTGGCGATCCTGCGGCTATCGGATATATTTCTCTAGGAAGTTTAAACGATACAGTAAAAGCAGTTAAAATCAATGGAGTAGAAGCGTCAGCAGCAACGGTTTCAGATAAAACTTATCCGATTGCAAGACCTTTCAATATCGTAACTGGCGAAAACGTTGAGCCGGTTGCAGAAGACTTCATTAAATTTATCTTAAGCGACGAAGGACAAGCTATTGTAGAGGCAGAAGGTTATATCAAAGTAGACAGTACTGGTGCATATCAGGCTGCGGACGTAAGCGGAGACGTTACAGTAGGAGGATCTTCATCTGTTACTCCTGTTATGGAAAAACTAGCAGAAGGATATAAAGCAGTAAATCAAAATGCAAATATTCAAGTAAGCCAATCTGATTCTACTACAGGTGTTCAAAATGCAATCGACGGAGTTGTTCAAATCGGTATGGCTTCACGTGAACTAAAAGAAGAAGAAGCATCACAATTAACAGGTACTCCAATCGCAATGGACGGAATCGCAGTAATCGTTCATAAAGATAATGCTGCTGAAGATATTACTTTAGAAAATCTTAAAGGCATCTATACTGGTTCGATTTTAAACTGGGAAGACATTAAGTAATTAGAAAATATAAGGGAGCAAGGGTATGAGTATTCACACTGACAGTAGTAAGCGAGCTTTTTACGCGAAGGAGAAAGCCTTCCGCATACTGACTACAGTGGCTGCTACATTTTCCATCATCGCAGTTATTGTAATCTGTCTATTTATTTTTGGGAATTCAATCCCTGCTATAAGCCAGATCGGACTTGGTAATTTTGTGTTCGGTATGGAATGGAAGCCTACAGCAGGCAACCCTTCCTTTGGTATTTTCCCGATGATCGTAGGTAGCGTCTATGTAACCATAGGCGCTATTATTATCGGTGTACCTATTGGAATTTTGACTGCTGTATATATGGCTCAGTATAGCAAGGGGAAATTGTATAAACTAGTTTCAACCGGGGTTAATCTGATGGCGGGAATACCTTCCATCATTTATGGTTTTTTTGGTCTGGTTTTAATTGTACCGATGATTACAAGACTTACAAACCGTTCCGGTCTTACAATGCTTGCAGCCATTATAATTCTTGGAATTATGATTCTGCCGACTATTATCACTTTAACGGAGACAGCATTGAGAGCGGTACCGAAGGCCTATTTTAACGGTGCGGTTGCGCTGGGGGCTACAAAAGAACGAGCAATTTTTACAGTACAGATTCCGGCAGCAAAACAAGGGATCTTTTCAGCGATTATTCTAGGAATCGGCCGAGCAATCGGAGAAACGATGGCGGTTATTCTGGTAGCAGGAGGACAGGCGAGAATTCCTACCAGCTTATTTAGAGGCGTGCGTACAATGACCATGAACATTGTGTTGGAAATGGGTTATGCAGCGGGACTCCATAGAGAAGCCTTGGTTGCTACAGGAGCAATCCTCTTTATATTTATTCTGCTAATTAATCTAGCATTTGTATTAAGTAAAAGAAAGAAGGTGAAATAGATGAGAAAAGCAAGCAAGCTGTTAAAAGCTTTAGTGCATATAGCAGCACTTTTAACGATTCTATCTTTGTTTTTTATCATTCTATTTATTTTGGTTAAAGGGGTATCCTTCTTAAATCTTTCTATGTTCGAATGGACCTATAATTCTACCAATATTTCGATGATGCCTGCTATAATCAATACATTTATTATGGTAGCTTTATCTTTAGTCGTTGCAGTTCCCCTAGGAGTATTAACGGCAGTTTATATGATAGAATACGCAAACAAAGATAATATACTGGTACAAATTGTACAAGTTACTTCCGATACGCTGGCAGGAATTCCTTCTATCGTATACGGTTTGTTCGGGATGTTGTTTTTTGTTATTTTCTTAGAATGGAATTACAGTATTTTGGCAGGGTCTATGACCTTGGCGATTATGGTTCTACCTTTGATTATGAGATCTACTGAAGATGCGCTCTTAGCTGTGCCGAAATCTTATAGAGAAGGCAGTTTCGGTCTTGGAGCAGGAAAAGTCCGTACGATTTTCCAAGTTGTTCTTCCATCGGCGATGCCCGGAATTTTAGCAGGGGTTATTCTTGCTACGGGGCGAATCGTAGGAGAGACGGCAGCCCTCTTATATACATCTGGAACAGTAGCAGAAGTTCCGTCAAATATTGTTGGATCTGCTGCCAGCGGAAGAACCTTAGCTCTTCATATGTATGTATTATCCAATGAAGGACTTCATGTAGAAGCAGCATACGCAACAGGCGTGATTCTTCTTATTATCGTATTAATATTGAATTTTATATCGACACAATTTGCTCAAAAACTAGGAGGAGTACAATCGAATGGCTAAATTAGAAGTGAAAAATTATAATTCTTGGTATGAAGATTTTCACGCCATTAAAGAAGTAAATATGGAGATCCAAGAAAATAAAGTAACTGCATTCATTGGGCCTTCAGGCTGCGGAAAATCAACTTTGTTAAAGGCGATGAACCGTATGAACGACTTGGTAGATTCTTTTCGCCACGAAGGAAGTATTATGCTTGACGGTAAAGACATCTGGAATGATATCGATGTATATGATTTGAGAACGAGAGTCGGTATGGTATTTCAGCAGCCGAACCCTTTCCCGAAATCGATCTACGATAATATCGCTTACGGTCCCCGTACCCATGGTATAAAGGATAAAAAAGTATTAGACGAAATTGTAGAACGTTCTTTAAAGCAGGCAGCTATTTGGAACGAAGTAAAAGATAATTTAAATAAATCGGCCTTGTCTATCTCTGGAGGACAGCAGCAGAGAATCTGTATCGCAAGGGCGATGGCGGTTCAGCCGGAAGTGATATTGTTAGACGAGCCAACCTCTGCATTAGATCCGATTTCCACAGCGAAAATAGAAGAGCTTCTTTACGATATGAAAAAGAACTTTACCATTGTAATAGTAACTCATAATATGCAGCAGGCAACACGTGTATCAGATCAGACAGGATTCTTCTTATTAGGAGATTTAATAGAATTTGGAGATACGGAGCAGATCTTTGCAAATCCTAAGAACAGTAAAACAGAAGAATATATAACCGGACGTTTTAGCTAGGAGGAAAAAATGAGAAGAAGATACGATAGAGAGTTGGAAAAATTAAACGATGATCTATCGGATATGGGTTCCTTAATATCTGATAGAATTACAATGGCAATTTACTCTATGATAAACGGCGATAAGGATACTTCCCTTGTTATACGTCAAAGTGATGATGAAGTAGACGACTACGAAAGTAAAATTGAAAGCAGAGCTTTGAAGCTGATTTTGAAAGAACAGCCTGTTGCAAGCGACTTAAGACTGATATCTGCCGCACTTAAAATGATCACGGATATGGAAAGAATCGGAGATCATGCAGTTGATATCGCTGAAATTTCTTTGGAAATGACAGAACATAGAAGCCAGAAATCTTTCGAAAGAATGATCAAGATGGCGGAGCTTTCTATCGATATGGTAAAACACAGTATACGAAGCTATATTTCGGGAGATCTTTCTTTAGTAGACGGCATTTCAGAACATCATCAAAAGGTTAAAGAATATTTCGTTGAGATCAGAGATTTGGTTATAGAAGATTTAAAAAACAATGAAAAACCTGAATACGCCATAAATCTCCTTTTAGTTGCAAAATATTTGGAAAGAATCGGAAGTCATGCTAAAAATATCTCAGAATGGGTAACATATTCTATAGAAGGCGAATTAATATAAGATTAAGAAAGAAGGAAAAACATGGCTGCTATTTATATAGTGGAAGATGAAGAAAATATCAGAAATTTAATCTCTTATGCTTTAAACAACAGCGGCTATGAAGCCCTTGGTTTTGGAGACGGGGCATCTTTGTTTACACAGATAGATCAAGAGAAGCCGTCGTTGATAATCCTCGATATTATGCTGGATGGAGAAGACGGATATGAAATTTTGAAACAGATCCGCTCCACAAAAAACATCGAGGATATTCCCATTATTATGCTGACAAGAGTATGATAAAGTTAAGGCTTTGGATATGGGAGCCGACGACTATATCACAAAACCTTTTGGGGTAATGGAGATGATTTCGAGAGTCAAAGCAGTACTTAGAAGAATTCCAAGCCGAGAAGAAAATGTGGAAGAAGCCAATGTAGAGTTTAAAGATATTATTCTCGACTTGAACAAGCGGACAGTAGAGATTGATGGCGAGTTTGTCGATATGACCTTTAAAGAGTTTGAACTGTTGTACTATCTCATTAAAAATCGAAATATTGTTTTAACGAGAGATCAAATTACCAATGAGATCTGGGGATATGATTACGAAGGGGAATCGAGAACTGTGGATGTCCATATACGAAGTCTGCGCCAAAAATTGACCGATGACCGAAAATATATAAAAACGGTACGCAATGTCGGGTATATGATCGAAGATTAGGAATATAAAATGAGAAGATTACTGACTAGATATTTAATCGTCATTATCGTGGTGGTCACGATGCTGACGATTTTCTTGCAATCTGTAGCATTGCAGGATGATTTGATTTTTAGAAGACAACAGGTAATAGATGAGATTGCCCAAAACTACAAGGACAAGGAGATCGAAAATATCCCGACTACTTTTCAAAAAGCAAGGGTATCTGAAAATCCTTCCCTAAGCGGAAAGGTATCTGCCCAAACAAGGGACGTTAACGGGGAAGAATGGGTGTTTTTTGAAGAACCTCCGAACTATCTTGATCTTTTTATGGGTGTGCTTCCGTCGGCAGTAGGTATTATTGTTCTGGAAATATTAACCGTGCAGCTGATCGGGTTTTTGATTACAAAGAAAATTTTAAAAGAATTTGATCCTGAAGAACATCTAGTAACGAAAATCTTTCAAAACGATATCGTGACCACAAAAATAGACGAGTTAAATCCGTTTATAGAAGAAATCCAGCTGGAAAAGCAGAAGATGGACTATTCCTATGATAAGATTCAGCAAAGCGAAAAGATGCGTTCCGAATTTACAGCAAATATTACCCATGAACTAAAGACTCCTTTAACGTCTATATCCGGTTATGGAGAAATGATCCAGCACGATATCGCAAAAGGCGAAGACGTTAAAAAATTTGCTGGAATTATTCAGACAGAAGCCAAGAAGCTTTTAGAGCTGATTGATAATATTATTAATTTATCGAAATACGACGGATCTACAAAACTAAATATCTTTTTTGAGGAATTTAATATAGGCGAACTAGGCCGGGAAATTGCAGAGGATTATCAGAATATTATCGGACATAAACGGCTGAAACTTGTTACTATGATAGAAGATATCGGTTTTTACGGCGATAAGGAAAAAATCGACGAACTCATTACCAATCTTCTTTCCAATGCAACAAAATACAATGTGGAAGAAGGAAGCATCAGTCTGAAAATTTACAGAGAGCTTAATAATGTGAAAATCATAGTAGAAGATACGGGTCTTGGTATGACAGAAGAGGAGCAGAGACGTATTTTCGAACGCTTTTATGTAGCAGACAAATCAAGAGGCAAAAAGTCGGGAACAGGGCTTGGGCTTTCCCTCGTAAAGCATGTGGCGATTATTCATGGCGGTAAAGTTTCTGTACAGAGCCAGCTGAATAAAGGCAGTGTTTTTGTTGTTACACTTCCCATAGAACTTCCAGAAGAATAAAAAGGATCTACTCTTTTAAAGAGCAGGTCCTTTTTGTTTTGCGATAAAGTGTAAATGTGAAAAAAAGGAAAGGGAAAAAGAGTAGTGGAAAAAAGAGTGGAAGAGTGAAAGAGCGGGAGAGTGGCCGATCATTTCTAGCCAGGAACGAAAAATACCGTTCCTGGGAAATGAGTGGCATGAGACCTGCAATCAAATCAAAATACCTGATTTGAGCTAGGCTTCAGAGTTGTGGAGGAAAAATGAAAAGTGCATTTATTTTTCTGCATAAGATAAAAGCAGGTTTTTGGAGGAGAAAACGAGAAGCGGGATTTTTCTACAACAATTTCTCTTTTCTAATTATCAAAACTAGAGGCAGGCGTTTGTTTTTTAGTTTATTAAACAAAGTAGTATAGACTTAAGAAGGAGACGATACTTTATGAGCTATAAGACAAAAGTATTTGAATCAGAAACAGATCGGCTAAGATTTGATATAATAAAAAGAAAAACGAGGTGTTTTTATGTATAAACTAGGATTTATCGGATCTGGAAATATGGGCCGGGCTATGGCTCTAGGCGCCATAAAAAACAAATATGCTTCTGCAGATGAAATCATCTTTTACGATGTCAATGAAGACAATACTTCTAAAATGGTTCAGGAAGGGATCTCTCTTGCAGAGTCCAATGAAGAAGTTGCGGAGAAAAGCGCTATTGTAATTTTAGCCGTAAAGCCCAATCTTTACGACGAAATATTAGACGATATTCAGCCATCCTTAACAGAAGAGACACTGCTTCTTTCTATAACTCCTTCTTTTTCCATAAAAAGCTTAAGAGAAAGACTCAGTCATAAAGCAAAAATCATAAGAGCTATGCCGAACACTCCAGCCCTTGTAGGAGAAGGAATGATGGGAGTATGTTTCGAATCAGATTTTGAAGAAGAAGAAAAAGAAAGAGCTTTTCATTTTTTAAGAAGTTTCAGCAGTGTAATAGAAGTTAAGGAAGAGATGATGGTAGGGGTTGGTTCTGTCAGCGGATCTGCTCCTGCGTTTATCTATATGCTGATAGAAGCGATGGCGGATGCAGCTGTTTCTTACGGTATTCCCCGCAAAGATGCGTATATCTTTGCAGCGCAAACGGTAAAAGGCGCCGCAGAAATGGTCTTGGAAACAGGAATTCACCCAGGGGAATTAAAAGATCAGGTTACTTCTCCCGGCGGAACAACGATAGCAGGCTGCCTGGAGCTGGAAAAACGAGGTTTCCGTTCCGCAATTGTAGAAGGAATGAAAGCAACAGGAAAAAGATTCAAAGAAATGGAAGAAGAAGCAGAGCAGTAGGAAAGCTCTATAGGAATACGGACAATAGAGAAGAAAGAGCTTAGAAACAGTGTGAATGTGTTGAGAGGGGAGTGGTTGTCAAAATAATAAAAGCGTTTATTTTCTGCATTTAATAAGAAACAGATAATTGTTTTCTGCAGGCAGTTGGTATAACTGAATTATTGTTCAAATTAAAAATGAATCGACTTTATTAAATCAGTAAAGCTGATACATAATATATTTATATACTTGAATTTAAGCGGATAAATGCGAAGTTCTATTTTTTATTAAAAAAAGAAAGCGGTGTTTGTCCGCTTTCCTACTTCAACTCCGCTCTACCACTCTTTTTTTCTAAAGCTCTCCTTCAGGTTGTTCTTTTATGAAGGTTCCGTCTTTTAATTCTTGGAAGGCAAGGTTTAATTCTTCGTTTGTATTCATTACGATAGGGCCTCCCCAAGCGATAGGTTCTCTTAGAGCAGGTGCTTGGAAGTAGATGACTCTAGTATCTCCGTTAGAGGCTTTGATTTTTATACTGTCTCCGTCTCTTCTAAACAAAACTGCTGTTTTTTCTTTAATAAGTTCGTCGTTGATTTCTGCTTCTCCAAGGATTGTGAAGACAAATGCGCTTTCATCTGAAGAAGAAGGAATCTCGATTTCTTTTCCGTCTTTCAAGTCGATATCAAAGATGGTTGCTTGAATATGATGAGGTTTTGCCCCTTGGGCATCTTCGAATTTTCCAGAGATTACCTTTACTGTATAATCCTCTGTTTTTACTTCAGGAACATCTTCTCCCTTAATATCAAAATATTTCGGGGAAGTCATTTTTTCGGATTTAGGAAGATTAAGCCAGATTTGAAGACCCAGCATTCTTTCGGCTTCCTGAGGCATTTCTTGATGAAGAATACCGCTGCCGGCTGTCATCCACTGAGAATCGCCGTCATGAATCGTTCCTTTATTTCCTAAACTGTCTTCATGGTCGATTTCGCCATGGATCAAATAAGTGATTGTTTCGATTCCTCTATGGGGATGCATAGGAAATCCTCTATAATAATCTTCAGGATCTGTAGAATCAAAAGAGTCCATCATTAGGAAGGGATCATAATCTTCTACATCTTTTGTAGAAAGAACCCTCACTAGACTTACGCCGGCACCGTCTTGTGTTCTATAGCCTTGTACTGATTTTCTATTTGTTTTAAACATGAATATCTCCTTTCAACATTTAAGTAGATGGATAGTTTTTGAACTTCTATAACTATAATATCACTAACTAGTAACAATGTAAAGGCGTTGTTGACTTTTTGTTGATATCTTAGAACTTCTTAGACGTTGAATAACATAGGAAAGCCATAGTCTTTATGATATAATAAAACAATAAGACAAAAATTAGAGAAGTTAGATATAAATTAATCGGGGGTTTGACGAGTGGAAGAGAAAATTATAGTTTCGAATAATGGTCCATTAGAAGGGACAGTAAAAATAGGCGGCGCAAAGAATTCAGCCTTGCCTATTATTGCAGCTTCATTATTGGGAACAGAACCTATTATATTAGAAGATGTGCCTAAGCTCAACGATGTGAGTGTTATTTTGCAGGTATTGGAACATCTAGGATCAAAGGTAGAGTACTTGGATGAAAGAACGATCAAAATCGATTCTTCAAATCTGACAAGCTACGTAACTCCTTTTGACCTGATGAGCAAAATGAGGGCTTCTTTTTTAGTGATGGGACCTTTATTAGCGAGATTCGGCATAACAAAGACATCCCTTCCTGGAGGATGTGCTATAGGAATGAGACCGGTAGATCTTCATTTAAAAGGGTTTAAAGCATTAGGAGCGGAGATTGTAAGCGATTCAACAAAGATCGAAGCGAAAACAGAAAACGGACTAAAGGGAACTGTACTTTATTTAGACTTTCCTTCCGTTGGAGCAACACAGAATATTATGATGGCAGCTTCCATGGCAGAGGGAGAAACCGTAATCGAAAATCCGGCAAAAGAGCCTGAAATTGTAGATTTAGCCAACTTTTTAAACAAACTAGGCGGGGATGTCAAAGGAGCAGGTACTTCCACAATCCGCATCAAAGGTGTGGAGAAGTTAGGCGGTACAACCCATCCTATTATCCCGGATCGAATCGAAGCAGCAACATATATGGTAGGAGCTGCTATGACGAAAGGCGATGTTACGATAGAAAATTGTATCGTCAGCCATATTTCGCCGATTATAGCGAAACTTCGAGAAGTAGGCTGCGAAGTTTTTGATATGGAAGATGAAGATAAGGTTCGTGTTGTTGGAAAAGGCAAAAAACTCATCGGAGCAAATATCAAAACTCTTCCTTATCCAGGATTTCCGACAGATGTTCAAGCTCAGTTTATGGCACTGCTTTCCATCTGCGAAGGACAATCAACAGTTACCGAAACAGTCTTCGAAAACCGTTTTATGCATGTGGACGAGCTTTTAAAAATGGGGGCGATTATTGCCACTGAAGGGAAAGAAGCACAGATTGCAGGAGTTCCGAAACTTCGAGGAGCTGAAGTAAAAGCAACGGATCTTAGAGCAGGTGCCGCCTTGATCTTAGCTGGACTTACAGCAGAAGGGGAAACGAAAATAGGCGAAACTTATCACATCTATCGCGGATACGACGATATTATAGGAAAGCTTAGAGGATTAGGAGCAAAAATAGATCGTATCGAAGAATAATGATCTAACAGCATTATAGAAAGCCGGTATAAAGGGAGATCATTTATACCGGCTTTTTTTGAAGAAAATGCCGGGAGGAGCTATGAAGATAGAAGGAATCGTAAAATCCATCGTTTTCGAAAACGAACAGAATAATTATAGAGTCCTCCGCGTTGAGTCAGAAGATGGAGAAGTCATGGCTACAGGCCAAATGCCCCCTATTATAGAAGGCGAAGAAATAAGTATGGAGGGGGAATGGATTTATCACGACAAATACGGAGAGCAGCTTCAAGTATCCGATGTTGAGAAATCTGGAAAAGTTTCTCCTCTAATGATCGAAAAATATGTAGGAAGCGGAATCCTGCCCCATGTGGGCAAAACCATGGCGAAGCGCATTGTAAAAGTTTTCGGAAGAGATACACTGGCGATTCTCCAAGAAAATCCATCCAGACTGATGGAAGTAGAGGGGATCGGCAAAAAGAAGTTTGAGGATATTAAGATAGCTTTAGAAGATCAAAGACAGACTCAGGAAGTCTATTTTTATCTCCAGAGACTTGGAATCGGCATGGCTCAAAGCAAAAAGATCATCGATAAATATCAGGATGAAACGATACAAAAAATCGAAGAAAATCCTTATCAGCTGGTCAATGATATCTGGGGTATCGGTTTTAAAACAGCAGACAGTATCGCCTTGAGAAATCAGCTGGATCCTTCCTCTCCTTTTCGTATAAAATCCGGCTGTGTTTATTATTTAAAACAGGAGGCGGAGTCTAACGGGCACTGCTATATGCCTTACGATTATGCATTGGAGAGAATCTCTAGATTATTGAATCTAAAAGCAGAAGATATCGAAGAGATGCTTGTAGAAGCGATGATGGAAAATCT
>DGYFR06203__coassemble_2042_pt1 | contig 14080 bp, 10 predicted proteins | sample DGYFR06203__metabat2_low_PE_001 | metagenome-assembled genome bin DGYFR06203 | reverse complement strand
TCTGCCGCCGCCTCCAGTGCAAACTTTGAACTGCAGTAAGGTCCGGATATAGGATCGGCCATTATTCCGTGAAGAGAGCTGACAAAGACGATCTTTCCCGCGCCTTTTCTCACCATCTGATGGACGACCTTCTGAGTTAAAAAAATCGTTCCAAAAAAATTCACTTCGTACTGCTTTCGCAGAACTTCTTCAGGAATATCCGCCATAGATCCTCCTAGAGAAACTGCCGCATTATTTAAAAGCACATCCACATCCCAAGTACCTGCAAGTTCCCTATCCTCCGGCAATGTAATATCCAGTTTTGCAATCCTTATAGAAACATTTCGTTTCCGTGCTTCTTCTGCCAGTTCCTTTCCTTGGCGGTGGTTAGCCACCCCTGCAATAACATCTTCATTTTCTTCCGCCATTCTAAGTGCAATCTCCCAGCCGAACCCGGAACCTGCCCCTGTGATCAAATAGGTTTTTTTCTTTTTCATAGTTCTCCTCCCTCTATGGTTAAATAATCTAGTTTTCAGAATTTTTTATACCGCTGTCTTTATAGTTGAATATACCCTTTCTAGAAGTTGATCCTGCAGAAAATCCTCTTCTATCCATTTTTACTATTGCTTCTCTCATCAAAGTTTAACGAGTAATATTCTGCAGCTTTTTCTCTCTTCATAATCTGCACATACCCCTAAGATATAATAGCTATCAATCAAAGAGATCAACTATCCATAAAACATTCCCGGAGGAGTCCTATGAAAAATTACAAAGGCGGTCTTACCAGCATTCAGGTCTCTGAACGCATGGAAAAAGGCCAGTTTAACAAGATAACAAACAAAAACTCAAAAACCATCCCCGATATTTTAAAGGAGCATATCTTTACCCTGTTTAACTTTATCAACCTGATCCTTGCAGCTATTATCCTGATCGCATCCTTAAAGAAGCCTTCGCTATTTAATCAATCTCACTTTTTTATCCGTTGTCGTGATCAACACAGTGATCGGAATCCTTCAGGAGATTCAGGCAAAAAGAACCGTCGACAAACTAACACTGATTACCCAGCCCTATGTCCGTGTCCTTCGAGATGACAAACTTGAAAAGCAGGAGTATACAAAGATCGTTTTAGATGATGTCCTGTTTTTAGAGTCTGGCGACCAAATCCCCGCCGACTGTAAAATCGTTGAGAACCAGAATCTGGAAGTAGACGAATCCTCCCTCACAGGAGAATCCGAAAACATCCAGAAAAAAACAGGAGACCCTTTATGGTCCGGCTCTACCGTTACTGCCGGGGCATGCTATGCAAAAGTCACCGCTGTAGGTGCTGATACTATGAGCGGCAAAATCACCCATGAGTCTAAAAAAATAAAGAAAGAAAATTCAAAACTGAACAAATCCCTAAATCATCTTTTAAAATTTCTAAGTTTGATCATACTTCCTGCAGGAATTCTCCTTTTTGCAAGAACCTTTTTTGTCGGTTCTACCACTGATCTTCCTTCTGCAGCAGTAAAAACTGTATCGGTTATTATCGGCATGATCCCGGAAGGATTAATACTCTTAACCTCCGTCTCCATGGCAGCTGGAGTCGTAGCGATGAGCAGACACCATTCCTTGATCCAAAAACTTTCCAGTATCGAAACACTGGCTAGAACAAACATCCTCTGTGTCGATAAAACAGGTACTATTACAACTGGAAAAATCAAATTTATGGATCTTCTATTAGTAGAAGGAGATAAAACAATCTCTATAAAGGACCTTACAGCAGAAGAGAAAGATAAACATACCACGATACAAGCAGCTTCTGCCCTTTCCTCCGTCCTACCTGCCGCAAACGAGACACAGAAGTCCCTGCAGAAAACTTTTACACAGAAAACGAACTGGAAAGCTGCCTCTATCCTTCCTTTCTCTTCCGAACGAAAACATTCGAAAGCAGAATTCGAAGGAAAGGGAACTTGGCTTCTAGGAGCTCCCGAATTTATAAACTGCAGCATTCCCGAATCCCTGCAAGAAAAAATACACTCTCGCCTTCTCGAAGGCTACCGTGTTCTTATCCTTTCCGAAGCAAAAACTTTTGATGAAAAAGAGAGCACTCTTCGAGGTATCCTTATCCTTTCAGACGAGCTCCGCACAGATGTAGCTGAAACTTTCGACTATTTCGAAAAACAAAATGTCGAAGTGAAAATCATCTCCGGCGACGATCCCCAAGCAGTTTTCGCTATCGCAAAAAGATCCGGCATAAAAAACATGAAGAGCTTTGCAAATATGAAACAGGTCGCTGATCAAAACATCCCTGAAAAAGTGAAAACTACTTCCATTTTCGGAAGAGTCAGTCCTTTCCAAAAGAAAGAAATTCTTCTTGCTCTGCAAAAGCAAGGAAATATCGTCACCATGGTCGGCGACGGGGTAAATGATGTCCCCGCCTTAAAACAAGCAGACTGCAGTGTCGCTATGGCCGGAGGAAGCGATGCAGCGAAAAACGTATCCCATATTATCCTTCTGAAAAACAACATCGGCTCTTTGATAAAGGCCGTTTACGAAGGAAGAAGAATTATCAACAACATCCATCGAGTAGCCTCTTTATTCTTAGTAAAGACCACTTACTCTGCGATCCTTGCTGTATTCTTTGTCTTATGGGGAAAAGATTATCCGATTATGCCCATCCAGATGTCTTTAATCAACGCACTCACCATCGGGATTCCTTCCTTCTTCCTGGCATTAAAACCGAATCGTGAACGTGTATCCGGAAGCTTTTTAGATAATGCTGTGAAAACCTCCATCCCTATCGGTATGGCAACAGCAGCAGTGATGATTTTACTTCAGGCAGCCTCAACCGTCATAGACATTCCCGACCCGGCTCTTTCCACAATGTCTGCAGCCGTTCTTTCCTCAGCGGGAATCTTAGCCTTATTTGCAAACTGCACGCCCTTCACCTTGTCAAACACGATCTTGTTCGCAGGCTGTACTATAGCATTGATCGGTTCTATGCTCTTTGGCGGAAAGCTGATATTCATGACCTCTCTTACATTAATTCAGCTTGTGGTCTTAGCAGTGCTTATCGCATCCGTCTTTGGACTATATAAGCTCACATAAAGCTCTGTTTCAAAAACAGTACATCAGCTGCTACTAAAAACTCAGCCAGATGTACTATCATAAAACAAAAATTGAAAGGAAAAAACAATGCTTAAAAACTCATCCTAGGGCTTCTTGCCCTGTTTCTTCTAGCTGGAGGGGGGATCCTCTTTTTTCTCTCCACACTTGCGCCCGCTCAGGAGGAATATATAAGCTACGACAAAGAAAAACAGATCGCCCTCATCGACAAACAGCTTGAAGGGATCGATCTTGAAAAAGTCCGCAAAAAAGAAAAGTTGATTAAGGAAAAAAGCATCGATGAAATCCAAAACTCCATCGCAAAAAACGAACTGACTTATACGGAACTCACCGCCTTTTATCTCGATCGGATCAAAACCTACGACGCTGGAGCAAAAGGCATCAACGCTGTTTCAGAGATAAACCCGAAAGCTATAGAAGAAGCAAAAGCCCATGACTTAAAAAAGGACACCCCGAAAGGAGTCTCCGGCATCCCTGTTTTGATTAAAGATAATGTGAATACGAATACCTTGCCCACAAGCGGCGGAGCTTATGCCTTAAAAGACTTCACTCCGAAAAACAACGCAGATCTTGTAGACGCACTTCAGAAACACGGTGCTATCCTCCTTGGAAAATCAAACTTATCGGAAATGGCAAACTTTATGGCAAGAAAAATGCCCCGCGGATACAGTTCAAAAACAGGTCAAACCCATAATCCTTTTGACCCCATAGAACTATCTCCCGAAGGCTCGAGCTCTGGAAGCGGTGCAGCCCTTGCAGCAAACTTTGCTTCTATCGCCATCGGCACAGAAACAACAGGCTCCATTATAGCGCCTTCAGCAGTCCATTCCCTTGCAGGCTTTAAACCGACAAAAGATTCTATCTCCACAAAAGGAATCCTTCCCCTGTCTTCGACAATGGACACAGCAGGTGCCATGGCTAAAAATGTTAAAGATGCACTTCGCTTATACAACGCCTCCCTGTCCGATCCTAAAAAAGAAATCTCTGATCATCTAGACGAAAACTTTATAAAAGGAAAAAGAATCGGCCTCGTCTCCGGGAATCAAGATCAACTCCTTGAAGAAAAACTCAAAGCTGCCGGTGCTGAAGTTGTTGCGATCTCGTTAGATGAAAAAAATATCGACAACGGCTTTATTATCGATCAGGATTTTAAAAAGGACTTAAACAAATACCTAAAAGAGAATAATGCCCCTGTAAAAAGTCTGGAAGAACTCATCCGCTTTAACGAGAAAGATTTAAAAAGAAGAGCAAAGTACGGACAAGACCTGATCGAATCCGCTAATGATGTAAAAGATTTCGACCGTAAAAAAGTGGACTCCATGGTAAAAGATGCAAAAACCAGATTAAATAAAACGCTCGACGAAAACAAACTCGATGCCATTGTCTTCTTAAACAACGACGGTGTTCTCTTGCCTTCTGTAGCAGGATTTCCTGAATTTACTGTACCGGCAGGAATAACTGAAAAAGGCACCCCCGCCGGAGCTACCTTCGTGACAAAAGAAAAGGAAGACGAAAAAATTCTAAACCTCGCTTACAGCTTTGAGCAGAAAACGAAAGCAAGAGTTGTGCCTGAAAGATATTTAAAAGATAGGGAGTAGGGAAAAGGCGGGATTGCTTCGCAACCCAGGCAGGATCCCTGACGGGACCTAGGCTTTAGGCGGCACGCCTTTGGCGGCCAGGAAGGGAAAAAAATAGGAAATAGGATTAAAAAAAGAGTGGAAGAGTGGAAGAGTGCAGAGTGAGAAAGTGAAGTTGTGGTCGGAAATAAGAAGGGCGTTTATTTTCTAGGTTATAAAAAAGGCGTCCTTAGGTTCCCCCTTGCTTTTAAACAGTTACAGGGTTACAAAGGGGGGGCTAGGGGTGAAACTAAGACTTTTTTTCATATTGTGAAAGCATTGAAAAGCAATAGTTGTATTCCTGTGATTTCATTAAAGGAAAGTTTTTATTTTATGAAATCATAGGAACACTCGAATAAAACCTCTGTATACTACTGATAATCACATAGTGTGTTGCAAAAAAAGATCGGAGTTCACTTAAATCCTATCTTTTTGTATTAAAAAATATGAAGGATTTGCTAGATTCCTAAAGGAATTTTTAGAATCACTTGTGCCCCTTTATCTTCAGTCCGATTTTGAATCTTTAACGCTCCGCCATGTCTTTTTACAATGCTCTCCGCGATAGAAATTCCCATTCCAAGATGTTCTCCAGATTCCTTAGTTTCTGTATAGAACACTTCTTTTCCTCTTCGTAAGGCCTCTTTTGAAAATCCCTTTCCGTTGTCACGCACTTCTATAAAGAAACTCTTCTCTTCGGCATAAAAGAAGAGTTCTATCTTTCCCTTATTCTCTGTAAAACGGATACTATTATTTAAAAGATTAAAAACTCCTCGTTTTAACTCTTCAAAATCTCCTTTAAACCTTTCCGGAAGTTTATCTCTATAAACTTTGAAACTCCGCTGATTTTTTCTGCAGAGAATATCCCCTTCTTCTTCTATACGATTCACGAACTCCACCGTATCGATCCAGCTATAGTCCTCAAAGACTAGCGGATCATTTGCAGTCTGGCTTTTCAGCATCGCTAGATACTCCTCTATTCTATGAATATTATTAATGACTGTTTTATGATAAGGATTCGCATCCTCTTCCTCCATCATTAGTTCCATGCTTCCTTTAATAATCGCAAGAGGTGTATTGATGTCATGGGTGATAGAGGCAACCTGCTGCAGTCTTTCCTTTTCCATAGCCCACTGCTCTTCCAAAGATTTCTTTAAAGCTTCTTTCATACTGTCTAAAGAATCGATCGCTGCATTAAACTCCACAATAGAAGAAGCTTGAGCTGTAAAGTCAAGATCCTGGGCTTTGATTTTCTCCGTCATTTGAAGAATCGAGTCGATTTCTCCCTTCATCTTTTTCTTAAAAAGGTAGCTGATCCCTAAAGCCAAAATCACATTTATAAGAATCGGCACCATAATATATAACAGCTCTGGACTCGGCAGCACTCTATTGAGCACCGGGTCGGAATATTTCGCTTTTAGATCATATTGAACGAAAATCACATCTTCCGCTCTTTCAATTTTCATATAAAAGTATCTATTTCCATTTCCCTCTTTCGCTAATTCATAGTCCTTTATTCCTTCTTCACCCATATTCGTATCTTTTTGATTTCCGTCTTTGTCCAGAACTAGATATTTCCCCGGAAACGGTATATCCTTATAATTTGTCTCTCCTTTTTCTAACGAATCTCGATTATTTCTGACGTAATTTTCTACAAAATTTGCTGGAAGGATTCCACCGTTATTTAAACCATACATAAAAAAGGATACAGACAGGATGAAGATGAAGGATGCCGCGAACACAAAGATCAGCAGGTACTTTAGAAATACAAATGTTAAAGATCTTCTATTTAACGCCATTTATATCCTACTCCCCACACTGTCTTTATCGGGTCCAGCTGAATTTCGCCGAACTTGTCTCGAATATTCTTGATATGAACACGGATCGCCCCTTCATTACTTTCGCTGTCGTATCCAAAAACTGATTGCAGAATGCTTTCTAAAGTAAATACCTGTCCTTTATGCCTGAAAAGATGCAGACTTATATCGTATTCGCTTTTTGTCAGGCTGATCTTCTTCTCTTCTCCCTCTACAATCCCTGTAACTACTCGTTCCGAGATATCGAAACTGTACGTGTCATCACGTATAAACTGGTGCTTTTCCCGATTTTCTCTTCTAAGATGGGCAGAAACTCTCGCCCGAAGTTCTACTAAGCTAAAAGGTTTTTTAATATAATCATCCGCACCTAAGCGGAAACCCTCTACGATATCCTGATCTAAAACCTTCGCCGTGACAAAAAGAATCGGAATATCAAGTTTCTCCCGAATCTTTTTCATAACAGTAAACCCGTCCATCTCAGGCATCATAATATCTAATAAAATAAGATCAAAGTTTTCGAAATCAGAAATCTGCTTCTTTGCTGCTGACTCCCATACCGTAACCTGATATCCGTCTTTTTCCAAAGTCTTTTTCATAATCTGGGATAATTCCATCTCATCCTCTAGAATTAGCAACTTATACATCTCTATCCCCTACTCTTCCATATCCTTTCGCCTTTCAAAACCTTGGCTAAAAAACCATAACCCTAAAATAAATAACGCAGAAATAACGAAACTAAAAAAGATACAACTTTTTAATTCTCCTGCAAAATATACTTTCATTTTATCAGAAAGACTGTTCAAAGTAAGAATCCTGTTTCCAGCTCCCCAGATAGAATACATCCAGATCCCGTCTCCCAATCCTGTCTCCATTAAGGCAGCGATCAAAGTCCCGATCACCCCGACACTTATCCCGAAAACATTACCGTATCTATAACTTACAAGATACTGTATCAAATACACTGGAATTGCCGTTAGCCAAATAACCCATACCCCTAAAATCAAATCTAATAGGGCAATCGCCTCACCGTTGATTTTAGAATACAAAAACACAAACCCTCCCGCCGAAACCGCTGCAGAGACAAGTCCTGCGAATAGCAGACAGAAAAGCTTAACAAAGTATGGAACGGACCGATTCCCCGGAAAAGTAAAAACCCGATGAAAAGACCCGCTTTCTCTTTCCAAAGAAATAGCTTCTGCACAGACAATCCCTATAACAAAAGGATAGACGATAGAAAGAATCCTCATGAAATCAAGGACCGCATTTTCTCTTGACCCTCCGAAGAAATACAGCCCCAGCATCCCAATTCCTAATATAGGAATCAAAATATGCATCCAAATCAAGGAAGAATGTCTAAAAAGGTACTCCTCCTGTTTTAAACTTTTAAAGAAATATTTCATTTTAATACTCCTTATTCTTGAAAACCCAAGCCGTTCCAAAGGATAAAATTACATAAAGCACAATAGAGATTAGAATGCCGGGGAAAATCACACTCCCATCAGCAAGAACACCCTGCCCGTTATTGGAAAGTCCGTTGGGCAAAACATCTATAATCGGAATCATCAGTCTTGCAGGAATCGCATAAGGCATCATCCATACATCACTCGCCGATAAAACGATAAAAGACCCTATATTAAGCATCATATTCAAAATCAGCGTCGGAATCTTTCCGATCTTCAACGTCAGAAACATACAAATAGGAATCTGCCATAGAAATGTAATAAAAAGAACAAAAGAGGCAAAAATATTAGTCACAACCTCTATCCGTTGAGGAATTACCACGACTGAAACAAGGTTTAGCAAAAGAAAAACTGCAGCAGCCTTCAATGTCAGATAACTGTAATAGACTATCTTTCCCAACCAAAACTTTGATTTCTCCGGAATAATCCCCATCAACCCGTGCCAGTTGTACTTTTGGTCTTTGTCTAAACTAAAACTTGCCATGAGCGTTATAAATATCGGAAAAAATAATGTATACCACCAGTTGTAAGAACTCTGCTGAACATATTCCCCCGTCATCAAAACCCCTGCGATCATCATAACAAGCATTGGAAATCCAACGATCATAATCGGAACATCCGTTCTCTTAAACTTCAAACTTTCTGCTTTCATTATATTAATCATTGCGCTCGCCCGCCTTTTTTATGACCTCTATAAACAGCTTTTCTAACTCCTCTTCTTTTGTAATCTCCTGTTGATAAGCAAGCTTACCCCTCACAATAATACCGATATCGTCTGCAATCTGCATAATCTCCGAAAGGATATGGGTCGATACAATGATTGTCATCCCCTCGCCTTTCAGTCTGTGAATCAACTCTCGAAACTCTCCGATTCCTATCGGATCGATTCCGTTTGTCGGTTCGTCTAATACAAGAAGTTTCGGTCTGTTTAATAAAGCAATCCCAAGGCCCAGCCGCTGCTTCATCCCTGTAGAAAACTTCCCTGCCTTCTTCCTGCCCGTATTTTCTAAATCCACAAGCTTTAAAACTTCTTCTATCCTAGAATCCTCCAGCCCGTATAATAAAGCCCGAAGCTTCATATTCTCATAAGCTGTCAGATTATAATACAAAGGCGGCGACTCGATCAAAGAACCTATTTCCAAGAGATCCTCCCTCTCCCAAGAAGACCCGTCAAACCAAATCTCCCCCTTCGTAGGCTGAATCATTCCCGTAACCATCTTAAGAAATGTAGACTTCCCAGCCCCGTTCGGTCCCAATAAACCATAAACAGTATTCTCCCGAACCTTAAGAGAAATATCCTCATTCGCCAAAAATCTCTTATATTTTTTCGTTAAATTCCTCGTTTCTAATAGATACTTCATAACATTCTCCTCCTGTTGTTATTATCATAGGAGATAAATATTAGTTTTCTATTAGGATTTGAAAGAAGGGTAAAACTGCATAAATAAAAAAGCTTCCTTAACCTTTGGGATTTCCCCACAACTTAAAAAAGCTTTTGTCTGCTCAAACTATTTTGTTTTTCTCGTTTATTCAAAAAACAAAAAATATAATACAGGATATGTTTATCCCCAATCTTATTAAAAATACAATTTGTTCAGTACTATAGCTGAAATACCCGCTTTTTAAAAAATAAAAGCCTGTTACAACACCTGCCCATCCAGTGGAAACAATTATATACTCTTTTAATCGAATTCCGGCTCCCCCAGATAAATAGGAACTAAAGGAATAATTGATCGGTAATATTCTAAGAAACAATGCCCGTTTATAATCCTTTCTACTTTTGTTTTCGTCAATCATCGAATCGCACTTCTCTCTAATTCGATTTATAATACCAAAGAAAAATGTATATCCTAAATCATAGCAGATCATAGACCCAATCACTCTTCCGAGTACTGAAATAAAATAACCCTCCCAGCCGGAAAAAATCTTCCTATGAGCAAAGATCATCTCCGCTGAATCAAATGGAAAGACTATCATCTGGAAAGCAGTCAGAAGTAATGCTGCAGAACCTTTCATCTTTCCAGTGCTGTTTATTAAACCACTGATACTTTCTACACTATTTGAGGAGAAAACGAGGAAGAGTTCTGTTACCTTCGAAGGAAAAGATTCAACAGAAAAATACAGCACTATTACTGCTAATAACAGTGCAATATAGAATCCCTCTTCTTTTTCATATATTTATTGTCCAATGCTTCAACTACTTTTCAACCGGGTTATGAACGCACCAAGTATTATATGATCCGTCATAATTTTTAGAAGTTTCGAAACCAAGCATTTCCATCACTAATTGAGCATAAGCAGAACGGATTCCAGAAGTACAATATGTTACTATTTTGTCTGTCTTCTGAAGTCCAGCCGCTTCGAAAAACGCCGTCAATTCCTCATTTGTTTTAAGATATCCCTTGTCATTAAAAAGATCCGTAAATTTTAGATGAATTGCCCCGGGGATTCTTCCGCCCTTTGCTTCTCCATATAATATAGCACCTTCGTATTCTTCATCTGCCCTTACATCCACCACTTTATAATCATCAATTGTTTTCTCCAACTCTTCTGTATCAATCACATGATCTTTCTTCACTTCTTCTATAGAAACTTCGACAGGTTCTAGTTTCTTCGGTTCTCTTGTTGTTTCCAATCCCGCATTCTGCAAACCTTTGAATCCTCCGTCTACCATTTTTAACTTATTATAACCTGCAGCTCGAAGAGTCCATAAAATTCTTCCATCGTCTCCCCAACCTTTCGCTCCATCTGCGAAAAGAACAATCTCTTTATCTTTTGATAAACCGACCTCACCAAGCCTTTTGCCAAGTTCCTCTGCCGGAAGAATCAATCCCCAAGCATAGTCCCCCTTCGGTGCATCTTCAACATTCGATAGATACTGCCAGTTTGTCGCCACAGCTCCATTAATCGTCCCTTTACGGGCGGTTTCTTCTCCCCTTGCATCTACCAATATCATGTTTTCATCGCTGATATGTTCTTTTACATACGAAGGCTGAACAATATATATACCAGTAAAAGCCCCTTCTTGCTGCTGAGTCTCATTACTCGCCACCTTCTCCTGAGTATTTTCTCCAGAACAGCTAGCTAACAACACAACCGCTAGACAAGATAAAAACACCTTCCACCACACTTTTTTCATAATACATCTCCTTTCAATTTTAGCTATTATTTATTAGCTTTCTATAAAACAAAGCTATATCAAATTGTACAGAGAGTCAATAAGCAAGATTTTGCAATTTGCTATCTAGAATATGACGAAAAAAATAGTATTTCTTGAATCTTAATATATGATAAAAACAAAAAAAGGATTGCAGGGTAATTTTTTATTGAGAAATTTTTCAAAGATTATAATATAGTCTATCTCTGAACAATCATCGCTCAAAAAAAGCAGTGCGCTTCGCACTGCTTTTTCTCTTTCTATATGCCCGCCTTAAAATCTAAACGATCATCTGTTGAAATAGTAATACGGTCATTTTCTAAAATTATAGTCTTGCCTTCTGCGGAGACAACATGCCCTCCCCGCTGGATCGTAAGAATCAGTTGGTTTTCCGGCAGATTAAGATCCATGATCTTTTTGTTAATCCATGGATGTCCCTTAGTAACAGAAAACTCTATAAGCTGCTGGCTATAGGGATCAAAATATTCTTCCCCGCCAAATACCAGCACATCTCCCGCCTCAAGTTCAACTTCACCTCGAGGTACTATAGAAGTCGTTCCTCGTTTGATTTTTGCAATGATAAAATCAAAGGTCATATCCAGATCCTTCACTTTTTTTCCAATTAGACTACTGTCTTCTTCAATTGTAGTCTTAAAAAACGAAATAGATCCCTTCATTGCATAATAACCAAAGGTTGATAATACCGTATCCTTCGGATCGATCATATCCGCCTTCTCGGAAACCATTGCCAAAAAAGATCCTTGAACTAAAGAAGATAAGAAACAAATCCCGAATACAATATGATACAAATCAATACTGAGAGAAACTCCGCTATTGATCACCATAATTGCAAAGGCAATTGCTGCAGCCCCGCGAAGACCCGCCCAAGAAATAACCGTCAGCTGATTTTTCGTTAGACTAAAAGGCAATGTTAATCCCCATACAGAAAGAGGCCGTGCAATTACCGTCATAAAGAGCATAATAATCGCTGCAATAGGTAGGCTTGAAATAATATTGGCAGGAGTTGCCAACAATCCAAGAAGGAAGAACAGCCCGATACTCATAAGCTCTGAAAACCCGTCAAAGAAAAAGACGATGTCTTTCTTCCCGATAAAAGCTTGATTACCTACAATAATTCCAAAAAGATATACTGCAAGATATCCATTTCCCCCAACCACATTTGTAAGAGAATAGGTAAGAAGAGCCATCGCTGCCATAAATACTATCGCTACCCCGTCTTTTTGAAAGTTAATCCGTACTAAAATCTTTTTCACAAGAAAAGCAATCACGACTCCGAATAATAACCCTAGGATAATCTGCATAAGAATCATACCGGGAATAGAAATATCTGTACCTGCGATCAAGGATAAAAAGAGCATTGTCATCGTATACGCAGCTGGGTCGTTTGAACCGCTTTCCAACTCCAAAAGAGATGCCGTATTATATTTTAGATTCAAGTTCTTAGAAGTCAGAATATTAGACACCGATGCATAGTCTGTAGAGCCTACAACAGAACCCAAAAGCATACTTTCCAAAAGTGGAAATCGTAAGATAAAATAAGCAAAAGCCCCTGTTATTACAGCAGTCGCCGCAACACCTAAGGATGCTAGAACTGCCGCCTCTTTTACTACTGGCTTTCCCATGGGCCAGTTTGTACCGAAACCCCCATAAAACATAATAACAATCAAAGCAAGGGTAGAAAACTTCTCCGCCAACCCGTAGTCATTAAAATCGATCCCTAGAAAATTAGACATAATTCCTAAACTTAAGAATAATAAAAGCGACGGAATCCCCGACTTGCTCGAGAGGTTCATCGCAAAAAGAGCTAAAATTAGAACCAATGAAATAAATAGTAAATCCATATCCCCCTCCTAAAAAATGATTTGTGTGCGATTTATCTGCTTATTGTTACTTATCAGTATATAGAATCCCTCTAATTTAAGCAATTTAAAGAAGTTGAAAAAGATATTATTTATAAGCTTACCATCATAAATTTTGAAAGTTTTTCCTACGATTACTTAACGCTATTCCAGCCTTTTCACAGTCTATCGTTTTTTATCTGAACTGCATCAATTCTTTCCCCCCTATAATAAACAAAAAGATAGTGCTCCAGAAGTATCTCTTTCTATCGCACTATCTTTCCTATTGATTGATTTAATTATTTAGCCTTAAATGAAATTGTGTAGATAAATGTATCTGGAGCATAAAAATCTACTGCTTCTCCATCTACTTCAGCATAAGGATAACCAAAGTTATTTAAAGCTTTCCCCTCTTGTTTCGGAGATAAATTAAGCTCTCGCCCTCTTGAAAGTTCGACTCTTTCTGCATCAGAACCTCCAAAATAATACTCTTGTAAATCTTTTGTTTCTTGCGATTCTTTATCCCATTCGTTTGTAAGTACCGCTTTTAAAACATCTGCAGGATCTGCCATAATCCATCCCGTTCCTGGAAGATAGAATTCAGACCAGCAGTGCTGATTTTTCGTGATATCTTCAGCATTCATTCGAACACCAAACATTTCGCGGGCAGGAACACCTGACGCTCTGCAAAGAGCAACAAAAACAGAGTTAATATCTGTACATTTGCCGGCCATTGTTGTTAACAAAACGGGAACATTTCCTAAACCGCAGCCCGTAACAGAGTTATCTCGATTCATGTTAGCAATAACCCAATCATAAATTGCTCTTGCTTTTCCAAGATAGGTATCTTCGCCTTTAGTGATCTCATCTGCAAGCTTTTTCACTTCTCCGCTCACAACGACCATCTCATTGCCTTTCAGATATTGATCCATTTCGCTTCCTGCCTCGCCCTCTTCTTTAAGTTCTGGGCGAAGAACTTCGTTTCGAACTGCATCAAAAGAGCAGGTAACTTTTCTATCTGCCGGTTCTGCATTCGCATCCCATTCCACATAAAGCATTTTATTGCCTAACTCATCTTCGTTCATTT